>Ga0164297_10000026_pt1 | contig 183992 bp, 152 predicted proteins | sample GEODES058metaG_FD_113539 | JGI IMG/M metagenome (GOLD analysis project Ga0164297, IMG submission 113539) | Dystrophic lake water microbial communities from Trout Bog Lake, Wisconsin, USA - GEODES058 metaG | ecosystem: Environmental > Aquatic > Freshwater > Lake | place: USA: Trout Bog Lake...
ATCGGGCAATGGTTGTTTGTGGGGTGGGTGGTAATTAACTGGTTTTTAGCGGTTTACCATCCACGATCCGCGTTTTTTGCATTGCCCGATTATGCCTTGTGAGCCGGGCAATCGGGCAGTGTAGTTTACAATTTTTGTGGTGTTACTTGCCGGTATTGCGAGGTGCGAAGCCCGCCTGACGTAAGGGTAGGCAATCTGACGGTATGAGGGCATTTAACTAAACGGTTTTGTTAGCGCTCCTTACCGCTTACTTCTTTCTTTGCAACAGCTCAAAGAAAGAAGCAAAGAAAGAGCCGGCGAAAAAAAACGCCCCACCGCACATTGCCCACGCGAGCCGCCGTTTTTTCGCTGGCTAAGCTTCTCTACTTGCCGCTTACTAATCTTCTCTACTGCTTTTTTTTGCATTGCCCGATGGCTGTAAAAAACAGAAATCGGGCAATGGTTGTTTGTGGGGTGGGTGGTAATTAACTGGTTTTTAGCTGTTTACCATCCATGATCCGCGTTTTGGGCATTGCCCGATTATGCCTTGTGAACCGGGCAATCGGGCAATGCACTTTACAATTTTCGTTGTCTTGCTTGTGTTGGATTTTTGGGATTAAAGATTGTATAGCCTTGTTGCCTTGCTAAAGTTAGAATGCCCATGAGCACCCACCAAAACGGATCTGCATGATGACGTTAATTGCGGTGCATGATGACGGGAATGGGTGTTATGATGCGGATCCGTTTGTTACGTGTTGCAAGTCAAAAAGACTTGCTGGATGTGAGGCACAAGTGAAAAACACTTGCGCCAATTGGGTCCTCATGCATAAGCGTACCAGGTGCATCGCCGCCATTGTTTTTTTTGCCGCCAAATAAATTCTGTATAAATCCCATATTTCAAAAATAGTACTTAGCAGAAATAAAAATCACGGCTATCTCATTTGCCCTTGCATTGCTTATAATAAAATAACTTGTATGCCGGAGAAGCAACAGTTTATTGCGAGGTTGCTTCTCTCTCAACCCTGCGGGAAGGTCATCGCAATGCCCCGGTTTTTGTGATTCTGCGGAACTCATCATAACAGACGATTGTGCATAACTAATCCCCATTTTTTTTCGCAGTTAAATCCATACCTTTGTTTGACCGCTTTTTGCTGCTCCCGTATTAATTTATTATTAAGCTGAGTTGCACGGTCTTGTAAAACAAGAGCGTTATGACCAAGTACATTTTTGTAACCGGTGGTGTTACATCTTCCCTGGGTAAGGGAATTATTGCCGCCTCGCTGGCCAAGTTGCTGCAGGCACGTGGATTCCGGACCACCATTCAGAAATTTGACCCCTACATTAACGTGGATCCGGGTACGCTGAACCCGTACGAACATGGCGAGTGCTATGTGACGGAGGATGGCGCAGAGACCGACCTGGACCTGGGCCATTATGAGCGCTACCTGAATACGCATACGTCGCAGGCCAACAATGTGACCACGGGCCGCATTTACCAGCATGTGATCAACAAGGAGCGCGAGGGCGCTTACCTTGGGAAAACGGTGCAGGTGATACCGCACATTACCGACGAGATAAAGCGCCGCATGCTGCTGCTGGGCGAGAACAACCAGTTTGACATTGTGATCACCGAGCTGGGTGGCACGGTGGGCGACATAGAATCCTTACCGTATATAGAGGCGGTGCGCCAGTTGAAGTGGGAGATGGGCAACGACTGCATGGTGGTGCACCTGACACTGATACCTTACCTGCGCGCGGCCAAGGAGCTGAAGACGAAGCCTACGCAGCACAGCGTGAAGCTGATGAGCGAACACGGCCTGAGTCCGGATGTGCTGGTTTGCCGCACGGAAGAGCCGCTGTATAAAGACCTGAAACGCAAGATAGCCCTGTTCTGCAACGTGACGCAGGATGCGGTGATAGAGGCGCTGGATGCCGACACGATATATAGCGTGCCGCTGGAGATGATGCGCGAAAGGCTGGACGTGACCTGCCTGAACAAGCTGGGTCTGCCGCTGGGCAAGGAGCCTGACCTGGGCAAATGGAAAGAATTTCTGAACAAGCTGCGCTACCCGAAGAGCAAGGTGACGGTGGGCCTGATAGGCAAATATGTGGAGCTGCAGGATGCGTATAAGTCGATACTGGAAGCACTGATACACGCCGGCGCCATGAACGAGTGCAAGGTGGAGGTGCGCAATATACACAGCGAATACCTGACACGCGAGAATGCCCGCGAAAAGCTGGCTAACCTGGATGCGATATTGGTAGCACCGGGCTTTGGCAGCAGGGGTATTGAGGGCAAGATAGATGCCATACGCTATGCGCGCACCAACAAGGTGCCGTTCTTTGGGATATGCTTAGGCATGCAGATGGCCTGTGTGGAGTTTGCGCGCAATGTGCTGAACCAGCCCAACGCCCACAGCACGGAGATGGACCCGGATACGAACCAGGGTGTCATCAGCATGATGGAGGAGCAAAAGAACATTACGCAGATGGGCGGCACTATGCGCTTAGGCAGCTACGACTGCTCGCTGAGGCCAGAATCGAAGGTAGCAGAGATCTATGGGTCGGCCACAATAGCAGAACGGCACAGGCACCGCTATGAGTTCAACAACGAATACCTGGATGCCTTTGAGCAGAACGGCTTTGTGCCGGTGGGTACCAACCCCAAGACCAACCTGGTAGAGGTGGTGGAGCTGAAGGATCATCCGTTCTACATAGGGGTACAGTTTCACCCGGAATATAAGAGCACGGTGGAGAATCCGCACCCGCTGTTCGTAGCTTTTGTGAAGGCTGCGAAGGATGCGCAGGAAGCGCGGAATGGCATGAGTTTGAAGGCGAGCGAGGTGATAGCGTAAGCCCCATCCCGGCCTTCCCCGAAGGGGAAGGAGCGTCGATGTCCGCGCTGTTGCGCGGGTTGCTTTGTGCATTGTGATGAGCGTGAGAGCGGAGTGCGAGTGAGGAAGCCTCACCCCGGCCCTCTCCGAAGGAGGCTGCTTCGTGCCTCGCAGTGACGGATCGATGTCCGCGCAGTTGCGCGGAGATGATTTTGGGTTACAGTGATAAGATATACAAAGGGCGCCCTGATAAGAGGCGCCCTTTGATATTTATAAGATATTGTTGTGGCCTATGCTACCAGTGTGTCCAGCACCTGGTTCATGTTGCGCACGGCTTCAGCAGACTTGTTGAAAGCTTCCTGCTCTTCGGCATTCAGTTTATAGTCTATGATCTTTTCCCAGCCGTTGCTGCCTATAACTACAGGCACGCCCAGGCAAATGTCTTTCTGGCCATATTCGCCATCCAGCATCACGCAGCAAGGGAACACTTTCTTCTGGTTGCGAACGATTGACTCAACCAGTGCGGCTCCTGCAGCACCCGGTGCATACCATGCGCTGGTGCCCAGCAGCTTGGTGAGGGTAGCGCCGCCCACCATAGTGTCGGCAGCTATTTGCTTCAGCTTGTCGGCGCTGAGCATGTTAGATACCGGAGTGCCATTGATGGTAGCCAGGCGGGTCAACGGTATCATGGTAGTATCGCCATGGCCGCCGATAACGGTAGCATGCAGATCGTTAGGAGAGCAGCCCAGTTCCTTCTGGATGTAGCATTTGAAACGTGCGCTGTCCAGTATGCCGCCCATACCAATGATGCGGTTCTTAGGCAGGCCGGTAGCCTTGTGTGCCAGGAAGGTCATTGTGTCCATAGGGTTAGAGATCACCACTATGATAACATTTGGCGAGTGCTGCAACAGGTTCTTGCAAACATCTTCAACGATGCGTGCGTTGGTGCCTATGAGCTCTTCACGCGTCATGCCCGGTTTGCGCGGGATGCCGGAAGTGATCACGGCCACGTCTGAATTAGCAGTTTTTGAATAATCGTTGGTCACACCTACCACGCGGGTGTCGAAACCGAGCAGAGAAGCGGTCTGGCTGATATCCAGCGCTTTACCTTCTGCAAAACCTTCCCTGATGTCGAGCAATACCAGCTCTTCAGCCAGTTCCCTGCGGGCGATGTTGTCGGCACATGTTGCGCCTACGGCTCCTGCGCCCACTACAGTAATTTTCATTATGCTATATTTTTAGTTGAGTGAAAAATTTTTGGACGGTGCAAAGATAGATATTTGAAGCATTACCCGCCAATCAAATAGGGAAGGAATGGGATATGATAGTGGTCATTTGGGAGAAAAAGAGGGTGAAGGGAGTTAAATGGTAGCCAGGAAGTCTGAAAGAGACTGCTTATTCTTTTTTGTTTTGAGCTGTTTTACCTCTTCAAATGCTTCTTGCAGATCTGATTTCAGGTGCAGCGCCTGTTCATATTTCTTCAGTTTCGCCAAAACTCTTTTCCACTCACCAACGGGCATTTGTACGGCACTCGTGTTGCCATGTGCGTCGTTGACATATTGCACTGAAACTTTCATGATACGAATTTAAAACTCTTTGGGGAGAGCTAGGCCCCAAACAAAAAAAACGCCGGACGAGCCGGCGTTTCCTGATATAAAAAGAGGTATTACTTGTTTTTGATAGCCGCAATGCCGGGCAGTTCCTTGCCTTCAAAATACTCCAGCATAGCGCCGCCGCCGGTGGACACATAGCTCACCTCATTGGCCAGGTTGAATTTGTTGACCGCTGCAACGCTGTCGCCACCGCCTACCAGGGAGTAAGCGCCTTTGGCAGTAGCCTCTGCCACAGCCTCTGCAATGGCCTTGGTGCCGTGCTGGAACTTCTCCATCTCGAATACGCCCATAGGGCCATTCCATAATATGGTTTTTGCATTACCGATCACTTTTTTGAAGTGCTCAATGGCCATGCCGCTGATATCGAGGCCCATCCAGCCTTCCGGTATCTCGTTGCTGAGTGAGGATGAAGTGTTGGCGTCTGCAGCAAACTTGTCGGCTATGATGCTATCGGCAGGCAGGTGGATGCACACGCCTTTTTCGTCGGCTTTTTTCAGCAGGTCGAGCGCCATCTGCGTGCGGTCGTCCTCGCACAACGAGTTGCCGATGGTGCCGCCTTCGGCCTTATAGAACGTATAAGCCATGCCGCCGCCAATGATGATGTCGGTTGCTTTTTCCAGCAGGTTCTCTATGATGAGTATTTTATCAGAAACCTTGGCGCCGCCGATGATGGCTACGAAAGGTTTTTGGGTATCGTGCATCACTTTTTCTGCGGCAGCAACTTCGCCTTCCATCAGCAGCCCGAACATCTTTTTATCAGCCGGGAAGAAGTCGGCAATAACCGCTGTAGAGGCATGTGCGCGGTGTGCGGTGCCAAAGGCATCGTTCACATATACATCGCCCATTTTTGACAGCTTTTCCGCGAACTCGCGGTCGCCTTTTTCTTCCTGCTTGTAGTAGCGCAGGTTTTCCAGCAACAGCACCTGGCCGGGCTTCAGGTTTTTGGCCTTTTCCTGTGCACCAGTGCTGATGCAGTCGTCGGCAAACTGCACCTCGGTGCCCAGCAGTTTGGAGAGGTGCTCGGCAACTGGCTTCAGCGTAAAGTCGGCCAGTGTGAGGTGTGGTTTCTTTTCAATATCCTTAAGCGGGCGGCCCCAGTGGCTCATGAGCACGATGCTGCCGCCATCGGCCAGCACTTTCTTCAAAGTAGGCAATGCAGCGGTGATGCGCGTATCGTCGGTGATGACGCCATTCTTGATGGGCACATTGAAATCGACGCGGATGAGCGCTTTCTGGTTGGCGAAATTGTGGTTGTTGAAAGTCATATTATAAAGGCAAAAGTTAAAAGGCAAAAGCTAAAAGTGATTTCCAGTCGCAGAAACAACCGGGCAAAAATAATAAAACCCGCACAACTGGTGCGGGTTTTACAATATGATAAATCTATAAAGATTACTTGCTGATGAGGCCCGCAAAGTATTTAACGGTGCGAACGAGCTGGCTTACATAGCTCATTTCGTTGTCGTACCAGCTTACGGTCTTTACCATCTGCGTATCGCCAACGGTGATCACGCGTGTCTGGGTAGCATCGAACAGAGAACCGAAAGAGGTGCCGATGATGTCGCTGCTCACGATCTCGTCTTCGTTGTAGCCGAAGCTTTCGTTAGCGGCAGCCTTCATAGCAGCGTTCACTTCTTCAATAGAGGTCTTTTTGCCCAGTACGGTAACCAGCTCGGTGAGTGAGCCGGTAACTGTAGGCACACGCTGAGCGCCGCCATCCAGTTTGCCCTTCAGGTCAGGTATGACCAGGCCTATTGCCTTTGCAGCACCGGTAGAGTTAGGAACGATGTTCTCAGCAGCAGCACGTGCGCGGCGGAGGTCGCCCTTAGGATGCGGGGCGTCGAGTGTGTTCTGGTCGTTAGTGTAGGCATGCACGGTGGTCATAAGGCCGGTCATGATGCCGAAAGAATCGTTGAGCACCTTAGCCATAGGCGCCAGGCAGTTGGTAGTGCAAGATGCGCAGCTAATAACTGTTTCGCTACCATCCAGTATGCTGTGGTTAACGTTGTAAACAACGGTCTTCATTTCGCCGGTAGCAGGAGCGGAGATCACTACGCGTTTAGCGCCGGCAGTGATATGTGCTTCAGCCTTTTCGCGGTCGGTGAAGAAGCCGGTACATTCCAGAACAACGTCCACATTGTGTGCACCCCATGGGATCTGCGCCGGATCTTTCTGCGCGTATATGGTGATGTTTTTACCGTTTACGGATATGGAGTTGTCGGTGTGTGTAACTTCCTGGTTAAAACGGCCTTGCGCTGTGTCATACTTCAGCAGGTGTGCCAGTACATTTGGTTTGGTAAGGTCGTTGATAGCAACAACTTCGATGCCCTGCATGTTATAGATCTGGCGGAAAGCGAGACGGCCAATACGGCCAAAGCCATTGATGGCTACTTTTACTGTACTCATTGTATTTTTTTAAATTAAAGATCGAATTAAAAGTGGCGCAAAGGTATAAAAATCCGCCATGCAAAAAAAGCGGGCGCTTTTTGAAGGCAAAAGGCAAAGGGGGTAGATAGTATTTAGTATTTAGTATTTAGTACTTAGTAGATAGATCGGTTATAAGTTAAAGCAAAAGTGAAAGCCCAAAAATGTGTTATTGGCGTGGGGGGATTTTAAGCGCACACATGAAGGATGTTTTTGCAATTATTAACCTGCGGAAGGTATTTTTGGAAATAAAGAAAGTGGCATGACACAAGACCGACAGCCTGAACGAGCAATAAAAGTAGCTGCCAACTACCGCTGGATAGAGAACGGACATATATACTTATGGCTAATGAAGGATACCTGCTGGGCCATGGAGTGGCGGCCAGGCGGCATTTTTATGATCGTGCCCACGCTGAGTGTTGCCATCTATATCCTGCTGCGCTCCCGGCACAACCGGGCCGAGTTGTTCCATAACCTGGCCGTGTGCCTTTGGATCAGCGCCAACTCGGTTTGGATGATCGGAGAATTCTTTAAGCTGGAACTGCGGCCCTGGGCAGTAGGCATTTTTGTGACAGGACTACTACTGCTTACTTTTTATTATATATTTTTCTTCAAAACCGACCGCAGGCGCGAGTCCGAGATGGACGAAGCCGCTGGTTTGTGACGGTAATATGGTGGTGCTGCGGCCATACATTTCATATTTTCCACTTAACTTGCATAGACTATGCAGACCATTTTTTTCCAGGACCTGGGTAAGATAGATTATCAAGCAGCGTGGGACTACCAGGAGGGGCTATTGAAGAAAAATCTGGACATAAAAGCAGCACTTTACAATAGCGAGGCACCACAGGCAACTGTTAGTGCGCCAACTACTAACCATTTGCTGTTTTGCGAGCACCCGCATGTATATACACTTGGCAAGAGCGGGCACATGGAAAACCTGCTGGTGAATAATGCCCGACTGCAGGAGCTGGGCGTGACCTTTGTGAAAACCAACCGCGGCGGAGATATTACTTATCACGGCCCGGGGCAGGTGGTAGGTTATCCAATACTGGACCTGGAACACTTTTTTACCGACCTGGGCAAGTATATGCGCAGCCTTGAGGAAGTGATCATCAATACTATTGCGCACTACGGCATAGTGGGTGGCCGGCTGGCCGGCAGCACGGGTGTGTGGCTGGATGCAGATGTGCGAGGAAGAGCCCGAAAAATATGCGCCATGGGCGTGCGCTGCAGCAGGTGGGTGACCATGCATGGCTTTGCGCTGAATGTGAACAGTGATCTTAACTACTTTAATTATATAGTGCCGTGCGGCATCACCGATAAAAGTGTGACCAGCATTCAGAAAGAGCTGGGGCGCGAGGTGGATGAACGAGAGGTAAAGGAAATATTGAGAGCCGAATTTGCGCGTGTGTTTGAAGCAGAGGTAGTGGACGCGCAGCCTGCAATGCAAACAAATTGATGCCCGGTGGCAAAAAAGGAAATAACATATTACTGGGGCAAACGCAGCCTGCTGATCAACCTGGGCAACAGGACGGCCAGTCGCGTGCGCGCACTGTATGTGTTCGAGTTTGTATTCACCGCGGGGCTGGCAACCATATTCTTCATACAGTCCTTACCGCTGAATACCAACTACATTCATTGGGTGGCCACACTTGGCGCGGCCCTGCTGTATTTCCTGGCGGCGCGGAGGTTCCTGATCCGCATTTTCTTCAGCGAGTGCATTATGCTCGACGAGCATTGCATCACTTTCGTGCGCAAAAACATCTTCAGCAGGCAGGTGCGCCGCTACGACTGGCGGTTGCTGGGTGCGCTGCACTATGAGGGCAAAGGCAGTAAAACAGATCACCCGCTGAAGGGCCGCTGTTTCGACTATTTCGGCTTTGAGACGCAGGAGCAGCTTATCCAGACTTTGCACCACGAGGGCAACCTGTATTTTGAGACGGCGCAGGGAAAATTATTTTTCGCGCATGGGGTCTATTCCTGGGATGCTGAAGAAATGGTGCAGATGATGAAAATGTACATCGGCTCCTCGTTGCAGCTGGGGCCTGAATGGGAAGAAATGCTGCAGGCGCCTGAAATGGATGATGCTTAGAAGATGGTGATGAAGCCGTGCTCCAGTTCCAGTACATCTCGCCTGATAACGAATTTATAGGTTCCTTTCTTCTGGAAATTACGTTTATCTAATATCACATTTGCCGTGTTGAGGCGGGGTATCTCCAGTGCCAGTTTATTATTCTTATCGAAGAACTTTACGGAATAGTGATGCGTGGCCACATCATCGGGCAGGGTGATGCCGATATGCCCTGTAACCGGATCTACAGCCACATAGCGTGAGCGCACTTCAGTGGAAATCTTGTCCATTGATTCGTCGGTGAACGAAACAGTGATGTGCGGTTTGGGAGGCGGGGGCGGTGTGGCCCTCACGGAGTCTTTGACTTCTTTAACGGTAATTTTTTTCCTGGTCTCTGCCGGCAGCTTGTCCATGTAGGCACTGGCGTCCACGCTATCGCTGAATGACAGTACGATCTTTTTCTTGCGGTCGGCAGGGCGGGCAGGGCTGGCAGCAAGGTCTTCGCCGGGTTGCATATCGCTGGAGTCAGCGCCATAAGAGATGACCAGTTTTTTCTTTGCGGCCTCGGGCAGTACTTCCATATAGGCGTTCATATCGGCCGCACTATTAAAAGTAAGCTTGATCTTAGGCTGCGGCGGAGTGGAGGCAGTGTCTGTGTGCAGCACCTCCTCATATTTACTGCGGTCGGCTGCAGGTATCTTGCCCCGCTTTTCGGGAGGGGCCGATCGCTGTGCTTTTTCCTCATCGTTCACGATCATCTTCTGCAGGGCATCGTTAGCGGGCAGGCGGTGCTGTTTTACCGCATCTGTTGAGTCGATGGATAGAGTGGCATGATTGCTGTTCCAGGTGAGGCCGGAGTTGAAAACGATAGCCAGTTTATAAAAATTCTTTCCGGGTGCGGGGTGTCCGTCTATGAAAGCCTGGTCGCCTTTGTATATCTTTTTTACGTAGCCGATGGTGGAGTAATTGAAATTGCTGTCGATGGAGCGCATTACAGCGATGGATTTTACGCCATCATACTGGCATGTCCACGACAGCAATACCACGCCCTTTTCCATAGTTGCGGAAATATCGGGCAACACGGGCTGAGCCAGCGACCTGGCTGCGAATAATAAGAGGGAAAGCGATAAGAGAACTTGACGCATGCGCCAGGCCGGTAACATTTTTCAAACGTAGTGCAATTTTCTCATTCAGGCAATCGGTAACGGAGAACGGGGGGCATATTAACAATGTTTGTTTTGTGATGCGGGGCAGCTGTCTTTTCGCGTGTCATTGCGGTTAATTCAGCAAAACCACTATCTTAGCCGTTACGCATTAATTATTTTACATGGGGATTTTTACCAAAAAACCAATTGGCGAGCTGATCATTGATTCATCTGATGGTGAGCATACATTGAAACGGACATTGGGAGCCGGCAATCTGATCGCATTGGGCATTGGCGCTATTATAGGAGCAGGCCTTTTTGTGAGAACGGCAGCCGCTGCTGCAAATAATGCAGGACCTTCTGTGACGATAGGGTTTATTGTTGCTGCGATAGGTTGCGCATTTGCCGGATTGTGTTACGCAGAGTTTGCGTCGATGATCCCGATAGCAGGGAGCGCATATACCTATTCTTATGCAACGATGGGCGAATTGGTTGCGTGGATCATTGGATGGGACCTTGTACTGGAATACGCGGTGGGCGCGGCTACGGTTGGAATAGCATGGAGTGAGTATTTGAATAAGCTGCTTGAGATTTTTGGGTTAAAGGTCCCGTTTCAGTGGTGTCATTCCCCATTTGAAGTTTGCGACGGGGCAGGCATGTTTGCCGGGCAGGCGGGTGTACATGGCATCATGAACCTTCCGGCGTTGTTCATCATATTCATGTTGAGCATGCTGTTGATAAAAGGGACGAAGGAGTCTGCCGTTGTCAATGGGATTATCGTTTTGGCTAAGGTGGCTATCGTTCTGCTGTTTATTGCGCTGGGATGGGGCTACATGCGGCCGGAGAATCATGCAAAGTATATACCTGATGCCACAAAATACATTGACACGCACGGCGTGGCTCACAATTTCGGAGGCATATGGGGTATCCTCGGCGCAGCCGGGGTAGTGTTTTTTGCTTTCATTGGTTTCGATGCTGTGTCAACTGCGGCACAGGAGGCTAAAAACCCGAAAAAGGATATGCCCATAGGCATCCTTGGTTCGTTGGTCGTCTGTACAATACTTTACATACTGTTCGCTCACGTTCTTACCGGTGTAGCTACCGTTGATGACTTCCGTACTCAAGGCAGAGAGGCGTCTGTGACTTTCGCGATCAAAACATACATGACAGGATATGGTTGGTTGGCTAACTTCGTTACGGTAGCCATTCTTTTTGGTTTCAGTTCAGTTATCCTGGTTATGTTGATGGGGCAATCCCGTGTATTTTATTCTATGAGTAAGGACGGACTGGTGCCCAAACTATTCTCTGATCTGCATCCGAAGTTCCATACTCCATACAAATCAAACCTGATATTCTTCTTATTTGTTGGTGGTTTTGCGGCCTTCATACCCGGCGACATTGTTGGTGACATGACGAGCATTGGTACGTTGTTTGCATTTATTCTTGTTTGTGCAGGGGTTTGGATATTGCGAGTAAAGAATCCGGAAATACCTCGCCAATTCAAAGTTCCGGCGGTTCCGGTGGTCTCAACGCTTGGGATAATAGTGTGTGGTGCAATGGTTGCAGGTCTTGGCTGGACAAACTGGGTGCGCCTGGGCGGCTGGCTGATCATAGGGCTCATCATTTATTTTGGCTACAGTATCAAGCGCAGCAAACTTCAATCTAGAAAGTGATCGGCTTAGTATAAATAACAAAGGCGGGCTTTGCCCGCCTTTGTTATTTATGTAGTATCTTATCAGACTACCTGCGATGGCCGCCGCCCGAAGGGGCACGTGATGGAGCCGGGGCAGAGCGCGGTACGGAACTGCGCGGGGCTGGTGCCGAAGGGCGTGGCTGAGCATTTTGCCTGCCCGGTGCTGCAGATGGCGAACCGCCACGCACACCACCATTAGCGCCGCCATTGGAGCGGCCCTCTCCGGAGTAGGAAGGCATTGCTGTATTGGCGGGGGCATAGTTGCTGCGGAATACAGGGGCCGAAGCACCGCTGCGCTGCACTTTCTCCGGCTGGCCCAGGCGCTGTGGCGCCGCCATTACACTTGAAGGCACAGCACGCTCGCCGTCGCGATCGAGCGGCTGCACATGTTCCGGTTTGTAGATGGTGAGTTCATGATAATTCACGGACTCTGGTCCGCGCACGGCGGCCTGCTTTACCTGGTAAACATATACCGGGTTATGGGTTACGTCCTGAACCTGCGATACACGAGGTCCGTACGAGTAGTTCGTATTATCATTTCCTGCAGCATTATTGAGGGGTTGCGTCTCCGCGATGAGCTTGCGCGTATGTGGCGCCCCACGCAGGAAATCGGAACGCCATGAGGCTACATAATTGGATTGATACAGGTGTTTGGGATGCATGAATATCCACCAGTCATCCGGGCAAATGAACACGGCACCGTACACATAATCCGGGTACAAAGGAGCCCAGCCGCAATAGCCGCCACCCCAGCGCCAGGAAACCCAACCTGGTCCCCATTCGCTGCCGGGTACCCATACCCACCCGTAGTAGGCATTATATATCCAGCGGCCATAGTGAAAACATGCCCAACCCCAGGCATAGTCAGAAACCCAGGTATTACCGTACTCTGTCATTAGCCAATGACCATCCGTGAAATAGGGGCGGAAGTCGTTATCAACCGACGGCACAAAAACATATCCATATTGAGGATCATCGATCCACGTGCCGTATGGAGATAAAGATTCATAAAATGATTGGTAGGATACATAAGCATCCTGCGCCCTGCTGACCCTGGCTTGCATTAGCGTTGCAAACAGGCATAAAAACAATAGCTTCTTCATGATATTCTGTCTTTTACAAATGTACGCCAAGTACCCCTTATTCTGTTACATGGTGTGTTTTGTTGCATGAACTACTGACCGAGTGTTCGGGTAGTGGCACTAAGTGCGGGAATATGCAACAGACCTTTTTTGTGGCGGAATGACAGGCTATAAGCGGCCGAATTGTTGATAAACTGTCAAAAGTTGTTTGTTGATTTAAATTTAACAATTAATAATTGTAGTTATTTATATTTTTTTAAAATGTTGATTTACAATTATTTAAAAATAAATTTTTGATTGCAAATGCATTTATTTTAACCGCTGTTAGATATGAATTTAGAAAACAAATAGGCCTATTGATATTATTCCATGCTCATTAACAATCGTTTAAAATTGTATTCATCTGCCCGCTATACCTTTGCGCCGCATTTAAGTACCACCGCAATCTTTAACTAAACAAGCGCAAAACAGGGCAAATTTTGTTTTCTGTATTGCTTCCTGAAAACAACTTCTGCAGCCTTCTGCGGAAGTCCCTATTGCCAATGAGCAATCCATTCTACTGCGGGTGGAATTCGGGCAATTTTATTTTTAAAATTTAAAATTTTTTACAATACAAAATATTGTAATAGGGATATCTATGTCAGTAATGCAAGGTTTTAAGCAATGTGCGGCGGTAATTGCCGGTTTTTTAGCGATAGCAAGCGGTGCGCAGGCACAAACTTCACTCAAATGGTACCAGGACAATGACGGCGACGGTTGGGGGAACCCATTGATCTACTCCATGTCGGCAACGCAACCTACGGGTTATGTGCTGAACAATATGGATTACAATGACAATAACAGCAATACCAGTTCGTGGAACTACATTGGTTCTGCGGGAGCGCTGGCCTCAGCGAGCTATGCATCTGCTACGTACGTGGCGCTGGCCCTGGACTCGTCTAATGTTCCTTACGTGATCACCGACGATAATACCAGTGGTGCGATGGCGTTCAAATATAGCGGCGGTGCATGGGTGCAACTGGGCTCAACGCACTTTACTAGCGGCAACACCTACAATTCCATGGCAGTAAGCAAGAAGAATGGCAACGTTTACTTTGCTTTTCAGGACAATGGCTATAAAGGTGCCGTAAAAGTATATAGTTCGGGCGCCTGGAGCACCCTGGGCGGCTCTGACTTTACACCCAGTACAGCGACCTATACATCTCTGGCTATAGACACTGCCGGCAATGTGTATGTGGCATTTAACGACGCTAACTCATCTAACAAGGCATCTGTAATGAAATACGGATCGTCCTGGGCGCAGGTAGGCACTGCGGGCATCTCTACAGGTGCTGCTACCTATAATTCTATGGCAGTATCAAGGGCCGGAATACCTTATGTTGCTTTTGCAGATGCAGGCAACAGCGGCAAGATCACCGTGAAGAAATACAGCGGAGGCTCATGGGTAACTGTGGGTTCAGCAGGCATTTCCGTGGGTGCAGGTACCTATACATCACTCGCCATAGATAGCACCGGTACGCCTTATGTAGCCTTTTGCGATGCTGGCAGCAGTGGCAAGGCGACAGTGCTGAAATTCAATGGCACATCCTGGGTTGCCGTAGGTTCTTCATCTACTATATCCGCTGGGTCTGCAACCTATACAACGTTATGTGTTGATGCTTCCGGCGTGCCTACCGTTTCGTTCTCAGATGGCAACAGCAGCAGCAAAGCGACCGTGATGAAATTCAACGGTACTTCGTGGTCCAACATTGTATCGGCCGGTTTTACATCCGGTGCGGTAACTTACATGGCGCTGGCACTTTCCACACAGGGTGTGCCTTACATAGCATTTGAAGATGGCTCGGTGACCAGGGCGAGTGCCATGACCGTAGCACCGATCATCAATGCGCCTACGACACCCGTATTGTCTGCATCTCCGGCGTCTTCGTGCACTACTACTTCTGTTACGCTATCGGTAACCAGCGGCACGCTGAACGATGCGACCGCATGGGTATGGTATAGCGGAAGCTGCGGCGGCACTTACGTGGGCACAGGCACATCGATCACCATACCGTCGGTGAGCACTACGACCAACTACTATTGCCGTGGCGAGAACAGCTTCTTCACGACGCAGGGTAACTGTGGATTTGTAAGTGTAAAGGTGCAGACTGCGCCTACATGGTACAGGGATGCCGACGGCGATGGCTGGGGTGATGCTGCTACAAGTGTAGTTTCCTGTTCGCAGCCTACGGGCTATGTTTTGAACAGCGGCGATTGTACGGATGCATCTTACACCGCAACTACCTGGTACAATGTGGGTTCTGCCGGCCTGACCGGCGGCGCGGTGACGTATACTTCAATGGCATTTGATAATAGTAACGTGCCCTATGTGGCGCTAAAGAACAGCAGCAATGCCGGTACGGTCTTCAAATATTCCGGTGGTGCATGGAGCACGGTAGGCTCTGCAGGTTTTGCTTCCGGACCTACTTATATTTCACTGGCGCTCAGCAGCACGGGGACACCATATATGGCATACCGCGATAACGGGTACAAAGCTTCGGTGATGTACTATACAGGCAGCACCTGGAGCTATGTAGGGACTCAGAAGTTCACGGCTGGAGATGCTACTTACACATCGCTGGTACTCGATGCAAGCAATACGCCATACATCGGCTTCTGCGATGCCAACGTTAGCAGCAAGGCATCCGTGATGAGTTATAACGGAGTGGCGTGGAACTATGTAGGTAGCTCTGGTTTTTCAGCCGGCACTACATCTTACAACTGTCTGGCCAGGGATGCTTCGGGCAACCTGTATATGGCTTACGAAGACGGAGCCAACAGCAATAAAGTTACTGTAATGAAATATAACGGCGTATCGTGGAGCACATTGGGCACTGCGGGCTTTACGCCAAATACCTCGACCAACGTAGCACTTGCAGTTGATGGGGCGGGTACGCCTTACGTGGCATATAACGATGCCAGCGTAAGCAACAAAGCTTCCGTGATGAAATACAACGGGTCTGCCTGGGTGCAGGTGGGCACGGCCGGCATTTCAACAGCTGCGGCCACAAGCATCACCCTTTCGATAGATGCAGGCAACAACCCTTATGTCTCTTATGTGGATGCAGGCGTTTCCGGAAAGAATGTAGTGATGAAGGACAGTGCGGGCACATGGGTGCGCGTAGGCAACACAACCGGGTTTACACCCGGTGCCGCAACCTATTCAAGCGTAGCCATTGATGCATCCGGTATTCCATGGGTTTCCTTCAGCGATGCAAATGCAAGCACCAGCGGCGACCTTTCGGTAATGAAGGCAGCACCAACATCGGTTAGCCCTACCACGCCGTCTATCACTGCATCTGCAACTTCTATTACCTGCGGCGGCAGCACGACACTTTCTGTTACATCGGGCACGCTCAATAATGCCACTAACTGGTATTGGTATACGGGTAGCTGCGGCGGCACGTTGGTGGGCACGGGCACATCGCTGGTGGTTCACCCTGTTACTTCGCCTACTACTTATTATGCACGCGGCGAAGGGGCGTGCCTCACTAATCCGGGCACATGCAGCGGCGGTGTTTCCGTAACGGTAAGTGGTGCAGTAACTGTACCCGCTGATATCTCGGGCAGCACCACATCGATTTGTCATGGTGGTACTACTACTTACACGGATGCTACGTCTGGCGGCACCTGGAGCAGCTCCAACACAGCTGTAGCTACCGTGAACAGCAGTGGTGTGATCACCGGCGTATCTGCGGGCACGGCCAACATTTCCTATACTATTACCAATACCTGCGGCAGCAGCACCAAAACCAAGTCGATCACAGTGCAGAATGCACCGGCAGCTATCAGCGGCGCTTCTACCCTTTGTGTGGGCGCCATCGCTACGCTTACCGATACAGTTTCGGGCGGCACATGGAGCAGCACCAGCACCAGCGTGGCTACCATCAATAGCTCGGGCATCGTATCAGCAGCGGGTGCAGGCACTACAACTATATCTTACTCGCTGACCAATGGATGCGGCACAAACGCAGCTACTACAACAATTACTGTGAATGCGGTTCCAACAGCAGGGACTATCGCAGCTTCGACATATAACTATTGCGTGGGTTCGGGTGCAGCTATTACTTTGTCTGAAACAGGCACAGTATCGGGTACCGGCACACTGGCGTCGTATAACTGGAGCGGCCCGCTGGGCTATAGTACAACTACTTCATCGCCATCTGCTACGTTTACACCCACTACATCGCTTTCCGGCGGCACGTACAGTCTTACAGTAACTTATCCGGGCACGGGGTGCACCAGCTCTGCTGTTTCAGCGCCTTACATTACCATGGCATCGGCACCCGCGGCTTTCTCTGTGACAGGTGGTTCCTCTTGCGGCGCTTCCAGCGTTACCATTGGCCTGACAGGCTCGGAAACCGGTGTTACTTACCAGCTTTATAAAAATGGTGTAGCATTTGGAAGCACAGTATCTGGTACAGGATCTGCATTGAGTTTTGGCACTGACACGGCAACCGGCACTTATACAATAATAGGTACAGGTCTTGCCTACTGTACCACAACCATGACGGGCAGCGCGTCGCTGAACCGCAGCGCAACGCAATATAACGTGACCGGCGGCACAGGCTGCACCACCAGCGGTGTTACCGTTGGTTTGTCGAACTCACAGAGTGGTGCCAGTTACCAGCTTTATCGCGGCAGTACGGCTGTGGGCAGCGCGGTCAGTGGTACCGGTTCTGCGCTCAGTTTCGGTCTTCAGAATACAGCAGGAACTTATTTGGTGACGGCTTCCATGTCTGGCGGCTGCACGGATACCATGCTGGGTACGGCCACCGTAATATCTGCCGTGAATACTTACACGGTTACCGGCGGCACCGGCTGTACTTCGCCAGGGCTGGCTATTGGTCTTTCCGGATCACAGAGCGGGGTTAGCTATCAGTTATACAATGGCGCATCAACAGTGGGTAGTCCAGCAACGGGCACAGGCTCCGCCATAAGTTTTGGCACGCTGACCACCTCAGGCACATATACCGTGCAGGTAGGTGCTACCGGCGGATGTGCTGCGACAACCATGAGCGGAAGTGCGACGATCAGCACTACACCGACGGTAATTGTGACACCCGCTTCGGCATCCGTTTGCTCTGGCGCGTCTACATCGCTCACAGCATCCGGCGCTACAACTTATAGCTGGACACCATCCGCTACACTGAGTTCATCAACTGCAGCGGCTGTGACTGCTACGCCAACCACTACGACCACCTACACCGTGACCGGTACAACCGGTAGCTGCACGGCTACAGCAACATCTGCCATCACGGTAAATACTACACCAACAGTAACTGTAACGCCTACTTCGGCATCTATTTGTTCCGGTGCTTCCACATCGCTCACAGCATCAGGCGCTACCACCTATAGCTGGACGCCATCAGCTACATTGAGTTCTTCAACGGCCGCTGCGGTAAATGCTACACCCACCACTACTACTACTTATACGGTGACGGGTACTACAGGTACCTGTACGGCCACCGCAACAGCGGCAGTAACTGTTACGGCCACGCCAACAGTGACCATCACGCCATCGAGCGCAACAATATGTTCAGGTACATCAACGTCACTGACAGCATCAGGCGCTACGACCTATAGCTGGACACCATCGGCGACGCTGAGTTCATCAACCGCGGCAGCAGTTAATGCGACGCCAACAACCACAACAACCTATACTGTGACCGGGACCACCGGTAGCTGCAGCAGCACGGCAACAAGGCTGGTAACAGTGAACGCGACACCAACGGTAACTGTAACGCCAACTTCAGCATCTATCTGTTCCGGTGCTTCCACATCGCTCACAGCATCGGGCGCTACCACCTATAGCTGGACACCATCTGCGACGCTTAGCTCTTCAACGGCCGCTGCGGTAAATGCTACACCCACCACTACTACTACTTATACGGTGACGGGGACTACAGGTACCTGTACGGCCACCGCAACAGCGGCAGTAACAGTTACGGCCACGCCAACGGTTACCATCACGCCATCGAGCGCAACAATATGTTCAGGCGCGTCAACGTCACTGACAGCATCAGGCGCTACGACATATAGCTGGACACCATCGGCGACACTGAGTTCATCAACCGCGGCCGCCGTAAATGCAACGCCAACAACCACAACAACCTATACTGTGACCGGGACCACCGGTAGCTGCAGCAGCACGGCAACAAGACTGGTGACTGTGAACGCGACACCAACCGTGACGGTGACGCCAGTGTCATCTAGTATTTGCGCAGGGTCAACTACGTCTATCACAGCTTCGGGCGGTACCACTTATTCCTGGTCGCCGTCAACGGGTATCAGTTCAAGTACGGGTGCTTCGGTGAATTTCACCGGAACTACGACATCAACATATACAATTACCGGGACCGCTTCGAGCTGTTCCGGCACAAATACGGTAACCGTTACGGTAAACCCAAGGCCGTCTGTGGCCAGCGTTACAGCGTCGCCAACATTTGTAGTAGCTGGAAGCACGCTTACCCTTACTTCGGGCACTGTAACAGCATCCGGTGCGGGTACGCTCACATCTTACAACTGGAGCGGGCCTAACTCTTATGCAGCAACTGGCACAGCAACATCAGCTACCCTTACACCTACTACCACAGCTGCAAGCGGTGCCTATAGTCTTTCGGTGACCTACAGCGATGGTTGTACCAGCTCAACCGTAAGCAGTTCCTCAGTTACAGTGGTTAACCAGGCGCCAAAGATCACGTCTGTTTCGCCGAATGTGGCTGCGCCGGGCACAACGGTTACCATATCCGGTTCTAATTTCAGCGCTACCAATGCCCATAATATTGTGTACTTCGGTGCGGTGAAGGCTACAGTATCGTCTGCTACTGCCAGTTCTATCATAGTGACCGTGCCATCCGGCGCTACCTTTGCCCCTATAACTATACTGAATACGGACATCAGTCTTACTGGTTATGAAGACAGCGCATTTACACCGGTTTATACAAATAGCTATTTCAAGAACGATACCATAAACTTCAAGGGCTATGTTGCATTCAATACTACATCGGGGGCCGCATCGCATCCTTATGGTGCTGCTATCGGCGATATAGATGGAGACGGCAAGCCGGACCTGGTGGTGAATAACCTCGACAGCAGCTCCCTGAGCATATTCATCAATACCGGCAGTGCAGGATCTATTTCGTCATCATCATTTATCCTCGCTAATAAGATAACACTTGCAGGCAAGCCAAATAACATAAAGCTGGCCGATATAGACGGGGATGGTAAGCTGGATATTGTAGCGGCACTCACCAACAGCAACTACGTTGAGGTGGTAAGAAATACAACAACGACCACCGGTACACCTACCTTCGCATCCCGTGTTGACGTATCTGCAGGCACTATTGCTGCGGTTGTCACCGTGACCGACTTCGATGGCGATGGAAAATCTGATCTGGCGGTTACGCTGCCTGGTGGTTACCTTGGGTTCTTCCGGAATACATCATCTGCAGGCTCAGTATCGTTTGGTACAATGACCACTGCTACGCTTGGCTCTGTACCATCGGGTGTTTGCTTTGCAGACCTTGATGGGGATGGAAAACCAGACTTCGCCGCGGTTAACTCTGGTTACACGGGCTCTACCTACACAGGTACAACTGCATCCATGGCACGAAATACATCTACTGCCGGATCTATATCTTTTGGTACGGTTGCCAGCCTTACAACAGGTACCGGCCCGATAGATATTGCGGCGGCCGATATCGACGGTGATGGTAAAAAAGACATCCTGGTCACTAATTTCGTCAGTGGTTCGCTGTCAGTATTCCGAAACGTTGCATCATCTGGCTCGCTTACCGCAGCGTCGTTTAGCGCCAAGGTTGACTTCACACTGAGTGCAGGCGCTATCGGTGTGAATGTTGCCGACATCAACGGCGATGGTAAGATAGATGTGGTAGTGTCCAACTTCGCATCCAATAATATTACCGTACTGCGCAACACCGCGTCGAGTGGTTCTATTTCCACCGGCTCGCTGGCTACCGGCATCTCTTTTGCAACGGGTGCTTCTCCGGTAACGGTTAATATCGGCGACCTTGATGGAGATGGCTACCCTGATGTTGTCGTGGGCAACGGCGGATCTAACAATATTTCTGTTATCAGGAATTATCCGTTGCCTAAAATATTGCCGATCACCGGAACTACCACTGTGTGTGTTGCAGCAAATACAACTCTAAGCAGTGCCACGTCTGGCGGCGCATGGTCGGCGTCAAATGCAACAGCTACTATTAATAGTACCTCTGGTGTGGTCACAGGTGTCGCACAGGGCACAGATACTGTTTACTATCGTGTAGTTGCTGGTGGGGATACTGCCTATGCCAGCACAGTAGTAACTGTTAATCCGCTGCCGTATGCGGGCGCCATCAGCGGACCGGCTATCGCATGCAGCGGAAGTACGATCACATTGACCGACACTGCATCTGGCGGCACATGGATAAGCAGCAATACTTCTGTTGCAACAGTTGCAGGCGGCGTGGTTACGCCGGTTGGTACAGGTGCTACGGTCATTTCCTATTCGGTTACCAATAGCTGTGGCACAGCCGTAGCCACAGATACGATCAGCGTCAACACTACGCCTTCTATTACATTGGGCGGTACACCGTCAGTTTGCCAGGGCGTTACTGCTGCTGCCATTGCCTATACAACTGGTTCCGGAAGCCCTTCTGCTTACAGTGTTACTTATAATGCGGCCGCGCATAGCGCAGGTTTCAGTGATGTGGGTTCATCTGCACTGACAGGCGGCGCCATCAACCTGGCCGTTCCTGCCGCTGCGCCTGCCGCTACTTATAGCGGCACTATTACGGTAACCAACGGGTCATGCACCAGCGCCAGCTATGGCTTCAATATTAATGTGGTTGCCTATCCAACTGCTGCCATTACATCTGCATTGCAGCCTTGTGCAGGCTATAGCACTAACGTGATATTTGCAGGCACAACCGGGGCGGTACTCGACTATGCCATAGACGGATCTGCATCCAGCACAGTTGTTTCGGGCGGTACGTTCACTATCAGTACTGGCTCGGTGACAGCTTCGCATACCTACGAACTTGTGGACATCCATAACGGTACCTGCACCAGCACATACGACACAACGGTTACCATCAATCCGATAGCCATGCAGTGGACCGGCGCTGCCGACACCAACTGGAGCAATACAGCCAACTGGTCTTGCGGCTTTGTGCCGGGTGCAACAGACAATGTGACCATACCTGCTGCTGCTCCGCACCAGCCATCGCTGGCGACTGCGGCCACAGGTACGGTTAAGAACCTTACGGTTAATTCAGGCGCTGTGGTGAGCGTTTATGGCACGGGCGTATTGCATGTGAAGGGAGACTTTGCCAGCGACGGATGGATCGCGGGAACGGGCTCACTCTCTGTCGACGGTACAACAGCTCAGTACATCAGGGGTAAGGGTTACGTGAATAATCTCGCCATCAATAATAGCAATACCGGGGTTACTATCGACACAGGCGCACATCCTGTGGTCAGGGTCGCACTGACACTTTCCGGTGGCACACTGTTCACCAACGACAGTCTCGTGCTGGGTTCTGATTCTGTGATCACAGCGCGCATAGCGCCGGTCACGATAACCGGTGCGGTCATATCAGGTAAGGTGCAGGTGCGTCAATACTTTGAGGGCGGCCACAGGGCATTCCGTTTCTGGGGTACTCCTTTCAGCAATGCCGTATCGCTCAGTCAGATGCAGCAATATGTGGACATAACCGGCACAGACGGTGCAGCCAATGGTTTTACCACCACAACCACCAATGCGCCAAGTGCTTTTTATTATAATCCGCTGCAGGGTAATTCTGCGCTCGGTTACGATCCGGGCTGGAGGCCATTTACTGATATTGAAGGTTCAGCAGACACTAACCAGTTGAACCGCTATGAAGGCATTCGCCTTTTTGTGCGCGGCAGCAAGGGCGAGGGTCTGAATGGCTGGTCTTATACGCCATCTGCGGTAACTGTTGCCATGACAGGTTATGTGAACACAGGCAGCCAAACCATACACCTTAGTAAGGGTACGGGTGCTAACCAGGACTACAACCAGATCAGCAACCCTTACGCATCACCGGTTGATATAGGCACCATTGCCTATAATGCAAAGAACAATGGCCAGATCACCGGTTCTGCTATTTATATGTGGAATCCTTACGCAGGTCCTTCCGGCAACTGGATAGCGGTGCCTATTACTTCAGGTACACCATACTACATGCAGGCATACACTTCCTTCCAGGTGCGCGCAGCAGCCAACAATGACTCGCTGGTATTTGCCGAGACCAACAAGGTGCAGAACGCTACAACATCGGTATTAAGATCGGCAGAAGAATACCTGCGACTGGATGTGTATGATGGTAATTACAACCAGTGGGACATGCTGCGCATTCAGTTCAACGACAAGGCTACTGATGGGGAAGATAATGACTATGATGCGGTGAAACCATCATCTGTTGCAGCAATGGACTTCTATGCACTGTCTGCCGATGGAAAACGCATGGCTATTGATGCGCTGCCGTATCAGGCTGGTAAAGTTATACCGCTGGGCCTTGGCTGTGGCTATACTCAGGACTTTATCATCAAAGCATCTGAAGTAAATGTGCCCATGGGCGGAAAGGTTTACCTGCACGATAAATTCCTCAGCAACTACACAATGCTGCAGCAGGGCACCGAATATCATTTCAGCATTACTGCGGATAAGGCCACACAGGGGGCAGGGCGTTTTGAGCTCAGCCTTGACACGCCTGCCGTGCATGCTGCACAGGCGCTGGAAGTGAGCATGACGCCCAACCCAGCGACAGATGAGGTATCCATCAGCTTTGCAGCAAACAGCATGCAGGCTACAACGGTTCGCATAACAGATATCTCTGGCGTTTGTATTTACGCCAAAGACCTAGGCGCGGCATTAAGCGGCAATATTCACGTTGATCTTTCTGCCTATGCGTCCGGCATCTACATGGTAGAGCTGACCAGCGGCGATCAGAAAGTGATGAAGAAGCTGGTGAAGGAATAAAAAGGTAATAGAAACAATACATTGAAATTCCCGGCCATTCGCCGGGATTTTTTTTTGCCATACGCTGGTGCTTAGCCATTGTATAACATTGCATCGTAGCTATTCTTGTATATTTTTACATGATTAAATCTATCATTGATTGCGCTTTAAATATCTGGCTGTCACCGCTCTATTACTTATAGCCATTTTCTGGTGCGCCTGGTTCGTCTTTCACGATCCCTACCCTGCAAGGTTCTCGGGGGCAAAGGACAAGGCAGTGTGCATCCGATATGAAGATGGAAAATACAATTGGTATCGCAACGGCCAGCCATTTACTATAAAAGGTGCCTCAGGCTATACTGACCTGGCGCAATTGCATGCAGCCGGCGGCAATACCATCCGCACCTGGGACACTACAGGGCTCGATACCATTCTGGCGAATGCAGAGCAAAATGATGTCGTGACCATCGTGGGGCTGCCCATGCCTTACAACAACGACGATATGGATGCCTTCTACAACGATGATGCGCAGGTGCAGGCGTTGTATGATAGTTACGAGCGCCTCATCCGCAAATACAAGGGCAGCAAGGCGGTGCTCTGCTGGTGCCTCGGCAACGAGCTTACTTATCCCGTGAAGCCCAAATACTTCAGGTTCTACAAGGTGTTCAACCGCATCATTGACATGATACACCGGGAAGACCCGGACCACCCGGTAACCACTACGCTTGTGAACTTCGAGGAGCGATACATTGTGAACCTGAAACTTTTCACGCACATTGACTTCATCTCGTTCAATATTTTTGGCGCCATACGGCAGCTCAACGGAGATCTCGCCCGTTTTCAGCGCTGGTGGAAGGGGCCTTACCTTATCACAGAGTGGGGTATTGACGGCCCATGGACCAACCACGATCAAACGGCCTGGAATGCCTACGTAGAGCCGTCCAGCGAAAAGAAGGCGGAGCAGTACCTGGATGTCTATCAGAAGTACATGCCGGTAAAAGATCCCCGTTTTTTGGGTGCGCTTGTTTTTTACTGGGGCCACAAGCAGGAGACAACACCTACGTGGTTCAGCCTGCTCGATAAACAGGGTAACAAATCAGCCGCCGTCAACACCATGCAATACATATGGACCGGCAGTTGGCCGCAGGATGCTGCCCCGCCGCTGAAGCATATGCTGCTGAACGATAAGGGCGCGAAGGATAACATTTTATGCGACCCCGGAGATACGTTGTATGCGCGGGCTTATTTCGAAAAAACCAACGACACCGGCAAGCTACGCTTTGAATGGTTTGTGCAGCCGGAAGATTGGTATTTTGTGCCGCACTATGGTGTGCCCAAAGAAATGTATTCGATAGACAGCAGCACCGTAAGCGCTCACGGCGATCAGTTTGTGTTCCATGCACCTTACGAGGAGGGCGCTTATCGGGTTTTTGTAAAAGTTTATAACAGCAAAGGCTATTTTGCCACGTGCAACACGCCGTTTTATGTTGTAGGCGCTAAATGATATAATAGAAATGATAGCGCCACCTACCAGAAAACAAACGCTTACGCTCAGGATCATGATCCTGATAGGGATATGCTGTATGGCATTTTTTGCCGTCAGCATGCTCGGTGTGTCGCAACGTGGTTACCGGTCGCTATACTGGCTGCTGATGGCCACGTTTGCCTACATGGTGGGGCGCACGTTGTATGAGTGGTATCATTACTGGAACATCAAGATAGACCCTACGCCGGCGCCCGAAAAGCAATACACGGTGGATATATTCACCACCTTCTGCGCGGGCGAACCTTACGAGATGGTAGTAGAAACACTGGAGGCGATACAGAAGATCACCTACCCCCATACTACTTACCTGTGCGACGAGGCCGACGACCCTTATCTGAAAGAGGTGTGCCAGCGGCTGGGCCTCAACCATGTTACCCGCACCGTAAAAAAGGGCGCTAAAGCAGGCAACATCAACAATGCATTGCAGCAGGCCACTGGCGAGATATGCCTGATCATCGATCCGGATCATGTTCCGTTCCCTAATTTTTTAGACCCCATCATCGGGCATTTCAATGATCCGCAGGTGGGCTATGTGCAGGTGGTGCAGGCCTACTACAACCAGGATGAGGGCCTGGTGGCCAAGGGTGCAGCCCAGCAAACCTACCAGTTCTATGGGCCCATGATGATGACGATGAACGCCTACGGTACGGCTCAGGCCATTGGCGCCAACTGCACCTTCCGGCGCGCCGCGCTCGACTCTATTGGCGGGCATGGTGTGGCACTTGCCGAGGATATGTACACCGCCATGCTGCTGCATGCAAAGGGCTGGAAGTCGGTCTATGTGCCGGAGGTACTGGCCCGCGGCCTTGTTCCTGCAACACTCTCAGCATATTTCAAGCAGCAGATCAAATGGTCGAAGGGGTGCTTTGAGCTAATATTTACCGCATACCCCAAGCTCTTCAAAAACTTTACGTGGCGGCAAAAGCTGCACTATGGCCTGGTGCCGCTGTTCTACCTTTCTGGAGTGGTGTACCTGCTTAATTTCATTATTCCGGTCATCTCATTGTTTGCAGATGTATACCCGTTGCAGATGGACTTCTGGCAGTTTGCATTGGTAGCATTGCCTTTCTCTATATCCACGCTGGTCATCCGGCATTATGTGCAGCGCTGGGTGATGGAAGACCAGGAGCGCGGCTTCCACATTGTAGGCGGTCTGCTATTCATAGGCACGTGGTGGATATATGTGCTCAGCACCATTTATACACTCATCGGCAAAAAGGTGCCCTACCTGCCCACGCCAAAAGACAATAAGGAGGAAAAAAGCCTGCTCATCAATCTGCCCAATATCGCCGTGTTAGTCGTTTCCGTCAGCGCTATTGCATATGGCCTTATCAATGATTGGAACCCCTTTACCATAGGCATGGCGGCCATATGCAGCATCAATTGCTGGATCATGGTATTTATGCTGGTGGCGGGGCAGCAGCACAAGATAAAGGCTTATCGCAATCGCTATAAGCGGTGGTCGGCCATCAGCAGCAATATTGGCGAGTGGAAGGGATTGTTCTGGCAACTGCGGCGCAGGATGTATTCGGGTATCCGCAGTGTTAGTTTTATGCTGGTGGTGCTTACGGTATGCACTGTGATCTATGCCAAAACAAGGCCGCACGAAAATCCATCATTGCCTTCTGTGCCCAATAAAAAGAATATGCTGCTCACGGGCATCTTCCAGGCCCCTAAGCCTGATGATGGTGTCACCTGCATGGCCCAGGTGGCTGCATTGCAGCAATCGCAAAAGGCGCATTTCGATATTGTTTCTGTTTACCTGCCGTGGGGCGATGGGCCGCAGTGCTATGTGGCGGTGCCGCTCATGGATAGTATCTATCACAATCATTCTGTGCCCCTGGTGACGTGGGAGCCCTGGCAGGGCCTGTTCAAAAGCGCAGCCGGGCAGAAGGACGAGCATGTGTTTGCGCATATAATAGAAGGCCGCTACGACGACTACATAGGCCGCTTTGCCGACCAGATGCGCGACCTGAACCGGCCAGTATTCCTGCGTTTTGCGCACGAAGCAGACAATCCGTTCTACCCGTGGTCGGAAAGTGGCGATAACACCGCCGAAGATTTTAAGGCAGCCTGGCAGCACGTGCACGACCAGTTTCTGCTGCATGGCGCATGGAATGTGCTGTGGGTTTGGAACCCGTGGAAGGCAAAGGTGGCTGAAGACTATTTCCCCGGAAAGGCCTATGTGGACTGGATAAGTGTTACCGGCCTCAACTATGGCAAGTACAACACCGATGGCAAATCCTATTCCTTCCGCGAGTTGTATATGCCGTTCCATAAGCTGATAGTGCATAACTGGAAGGAGCTGCCGGTGATGGTGGCGGAGATGGGTGCAGCCAAAGACGGGCAGGATCAGAACGCCTGGCTGAGGGCCGGCATCAAAAGCGTGAAGAAAGATTTTCCGGAGGTGAAGGCATTGGTACTCTTCAACACGGCCTACGACAAGAATGTGCCCGACCACCGCGTACCTATGATCAACTGGCAACAGGATAGCCTTGGCACTATCCATGCGCTCACCCAGCGCTATGCATTGCCCGGCTGGCCTGAGGGAACACTCGATCATGCTTATGCGCGGACCATTTCTAAAACGTTCCCGGCAGGCATAAGGGGAGTGGTGTATGGCAAGGCGCAGAACTGGCTGGGCAATAAGTTTGTCATCAGGCGCAAGACCATTCTTACCGACCTTAAAGCCATGCGCAGCGCGGGCATCAACACCATTAAAATATTCGGCCCCACCATTTACGATCATGTTACCTTCCAGGCCGTGCGCGAGACCGGTATGAAGATCAATTACAGCTTCTGGGTGCCCGACCATGCGGTGCTCATCAGCAAGGGCGATCCATTGCCTAGGCTGGAGCGGGAGATATTGAAGGCGGTGGCCAACCTGAAGGACAACCACTCCATCATTGGCTGGAACATCGGCAACTATCCCCTGCAGCAGATGGAGGCATCCTACCTGCAGCCGGAGTTGTTCTATCACAAGCAGGCCTACATCAAGTGGCTCAGCCACCTGGTGCATGCCATCAAGCAGGTCGATTCTACGAGGCCTGTTACGGTAGATGTAGCAGTAGCGCCAGACGTGCGCAACATCATCACCAACCTGCACGACCAGGCGCCGGATATAGATGCCTTTGGCCTGGTGCTTACAGATACCCTCAGCGACACAGACCAGATCAACAGGCTCACGGTGCCGTACTATTTCAGCAGCATCAAGCCGCAGCCTTACTTTAAACTTCCCAATGATAGCGTAAGCGTGTTCATGGAAAACTGGCAGGACGAGCAATGGGAAGCCGGTGTAACCTTTAACGGCCTTAAGGATATATGGGGACGCAACAAACCTGGCTATTACGAGGTGACCCGTCACTGGACGGCAGACACCAGCCGTCACACCCTGCTGTCGGTAAAGATATTGCGCCCGTCAGCTACGGCCACGCCGGGCGTGGTATTGCCTTATCATGCGCTGGTGTATGAATACAATAAGTGGCACTTAGCCAAATACCTGCCCACCGACCTGCACTTTGAATGGTACCAGGTGCGTACCGACGACTGGGGCCGCCCGCAGGACATACAACTCCTTGGCCGCGACGCCCTGCTCAACTACACTATCCCCGACCACCCGCAGCACTACCGCCTTTACCTCGTCGCTTCCAAAGGCAACGACATCACCTCCGCCTACTCGCCGCTGTATCTGCCGATTATTGATAAGAGTGGGGGCGGGAAGTAATACTAATGGAAAGAGTATTTTTGGGAGTATTCAATATCGCAGACCTTATCCAGTTGCGATGGTTTGAGAAATACCGGGTAAGTTGATCCGGTGTGCTATCGGCGAGTCTTCCCCACATACAGAGCCATGCAGAGAGACTTGTCGAGGACTGAAAGTATTCATTATCGCAGACCTTATCCAGTTGCAATGGTTTGAGAAATACCGGGTAAGTTGATCCGGTGTGCTATCGGCGAGTCCTCCCACGCACACAAGGCCATACGGAGAGACTCGCCGAGGACGGAGCAGGCCTGGCTTAATAAAATGGGGGGAATCGCGAGGTTGCTTCGTTAGTGTCCTAGCCGAGTCTCTCTTCCGAGCCTCGTGCGTATGCGAGGACTCGGCGAAAATAACATGATGCCGCATAGCCATAAAAAGCTACCTTAGAGAATGCCCGTAAACAAACCACACATCACCGAATCAGGGGTATACTTCATAACATTTACTTGTTATAAATGGTTGCGTCTTTTCGAGATAACAAACTCCTATGATCTGGTGTACAAATGGTTTGGGTATCTGAAAGAAAAAGGTCATTATATAGCCGGATACGTGATAATGCCGAACCACATACATCTGCTCATCGGTTTTATGCCGTCAGGCCCAAGCATCAATACAATTGTGGGCAATGGAAAGCGGTTTATGGCGTATGAGATCGTCAGCCGACTGAAGGATGCAAAACTCAACGAAATACTCGCAATTCTTTCGGCAGGTGTTGATTCGTCAGACAAAAAGAGAGGAAAGCATCACGAAGTTTTTGAGCAGTCATTTGATATCAAAGCCTGCCATTCATTCAAATTTGTTAACCAGAAGCTCAATTATATTCATTGCAATCCAGTAAGCAAGAAATGGGAATTGGTGAAATATGCGGGCGACTACATTCATAGTTCGGCTGGTTACTACGAAAGCGGGAAACCTGGTCTTTTTGAAGTATTCAATATCGCAGACCTTATCCAGTTGCAATGGTTTGAGAAATACCGGGTAAGTTGATCCGGTGTGCTATCGGCGAGTCCTCCCCACGCACACAGAGCCATGCTGAGAGACTCGCCGAGGACGGAAGTTGATCCGGTGTGCTATCGGCGAGTCCTCCCCACGCACACAGAGCCATGCTGAGAGACTCGCCGAGGACGGAAGTGTTTTTCACTTGTGCCCACCTCGCTGCAACTCTTTTTGACTTGCGAGATTGCATTAAATCATTACACCTGCGTAGCAAGCCTGCCCGTCGTCAGGCGGGGGCCGGGGGATGAGGTCGCGCTAACACCCCGTATCTTAGCCCAACAAAAAACAAGCCTCTATGCCAGACCATAAAACCTCCACCCCAATGAATAGCGTATTCCTCGGCTGCAGCCTCGATGGTTACATCGCCGGCAAAAACGATGAGCTGGACTGGTTAGACAAAATCCCCAACCCGGAAAATGAAGACACCGGGTACTATGCATTCATGGACCGGGTTGACGCCGTGGTGATGGGCCGGAGAACATTTGAAGTAGTGCTGGGCTTTGGCGACTGGCATTTTAAAAAGCCGGTATTTGTGCTGAGCAATAGCCTGAACCAGGTGCCAGAGCACCTGCACGGCAAAGCAGAGATAGTGAGCGGAACGCTGAAAGAAGTGCTGGGCGGTTTGCATGCGCGGGGTTTCCATCGCCTGTATATAGACGGCGGACAAACCGTGCAGGCATTTTTACAGGAAGACCTGGTAGATGAAATGATACTGACCCGCATACCCGTGGTGCTGGGTGGTGGCCTGCCGCTATTTGGCCTGCTCAGCCACATGCTCTGGTTCACCCACCAGGAGACCAATGTATTTATGGGCCAACTGGTGCAAAGCCGCTACCTCCGCAATCGGGATGAGGGCTAAATGCGGCAAACCGTAGCAAGGTCATCGCAACAGACCCGACTTAATAAATGGGGTACATCGCGAGGTTGCTTCAGCCTAAGCTACGCAAGCGGCTTCGCAATGACCCCTGTGTCGTGGATACAGCCGCCAGCGCAAAAAATAACCCCCTGTTCATAGGAAAATCAAGTCGTTGCATTTAAAATGCGTCAACTGGTAAGTAGAGAAGCCCGGCCAGCGAAAAAACGGCGGCTCGCGTAGGTTGTGTGCGGTGGGGCGTTTTTTTTCGCCGACGCTTTCTTTGCTACTTTCTTTTCGCTGTTGAAAAGAAAGTAGGAAGCGGTAAGTAGCGCTAACTGCACTTCCTTCAGACCAGGCCGAGGCTAAAAAAAATAACCCCCTGTTCACAGGAGGTTACTTACTTCGAGGTCGAAAGCGGATTCGAACCGCTGTAGCAGCTTTTGCAGAGCTGTGCCTAGCCACTCGGCCATCCGACCGTGAGCGCAAATGTAGTAAATTTTCGTTTCTTTACAACTGTAAACCAGCATATAAAAATGATCAATAGCTTGCAGGAAATAGGTAGTTCAGAGCTCATTATTACCCCTAAAGGCACCATCTATCACCTGGATATTGCACCGCAGCATGTGGCTCCCACGGTCATCACCGTTGGCGACCCGGACCGCGTGGCCGAGGTGTCCAAACATTTTGACAAGATCACCCACAAGGCGCAGCACCGCGAGTTCGTTACTCACTGCGGCTACATAGGCAACAAATACATTACTGCCCTCAGCACCGGCATAGGGCCAGACAATATAGACATTGTGCTCACCGAGCTGGATGCCCTGGTGAACATAGATTTTTCTACGCGTCGTATAAAGGAAACGCGCACATCGCTCAACATCATTCGCCTGGGCACCTGCGGCACGGTGCAGCCAGATGTTGCGGTAGATAGCATTGCGGTTTCATCTCATGGCATCGGCCTCGATAACCTGATGCACTACTATGGCCTCACCAACACCCACGAAGAAGCCTTTATGCTGGAGGAGTTCAATAAGCATACGGGCATGGCGGGCAAAAAGGTAGTGCCTTACATTGCCGAGGGGGCCATATCGCTGCGCAAGCTATTCGGCAGCGGCTTCACACATGGCATTACGGTTACCTGCCCGGGCTTTTATGGCCCGCAGGGGCGCAAACTGCGGCTGGCGCCGGCCTTCCCGCACCTGCTGGATGCGCTTACTACCTTCCGCAGCCAGGATACCCGGATAGTGAACTTTGAGATGGAGACATCGGCTATTTATGGCCTGGGCAAAATGCTGGGTCACAAATGTCTTTCTGTAAGCACTGTGGTAGCTAACCGCGTCAACAAAACTTTCTCTGCCGACGGGGCACGCGCCGTGCAGCATATGATCGCACGCTCCCTGGAGCTGATCGCCTCAGCTTAAAGCAAAAAGAAACGGCCGGTTTTGCCGGCCGTTCGTGTCAGTATCTTAATAACTTATTTGCTGCTGGAATCGTCAGAACCAGAATCGCTGCTGTCGTCAGAGATGAGTGTAGAGAGCTTATCGAATTCGAACAGGAGCGAGAAACGCACCGTGTTAGAGAGCGGGTTGCGGGTGATGCCGCTGCCCTCAGGTATGATGTAAGAAGCATTCAGCGTAAAGATGTTGTAATGCACGCCCAGACCGCAGGTCACATACTGGCGGTCGCCATTGCTCTTGTCTTCGTAAAAGTAACCGGCACGCACGGCAAACTGGTGCTGGTACCAATATTCCAGGCCCAGTGATGCATCGATCTCTTTTATCTGGTCGCCCTTAGAGAATGAATTGGTCATGGCACTAACGATAGACATGTTGGAGTAATCGTAGCCTGAGTCCAATGGTGGTACCAGTATCTTGTTCAGGTCAACGGCAAAGGTCAGTGCATTATATGGATCGAAGTCAGAGGTATAGGACATGCCTACACCCAGGTTCATAGGTATGAAATCCTTGCGGCTGGAGTTGTAGGATATCTTGGAACCCAGGTTGCTGGCCACAGCGCCGAAGCTGAATGTATTGGCGCGGTCGGCATCTATTTCCTGCCTCTTGGTGTAATAAACACCGAGGTCGGCAGCAAAGGCGTTACCGGGGCGGTAATCCACGCCATTGCCTACATAGCTCACACCTGCAGCAATAGCAGAGTGTATATAGCGCAGGCTGGCACCCACTGAAAGGTTGTCAGACAGTTTCTGAGAATAGCCCAGGTCGAAAGAGTATTCGCGCGGCATACCTGTACCATTGGCATCGCCGGTAGCGGTGGTGTAGTTGATGTTACCCAGCGAGAAGTAGCGCATAGAGGCGCTTACTGCCTGCTTGTTGTCTTTACCAAACTTGGCATAGCCGGAAAGGTAAGCCAGGAAGATATCGGGCACCAGATCTTTAAGCCATGGAGTATAAGTGGCAGAGATGCCGTAATTCTTATCGGTGAAAGGTACCTTGGCAATGTTCCAGTATTGTGCGTTAGGGTCTGCTGTAGTGGCTATGCCGGTCTCGCCCATAGCGCCTGCACGTGCATCGGGCGATATTCTGAGGAAAGGTACTGCGGTGGTTACAAAATTCTGGGTACCGTTAACGTTGGTTTGTCCATATACCTCGGAAACAGATAAACCGGTGATCAGTGATAGTCCTACAAAAGCAAGGTTTTTGAGCATTATTCTATTATTATTATTTATAAAGCTTTGCAAAAATATTCAATTTTAGGCAGTCCATCAATAAAAGTTGGTGGCCCGCCAGCCCTATTAACGCACGATGACCAGCTTTTGGTATGCGGATGCCTGGTAACCTGTTTGTGTGGACAGATTTAATTGATACACATACACTCCGGAGGGGAGCGATCCACCGTTGTCGTCAGATCCATCCCATGTCAGGTCGGCAGAACGGCTGCCATTCGGAATAAAGTCTTCCTTGATGGTCTTTACCAGCTTGCCGTCAGTTGCATATATGTGTATCTGCACATTCAGTTCCTCGTCCGGGTGGTTGTGCTCGAACACAAAGTGGGTGAGTGTGGTAAATGGATTGGGGTAGTTGCCCAGGCTCTGGATGCCCATTACGGTGCTGTCCAGCACGTTGAAAGAAATGGAGCCTTCGCCCATGTTGTCGTTTACGTCCCATGCCCGCACGCTGATGGTATGGTGGCCGTTGGCAAGGCCCAGCAGCGGGAAGCTCACGTAGCCATACCGGTAGGTATTGGGTTGGGTCTGGTAATAGTCGTTGAGGATATAAGGGGCATCTTCGTTGCTGTCCAGTATGGCAACAAGGTCGTGCCCGATCACATAGCCTGATACGTTAATGCCTGTCTGGTCGTAGAGGGTTGCATAAAGCGACGTGTTGCTGCCGGTAATGCCACCGTTGATGAACAGGGTGTCGTTGATATAAGGCTTCACCAGCGGGCCTGTGCTGCTGCTAACCGGATTGTCGGAGAATCCGCCCACTTTGCGCGCAGTATCGGCGCCGGCAGCGTCGGTCACGCCATTATCCGCATAAATGCTGATCTTGCCGGTGCCCATATAGTAATTGATGTCCTTGGGCGCGATGAAGGTGAAGGAGAAATTTCCGTTGGTCACGGTGCCCAATCCCTTATAAATGATGTTGTCCTGCAACTGGAATACGCGCGGCCCCCAATAAGTATTATCCGGAATAGAGCGGGGCTTGTCGTAAACGGAGATATAAACCGGCCCGTTAAAAGTAGTAAGCACCGAGCTGTCGAAGTCGCGTACCGATCCGTACAGGGTATACTGGCCCAGCGCCTTGATGGTATCAGATGTAATGCCTTCACCGTCGGTCACGCTGTCTATTTTGATATTGTATTTAGGGAAATCCGGTGTCAGCGCAGGATCGCCAAGCAGGGCGAACTTCCGGAAATTAGCAATTTCCTCTGAGTCAACGGAAGAGATATAACGGGAGTTCTTGGCAATGCTGCAGGCGGTGCCGAATGTGTTCCAGCTACCATCGGCATTCTTGGTGTATTGTGCGGCAAGGTAGGCGGTATTGATCTCGGCATTGTAAGATGCGTACACGGCCTTTGTGGTGGTGAGCATGGCAATGGCACCACCACGGGCCCTGTTCAGTAATTGCTCGGCGGCAGATATGTATTCCGGATGGTCGAACTGGCCAAAGTCGCAGGTTGCCGTGATCATGAACGGCAGCATATTGGTATTGTTCCAGTTGTTGTAATCATCCTGTGTAAGAATGCGTTCAGATGCCCACACTTCTGTATTGCCATGGCCATTGTAATTGACCATGAATACACCCTTATATATCTGCTCGTCTATAGAGTTGTTGGCATTGGGCGCGCGGGTGCCGGCCGGCGTGGAAACGGAAGGTATATCGTCCAGGTACACTTTACTCTGGTTATACAGATTTCGTCCGGCATCCAGAACACTGGCGGCCATGGCCTCTGCATCGTCCTGGTGGGCGCCTGCATCATCGCCATTGTCGGCCACAAACATATCTGCTATCCTCCAGGGACCTAATGTGGCCGGGTTGGTATAGCTGATGATCTTCTTAGCCAGGTAATTGGCGTCCAGCAAGCTGCGAGACGGCATACGCCCTACGCCAACGTCCAGCACATTGAATACGGTGCCATTATATGGCGCCTGTATATTCTCGTTGTCGTCCAGAAAGCCATAGATGTCATCGGCTGAATAGCTGGAGATGTCATCAGAGTCGTCAGTTGTCTCATAGGTAGGCACAAAATTGCTGTTATTGGGTGTGCGGTACTTGTAGTCGTATGATGCGCCGCCATAGAGCAGCAGGTATTTAGGCATTTGCGTGGTGTCGGTTCCGGCGCGCTTGTAAAACATGCGCACAAAATCGCGGATGGCACAGACATCCTGTGCGCCCGAGGAGAATTCATTATATACCTGGTCGGTGGTCACCACTGTAGTGCGCATATTATCGTGGCTATTGTGGTAGCTGGCCAGGGAATTGGCAGCATCAATATAGGCAGGGTAGGATACGATCACCAGGTCGGTCTGTGGCAGGGCGTGCAGGTTCTGGTTCGTCACCTGGCCTATCAGTTTAGGTACCTGCAGGTCGGAGCTGTTAAGCGCTGCATATTGGTGCAGCATGGATGCATCAGCAGCGAACGTGTAGGAGCCGCCCGAAAGAGAACCTGTTATGGCAAAGGCCTGCGAAGGTTGCGTCACGTCCCACACCTGGGTGAAGCTATTGGCATTTTGCAACGTGAATGAGGCTACGTGGCCGGCGCCTACTGTCTGCCAGTCGCGGAACAACATCTGGCTGCCGATGATGGAAAGCGGCCTGCGGGCGCTGATCTCAATATAATTGAGGTATCCGATGCAAGTCGGGTCAATCGGGTTGAAGGTGATACCGACATTGGCAGTAGCACAATTGCAGGTATTGCTCCACTGCACGTTGCTATGTGTGATAAGCAGATCTACTGTTGTGGCGTTTTTGAAATAGGAAGAACCAATTGATGCACCGTTGAGGGTTGCCGACCATGTGCTGTTTGCCGTTGCACAGGTGGTGGCCATTGATATTTTACAGGTCACATCCGAAACAGTGGCGCCAATAGGGAAACTGAAGGATTGGGAGTTGGTGCCGGCGGCTTCAATAAACTGCTCGCCATACCAGGTCTTGCCCACGCCTTCAGGGTTCACTTCATCGGTATCATGCACATCATAATAGTCGTAAGCGCTGGCCGTGATGTTTGCTGTGCCGGAAGGTATCTGGGTGATCTTTTTCGATGAACCCTTGTCAACACAAATAAAATAATAGGCGGTGTCTGAGTAGATGTTTTTCTGGTGGTTAAAACCGCTGTTAATGCTGTCTTTGATCCAGGCAGTAGGGCCTGTCGCGTAGAAGATAACAAAGTCGCTGCTGCTGAAAGAACTGCCCGAACTGCTTACGAATACCGGGTTTTCTTTTAAGTCGGCGGGGCGGGCCACGGCGTTATTCTCCGAAAGCATATTGCCGCCATTACCAAATACGCGCACATTACCGGGGCTAAGTGACGTCATGTCAATACCCATAGACGAAAGCAGGGTGAAATCCAGTTTGTAAAAGCCGGTATTAGTAACGCCTACCTTGAACCATGTGCCTGTAGAGAGCACTGAATTATTGGTATCGGTCCACGCAGATGTTGTTTTGGCCAGCGGCGCATCATCGGCGGTGAGGGTGAAATCAGTGACCTGGCGGAAAGATCCATCTGCTGCCGCAGAATAGGCCGGTATGCGTACCACAGCCATGGAATTCTTCAGGCGGGTAGCGATGCCTACCGAAAAGTGTTGAGGATCACCAGCCCGGGCTCCATCCGGCAGAGCAGATACTGTAGCATAGCTGATGCCGGAAATATGAATTGCCGGGATCTGCGCCGATGAAAGGGGGATATGTTCGGTGACATATCCTTTTACGATGTCGTTTTTTTGTACGTGATAGGTATGCTCTGCCGCCGATAGGGAGGTGATAGCTGGCAGGGCTGTCAGCGCTAATGCCGGCAGGCATATAGATATTTTTATCATAGTAAACTGCTTAAATTGGTATAGTAGAGCTGCTGCAATATCAAAATTACGTATAAAAGCCAGACTGCTGGTCCGCATTGTGGGATACCGGTGAATAAAACGCAAAATGTTAAAGTATATTTTGCGGAGGTGTTGGTAATATTCGAATGTTTTTTCTTTTTTTGCAGAAACACTAAATAATTTCAAAAGAAAGTATTAACATTGTTGCTTCTTTTGAACGTTATAAAAAGAACAGCCTAAAAATATTTTAGTTTGATTATGAAAAGAAAATTCATAGGCATCACTCTTCTGTGCGCTGGAGCAGTAGCTTTACTCCCGTCATGCCAGAGTTCTTCACGAAAGAAAGGCAAAGGCGAAGGCGTATCTCCCGTAACCGGTTGGTTTTACAACGACTCCCGCTATGGTGGTTATGATGTGGTGACTAATTACCCAGGCCAGCAGACCCCTATTGGCATGCAATTGGTTCAAGGTGGCCGTTTTACGATGGGCGCCAATAACGATGAGATACCAACCGTTGATAATCACTCAGTACCGCATACTGTTACGGTTTCTTCGTTCTACATGGACGAGACTGAAATAGCGAATGTGAGCTACCGTGAATATATTTACTGGCTCATCCGTGCGTATGGCAATGACCTTCCGGAAATAGTTGCAGGTGCTATGCCTGATACTACGGTATGGCGCACACCATTGGGCTATAACGAGCCACGTGTGCAGCAGTATTTCCGTGCTGCCGCTTACAATGACTACCCTGTAGTTGGTGTAAACTGGTACCAGGCAAATGACTTCTGTAAATGGCGTACTGACCGTGTTAATGAGTTCATTCTCATTAATAATGTTCGCGCACTGAATCCGAACTGGAACCAGACAGGTGAAGAAACATTCACTACTGAGACTTATATGGACGGAGAGTATCAGGGAACAGCCGGCCCTAACCAGAAAAGGGAGCTGGATCCTAACGGTCAGGGCAATCGTCCTTACAATCTCTCTGACGGTGTGTTCATGCCTAATTACCGTCTCCCAACAGAAGCTGAGTGGGAATATGCGGCACTTGGTATTGTAGGTAACAACCCTGCTCCGGAAACTAAACGCCGTCGTGGTGAGGAAGTATTTACAGATCGCAATACATTGCCTTGGGGCCCAAGGAACACAGCCCGCTACGACATACACAATATGTATCAGGGTGAGATCATGGGTAACTTCATGAGGGGCAAGGGCGATGCGATGGGTGTTGCAGGTGGCCTGAATGATAATGCAGATATAACTGCGCCGGTACACTCATTCCAGCCTAACGCATGGGGCCTTTATAACATGGCCGGTAATGTGAACGAATGGGTGATGGATACTTACCGTCCGATGGATGAAGATTACAGCGAAATTAATCCGGTTCGTGGTAACGATTACAGGCGCCAGCAGTTTGAGTCTGACGGATCTGCATCTGAAAAGGATTCTATCGGTCATCAGCCAACTACGCGTATTTCTGCACAAGACCTAGCTGTTAACAATCACTATCAGACACGTACCGGTGTACTTTATAACTACAAGGATGGTGATACATCAATGGTGGGTAACAACATGAACTACGGTTATTACCAATACGGCGAAAATTCACTCATCAACGACTCTTCGAAAGTGTATAAGGGTGGTTCATGGGCAGATCGCGAATACTGGCTGTCTCCTGGTACCCGTCGTTTCATGCAGGGCAATCTGTCATCAGCTACCATCGGTTTCCGTTGCGTAGTGGATCGTTTGGGCAGCCCTACCGGCAACAATGAAGCAGCAGGCAACCATTTCGGAACCCTCAAGAACAGGAAAAGATAATATCCTTTCAACTTATAACAGCAGCCCCTTTCTTCAAACGAAAGGGGTTGTTTATTTTTACACAAATATCTTTCTCAGTGACCATTCCTGAACTGTATAAACTATATCTGGCGCATCCTTCGGTGCAAACAGATACCCGTAAGCTGAAGGCAGGGGATATGTATTTTGCGCTGAAAGGGGGCAATTTTGATGGCAATACGTTCGCCGCAGAAGCACTGAAGCTGGGGGCAGCCCGGGCGATAATAGATAATGCGGCTTTTGCAACGGATGAACGCTGCATTGTGGTGCCCGATGTGCTGGAAACACTGCAGCAACTTGCCCGACACCACCGGGAACAATTTCCGATCCCGTTTATAGCTATAACAGGCTCCAATGGCAAGACAACGACCAAAGAGCTGATCGCTGCAGTGCTTCGGGAAAAATTCAGCACGTATGCCACTGAAGGCAACCTGAACAACCACATTGGTGTGCCGTTGACCCTGCTGAAAATAAAGAACGATGCGCAAATGGCGATCATAGAAATGGGCGCGAATCATCAGCGTGAGATCGCAGGTTATTGCGAGATCGCCCGGCCAGACTACGGTATCATCACCAACTGCGGAAAAGCGCATATAGAGGGCTTTGGCGGGGTAGAGGGTGTGCGCAAAGGCAAGGGAGAACTGTATGATTTTCTGCGCGAACATGGTGGTACCATTTTCCGGAACGTGGATCTCGACTACCTGGAGGGTATGGCCAAGGGTATAAGCCGGCAAATAACTTACGGCAGCCGGAATGCAGATCATACCGGATATCCGGAAATGAACGGGGTGTTTCTGCAGGTGGATGTGCGGACGCCTGACGGAAAGGAATTGATACAGTCGCACCTGGTGGGTGAATATAATTTCCCGAACGTGATGGTGGCAGTTGCGGTGGGTCTGCACTTTGGTGTGCCCATAGCCGACATAAAGCGGGCAATAAGCGCCTACAACCCGGATAACAGCCGGTCTCAGTGGATAAAAAAAGGAAGTAACAATGTGATACTGGATGCCTACAACGCTAACCCCACCAGCATGCGTGCGGCGATACTGAACTTTGCAGCGGCGGAGTTGCCGCACAAAATGTTATGGATCGGCGGCATGAAGGAAATGGGCGCTGAGGAGCGCAACGAGCACGAGGTATTGGTAGCATTAGTGGATGAATACAAGTGGGAGCAGGTGATACTGGTGGGCAGGGAATTCAAAGGCATTTCCGGCAAGTATAGCTGGTTCGAGACATCGGCAGAGGCTGCTGCTTATGTGAAAGCTCGTCTGCCTTCGGATGCGTCCATTCTCATCAAGGGCTCGCGCGGCAGCAAGATGGAACTGCTGGCAGAAGCATTGTAATACAACCTACTAAAGGCCAAACTATCTACATTTGCTATCCTGTTCTAAGACAATGACAATCATGGATAAATTCGAGATACTTAAAAAGAAGACCAGCGAAGCAATGCTGGGCGGCGGACAAAAGCGCATAGATGCCCAGCACAAGAAAGGCAAGCTTACTGCCCGTGAGCGGATACAGTTGCTGCTTGATGAAGGATCTTTTGAGGAAACCGGTATGCTGGTTACCCATCGCAGCCGCGATTTTGACATGGACAAAGAGGTGTACCTTGGCGACGGTGTGGTGACAGGTTATGGCACGGTGAATGGCAGGTTGGTGTATGTGTTCTCGCAGGACTTTACCGTATTTGGCGGAAGCCTTTCTGAGACACATGCTGAGAAAATAGTGAAGATCATGGATCTGGCACTGCAGAACGGTGCGCCGGTCATTGGTCTTAACGACAGTGGTGGCGCGCGCATACAGGAAGGCGTTGTGTCGCTGGGGGGCTATGCCGACATTTTCTATCGCAATGTAAAATCATCGGGCGTTATACCGCAGTTGTCGGCAATTATGGGCCCGTGTGCAGGCGGCGCCGTGTATTCTCCCGCTATCACGGATTTTATCCTGATGGTGGAGCACACTTCATACATGTTTGTCACCGGCCCGAACGTGGTGAAAACGGTGACCCATGAAAATGTGACGAGCGAAGAATTGGGCGGTGCTCATACGCATGCCTCAAAATCGGGGGTTACGCATTTTGCCTGTGCCAACGAGTTGGAGTGCATTGAGAATATCCGCCAGTTGCTGAGCTACATGCCACAGAACTGCGAAGAGGATGCACCCGTGTATCCTTATGAAGCAGGCGATGAAACCCGCGCGAAGCTGAATACCCTGATACCGGCGAATCCGAACCAGCCGTATGACATCAAGGAAGTACTAGAAGAGCTTACGGATGCAGGTTCGTTTCTTGAAGTACACAAGGATTACGCAGAGAACATTGTGGTGGGCTTTGCCCGTATGGGTGGCCGTAGCATAGGTATTGTGGCCAATCAGCCCGCTTATCTTGCCGGTGTGCTCGATATCAATTCCAGTAAAAAAGGTGCGCGTTTCGTGCGTTTCTGCGACGCGTTCAATATTCCGCTGCTGGTGGTAGTGGATGTGCCCGGCTTCCTGCCCGGCACCGACCAGGAGTGGCATGGCATCATCATCAACGGCGCCAAGCTGCTTTATGCGCTGAGCGAAGCTACTGTGCCGAAAGTGACGGTGATCACCCGTAAGGCATATGGCGGGGCCTATGATGTAATGAACTCCAAGCACATCGGCGCCGATCTTAACTATGCATGGCCATCGGCTGAGATAGCGGTAATGGGCGCCAAGGGCGCGGCAGAGATCATTTTCAAGAAGGAGATAGCAGAGGCCGCTGATCATCAGCAAAAGCTGGCGGAGAAGGAAGCTGAGTACATTGAGAAATTCGCAAACCCTTATGGCGCCGCAGCACGTGGATTCATTGACGAGGTGATCATGCCGTCTGAAACCCGTAATAAACTGATAAAAGGCTTTAAAATGCTGGAGAATAAAGTAGCTTCCATGCCCAAGCGCAAGCACGGAAATATACCTCTGTAGCAAAAATAAAACGATAGTGATCAAATCTGGCCCCGCTTTTGCGGGGCTTTTTGATACGATTTCGTTGTATTATTTTGTGTTACATATTCCTATCCTATGCGCTTTTACTTTTACCTGTTCATTTTATCGGCAAGCCCGCTGCTAATGTTCGCCGACACATCGCTCAAGGGCCGCATTACTGACTCGGCAAAGCATGAACCTTTGATAGGCGCATTTGTGACGGTCGAAGGAACCAGCATTGGCACGGTGACCAATATTGATGGTTTCTTTGAGCTGAAGGATGTGCCTGCCGGACGGCACAACATCAGGTTTCATTATATGGGCTACAAAGACCGGGTGGATACCCTGGAGTTCCCCGTGGCGACGGGTGAATACCAGGCGGTGATGCAGCCGGATGATGGCGATATGGAGGAGGTGACGGTGAGCACCACGCGCAGCAGTCGCACTATAGAAGACGTGCCCACGCGTATAGAACTGATAGCGAAAGACGAACTGGATGAAAAGGCCAACATGAAGCCGGGCGACATCAAAATGCTGCTGAGCGAAAGCACTGGTATCCAAACGTTGCAGACATCGGCCACATCGGGCAACACGGGCATAAGAATAGAGGGTCTTGACGGGCGATATACCCAGGTATTGAAAGATGGCTTCCCGTTGTATGCGGGTTTTTCCGGTGGCCTGGGCTTATTGCAGACACCGCCTCTTGATTTGAAACGCGTGGAGATCATCAAAGGCGCCTCATCAACCCTGTATGGCGGTGGCGCGATCGCCGGCCTGGTAAACCTGATCTCGAAAACGCCCTCAAAAGAAACGGAATTGAGAGCGCTTGTCAACGGCACGACTGCGGGCGGATTTGATGCCAATGTATTCTATGGTCAGTTGTATGGCAAGGCAGGAATGACCCTGTATGCAGGATTCAATATCGCTAAGCCGTATGCGCCGGACAATGTTCCGTTTACTGCCATACCGGGTTACCACCGTTACACGGTGTCGCCGAAGTTTTTCTGGTATCCAGATGCCAAAACCGACGTTATGATCGGCTTCAATGCTATGTTCGAGGACCGCCTGGGAGGGGATATTCATTACATTCTGGGGCAGCATGATTCTGCACATACCTACTACGAATATGACCAGACACAGCGCGCCAACACAGAAGCTGAGGTGCGCCGGCATTTTGACAATGGTGGCATACTGACCCTGCGCAACAGCCTGGATCATTTTGACCGGGTGATCAACACCAACGGCTACTCGTTCAACGGCACGCAGACCGCGACTTTTTCCGAGTTGAATTACTCGGTGCATGACAATAATCTGGAGTGGGTGCTGGGGCTGAATTTGTTCAGCGATAAGTTTGCCGAAGTGAAAGAAACGCCCACGCCGCTGCGTGACTATTTGCTGGTGACCTATGGCGCATTCATGCAGAATACCTGGGATATTTCCAGGAAATGGATAGTGGAAGATGGTTTGCGTATTGATTATGTGGAAAAGTACGGAGGCGTTGTGCTGCCGAGGGTATCGTTATTGTACAAAATAAATCCATCGTTGTCTTCGCGCCTCGGCGGAGGGCTGGGGTATAAGGCCCCCACTATATTTACTGAAGAAAGCGAGCGCCTGATCTACAGGAATGTGTTGCCTGTAGGGCCCGACAGCAACAAGCTGGAACGCAGCTACGGATTTAACTGGGACGCCAACTACCGCTCGGCATTTGCAGATGGTAAAATAACTTTCAGTGCAAACGAGCTGCTGTTTTACACCCATATAGACCATCCTTTGCTGCTGGAGCCAGTGGGTAATGGCTACTACAAATTCAGCAACATATTGCCCCGGATAGACGCCTATGGGGCAGAGACCAATATAAAGCTGGGGTACAAAAACCTCAAGTTGTTCCTGGGTTATACTTACACCCACTCGCAGATACACTACGGGGATGTATATCGTGAATCGCCGCTGACACCGAGGCATCATACCAATTCAGTGCTGATGTATGAGCTGGATCGCAAATTGAAAATTGGCCTGGAGGCATATTACTACAGCCCGCAGCGCCTGAGCGATGGCAGCACCGGCCGCGATTACTGGCTTTGCGGGCTGATGGCAGAAAGGATCTGGAAACACTGGTCTGTTTATATCAATTTCGAGAACATGCTGGACAGCCGCCAGACGCGGTTCGATACTATATATACGGGCTCAGTTACCGATCCGCAGTTTCGTGATATATATGCGCCGCTGGATGGTTTTGTTGCTAATGGCGGATTGAAAGTAAATTTGTAGCCCTTTTGGGTCTATGCGGCGTATAGTTGACTTTATTCTTCTTACCTCTGTTTACACGGCAAGCTGTGCAACCGGCCTTTGTATGGCCACGGAATTGCTGGTGAATGGCACACCCCCCAAACTGGTGAACAACCTTCATTTGCTGGTGTTTGGGAGCACGCTGTTAGTGTACAATCTTCATCATGCGGCGAAAAAACAATTGGCAGGCATATATATGGGATTGCCAAAGCCGGTGTATGCAGCATTTGCAGCAGCAGGCGCCATCATGGCTGGCTATGGGCTGTGGTTCCTGTCGTGGAAGATGCTGGCGGGTTGTTTTGTGCTGGGTGTATTGTCGTTCGGGTATTCTTTTCCTATTGTGCCCATGCTGGGCGGCAAAAAGCTGCGGGAGATAGGCTGGCTGAAGATAACGGACCTGGCATTGGTATGGACGATAGTGACTGCGGTGCTGCCGGTCATCTACTGGAACCAGTCTATAAAGGATTTTCCGTTCGAGATACTTTTGAGGTTCGCCTTCATCTTCACACTGTGCATCATTTTCGATCTTAGAGATGTTAGTATCGATCAGGCCAACAGCATCAGTACATTACCTGGGAGGCTTGGCCCAAGACGGAGTTACAGGCTGATAGATATATCGCTTATGGTTTTTGTGGTGCTGAGCCTGGTGCAATATATCCGCTATGGTGCAATGGATAGGCTGGCTGGCGCGGTAGTTACGGCGCTGGTAACGCGCACAGTGGCCTGGTACCTGAGCAGGGAACGTGGCATACGGTCATACATATTACTTGCCGACGGCGTGATGTTACTTTATGCACTGACAGTATTGCTGCCGCACTACTTTAAAAGTTGAAGTAAGACAGCGCTAACTGCACTACACCGATAAGAAAGCCCAGGACACCGCCGACCAGCTCCACGAAGCGGAATTCTTTCTTCATTACCGCCTGCAGAATCTCTTCCAGTTTATCTGACGAGAAGCCGGCTACCTTTTCTGTCACCATTTTCTGAATATCGATCCGGGATGAAAGGTTATCGGCAAATTTTTCGATGACCTGTGGCAGCATCACTTTTATCTCTTCCATCAGGCCTTCCTTTATCTTGTCCATCGTTCCCTGTCCAACGAACATGGAGATGACGGGGAGTTTTTCCTTAAGGCGCTCCTGCAGGAATATATCTATATGTTTTTCGATGTCGGGCAGAACGGCATCGAGTTCGCCCGGGTTTTTTATGTGCATGGCTATCTCGTCAAAATGGAGCAGTTCATTGGCTACCACAGATCCCAGCTTATTGGCAAACGTTTGCTGCCGTTTGGGGAAGATGCCCTGTATGGTCATGCCGAATAGCCGGATAGGCTTGCGCGGGTGAAACAGCATAAAGAATGCGATCCAGGTGGTGAACCACCCGGTAAATGCCGCAATAAACGGCTGGAGCCAGAACATTATACCGTGCATAAAGAAGCAAAAATGCGAAAATGACGGCAAATGTACGCGAATGAAGTATTTTTGGGCTTTCTAAATGTTATGACAGCATCAACGATCCTCGGGCTTATTGTGATAGGGATAATAGCGGGCATACTCAGCAGTATGGTGGGCATAGGTGGCGGTATTGTGGTAGTGCCGGCGCTGGTCTTTTTCTTTGGAGTGAGTCAGAAGATGGCACAGGGAACTTCCCTGGCCATGCTGCTGCCACCTATCGGCCTGCTGGCGGTCATCAATTACTGGAAACAGGATTTTATTGACTTCAGGATGGCGGGCATCCTGATACTGGCTTTTATTGCCGGCAGCTATTTTGGCAGCGCGGTAACATTGAAGTTGAATGATGTGGTGCTGAAACGGGTATTCGGGGTGTTTTTGCTGCTGGTAGCAGTAAAGTATATACTTACTCCGTCCAAATAACACAGGGAACAAAAAGATAAAACAGCGTAGGAAATATTAAAATGGCAAGGACTAAGATCAAAGACATTCTGCAGTCGGAACGAACGGATTATTCAGTGACAGTTAAGGGTTGGGTGCGCTCATTCCGCAACAACCAGTTCATAGCGCTCAATGATGGCTCTTGTATGAACAGCGTTCAGGTGGTCATTGGCCTGGATGCGGACGAGGCTACAGTGAAGAAAATAAATCCAGGTGCATCTATCAGTGTTGAAGGGTTGGTGATACCCTCTCAGGGCAAGGGCCAGAAAGTAGAAATAAAGGCTGAATCACTCACTGTGCTGGGCGAGTGTGACCCTGAGCAATACCCATTGCAACTGAAGAACAGGCCCAGCTTAGAGTACCTGCGCGAAATTGCACATCTTCGCTTCCGCACCAACACCTTTGGTGCTGTGTTTCGGGTGCGCCATGCGCTGGCATATGCTGTGCATAAATTTTACAACGACAGAGGATTTGTATATCTGCATACGCCTATAATTACGGCATCAGATGCCGAAGGTGCAGGCGAAATGTTCCGGGTGACTACGCTATCGCCTGATAACCCGCCTAAGAATACTGAGGGCGGAGTGGATTATACGGAGGATTTCTTTGGACGCTGCACCAATCTCACGGTTAGTGGGCAGTTGGAGGCAGAACTGGGCGCCATGGCCTTTAGCGAGGTATATACGTTCGGTCCTACCTTCCGCGCTGAAAACAGCAACACAGCCCGGCACCTGGCCGAATTCTGGATGATAGAACCGGAAGTAGCATTCAATGACATTAATGACAATATGGACCTGGCGGAAGATTTCATCCGCTATGTGATAGATCATACCATGAAGCATTGCAGGGAGGACCTGGATATGCTGAACACACGGCTTGCAGATGAGGAGAAGCAGAAGCCGACCAATGAGCGCCAGGAATTTGGTCTGATGGAGAAGCTGCAGTTTGTGCTGGATAATAAATTTGAACGCATCACTTATACCGAGGCTATCAACATCCTGCTCGATTCGCCGGCTTACAAGAAGAAGAAATTCCAGTATGAAGTGAAATGGGGCATAGACCTGCAGAGCGAACATGAGCGTTACCTGGTGGAGAAGCACTTTAAGAAGCCGGTTATTGTAACGGGTTATCCTAAGGACATAAAGGCGTTCTACATGCGTATGAACGACGATGAGAAGACAGTTGCCGCCATGGATATACTGGTGCCTGGCATTGGCGAGCTTGTGGGCGGGTCGCAACGCGAGGAGCGCCTGGAAAAGCTGCTGAAGCGCATGGACGAAATGCACATACCTGCACAGGAAATGTACTGGTACCTGGATACCCGCCGTTTTGGTACGGTTCCGCACGCGGGCTTTGGGCTGGGCTTTGAGCGGCTGGTGCAGTTTGTGACCGGCATGGGCAACATACGGGACGTAATTCCGTTCCCGCGCACACCGAAGAATGCGGAGTTTTGATGAGATATTAAGAACCAAATCCTAATTTTATGTGGCACGTTCCTCGCAGAGCGTGCCATATTCTTTTATCACCATGCGCCGCCTTCTTTCTTCGTTTGCATCCTTTACCCGGCTGGAGCGCTGGGGTATCCTCGCACTCAGTCTGCTGATAGTTGCTTTGATATTGGCGCGGGCGACCATGCAATATTGGGTGCATCCGCGAAAAGATGAAGCCAAAGAGCAAGCATTGATCGTGTCGTGGGAACGATATAAGCGCAGCCAGCCAAAATTGCAAGAAGTTGGCCATACGATCCCAGCATCCGAGCGTTACACTGATGCATCAGACAACAACGAAGTGCCTATGCCGGCTACCATCAATATCAACACTGCGGATTCTGCAACGCTGGTACGGTTAAAAGGCATTGGCCCGGCTACGGCAGCCAAGATCATAGCCCGACGCCAGGCCCGCCCATTCAACTCGGTCGATGAGCTGCTGGAGGTAAGGGCGATACCTGCAGAGACCTTTGCCATACTGAAGCGGCACCTGGTGGTGCGGTAGCAGTGCGATATTTTTTCGATGTCTGTGCATGATCCTGCCTTTAATAGCGCAACGAGTGCTGCAAATACCAGGCGTTTCTGTGTAATGGCAGTTTTTTCAAGTGAACACATGAATATTGGGCTGTAAGCGGATGTGCCTGATGATCCGCGATATAATGAATTCGGAAAATTTGTTGTAAACTTGCGCAGATTTTTCTTATATAAATTATGGATTTTAATTATACCGAAACGCAGGTCTCCATTGCGGGAATGATACGTGAATTTGCGGCTAAACACATACGCCCGGATATGATGGAGTGGGATGAGACACAGAAATTTCCTGTTGAGCTGTTTCACAAGATGGGTGAAATGGGTTTGATGGGGGTGCTGGTGCCTGTGGAGTACGGAGGCTCGGGTCTGAGCTATTTTGAGTATGTGACGGTGGTAAGTGAAATTGCCAAAGTATGCGGATCGATAGGATTGTCGGTAGCGGCGCATAACTCGTTGTGTACCGGTCACATCCTGTACTTCGGTAATGACGAGCAGAAGAAAAAATACCTGCCGAAACTGGCCAGTGGCGAGTGGATAGGCGCATGGGGTCTTACGGAGGCTAACACCGGCAGCGATGCGGGCAACATGCGGTGCACAGCCGTTAAGGATGGTGACCACTGGGTGCTCAATGGCACCAAGAACTGGATAACACACGGCATTACCGGTAACGTGGCTGTGGTGCTGGCCCGCACAGGCGAACCGCGTGCCAAGAACAACGTGACGGCTTTTATTGTGGAGCGTGGCACGCCGGGTTTCACTGCAGGTAAGAAGGAAAATAAACTGGGCATGCGCGCCAGCGAAACCGCCGAGCTGGTGTTTGATAATTGCCGTATATCTGATGCGCAGCGCATGGGTAATGTGGGCGAAGGCTTTCACCAGGCCATGAAGGTGCTGGATGGTGGCCGCATCTCTATTGCCGCTCTGTCGCTGGGTATAGCAAAAGGCGCGTATGAGGCATCACTGAAATATGCCAAGGAGCGCCATCAGTTCGACCAGCCGATAGCCAACTTCCAGGCCATTGCCTTTAAGCTGGCAGATATGGCAACGCAGATAGAAGCATCTGAATTGCTGATATACCAGGCAGCGGATAAAAAGAACCGCGGTGAGAAAATGACGAAGGAATCGGCGATGGCCAAGTACTATGCATCGGAAGTTGCGGTGCGGGTATCTACAGACGCAGTGCAAATATTCGGGGGCTATGGTTATACCAAGGACTTCCCGGTTGAAAAATACTACCGTGACAGCAAACTCTGCACTATAGGTGAGGGTACGTCGGAGATACAGAAACTGGTGATCTCCCGCGATATTCTAAAGCAGTAACGCGGCCCCTTTTACTTTATCCGTTCCCGGCCCCCAAAAGGCCGGGATTTTTTTGTGGCCTGACGAAGATCATGTGGCTTACTGTAGCGGGTCAGGTTTGTTGCCGTTGGGCCCGGTAGTTTTGCAGCATCACCAAATTTTATCGTATGCGACCGATGCTTCAATACTTTTTTGTTCTCCTGTTCTGTGGGAGTATGCTGCTTTCGGGTTGCAGCCGTACAATGCTCGGTGGCTATGATTATGGGCGCACATCTATCAGCATAAAGATGCCAAAGGCCATGAAGCCGGCTCCGCCCATGAATGGGGTTGACGGTAAAATGTTCCAGGATAGCCTGGTCCATGCCATGCTGGTGATCACCACGCAAAACAGCCAGTTCAAGAGTGTGGATGAATACCTCAACTGCTCGTGGCAGAACCTGGATGATCGACTCAAAAAACTGAGTGAAGATTCCACCTTCCGGCTTATTGACTGCCAGAAGAAGAAAGAAGCTACCATTCTTACCTATTCAGTGTCGTCAGCCAATTATTTCCCGTACTGCATCCTGTATTTCGAGCATCGCGGTATATCTGAATACCAATACTCCTTTTATTTTCAGGATAGCTCTATAGCGACAGACGGCAAATATGCAGCAAAGGTGATGCGGACGGTGAAGTATCATTAGTCACTCCATGCACTCACCTTCTCTCTGAAGGACGAAGGATGTCGAAAGTCCGCACTGTAGCGCTAAAATATTTTTGATCTTCTGTCTTTTCGACTCTTTTAACGCAGTGCAGAGAGCGATGTGTCTGAGATAAATGTGGAGTCCGTGAGGGTATTAAGGAAGGCGATGAGGTTGGTCTTGTCATCGTCGGTGAGGTGCAGGCCGTTGGCTTTGTAAGGGAGAGACATGATGGGATCCAGGTTGCTGACCTTATGCATGCCGGTGTCGTAAAAGTCTATGACCTGTAGCAGCGTGGTGAACCGGCCGTCGTGCATGTAGTAGGGCCGCAGTGCCACATTGCGCAGGTTGGCTGTGCGGAACCTGCCCAGGTCGGCGGTGCTTCCGGTAACGTTGTACAGACCCTGGTCGGCCACCTTGGGGTACAGGCTGTCGAGACCTGTATTGTGGAACTGGTTGTCGGTCATTACCGGGTCTATGTGGCAGTGGAAGCAGTCGCCCTTTTCGGTGAAGAAGACGACGTAGCCTGCGTACTCCGCAGGTGTGTAGGTGGCCTCGCCCCGAAGGATGCGATCGTATTTGGAATTGCGGCAAACAACGGTGCGCAGGTACTGGGCCAGCGCGTAGGCCACTTCCTTAGTTGTGATATTATCTACCCCAAAGTATTTTTTGAACAGCGGTTTATATACGCTGCTGTTATTGAGCTTGCTGACATCGGTATTGAAGAAACTTTCTACCTCAAAGCGCATTACATCCTCCAGCGTGCCTTTCTGCGAGCCATCCCACATATAGTTGCTGTACCAGGCCAGGTTCTCGTGCGGCAGCACGGGCATGGCATTCTCATAAAGCGCCATGCTGGTGAACCCGTTTGCCTGTTGGTGGCACCCGGCGCAGTAGCGGCCATCGTTGGAGAGAATAGTATCGTAGTAGAGCATCCGCCCCAGCCTTTCCTTTTCCTTATAGGGCTGGTTGTCGGCTGGTATGACGGGTTTAGGGAAATGCGGGGGCACTTTTAGCGTATCGGGCGTGAGCGTGTAAGTGGAGTCTGCCGGAGTGGGGTTGCCCTTGCTTTTGTGGCAGGATGAGTTGCCCATGGCCAGCAGCAGCGCGCATGCAAACAATATAGGGAGTGTGTATCTCATTGCTTAGTTGCTGTAAAAGGCGGTGGCCCCGTTAGTGGATAATTTTTTCATCATCGTGCTATCGCCCATGCTGAAGTAGCCGTCGGTGGCGAAGTTGTAGGTATATGCCCCGCTGAACCATTTGTTGACATTCATGCTGAAGCTGAGCGCCGGATCGCCGGAGGAAGCAACTGTGATACTGCAGGGAAAGCCGGCGTTTATCTGGAAGCCATTCATGCCGATGTGCATAGCATAACCTGTTGATGTTCCTGCATCCAGCCAGTGCCCTTCCATCTTGAAGAAGTGATAGCCGCCGCCCATGGCATCGGGCCAGCCCATATCAAGGTTGGCGAGTGAGGCTGGCAGATAATTGGACGTGTTGTGTGCAGCGTCTATGCCAACCATGAGCGCAATGGAGTCGTAGGTGCCCGTCTTGAGCCCAGACGATGGCGTAATGCTGAACGAGCATAGACTGTCGATGCTGGCATCTATGTAAACAATATCGGGGAAGGAGTAACAGAGTTTGCCCTTTTGATAGAGGCAGATATTGCTGATGTAGTATTGCAGTTTTTCGATACCGTAATTATTGCCTGCAGCATTGGTATAGGTGATGGTATCGAACACAACGGTTGCGCCATCCACTTTATGTGATACACTAAATTTCAACTGGCCATGATTGGTATCGTTGTTGCTTTTGTGGCATGCTGCCACCGAAAGCAACACTGCCATGCCGGACAAAAGAACCAGGGTGCGCATAGGTTGCGGGATTTTGTATTAAAGTTATTCTGTGTGGGTGGGATGGGGGCTGACGGAGGTCAGTCGGACGAAGCGGAGGGGAAAGGATAATTTTCGAACTTTTTTGTTGAGGATTTGAAAACCGTGCCAGATTTTTGTCGTTATCGCCGAGTCCTCGGCAACGCATGAGCCAGTGGAGAGACTCGGCTAGGACACTAAGTTTGCTCAATGAACTGTTTGCGCAGGACGCAAATAGTATTGGCATTAGTACGTTGAGGATATCGATCGGTTCATCTGATCTCAGCCCATCGGTCTATTTTTATGATGATGTGCCAAACGGACAAACAGATATGCAATTGGAACATTTCGACATGGGCAGAGATAAAGAACTGCTGTTGCCATTGCTACGCGACATTATTAAGATCGCACCCAAAATAAAGATCGTTGCCAGCCCCTGGTCTGCGCCGCTTTGGATGAAGGATAATGGAAGCAGTGTAGGAGGATCTTTAAAGCCCGATTGTTACGAAGTATATGCGAACTACCTTGTGAAATACTTGCGTGCGATGCAGGTAGCGGGCATCAACATTGATGCAATTACCCTTCAAAATGAGCCGTTGAACCCTAAAAACAACCCGAGTATGGCGGTGACTGCTCAACAGGAAATTGTGCTTATAAAAGCTGTTGTTGGCGCACTAAAAAAGGCCGGCCTGAAAACAAAGATCATTTCTTATGATCATAATTGCGATAACCTGTCTTATCCAAAGACCATACTTGCTGATGAGTTCGTCCACATGAATATAGCAGGTACAGCATTTCACCTGTATGCCGGAGATATAAGTGCCATGGGCGCACTCCATAACGAGTTTCCCGACAGGAACCTATATTTCACCGAACAGTATACCGATGCAAAGGGGGATTTCGGCGGTGATCTGCTCTGGCACATGAAAAATGTTATTGTCGGAGCAATGCGCAACTGGAGCAGGAATGTGATAGAATGGAATCTTGCAAACGACCCTGCTTTCGGTCTGCATACGGAAGGTGGTTGCAGTACCTGTAAGGGTGCACTCACCATAAGTGCTTCGTCGGTCAAAAGAAATGTTTCTTACTATATTATCACCCACGCTTCAAAATTTGTTCCTGCAGGTTCTGTACGTATATTCTCTGAAAACAAGGATAAACTCAATACCGTTGCATTTTTAACACCTGACAATCGAATTGTATTGATCGCTGAGAATGAAGGTGCATCAAACCTGGACTTTTCTATTAAAATTGCCGGGAAAATGGCCAACTGTAATATACCTGAACGTAGCGTAGCGACGTATGTTTGGTAAGTTTTTTATGGCTTCTTCATAAAAACAACAAAGCCTCACATTTCTGTAAGGCTTCTTGCGGAGAGGAAGGGATTCGAACCCTTGATACCCTTTGACAGATATACACACTTTCCAGGCGTGCCTCTTCAACCACTCGAGCACCTCTCCGTAATTATTTTTTGTTCCCGTCTTGCTGAAGATATACACCACATCTATACGTGCGTGCCTCTTCAACCACTCGAGCACCTCTCCTTTGATTTTCAAACCGGTTGTCGTTTGAAGGACGGCAAAAGTACATATTCCTTTTAAATGGGGAAAATTTTTTCTGCATTGGCCGTTGTGGCGGCGGCTACTTCGTCTACGCTGGTGCCCAGCACCTCCGCAATCTTATGCGCAATAATGGGAATGTAGCTGCTTTCGTTGCGCTTGCCCCGGTAGGGCACAGGCGAGAGATAGGGGGCGTCGGTTTCCAGCACAATGTTGGCCAGGCCCATCTCCCTGATGATATCGGGCAGGTTGCTGGTCTTGTAAGTAACTACACCGCCAATGCCGAGGTATAGCCCAGCCTCAACGATCTTCTGTGCCTGCTGCAGCGAGCCGCTGAAGCAATGGAATATGCCCCTTAAACTGCCGTTTTGCTTGTTGCGCACAATGTTGATGCAGTCTTCTGTGGATTCGCGGCTGTGGATGACAATAGGCAGATCGTATTGCAGCGCCCAGTCTATCTGCAGTTCAAAGGCCATCTTTTGCTCGGCTACAAAGGTCTTGTCCCAGTAATAGTCCAACCCTATTTCACCCACGGCATAAAATTTGCGTTTGGCCAGCCAGTCTTCCACAATGGCCAGCTCGTCTTTGTAGTTTTCCTTCACATAGCATGGGTGCATGCCCATCATGGGAAAGCAGTTTTGCGGCCACTGATCCGCCAGTTGCAGCATGCCATTGATGGTGGTGCTGTCGCAGTTGGGCATATACAGCTTCGTGACGCCGGCATCTATAGCGCGTTGTATCTGTCCCGGGTCGGCGATCAGTTTCTCATCGTAGAGGTGGGTGTGAGTATCGACAAAAGTCAAAAGTGAAAAATTAAAAGTTAAAAAGTCGTAAGTCGTAAGTCGTAAGTCGTAAGTCGTAAGTCGTCGTAAAATGACTCACAAAGATACGTTTTACGGGAGTGCTTTTAGTTGCCAGTCTTGTTGGGCGCAGTATTCCAGCACTTTGGGCAGGGTATCGCTCAGGCGGGGCCAGGCTTTGTCGCTGTCGTGAAAGACAATGATGCTGCCGGGCTGCACATTGCTGATCACGTTGTGCAGGCATTGCTCTGGTGTGATGGTGGTATCGAAATCGCCGCTGAGCACATCCCACATAACTACCCGCCACTGCGGGTGTGCCTGCCTGAGCTTGCGTATCTGCGACAGCCGGATGCGGCCATAAGGCGGCCGGAAAAGGGATGCCCCGATGAGCTCATTGGCTTTGTTGATGTTGCTGAGATAGGTGTCGTTATCGGTGTGCCAGCCATTCAGGTGGTTGTAGGTATGATTGCCGGGCGCATGGCCTTCGGCCTTAATACGGTCGAATACCTCCGGATATTCAGATACATTATTACCCACACAAAAAAACGAAGCCTTCGCATTGTAAGCAGCCAACTGATCCAGCACAAAGGGTGTTGCCGTGGGGTGTGGGCCATCGTCGAAGGTCAGATAGATAGTAGGTTCGCCGGTATCGGGCACGTCCCACACCAGTCCGGCGGGGAACAGCTTTTTCAGCCACTGCGGGGTTTTTGCCCAATACTTCTGCATAGTGCAAAAGTCAGCAGTAAGTTCCAATATTCAAAGGTCGGCCTCAGATCTTGCTGATAAATGCCTGGTGCACCCAGCCTGTGCGGCCATCCGGTATGGTGACCTCCACAAAATCGCCATGGGCACCGTGTACCTTTACTATTGTGCCTTCCGGCAGCACGGCAGTAGGTTTGCCAGGTTGTTCACTCATCATCAGTGGAGTGTCGTTCTGCATCACCACAGCTCCGGAGCTGTTCCGGCTGTTTTGTGCCGATGCTATGGCCAACACCAGGAGGCACAACCAGCAGAAAGCCAGTATGCCTATTGCCTGCGACGGCAATCTGAAACCTTTGCGGCCTTTGGTAGCATTATAAGCCAGGGAACCAACGATGGCTACAAAGAATACGAGCGCCAGGATAGCCCATTGCAGTTGCTTGCGGCCTGCGGTCACATTGTTCCACCATTGAACAAAGAAAATATCGCCTACTGACGGCAGGCGGCCGCTCATGCGGTTTTGTGTGAGGGCAAGGTTGTCCTGGGCCTCTTTATAATCGGGTTTTATTGCGAGCGCCCGTTCGTAATTGAGTACGGCAAGGCCCACTTTATTCTGACGGTAATAGGCGTTGCCGAGGTTGTAATAAAGGGTGGCATTCTGCGGGTGCGATGCCGCTATCTGCTCGTAGCACTGAGCAGCACTATCGTAATCTTTCCGGGCATAGAGCGCATTGCCGCGCTGCCACAATGTGGCGGGATCATCGGATGCAAATGTTGCAACCGAAACAAACAGCAGGGACACAACTAACAATAAATGCCTGTACATTTTCTATTCTCCTGTTACTTTGAATATGGATCAAATATAGTTTTCGAGGTCGCTGATCACTTTAACGGCCTCTTCGTAGGTGTGTTCTTTTTGCTTGGCAGAGCCGGTAGCGTAGAGGGCTGTTTCGCAATCCCAGATCACGGATTCGAAATTCTTCTGCACATCGGCGGGTACCTTCTTTTCGTTGAGTGAGGCGAGCGCTGTATCGCGGGACAACGTAGAAAGCGGAATGCCGAGCCTGTCTGACAAGTAGAGCCAGATGGCTTTGGATATTTCGTCGTAGAATGGTTTCCTGTCGTCCTGCGGAAGTAGTTTGCGGGCAGTGGCCAGGCGCTGCAGGGCAACCTTGTTGGCCTTGCGCATACGCATGCGGGTGGTGTCTTTAGCCAGTTCCTCATTGCGGCGACGGTATGTGACGAGTGCCAGGAATGCCAGCATAGGCACGGCATACATACTCCAGTAACCTACGGTAAGCAGCAGCGGTGCTGATGGCTTGCTAATATTGCCTATAGGCGCTGTGGCAATATCGTGAATGTCTTTGAGGGCAATGGTATTGCCTGACACCGTTGGAGTAGCGGGGTTGTAGTTCTTTCCCGGAGTCACATGCATCTTGAACGGTTGCGTGTGCAAGGTGGTGTAGGTGCCGGATTGCGGGTTGAAGTATGTAAAGGCGAGTGACGGAATATCGTAGTCGCCCACAGTGTGGGGCGTGATGGCATAGGTAACGATCTTGGAGCCGGAGATGGTGGTGCTGCGGCCGGTGATGGTGTCTATGATCTGCGGGTCGTAGGTATTGAGGCCATTAGGCAGTTGCAGCTTTGGCGCTTCCAGTAGTTTCAGGTTGCCGCTGCCGGTGATGTTCATGGTGAAGGTAGCCACATCGTCGGTAGTGACATCTTGTTTGTCCAGCTTGGCACTGATGGTGAAATTACCCACTGCGCCGCCGTAGTCGGCGGGTTTGTTTTTATCTGGCACAGGCACCACGGTGATCTTTACCGGTGTGCTGGAAAGATTCACCTGCACATCCCGATAGGCGACAGTATTGAAAAAGGCATTGTCGAAGAATGGGTCGCTCATCATCAGAGAACCATGTCCGAACGGATCGGCAAACATCTCGGAGGCGCGGTGGCGTACCTGCTGCACAATACGGGCAACACCCTTGGCTTCTGCGGGGTCCAGTTCCAGTGTGCCTGTCTCTTGTGGAAACAGTGCAGATTTTTTGAGCAGAAACACCTGGTATTTCTTTCCGTCAATAACTTCTTCTGTGGGCTTGGGCTGGCGGGGGATGTCGAAATCCTGCGTCCAGAATCCGTTGAGTGAAGGCAGCTTGGAGATGGACATCTGCATGGGCAAGCGGGAGTAAAGCTTATAGCTTGCAGTGATCTGCTCGCCCTGGTGCACTTTGTTCTTATCAACGGTAACGCGGATGAAAATGTCTTTTTTGATCTGGGCATCATCCACTTCAGGTAATTGCTGCTGCTGGGTCTGTCCGCGTTGCTGTTGCTGTGCCCCCATCATGCGCTGCGCCAGCTGCATGTGTGCCTGCATCATTGCCTGCATTTGTGCCTGCTGCTGCCGTGCCATGGCAAAAAAATCATCATCGTCATCGCCAAAGGGGTCGCGCTGCTGCTGACCGCGGGGCTGTTGCCGGGCAAGCGAGCCCGGTACTACTTCCACGCTCACGGCGTTCGACTGGTAAGTATGGCCGGACGCATCTTTTGCCAGGCATGGTGGTATGGTCAGTTTTCCCTCATGCCTTGGTTGTATATCGAAGGCAATAGAAAAAGATGCAGCTCCGTTAATGATGCTGGTTGATTGATACGGGCCGTTGACAGGCGTAAAATCGCCAAAGCCCTGTGGACGGAATTCACGGATGCCATTTACATTGCGGACGGTAAAGGTTATCCTGATCATATCCTTTACCCCCATTTTGTTTGCCGAAGGCGCGGCAACGAAAGATACCTCCTGTCCTATAGCCTGGCATCCGACGGCCAGCAGGAGGAAGAATATTAAGTTACAACGGCGATACATAGCTGTAATGCGTTTCATTTTCAGGTATGCACAAAATTAGTTGGAAAGCCCGCCGGGTGAAAAAATGAGCTGGTTAAACCTACGTTAAAAAGTTTCGTTATAAGTCGCCCTGTTGCGGCCGCATAACAATGGTATCTACGTTGGCGCGTGCGGAAAGATGCCATGCGCTCCAGAGCATTTCTGCGACGTCTGCCGCTTCCATGATGCGCTCCGGATCTACGCCGCTGCCGGCCCATGATGCTGTATATGTGGCGCCTGGGCACAGTGCGGTGACGCGGATGTTGTATTGCTTCAGTTCCTCGCGCAGGTTATCTGAAAAACCGAGCAGTGCATATTTGGTGATGCTGTAGGCGCCCCCGTTGGGGTAGGCCCGGAGACTGGCTACGGAACACATGTTGAAAATATGACCCTGCCGCTGATGTATCATGCCGGGCAGCAATTCGCGGGTAAGGTGGTAGGCGCTGTAGAGGTTCACGCCCATCAGGTATTCCAGCATGCCGGCGGGCTCAGAGGCCAGTGCCCCCGGGCGGAAAGTGCCTGCATTGTTTACCAGTATATCCACCACCGGAAATGACGCTTGCACCGCTGCCGCAAATTCAGCCACCTGTTCGGGTACGGAAACATCAGCGGTATAGGTGACGATCTTTTCAGACGGGTAGCGGGCAGACCATTCGCCGTGCAGTTGCTGCAGCAACAATTTGTTGCGGCCGCAAATGGCCACTGAAAAACCCTGGCTCAAAAGCTTCTCGGCTACGGCACGGCCGATCCCCTGTGTGCCGCCTGTGATAACTGCGTAAGGCATGATGCAATTTTTTGGTGCGGTAATTTACACTGATTTTTTTTGTGAGCGATGACCGCAATCCCTTCATACGTAATGACCGCGATTGGTCGTTTTATATTATTTTAGCCCCTTTTGCAGGCAACAATGAAGTGGATACTGGTGATATTGGGATTTTTGGGGTGCACACGAGTGTGCGCTCAAACAGATACTGCCCGCTGGGAGCCTGCAGCTCCGGCCCACTATGGGTTTGTGAAATATGATCAGAACACCATCAGCCGGCAAGTAAAGCTGGATCCCTTCCTGGAAAAATTGCAGGCACTGAAGCACACGCACAAAGGTAAAGTGACCATAGTGCACATCGGTGACTCTCACTTGCAGGCAGACGGCATAACCAGTGTGCTGCGGAATGGTTTTCAAAATTTTTTCGGCGATGCGGGCAGGGGCCTATTGTTCCCCTATCAGGCGGCAGGCACTAATGGCCCGCACGACCTGGCATCTGCGGGTGCGCACTGGCACAGCGTAAAGGTGACCACGCCTTCGCTGGTGAACCCTGTGGGCGTGAGTGGTTATGTGTTGTATAACGAATCGCGCGAGGCGGAATTGCGCATGAAGCTGCTGCCCGTTGACGATAAGCAGGAATATTTTGACCAGGTCACTTTTTTTGTTTCTGCCGATTCAGATATAAAATATGAAATGACGGACAGTGCATTGTCGCAGCCGATGAAGTTCAATGTGCACGAGGGCGTTGCCACCATGCGCACGCCGGCGATGATGACCGGTTTTTCGCTCAGTGCAATGAACAAGTCGCCACACGGAGATCATAGCTTTTATGGCGCCGTGCTGGAAAAGGCGGACAACGCCGGGGTCTTGTATCATACCATTGGCGTGAATGGCGCCCGTATGGATCAGTACCTGGGGAGCGATCTCTTTTTGCAGCAATTGAAGGAGCTGCATGCCGACCTGGTGATCGTATCGCTGGGAACCAATGAGGCGCAGAACCCCGGTGTGGCGGAGTCTGCGCTGGCTGCCATATGCGATTCCTTCCTGGCGCGCCTGCACAAGGCCTGCCCTGGTGCAGTGGTCATGTTCACTACACCAGCAGGGTCTTACTACCGGAAAAAGAAGCCCAATGCGGCGTTAGAGACAGTTGCCCGCGCGTACAGCAATATAAGCGCGGACAGGGGACTTCCAGATTGGGACCTTTTCAAAATATGCGGTGGTAAAGCGGGCATTCCGGCCTGGAAGAAATATGGCTTGCTGGGCAACGACCTGGTGCATTATACAACTGAGGGCTATCAACTGCAGGGGCAATTATTGCTGGATGCATTTGCGCATGCTTATAACGGCTACATCAAGACCCATCGTTATGCCCCGAAGCCACCTGTTAAGCCGAAGGCCAAACCGGCCCCTGTGGCGCACAAGCCAGCCAACAAGCAGCCTCCGCCTGCCGTGCCGCAAAAACCTGCCGGTGACAGCATGCACCATACACTGCCTGAGGTTCGTCCGCATAAAAGCAACATTAAAGTGCAGTATGATGAGTGAGACTAAAAAAGCGGTGCTTTTAAAAATGAATTATGCTTAAATTTGCGTTATATGAAAAAAATATTGATTGTTGCTGGTGCGATCGTGGCGCTTGCTTCATGTAAGGAAACCGACCCTATCATAAAGCCAGCACCAGCTATGGTGGATACAACTTATGTCATCAGCACGTTGCCTGCGGCAGATCCGCACAATGTGCTTATAGAGGATTTTACCGGTGCAGCGTGTTCCAACTGCCCGAATGCTGCCGCAGTGATCACCAGCCTTGAGGGTAACAACCCCGGCCGCATCAATGCCATGGGCATGTTTGTACTCGATTTTCCGCAGGCAATTCCGCCCACCGGTGCCAAGTACGATTTCCGGACGGATGCGGCAACCGAGATAGAGGACCAGATATATGGAAATGTATTTGCAGAACCTATCGGAGGTATTGACAGGCAGGCTTTGGGTAGTGCAGTATTGGGCAGCGTCTACCAGGTGCAATATCAAAACTGGAACACGGATGTTGCCACCCGGCTCGACGTTTCTGATTCCATCAACCTTTCTGTAAGCAGTGTTTACGACCCTAATACCCATACTGACAGTATCCGTGTTATCACCACTTACCTGTATCCTACCAGCACGGCACATGCGCTTTCCATTGCCATTGTTGAAGACAGTTTTGTGGATATGCAGGAACAGCCGAATACCACTTTTGATACCGCTTATCAGTTCAATCACGTACTCCGTGAAATGGCGACCTCAGTTCCTTTCGGAGATGCAATATTGCCTTTGATGGCTACGAAGGAAGCCGGAAGGGTGGATGACCGTGTGTATATTCACAAAGTAAGCACCCAGTTCAACCCCGCTCACTGCCGCATCATTGCCTTCGTTACCGATGCGGGTAATAAGAGCACGAACGTGTGTCAGTCGGTGCAGACGAAGATGGTACCCTGATCAGTCGGGGTTATTGTTTTGAGTATCGTGATCGGGTGGTGGCGGAGCTTCTTTTACAGGCTGCTGGTCTGTTTTGCCCCACGTGCCGGTTTCCAGGATCTTATCCAGCATCAGGCGTTTTTCTTCCGAGAGCGGCTTTTCGGTTAATTCAACGTCATAGCCCGTCTGGTCTTCGCCCTGCGTCCAGCTGCCGGTATAGGTCTTGTCGTTCAGCTCCAGTTCCATGGTGGCCACGGGTTCTTCAAAAAGCCACACGCCTTCCTTGGTCTTGGTAACGTCCAGCTTCACGTATTGCTCCATGTCGCCAAATTTATAGAGCGCATCCCACCCGTTTACTTTGCCGCCCGCGTCTTTCATGTAGCGAACATAAAGTTTCACAGGTATCTCATCATCGAACTTGCCGCTGTAGTAGCGCCTGTCCACTACTTCATGCCTGTTTTTTGAAGCATCATCATCGGGTTGTGGCGCTACGCTCAGCAGCACAGTACGTTTGCTTTTAGAAGTGTCTGTGCCTGTCGTTTTTGCCCCGGCGGCAGTAGAGTCTGTGTGTTTGCCCGCAGTGTCCTTTCGCGGGCCTGCCAGCCTCACTGAATCTGCTACGCGTGCGGAGTCAGCCAGTCTTTGATGTTCCTCACGGGCCTTATCCTGCGCCAGCCTTTCGCCTGCTTCGCGCGACATGAACTGATCCACCGTATTTGCTTCCAGCACGTTGATCAATTGGCCGCCGTAATAAAACCCATCTATCTTCTGTATCTCCGTCATGGTGATGCAGAATGTGGTGCTGGCGGCCATATCTCTTACAAACAAATAGGCATTGAAGCGCTCGGGCATGATGCTTTGAAGGCCTTCCATACCCTTTGTGAGCGGGGCGTGGTGCATCTCATATCTCTGTATGACCAATTCGCCCCAATGCACGCCCGAGTCCTCTCCTTTGCGAAGCATATAGCTGAAGCGGCCCATAATGGTATGGTTGTAAAATGGATCGAGGTCGATGAGCACTGAAGGATGCTCTTTTAACTCCGCGATCTGCTGCTGCATTTCAGGCGTTTGATCTGGATTGTGCATCACCAGTTTCCACAGGCTGTCGAACGGAGGGAACAGGTTGTAGTACCCTATGGAGTCTTTGTGGTTAAGGCAATCCAGCACACGCCCCATAAGCTCCACCTCCGACCGTGCAGGCCCGTAGTAATGGCGCCTGCCGGCATAGGACTGCCCCACTGCGGTGCAGAAAAGGATGATGGTCAGTATGGCGATCTTAATAGAAGGCAAAAGTGAAAAGCTAAAAATGTAAAATTCTAAATTCCGGGGTCAACAGCCAAAATCCAATTTCCGATTGGAGTTTCCAAATTTCAGGCTATAAATGGCGAAAACCAAACAGGGATGGTGAAATTTTATATAAAAAGACAAAATTGAATATAAATTGGTGCGAAGCCGTGCCGGCAGGATTTTAAAAAATGCGGCGCGCAGGGGTTATATTTGTGCCATGATCCTTTCAGACACACGCATTCTCGAAGAAATAAAGAAAGGGACTATTGTCATAGAGCCTTTTGATCAACAATGCCTTGGATCCAATTCGTATGATGTGCACCTGGGCAAGTACCTGGCCATGTATAACGATACGATGCTGGATGCCCGCAAACACAACCAGATCACTCATTTTGAAATGCCGGAGGAGGGCTACGTGCTGCAGCCCAATACATTATACCTGGGGGTGACACTTGAATATACAGAGACGCACGCTCACGTTCCATTCCTGGAAGGCAAATCATCAACAGGCAGGCTGGGCATAGACATCCACGCCACCGCCGGAAAGGGTGATGTAGGCTTCTGCAATGCCTGGACCCTTGAAATATCTTGCGTGCAGCCCGTGCGTGTGTATGCAGGTATGCCGATTGGCCAGCTTATTTATTTTCCGGTTGAGGGAGAAGTGATGAACCTGTATAACAAGAAGAAGGATGCCAAGTACGTAGGCCGCACCAACAAGCCTGTGGAAAGCATGATGTGGAAGAATAAGTTTTAGTTGTCCTGACCAGGATTTCTCTGGTCTTCAGGAAAAGTGGATTTTCGTTCTTTGGTTTCAGGCATTGTGCCATGCTGTGAACAAGCTTGCCTGATCTCACAGCAACATTACCTGATCACCTGCCTGCCCTCGTAACTTACAGGCACGTTGATGAATAGGCCGTGGCGGCCGGCTCTCACCGAGCCGGACAGGCGCAGATTGACCTCCTTTTTAACAGTGAACAACTGCCATGCATTGGAGGCCGCATTAGCAACATCGATCTTCAGCAATACTGGTAGCAGGAACGTATCGTGCCGGGGCAGCAGGTACTCGTGTTGCAGTAGAATATTGCCCAGTCGTTGATCATTCACATACACATCTATCCCGGTTCTTTTCAGTTTCAGCTTGTAATTGTTCGGATTATACAACTTCAGGTCCATAGCTACCACCGTATTGGTAAGCCCCGCCTGACGGAGCGAAAAATGTTCCGTATCTCTGTATATGAGGTTTTTGGGGTGCAGACATGCAGAAAGGCCGGTAACGACCGCAATCGAAAAAAACAGTCTTGCCTGCTGTAAGCGCATGGAGCAAATTACAGATTAATTATCGTTACTGATCACTATGGAACGCATGGAAATGGAGCCCATGTCGAATGTATCGTTGAAATAAGTGACTTTATCCTGGCTACTTTGCAGGCCAAGTATATAGAACAATGGCAGCAAGTGGTCGTAAGTGGGGTGTGCCAGGCTGGCCGTGCGGCCAAGTAATTGCTGATAATCCAGTATGGAGCGGTGATCGCCCTTGTCTATCCACTCTTTGAATTTTGTATCGAACTCCAGAGCCCAGTCATATTTCTTGCCGGTGCCACCCCAGTCCACCATGCCCAGGTTGTGCACCAGGTTGCCGCTGCCAATGATGAGCACGCCTTTATCGCGCAGCGCGGACAGTTGCTTACCTATTTCGTAATGGTATTGGGGCGATTTTGCATAAACAAGGCTGAGTTGATAAACAGGAATGTCTGCAGCCGGGTACATAGGCAGCAGCACACTCCATGTGCCATGATCGAGCCCCCAGGAATCGTCTGACTGGATATGACTGTAGGATACCAGTTGCTGCGTGAGCTTTGCATATTCCGGCGAGCCTGGGGCAGGGTATTGCTGATCGAACAGTTTTTGTGGGAAGCCACCGAAGTCGTGGATCGTTTGCGGGTGGGCCATTCCGGTTACTTTGGTCTCGCTGGTGAGCCAGTGCGCCGATATGGAGAGTATTGCCTGGGGCCTTGGCAATGTTTTGCCAAGGGATTGCCACGCGCGGTGAAACGCATTGTCCTCAATGGCATTCATCGGATTGCCATGGCCAACAAAAAGAACGGGCATGCGAGGGGATGGCTTTAGTTCCCTGCCCAGTGAGCCGAGTGCAGATAATGTGGACATACCGGTAAGTTGTGCAATTGCGGCCAGGCCGCCTGCTTTTATGAATGTGCGCCTTTGCATAGCGTACTGCGTTGATACTGCAAAATTACGTGTATATACACGTAAAAAAGTTAAAACTTAAAAAGTAAAAATTAAAATGGGGTAATTCGTAAGCTAATTTGAGGCAAATAATTTGCTTTTTTATTGGCCGCATCTCCCCTCCTCTTTAACCACTTAACCTTTTCCCCTTTCAACCTTTTGTCCCTTTTAACCGGTTAACCTCTTAACCTTTTAACCAAATAGAGAATACTCAGTACTTTTATTGTATGAGCGTAGATACCGTTTATTTCGAACATCTGTCTAAAGATAAGAAATTGCTGCCGCTGCTAAAAGGCGTGGAGCCGAGAAAGCTGAAGCGGCACAAAAACATTTGCCTGCGCCTTTGCGCGTCTATAATGAGCCAGCAACTATCTACAAAGGTGGCAGATGTGATCTATCGCCGTTTTCTGGAGTTGTATGGCGGCGAGCCAACGCCTCAGCAGATAATAGACACGCCTTTCGACAAATTGCGGGCGATCGGACTGTCGAACGCCAAGGTGAATTACGTGCAGAACGTGGCGCACTATGCTATTGAGCATGGGATAACGGATAAAATGCTGAACAAAATGACCGATGAAGAGGTCATCGAATTTCTGACGGCAATAAAGGGTGTGGGGCGTTGGACAGTGGAGATGTTGCTGATGTTTACACTGGGTAGAGAAGATGTATTTGCAGTTGATGACCTGGGCATTCAGCAGGCCATGTGCAAGATATATAAGCTGGACGCGACCGACAAAAAGGCACTGCAAGAGAAGATGCTGAAGATATCCGCCAAATGGTCGCCTTACCGCACCTATGGCTGCCTGTATATGTGGCACCACAAAGACAATGAGCCCAAAGTGTTGAAGAAGTAGGCGCAGAAACTATCACCTCACACATTGAAAGATCACTACAAAATATTGGGCGTGCCCCCGGGGGCCAACAGGAACGATATAAAGAAAGCCTATCGTGCACTGGCTATGCAATTTCATCCGGATAAAAGCCCGGGCAATCCATTTGCGGAAACACGGTTCATAGAGATACAGCAGGCATATTCCGTTCTTTACGACCCCACCGCCCGGAAAGCTTATGACGACGAACGCTGGTTGAATGGCATGGGTGCGCGTACCGACTACTCACAGACCGTGACGCCTGAATGGCTGCTTGATGTGAGCCGGAAGCTGAACCAAAGCCTGGCATCAATGGATATTCACCGCATCAGCCATGGAGCCTTGCAACAATATATATTGCTGATACTCGCTGACGCCCACCTTGGTGTGCTGACCAGTTACAATAATAAGGAAGCGAATAAAAAAATTGTAGGGGAATTGCTTAAAGCCGCCGGCAACCTGGAGCTGAAATACCTGGGGGAAATAACACAGCGGCTGGAGATACTGGCTGATGAAGACCGGCAATTACATCAGGCTATAAAAGACACTTATTCGGCAAGGGAACGGGAGGAATTGCGGGTCCGCTTGTTTCCCTACATTATCCTATTGGTCACACTGGTGCTCTGTCTCTTCATGTATTTTTATGGCAATGGCAAATAATAAAAACGCCGCCATATTGTGGCGGCGTTTTTACTCCTATTCGTGATGTGGTGGATCTTCGTGCGGCGAAGGTTCGCCATCAGCACGGTCGGGGGTACTTATGGCGCCCAATTTGAGAAGCAGCCTGCGGTTTTCGCGCTTATGAATGAGGTTATATACTCTGGCATATATTACCGGCAGAATGAGCAGCGTGAGGATGGTGGATGTTATCAGGCCACCGATCACAACTATGGCCAGCGGCTTTTGTGTTTCGGATCCAATACCTGTGCTGATGGCGGCAGGCAGCAAACCTATGGCTGCCATAAGCGCGGTCATCACAACCGGTCTGATGCGCGTATGCACACCATGTTCAATAGCCTTATGCAGGGTCATTTTATCTTTCAGGTTCTTATTGAACACACTGATCAGGATCACACCATTCTGGATACATACACCAAACAGTGCAATGAAGCCGATGCCGGCACTGATGCTGAAGTTCATGCGCGTTACATGCAGCGCCAGAATGCCGCCGATAAGCGCAAAAGGCACATTCATAATGGTCAGTACTGCATCCTTCACATTGCCATAAGTAATGAACAGTATGAGGAAGATGCCGATGAGACAAAGTGGTACGACATTGGCAAGGGTTTTGGACGCGCGCTCTGCGTTCTCAAATTCTCCATTCCAGCTCATGCTGTAACCGTGCGGCAGTTTAACGTGAGCGGCCACCTTTTTCTGTGCTTCGGCAATGGTGCTTCCCAGGTCGCGGCCACGAACGGAGAATTTTACCGGTATATAACGCGCGTTGTTATCGCGATACACAAAAGAAGGCCCGGTGAGTACTTTGTCGTCGCTGATCTCCTTGAGCGGGATACGCGTACCGTCCATGGTCGGCACCATCAGGTTCTGGATCTTTTCCTGCGTATTGCGGAAGTCCTGTTCGTAACGGACGCGTATATCAAATTTGCGTTCACCCTCATAAAGCTGGGTTGCGGCTTTTCCGCCAAGGGCCATTTCAATGACGGCATTAGCATCGGCGATGCTCACACCATAAAGCGCCATCTTTTGCTGATCGAGTTCTATGCGGAACTCAGGCTGCCCCAGGTTGCGCAGTACGCCAAGGTCCTCTACCCCGCGAACTGTACGGAGCTGATCCATTACCTGATTGGCCAGCGTATCCATAGTGCCGAAGTTGGTGCCGAATATTTTCACCGCCAAAGAAGCGGGCACACCTGCAACGGCTTCCTCTACGTTATCGCGAATGGGTTGAGAATAGTTGAACAGAATGCCCGGCAATTTGCTGAGCTGTTTGTCCATATCATCTATCAGGCTTTCGGTGGTCACACCTTTAGGCCATTCATCCTTTGGCTTCAGGTCCACAGCGATCTCGATATTAAAGAACCCTTTGGGGTCGGTGCCGTCCACCGTGCGGCCCACCTGCGCCAGTGTATGATTAACTTCCGGGAAGTGGCCCAGTATGGTCATCATTTTGCGGGCGATCTCGTTAGATTCGTCGAGCGAGGAGCTCATCGGCAACTGGCCTTTCACCCAAAGCGCACCTTCGTCCAACTCAGGCAAAAACTCGCTGCCGAGGAACCTTGCAGAGAAGAAGGTGACAGCCATGACGGAAATGGCGACAATGAGGCTGGTGCGCGAATGGCTATATACCCATTTAAAGGCGCGCATCAGGTATTTTTCGAAGAAACCCACAACCGGATTGTGTTTTTCTTTTACGTTCTTCCGAAGCAGGATGCTGGATAATGCGGGTACAAGTGTGAGGGTATATATCAATGCCCCCAGCAAAGCAAAGCCCAGCGTGTAGGCGAGCGGAGAGAACATTTTGCCTTCTACCTTCTTAAATGCGAAGATGGGCACGAGGCATGTGAGGATAATGACTTTTGAAAAGAAGATCGCTTTACCCATTTCTGCACCCACGTTTTTGAAGAGGCCCAGTTTCGCCAGTTTATTGAACCGGTCCATCCCCACCTCTCTTGCCCGGTAGTCAAGGGCTACGAATATGCCCTCTACCATCACCACAGCGCCATCTATGATGATACCGAAATCCACCGCCCCCATGCTCAGCAGGTTGGCGGTCATCCCCTTCAGGCGCATGAGCATGAATGCGAAGAGCAATGCCAGCGGAACGATTATGCCCACGATGACCGTGGTGCGCCAGTCGGCCATGAAGATGAGCACGATCAGCGTAACCAGCACAATGCCTTCAAACAGGTTGTGCAGTACCGTGTGCGTGGCAAATTCCATCAGGTTGCTACGGTCGTAGAACGGCACGATCTTTACATCCCGGGGCAGGATGTTTTCATTGAGATCTTTTACTTTGGCGTGTATCGCATCCAGCACCTGTGCCGCATTTTCGCCCTTGCGCATTACAATAATGCCTTCCACCACGTCTTCGTCTTTGTCGTGTTTCACATCTCCGAGGCGCGGCTTTTCAGTCTCAACAACAGTGCCCAGGTTTTTGACCAGGATGGGCACTCCGTTGACCTTGGTGACAATGACGTTGTTGATCTCATTGATGTCGTTGAGCAGGCCAATGCCCCGGATAATGAACGACTGGCCATTCTGTGTAAGTACATCGCCACCAACATTGATATTGCTCCTGGACACCGCATTGTAAACGTCAAGCGGGGTAAGCCCATAATTCTGTATCTCGTTCGGGTTAACTCTTACCTCATATATTTTTTCCCCGCCGCTGAAGGTGTTCACATCCGCAACGCCCGGCACTGATTTGAACTGACGGTCCAGCACCCACTCCTGTATTGTGTTCAGGTCGCGGATATTTTTTGTCTTGCTCTCCAGTGTGTAGCGATATATCTCGCCGGTAGGGCCGTATGGGGGTTCCACTTCCGGGTTCGCGCCGTCCGGCAGGTCCACATTTCCTAAGCGGGTAAACACCTGCTGGCGGGCAAAGGCGTCGTCGACGTTATCGTCAAAAATGAGACGGACATAGGACAGGCCAAAGCAAGATGTGGAGCGCAGGTTTATTTTACTCTGCACGGAGTTGAGCGCGGTCTCCAACGGTATGGTGACAAATTTCTCCACCTCCTCTGCACTGCGGCCTGGCCACTGAGTGATGATGATGATCTGTGTATTGGTTACATCCGGAAAAGTTTCTATAGGTGTATTCTGGTAGCTGATAAAACCGATGACAGCGAGGATAGCTGTCATAAAGAAAACGAAATAGCGATGTCGTAAGGAAAAATATATTATTTGTTTGATGGCTTTGTTCATGGATCAAGAGGTGGTATGGTGCGAAGTACCATCAAATATGTGGACTTTTTGCCAATCTCCAATAAAAAAGACGGCCTGTTGTCCGGGGCTCGGAAAACAGGCCGTAAGATTTGGCTTCTATATCAACATCAGCGCACCGCGCCCATTTTCTTTAACAGCTTTCTATTCTCTCGTTTATGTATGAGATTATGTACCATAGAATAGATGACAGGTAAGATAAGCAGTGTGAGTATGGTTGATGTGACCAGTCCACCGATGACCACCGTGGCAAGAGGTTTTTGCGACTCGGAGCCAATTCCCGTGCTGAAGGCTGCAGGCGAAAGGCCGATAGCCGCCATCATCGCCGTCATTACCACGGGGCGCACCCTCGATACCACCCCTTCGTGAATGGCTCGCTTCAATGGCAGTTTCTGCTCCAGGTTGTGGCGGAACTGCGAAATAAGTATCACGCCGTCCTGTACACAAATACCCGCAAGGGCAATGAACCCAATACCAGCACTGATGCTGAAGTTCATGCCACGAAGATGGAGTGCCAGTATGCCGCCTATAAGTGCGAACGGTACGTCGATCAGAACGATGAGTGCATCTTTTACATTGCCAAAAGCAATGAAGAGCAACACGAAAATAATGAGGAGGCAAATAGGCACTACGGTCGCCAGCGTATTCTGGGCGCGTTCCTGGTTCTCAAATTCGCCATTCCATGCCACGGAATAACCGTCCGGAAGGTTCAATTTTTTGGTAATAGACTTCTGCGCATCCTGGATGGTGCTGCCAAGATCACGGTCGCGCACACTGAACTTAACGCCTATATAACGTGTATTCTTATCTCTGTAGATGAAGGCTGGCCCGGTAAGTATATGTATATCGGCAATGTTTTTTAGTGGTACTACACTCCCGCTGCCACAAGGCACGATAAGGTTGCCGACCTTCTCGTCATCATCCCGGAATTCCTTCTGGTAGCGGATGCGGATATCAAAGCGGCGATCATTATCGTAAAGAATAGTTGCAGCTTTGCCGCCCAGGGCCATTTCAATGATAGAGTTGGCGTCTGACACGTTCACTCCATAGAGCGCCATTTTTTGCTGGTTGAGCTCAATGCGGTATTCAGGTTGCCCAACCACTTTAAATTCGCCGAGATCAGAAACGCCCCTGATGGTCTTAAGAATGGCGCGAGCCTCTTTGGATTTTTGCTCAAGTGTGTCCAGGTTAGGGCCAAAGATCTTAAGTGCATTTTCCGCTGGAACGCCTGCTACTGCTTCAGCCACGTTGTCACTGATGGGTTGCGCAAAATTGAGGATGACTCCAGGGAAGACCGACAGCTTTTTGTTCATATCGTCCACAAGGTCGTCCATGCTGCGTTTGCTCTTCCATTCTTTTGGCGGGTACATGGAAACGGCAAACTGCACGTTGGCGAAGCCCTTAGGGTCGGTGCCATCATTAGTGCGGCCTACTTGCACTAACACTTCTTTCACCTCGGGGTATTGCTGCACAATGTCTTTCATTTTCTGCGACACATCGTATGATTCATTCAACGAGGAACTGATGGGCATTTGAGCAGTGATCCAAAGTGCACCTTCGTTCAGCTTAGGCAAAAACTCGGTGCCGAGGAAGTGAGTGGATGCAAAAGTAAGCACCATAAATATGAGCGCCGCAATGAGGCTGCCCTTAGGGAACCGGAAGGTGAACTTTGCAGAGCGGTCAACGATCTTTTCCAGGAAGATGATGAGGGGGTTATGGCGTTCCCGAACATTTTTCTTCAGCAATATGCTGGACAGGGCCGGCACAAGTGTGAGTGTGTAGATCAATGCACCGAGCAAAGCGAAACCAAGTGTATACGCCAGTGGCGAGAACATCTTTCCTTCCACCTTGGTGAATGCAAAGATGGGCATGAGGCAGGTAATAATGATGAGCTTGGAGAAGAAGATGGCTTTAGCTTTATCGGTAGCTACGTTTTTGAAGACCCCCAGCTTGATAAGCTTGTTGAATTTCTCCATGCCGATGTCTTTGGCCATATGGTCCATGGCCACAAATAGCCCCTCCACCATGACGACGGCGCCATCGATGATGATACCAAAGTCAACTGCCCCCATACTCAGCAAGTTTGCAGTCATGCCCTTGAGGCGCAGACATGTGAAGGCGAACAGGAGCGCCAATGGAATGATAATAGCCACGATAACAGTGGTACGCCAATCGGCCATGAATAGCAGTACCACTACCGTTACCAATAAAATACCTTCTATCAGGTTGTGGATAACGGTTTCTGTACAAAAGTCCATCAGCGTAGTACGATCATAAAATGTATTGATGTGGACATCCTGTTTCGCAAGAACTTTATTCAATTCTTCGACCTTTTTGTGCAGATCTTCTAATACCTGTCGGGGGTTCTCGCCCTTGCGCTGAACGATGATGCCCTCAACCACATCCGGATCATTCTTACGGCTGACCTTACCGAGGCGCGGAGCAAACGATTCCTTCACATCTGCAACATTCTTAACCAGTACAGGCACATTATTGATATTGGTGATAATGACGTTGTTGATCTCATCAATATCGTTGAGCAGGCCGATGCCGCGCACAACAAATGCCTGGCCGTTTCGCTCAATAACGTCACCGCCCACATTGATGTTGCTTTTATTCACAGCGTTGAATACGTCAAGGGCTGTTAGACCATACTTCAGCAACAGGTTGGGATTCACGCTCACTTCGTAGATCTTTTCCTCACCGCCAAATGTGTTCACATCAGCTACACCAGGCACGGACTTGAATTGGCGTTCCAGGTACCAGTCCTGGATCGTGGTCAGGTCGCGGACGGACTTTGTGTGGCTCGAGAGGGTATAGCGGTATATCTCATCGGTTGGGCCGTAAGGTGGTTCGATTTCCGGCTTTACGCCGTCGGGTAGGTCGGCATTCATGATGCGACTCAGCACCTGTTGGCGGCCAAAGGCATCTGTGATGTTGTCGTCGAAGATGATAACGATGTAGGAAAGGCCAAAGCAGGAAATAGTGCGCAGGCTTGTTTTACTCTGCACGGAGTTGAGCTCCGTTTCAAGTGGAATGGTGACGAGCTTTTCCACTTCTTCGGCACTGCGGCCGGGCCATTGGGTGATGATGATGATCTGTGTGTTCGTTACGTCAGGGAACGTTTCTATAGGGGTATTCTTATAGGCTACGACGCCTATGATAGCCATTACCGCAGTAAAGAAAAAAACGAGGTAGCGATGGCGCAATGAAAAATAGATGATCTGCTTTATGAGCTTGTTCATAAAATGCCTGTATTTAAAAACCCTGAAGGGGCAGGGACGATTTATAAAATGAAATAAGAAAGAAGAACGTTACTTGGCATCCAGGGTTGTAAGCTGGTTGAAGATCAGTAACTGGTTCCGGGTAATGACCAACTGGCCTTCTGACAGGCCGCTTCCTATGTAAACCCTGTCTTCGACGGTTTTGAGTACAGATACTTCCGCCACCTGCATATCCTCGCGGCTGCGGTACACAACAACATAGCTTTTGCCATCCTGAAGTATGAGCGCAGATTTAGGTATACACAACGCTGTCTTGCCTTCCTGGTTAGTGACAATGATCTTGGCGAACATGTCAGGTTTCAGCAGCATTTCTTTGTTCTCGATCTTGATACGGGCGCGCAGGGCCTTGCTTTGGGGGTCCAGCACTTCGCTTACATTATCAACTTTGCCATCAAACGCTTTGTCGGGATAAGACAACGTTGTCACCTTCACAGGGTACCCTGTCTTTACGCGGGGTATGTCAGCCTCATATATGTTGGCATACACCCACACATCTTTCAGGTTAGAGATCGTGAACAGGTAGTCGCCCATGTCCGGACGGATATAGGCACCTGCATTCACTTTCTTCTCAACAATGTAGCCGTCTATCGGGGACGTGAGGAAATAATCGCCGCCTGCGTTGGTTTTGCCACCGCCATTGATGTTGATGAGCGACTGTATTTTGTTTTTGGCGGCCAGCGCTTTTTCATAGTTCTGCTTGGCCTCATTATATTCACGCTCACTGCTGATACCGCTTTTGTACAGCGATTCAGTATTGTCCATCTGGCGTTTGGCTATTGCCAGGTCGGCGTTGGCGCTGTTCAGGTCGCTGTAATTGCCCGCAATATCTGCGCTCTTCACAGTTGCCAGTACCTGGCCGGCCGATACTTTGTCTCCAAGCGAAACGCGTGATGAAGTTACCTGCCCGCTGTTTCTTGGGAAGATCTTTATCACATTGTTCTCGTCATAGCTTACTTGTCCGCTGAGGGATATCTCATCGCCAACACCGCAATCATGCACGGTGTCGATAGAGATAAGGTTGAACATAGTATCGCTGAGTACAAACTTTTTGTTCTCCTGTGCCGGCGCTTCCTTATGTTCGCAAGACGCCAGTGTTACTGCTGAAACAACAGCAAGAATGGCCGCATTTATTATCGATCGTATGTTAGAATGATTTGTCATTGTTCAATTGCTTTTTTGTGGTCTTGTTGGTTAACGCACTATGTCTTTACCTACCATATCGTTCAGGTTCAGCTTTGCCAGCCGCAGGTTCAGCACCTGCTGCAGTTGTTGCTTGCGCACATCCTGATAGTCATTGAAATAATCGAGAAACTCGATCATGCTTATCTGGCGGTTGTTGAAACTTTCTACGATGTTCTTGTAAAGCTGTGCATAATCGAAGTAAAATGCTTTGTTGGTGCCGGCGCTCAGTTGCGCAGTCATCAACAGTTTTTCAAAAGCATTCTGTACATCATTCTGCAACTTGTTATCCGCTTCTTTCATCATGGCTTCTTCGCCGGCTACCTGCCACCTGGCAGATTTGATGTTACCGCGGTTCCTGTCCAGTATCGGTATGGGAATGGACAGCGCGAGGCCATAATAATTGGGCGCATAGTTGGCAGACTGGTCGAACTCAGTACCCACTGTGAGGTCTGGAACACCGAGGGCATGCTGCAATTTCAGGTTCTGCCGTTGGTATTGCAACTGGTAAACCTCCTGCATATAGTCGGTATTGTTGGAGCGGGCAGTATCCATTAGCCCAGCCAATGATAGCCCGGAAACATCTGCACTTTCTTCTTCAGTGGTTTCAGGCAGTATGAAAACATGGCCTCTTACTTCCAACAGCGTTTTCAGCTCGCTCTCTGCGTCCGACAGCGATTTGGCATTATCCGTCATGTCCTGCTGGAGGCTTACAATAAGCGCCTGAACACGCAGATACTCCTTGCGCGCAACGTTGCCGGCACTAAGGGCGGCTTCCATTGCTGTCTTCAGCTTTTGCAGACGGGCCATATTGTCGTTATACAACGCTGCATTACCCTGCAATTGGGCAATGGTATAGAAGTCGGTAACCAAAGTAGCATGCAAACTGCGCATGGTTGCTTTGAACTGCCATTCCGCCTGGTTCACATTCGTTTTGGCAATGTCTATCTGCCTGCCGCGCTTGCCTGCGGTCTTTATCAGTTGCTGAACCTGAACAAATACTTCACCATCTGTGCTGGAATGCTGCAGAAACCTGTTATTGGCGTATAAATTCTGATCTGTATTCAGTACCGGGTTCTCCCACTTGCGTGCTTGCTCCACCAGTGCCTCTGAAGAGTGTATGTTATAATGCTGCGCCAGCAGTTGCAGGTTACTGTCCAGGAAGATCTTCTCTGTTTCCTGAAGGGTAAGTCTGAGCGTGTCGGCGGCAGGCATGCCAGCTTGTGCGCTGGCTATATTGGATTGCAGGGTACAGATACACAGAAATATACCCGCGTACCCTGCAAGCTTGTTTAATAGCATGCTGTTTGTTGTTGGTCAAAAAAAATGGTTGCGAAGATACTCTTAAAAAAGAGTAATATATGGTGGTCGATCAACAAACTTTCGGCGGGGGAGGATTGATCTCGCGCAGGAATAAATAGGCATAATTCTCTGGAAAGCTCCTCGCATATTGCCGGTCTGTAAAATAGGCGAGGCGCTCTACAGTATGCGGTTGGGGTAAAACCACCTCATATGAGAAGTATTTGACGTTCCTGAATTTGTGCGGCGCATGGTCGTCGTTTTCGGTCGATGAAATTGCCGAGTCAACCACATTAGAGTGTTTTTCAGCGCTTATGGTGTGCGGCGCGTCCACATTAAAATGCATAACTGATTCGCAATCAGGTCGATCGCTGATCAGGTACCCTGCAATGAGGACAAGGATGCCAAATATTTGAAGTACTATAATATGAATTCTCTGCATGAGAAAAACTACAGCGCGAAAATAGCAATAGGAAAAATAAAATTGTGTTAATCCTTTATAACATTTGGACTGTGACACGTCAAATGCCTGATTGGGGAGGTGAATTTCTGCCTTCAGCAGAAAATTATATGGGTGGGAATGGTTTTTTGCTAACCTTAGCAAAAGGTTTTATGCCGTCACTTGCAGCAGTTTCAAAGATCGATTTCCCGCACCGGGTTAGCCAGGCGGAGGTGAAAGCTTATGCGAAAGAGCTATTCCGGCCCTCCTTTCCGCAGGTGGACAGGCTGATGGGCATTTTTGATAATACGGAGATCGTGACGCGTAATTTCTGCCAGCCGCTGGCCGACTATTCGTTGGCGAGAACATTTCGCGAAAGCAATGAAAGCTATATTCAAACGTCCCTTGACTATAGCGTACAGGCCATAGAGCAAGCCCTGGGATCAGCGCAGTTGCAGAAGGAGGATATCACAGACCTTGTATTTGTCTCTACTACCGGCCTGGCCACCCCCAGCCTCGACGCACTTATCATGAACCGGATGCGGTTGCGCACAGATGTGAACCGGATACCCATTTTCGGATTAGGTTGTGCTGGCGGTGTGTCTGGGTTTGCCAAAGCGAACCTGCTGGCAATGGCTCGCCCTGATGCTGTGGTGGCGTTGGTGAGCGTGGAACTTTGCTCGTTTACATTTTTGCGTAACGATTTTAGTAAAAGCAATTTTGTGGCTTCCAGCCTGTTTTCAGATGGCGTGGCCTGTTGCATAGTTACCGGCGACCAGCGACCTGGCAATGCCGGCATCACCTACCATGCAGCCCGCAGTAAACTTTATTACGATACACTCGACGTGATGGGGTGGCAATTCACCAACGACGGGTTTAAGGTGGTGTTTGCTGAAAGCATACCCGAGATCATCCGAAAGCATATTTATGACGACATCGCTTCCTTCCTGGCATTGCAGAAGATGACACTTGACGATGTAAAGAATTTCATTTTTCACCCCGGTGGGCGAAAGATATTGGAAGCATATCAGGAGACATTGCCCGTTGATGGAGATTTTTTGTTCAATACCCGGCAGGTGATGAACGACAATGGCAACATGTCATCGGCATCTGTACTGTATGTGCTGGAGCGGTTCTGGCGCCACGGCTTTGAAAATGGCCCTGGCCTGATGGTGGCATTGGGGCCGGGTTTCTCCAGCGAGATGGTGTTACTGAAAATGAACAACCGCTGATATGATCTTCCTGTTTTTTATCTCATTTCTGGTTTTGCAGCGCCTGCTGGAGCTTGTGGTTGCCAGGCGCAATGCTAAATGGCTGCTGCAAAACGGAGCTGTTGAATATGGAAGATCTCACTATCCCTACATAGTAGCCCTGCATACAGCCTTCATCATCTCTTTGATAGCGGAGTATCTGCTGCGGAAGGGGACTTCGTTTCACGAAAGCCTTTTCGTTGTATGGGTTGTGCTGATAGCCCTCAAAATATGGGTGATTTCATCACTGGGCAAATACTGGAACACCCGCATATACCGTATCCCGGGAATAGCACTGGTGAACCGCGGGCCTTACCGGTTCCTGAAACACCCGAACTATGTTATTGTAGTGGCTGAAATAGCGCTCATTCCCATGATATTCGGACTTTGGTATACAGCCATCGCATTCTCTGCATTAAATGCTGCTATGCTTGCAGTGCGCATACGAGTGGAAAACCGTGCGCTTACGTGCGACAACTGATACGCGCCCTCCCTGTGGCACGATGTTTTTTACCATAGCTGGTAGAAACAAGATCAAACATTAACATCTAAAACACGAAGCAATGAAAATCAGAACTTATTTCCTGGCAATGATGCTTGTCCTTTGCTCTTTTTCAATGACAGCTCCGGCGATGGCGAAGGACCTCGCAACTACGGCAAAAGAAGCCCGTGTGATGCAGATGAAGCAACGCGTAGAAGAGATCCGGAAAATGGACTTCTCAGAAATGAGCAGTGTACAACGCAAAGCTGTAAGGACCGAGCTGAAAGAGATGAAAATGGAATTGCGGTCAGATCCTACCTACATCTACATTTCAGGCGGCGCGTTGTTACTCATCATTATCATTCTGATATTGATATTGTAGGCAAATTGTTAACCGTTTAAAACTGATTGCTATGAAGATGAGGATCCGCCTTTTTGCCCTGTTGCTGCTGTTGTGGGGGGCGGCGTTCACAGCGCCCGCGGCGGCAAGAGAAATAACCCGCGAACAACAGGAAGTGCGTGTAGCCCAGATAAGGCAACGTGTAGAAGCAATAAAAGTCGTGGACTATTCTGGGATGAACCATTTGCAGCGTAAAGAACTACGGCAGGAACTGAGAGGCATGAACAAGGAACTACGGGCAATGGGACCCGGCATTTACATCTCTGCAGGTGCACTAGTCATCATCATTTTACTGCTGATATTACTGGTGTGAACAGACAAGTGGTTGTGAACTGTAAAATCGCCGGGACTCATTTCTGCACCGGCGATTTTCGTTTACATATAGCGGCCCGTTTGGCTCGTCTTAACTTTCTTCAATCCTTCCGGCGGCCCTTCATATAGCAACTGTCCGCCACCTGCGCCTCCCTCGGGCCCCAGATCTATCACCCAGTCAGCGCATTTAATGACGTCGGTATTGTGCTCAACAACAATGATGGAATGTCCCTGCTCTATGAGCGCATCGAACGACTGCAGCAATTTGTTGATATCGTGCATGTGCAGGCCGGTGGTCGGCTCATCGAAAATGAACAGGATCTTTTCTGCATGATTACCTTTCCCCAGGAACGATGCCAGCTTCACGCGTTGCGCTTCGCCACCGCTCAGGGTGTTGCTGCTCTGCCCCAGCTTAATATAGCCCAGACCCACATCGCTGAGCGGCTGTAGGGCATGCGCAAGTTTCTTCTCATCTGCAAAGAAGGCAATTGCTTCGTCCACGCTCATTTCGAGGATCTCATACACATTCTTTTCACGGTAGGTAACCTCCAGCACTTCGTCTTTGAAGCGCTTGCCCTTGCAGGATTCGCAGAGCAGGTGTACATCTGCCAGGAATTGCATTTCCACCACCACTTCCCCTTCTCCTTTGCAGGTATCGCAACGGCCGCCATCGGTATTGAACGAAAAATGTTTTTCGGCAAAACCGCGCATTTTTGCCACTGGTTGTTTGGCAAACAGTTTGCGGATCTCGTCGTATGCTTTTATGTAAGTAACCGGATTGCTCCGCGACGATTTTCCAATCGGGTTTTGGTCCACGAGCTCCACATGGCCTATACTATCTATGTCACCACCCATTTTGCGGAAGAGTCCGGGTCTGTCAGTACCCTCACCAAAGTGTTTCATCAGCGCAGGATATAGCGTCTGTTTTACCAGTGTTGTTTTTCCGCTCCCACTTACGCCGGTAACCACGCACAATACATTTAGCGGAAATTCGACGGACACATTCTTCAGGTTATTCTGACGACAGCCTTCCAGCGATATTTTGCCCCTGGGTTTGCGTCTTATTTTCGGGGGCTCAATAGATAGCTGCCCACCAAGATATTTGCCTGTGAGGCTGGCTGGGTTTTTTATCAGCTCCTTGTATGGGCCTGCTGCAACCACCTCGCCACCCAGGTGGCTGGCGAGTGGTCCCATGTCAATAATATAGTCAGCCTCACGCATCATCATTTCATCGTGTTCTACTACCACAACCGTGTTGCCCAGGTCGCGCAGCGACTTAAGTACGTTGATCAGGCGCTCTGTATCGCGGCTGTGCAGGCCTATGCTTGGCTCGTCTAGCATATACAGCGAATCAGTAAGATTACTGCCGAGGAATTTAGTAAGCTGTATCCTCTGGCTTTCACCTCCTGAAAGCGTGTTGGCCAGGCGGGAGAGCGTAAGATAGCTGAGGCCCACATCCAGCAGCGTTTTCATACGCTGGTTCACTTCTATCAGTATGCGTTTGGCTATAGATGCATCGTGCTCGCTCAGTTTAAGGGATGTGAGCCAGCCAAATAGATCATCGGCGGGCATGAACATGAGGTCGGCAATAGTAAGGTCATTTATTTTGACGTACAATGCTTCCTTTCGCAGGCGGGCGCCTTTGCAGGTAGGGCATACCGTGCGGCCACGGTAGCGTGCCTGCAATACCCGGTATTGCACCTTATACAGGTTCTGCTCCACCATCCTGAAGAAATCGTTGATGCCATTTACCCGGCTGCTGCCTTCCCAAAGCAGCTTGTAGTCTTCATCGCTAAGGTCTGCAATTGGTTTATGAATGGGAAAATCCATCCGGCTGGCACTGCGGATAAAATCCTGTTGCCATTCGCTCATTTTTTCTCCGCGCCAGCAGGCAACGGCGACCTCATATACGCTTAGTTGCCTGTCCGGTATCACCAGGTCCTCGTCAATGCCCAGCACTTGTCCAAAGCCCTCGCAGGTAGGGCAGGCGCCATATGGATTGTTGAACGAGAACATATTGGGGATCGGCTCTTCAAATAAAATGCCATCGGCCTCAAAACGATTATTGAATGTGTGAATATCCTTGCCATCTACCTCTACCAGGCACTCGCCCTCACTTTCATAGAATGCAGTTTGCACACTGTCTGCCAGGCGGTGCAGGTCGTCTTCGTCAAATTGGTCTTTAACAACAATGCGATCTATGAGCAGGTTGATCTTCTTTTTTTCTACGCTTACTGTGCCTGCAAGCACATCTTCTATCCGGATGGGTTTTTCGTCTATAGCAGGCACATATATTCTGCTGAATCCTTTTTGCATAAGGATGTTCAACTCCTCTGCAACGGTGCGCTTATACCGCGTTACCAGGGGCACGATGAACTGCACGCGCGATTTTACGGGTAGCCGCTGCACAAAATCCACAACATCGCTTACTGTGTCTTTTTTTACTTCGCGCCCGCTTACCGGCGAATATGTTCTGCCTACCCGCGCGAACAGCAGGCGTAGGTAGTCATATATCTCAGTCATGCTGCCCACGGTGCTACGCGGTGTGCGCGTGGTCACCTTCTGCTCTATGGCTATGGCCGGGCAAATGCCTCTTATATAGTCCACATCAGGCTTGTCCATACGCATCAGGAACTGGCGGGCATAGGCGCTCAGGCTTTCCGCATAGCGGCGCTGCCCTTCGGCAAACAACGTATCCATGGTAAGCGACGACTTACCGCTGCCACTGACGCCCGTAACCACCACCAGCTTATTGCGGGGTATGGATACGTCCACGTTCTTTAGGTTGTGCATGCGGGCGCCTTTGATGAAAATCTCGTCGCTATGCCCGGCTATGTGTTGAGTGGCTGGTTTGTTGTGCGCTATTTCCGGCGCTGATATGCCCTCTACTGCCGTTCCGTCGGTTTCCGGATCTGCGCCTTTTTTTTTCTTTAGCTTACTGCCTTTGGTCTTTTCGCTCATAAAATGCTCCGCTAACAAAGTTAGGGTAATTATATCGTGGCCATTATTGATAGACGCTCATATGGTATAGATATGATGAAATATGAAATGAGCATATGCGCATTTTAATTCACTTACTATCTTAGCAAAATGATTTGCATCAAGAGATATTTCCTGGCAATTGCCGCTTTGTTTTGCGGGCTGGCTGCAAATGGGCAGCCGGAGGGTTTTTGCGACGCCGTGAATGCCATTTTGCGGGACGCGCCAAACCAGTTTCGCAATGTGCATGGCGGTATGAAGGAAAGTAATGCAACTGCTTCCGTATTCAAGTCGAACATTAAGGTGCCGGGGACGCTCAACTCCCGTTTTGTGTCGTCAATGGGCTTGTTTTATGAGGGTGCATTGTTCCAAAGCAGTGATAAAGAGGTAATAACCCGCGGCTATGACGAATATAAGGAGGGTTTGCGCCATTGCCTTGAAGCACAAGGATATCATATGACGAGCGTTGATAATTGGGTGCCGCAGACACACGATTTCAGGAAGCTGATCTTCACCAAGAACCTGCCGGCCGATGCGGATGTGAAGACGATGCCCGGCCATGTGACCATGGAGGTGGACTATGATAAGACCCGCGATCTTTATACGCTTTCCTTTTACATATTCGACCATTGAGCCCGCGGTATTTGGCCGCATAACAGATATTTTCTTTAATATTGATAAAAGCCCCCTTGTATGCAAATCTTCAGGATCTTCATAGTGGAAGATGATCCATGGTATGGTGAGCTCATCGAGTATCACCTGGCATACAAACCTGACCACGAAATACACCGGTTTGCAACCGGCACGGAATGTCTGAACAACCTGGACAGAGAGCCCGATCTAATCAGCATCGACTATTCGCTCCCGGACATGAACGGAGTGGAATTGCTGAAGGGCATCCGTGCTTACAATAAAGAAGTACCGGTAATTGTGATCAGCGCACAGGAAGACGTTAGCACCGCCGTGACGTTGCTGAAAAAAGGAGCTACGGACTATTTTTTCAAGAACGACAATACCAAAGAGCTGCTTTGGAAGGCGGTGAATCGCATCAAGGAGAACCTGTTCCTGAAGTATGAAGTGGAGCAATTGAAGGTGGAACTCAGCGAGAAGTTCCGGATGGATAAAGTGGTGAAGGGCAATAGCGTTGCCATGCATACCGCATTTGCGCAACTGGAGAAAGCGGCTGCAACCAATGTGAATGTGTGCATCCAGGGCGAAACGGGAACCGGCAAAGAAGTGGCTGCGAAAGCGATACACTACAATTCTGACAGGTTCAAGGGCCCGCTGGTGGTGATGAACCTGGCGATCATGCAACGTGGGGCGGTGAGCAGAGAACTTTTCGGGTATGAAAAAGGCGCATTCCCTGAGGCATTTGTGCCAAAGCCGGGTAAGCTGGAAGAGGCCAATGGTGGCACCTTGTTCATCGACGATATAGACGCGCTGGACCTGGGCGCCCAGGAAATGCTGGTGAGGGCAATTGAGAACCGCTATGTGGTGCGCCTCGGCGATCAACGGCAGGTGAAGCTGGACGTGCGCTACATTTTTGCCACCAACAAGAACCTGGTTGAAGAGGTGAGGCGCGGAAATTTTCGTGAAGACCTCTTTTACAGGGTCATGGGCCTGCCGGTAGAATTGCCGCCGCTGCGCCAGCGTGCTGATGATATTCTGTTGCTGGCCGATCATTTTTTGCATGGGTATTGCCATAGTGCGCGGCTGGAGCCCAAAGCGTTTTCAAAAGACGCACAGCAAAAGCTGCTGCATTATTTCTATCCGGGCAATGTACGCGAGTTGAAGGCAGTTGTAGAATTTTCCGCGATCATGTGCGAGACCCCCGTGATCGGTGAAGGAGACATCTTTTTTGCCAATTTGCCACACGAAGACTTTTTCTATTCAGACGAAAAAACCCTGCGCGAATACACGACAGATATCATCCAGCACTACCTGAAAAAATACGAGAATAATGTGGTGAAGGTGGCTGCGAAGCTCAATATTGGTAAATCGACCATCTACAAGCTCATGCAGGGAGGGGCAGGGGCTGAAGCGGGAGGCTCGTTGCCGCAATAACCGGCCGCGATTAACAGGAAAAATGATAATTTAGCGAATATAATACCAGATTAACGGTCAGCATGTTAGAAAAACCTACAATGGAAATGTCATCGGCGTCTGCGGAGCAAAAGCTTTCTGCATTGCTGGCAAATCTGCCTGTAGGTGTGTTGTTCGAGGACCTTGAGCGAAAAGTGGAAGAGGTCAACAATGCCTTCTGCGATCTTTTTGGCATACGCCACCTGCCACAAGCGTTGCGGGGAATAGGCGCCGACTGGATGGATGAGCAATGTGCCGCAAGTGTGCGGGAAGGAGACGCCTTCCTGCTGAGGCAGCGGCAACTGCGCGAAACGGGTGCGATGGTGAGCGGTGAAGAAATAGTGTTAAAGAACGGAACGGTGTTGCTGCGCGACTATACCCCTGTGTTTGATGGCGCAAGATTTCAAGGAAACCTGTGGCGCTATACAGATGTCACATCGCAGCGAAATTTTGAAAAGGCTTTACGGCGGCAGGAAGAGAAGTACCACAACATCATTGCCAACATGAACCTGGGGCTGATGGAGGTGGACCAGAACGATGTGATACAGAATGTGAACGACAATTTCTGCGATATTTCCGGCTATGACCGGGAGCAATTGCTGGGCAAGCGTTCGTGGGACATTTTCTTAAACGAACGTAATCGCAGTGTGCTGGAGCACAAGGCGAAGCTGAATAAATACGGGATCATTGATATCTTCCACACTCCTGTGACAGACGCGCATGGCCGGGAGCGCTGGTGGATGATCAGCGATGCGCCGGTATATGATGAAAAAGGTAACCTGAAGGGACTGATAGGCATACATCTCGACATCTCCGAACAGAAGCGGATGGAGAAAGAGCTGGAAGTGGCCAAGCAAAGGGCGGAGGAGTCGTCGAAGGCGAAGGAATCGTTCCTGGCCAATATGAGTCATGAGATACGCACCCCACTGAACGCCATTACGGGTATGATCCGTGAACTGGGCCGCGAGCCACTGAGCTCGCGCCAGCAGAACTACCTGAATATAGCAGGCATATCGGTGCAACACCTGTTGTCGCTGATCAATAATATCCTCGACATGTCGAAGATAGGGGCGGGCGAGTTTCAATTGGAAAATACCCATTTCAGCCTTGCCAATGTGATCCGGGAAACGGCAACTATTGTATCGGCATCGGCAAAGGAGAAGATGCTGGAGCTGAAGGTGAGTGTAGCAGACAACCTTGCGCCGGCGTTCATAGGCGATGCCACGCGCATCCGCCAGATCCTCATCAACCTGATGGGGAATTCTGTGAAGTTTACGAAGAAAGGAATGGTAAGCATCTCCTGCACGGTAGAGTCTGCAGGCAATTCTGCGCAGAATGTACTCATATCCATAGCGGATACGGGCATAGGCATGGAAAAGAGTTACCTGAAGAATCTGTTCAACAAGTTTACGCAGGAAGACAGGACGATAGCCCGCAACTACGGCGGATCGGGCCTGGGTATGGCGATCACTTATGAGCTGGTGCAGTTGATGGGTGGCCGCATATCGGTGGATAGTGAAAAAGGCCGGGGTACCCGGATAGATATATATCTGCCGCTGATCATCGGCGATCCGCAGAAAGCCAATCTTGAACCGGACAAGGACAGCTTCGATAAGCTGAACCAGGTGAAGTTGCTGCTTGTGGAAGATAATGAGATGAACAGGCTGGTGGCTACCAATACACTATCGCAGTTTGATATACAGATAGTGGAGGCGGAGAACGGGTTTGAGGCGATAGAGCGGCTGAAGAATGAGCCTTTCGACATTATTTTGATGGACTTGCAGATGCCGGTGATAGATGGCCTGGTGGCCACGCGCATCATCCGCAATGTGCTGAAGATAAATACGCCTATCGTGGCTCTGACGGCGAATGCCTTCAAAAAGGAGATAGACATTTGCCTGGATGCCGGCATGAACGACTATGTGACCAAGCCTTTTGAAGAGAATGTGCTGTTGCGTACCATCATCCGCAACCTGGGCAAGGAGATGGGCTTCCGGCTTATATCGAAGCCTAAGGCCAAGACCGCGCCACCTAAACCGGAAAAGCTGTATGACCTGTCGAGGATAGTAGAGATCAGCAGGGGCAATGAATCGTTCGTGCATCGTATGATCTCTATGTTCATCAGCGAAATAGGGACGGCCATGCAAACAATAAAGACGGCTTATAAAGAAGGTGACTATGGCACGGTGCATGCAGTTGCACACCGTATAAAGCCAAGTATCATCAATATGGAGATCCATTCCATAATGCGGGAGATACAGCAGATAGAAGTGCTGGCCCAAACGGACCCGCTATCCGACCAGTTGCCTGTGCTCATCAATAAAGCGGAAGTGGTGCTGGACCGGGTTCTGAGGGAACTGAAGGAAAAAGAACAATAGAAATCTAAATTCCAGAAAACAAAATCCAAAATCCAAAGCTCATTTATATAGTGGCTGTGCCTGGAATTTGGATTTTGTGATTTGAAATTTTTCAGATGATTTGGAATTTGGGTTTTGGATTTTCATTTTTGCTGAATGAAATTTCTGATAGTTGGGTTGGGTAATATAGGAGCCGAGTATGATTCCACGCGTCACAATATAGGTTTTGAGGTAGCTGATACCTTTGTATTGAAGAACGGAGGCAACTATGCGCTGGACCGCCATGCCTTTGTATCAGAGGTAAAATGGAAGGGCAAGACCTTCGTTGTGATCAAGCCTACAACCTATATGAACCTGAGTGGCAAGGCTGTGAAATACTGGATGGACAAAGAGAAGATAGCCATTGAAAATGTGCTGGTGATAGTAGATGAACTGGCGCTGCCATTAGGTACGTTACGTCTGCGGGCCAGTGGCAGCGCGGGCGGCCACAACGGACTGAAGAACATAGAGCTGATACTTCAAACAGATAAATATCCGCGGCTGCGGTTTGGCATCGGCAACGATTTTCCCAAGGGCCGGCAGGTTGACTTTGTGCTGGGACGCTGGAAACCGGCAGAGGTGCCTGCCGTAAAAGAAATGCTGATGAAGAGCATTGATGCCATTGAATGCTTTGCTACACAGGGTCTGAGCAAGGCAATGACGGAGTTCAATAAATGACGGAGTAAGTCAAAAGGCAAAAGTCAAAACCTTAAAGTAGTCGTAAGTAGAAAGTCGTAAGTCGTAAGCTGGGCTACCGGGTTAAGTCAAAAGGCAAAAGTCAAAACCTTAAAGTAGTCGTAAGTCGTAAGCTGTGCTGCCGGGTTAAGTCAAAAGGCAAAAGTCAAAACCTTAAAGTAGTCGTAAGTAGAAAGTCGTAAGTCGTAAGCTGTGCTGCCGGGTTAAGTCAAAAGGCAAAAGTCGAAGCCTTAAAGTAGTCGTAAGTCGTAAGCTGTGCTGCCGGGTTAAGTCAAAAGGCAAAAGTCAAAACCATAAAGTAGTCGTAAGTAGAAAGTCGTAAGTCGTAAGCTGTGCTGCCGGGTTAAGTCAAAAGGCAAAAGTCGAAGCCTTAAAGTAGTATTTAGTGGAGGGTACTTAGCAGATCGTCGTTTGGTTGTAAGTATTCTTAGTTTCCGATGTTTTTTGCGAACATTTTTTCTCCGGCAAAGATGGCGATGGGCAGGGAGTTTTCCTTTGGCGGAATGGGGCAGGAGTAGCCGTCTTTATAGGCGCAGTAAGGATTGTAGCATTTATTGAAATCGAGCGTAACATGGCCTCCGAGAATTTCGGTTTCATCTATCTCCAGGTATCTGCCGCCGGCGTATGTAAGCACATAGTTGGTCATATCGTTGAACGGCAGGAAAAGATATTTTTTGCCGCCGCCGCTCAGGTCCACACTCTGGTACAAATGCAAGGTTACCGCTGTGTCGTTAACGGTAAATTTCAACAGCCCATATTCTTTGAATGCTTTTTGCTTACCGCTGTGCGTAGGCACCAGGAAGGGCCTGGCGCCGTAGGTGGGTGTATAGTCTGCCACGACGCGGTATGAGGCGTTGGCAGGGAAAAAGCGCATATAGCGGGTGTCGCCCGCGGTGATGGGGCCATCTTTCTCCGTCAATAGGTCCTTCATGTACTGTCCGCGGTATGCAGCTATGGAGTCGCTATAAGATTGTGCCCTTCCGATAAAGGAAAGGCACAGTATCCATATGGTCAGTGTTAGTTTGGTCATTAGGCTTGTTTTTCCTGGGCTATATGTTCTGGTCTCATTTGCGGGAAGAAGAGTACATCCTGTATAGACACCTGGCCGGTGAGCAGCATGGACAGACGCTCGATGCCGATGCCGATGCCCGCTGTAGGCGGCATACCATATTCCAGCGCGCGCAGGAAATCGTGGTCTATGAACATGGCTTCGTCGTCGCCACGTTCCATCAGCCGCACCTGCTCTTCAAAGCGTTCGCGCTGGTCGATAGGGTCATTGAGCTCGCTATAGGCATTGGCAATCTCCTTGCCGTTGATGATGAGCTCAAAACGCTCTACGAGGCCTGGTTTATCGCGGTGCTTCTTGGTGAGCGGGCTCATCTCCAGCGGGTAGTCTATGATGAATGTAGGTTGTATGTAGTGTTTCTCGCACTTGCCGCCGAATATCTCGTCAATGAGCTTGCCCTTGCCCATGGATGCATTCACCTCAATGTGCAGTTTGCGGCAAACGTCGCGCAGTCCCTCTTCGTCCAGACCGTTTATATCGAAGCCAGTGTGCTCTTTAATAGCATCGTAAATACTGATGCGTTTGTAAGGCGCTTTGAAGTTGACCGTAGTGCCGTCGATGGTGGTTTCTGTTGTCCCGTTGGTGGCTACTGCCGTGCGTTCCAGCATTTGTTCGGTGGTCTCCATCATCCACAGGTAGTCTTTGTAGGCTACATAAAACTCCAGGATGGTGAATTCCGGGTTGTGTGTGCGGTCCATGCCTTCGTTGCGGAAGTTGCGGCTGAACTCATATACCCATTCAAAGCCGCCAACGATCAGGCGCTTGAGGTAAAGCTCATTGGCGATGCGCAAATAGAGAGGTATATCGAGGGCATTGTGGTGCGTGACGAACGGACGCGCGATAGCGCCGCCGGGAATGCTTTGAAGCACAGGCGTATCCACCTCAAGCGCACCGCGCTCGTTGAGGAATGTCCTGATCTCGTTCTTCATCTTTGTGATGCGCGTGAATGTATCCTTCACGGTTGGGTTCACGATGAGATCGGCATAGCGCTGGCGGTATTTGAATTCGAGGTCTGTAACCGCGTCAAACACCTCGCCATCTTTTTCCTTAACCACCGGCATTGGGCGCAGTGATTTGGAAAGCAGGCTGAAGCCGGTGACATGGATGGATGTTTCACCTGTTTTGGTGATGAAGCCATAACCTTTCACGCCAACTATATCGCCGATGTCGAGGAGCTTTTTCCAGAGCACATCGAACATGGTCTTGTCTTCGCCGGGGCATATCTCGTCGCGTTTCACATAAACCTGGATGCGCCCGGTACTGTCCTGCAGCACTGCAAAGTTGGCCTTGCCCATATCGCGAACGCTCATGATGCGGCCGGCGAAGGATACATTAGTAAATTTTTCTTTATTTTCTTCTGAGTAGCCTTCCTTTATTTCTTTGGCTGTATGGGTGATGTCGAACTGAGCCGCGGGGTATGGATCTATGCCCAGGGCTTTGATCTCCTCCAGTTTTTGACGGCGAACGATCTCTTGTTCGCTAAGATTTGGTTGCATGGGCGCAAAAATAGTTTATTGTTAATTCAATTCGGCAATTCTACAATTCGACAATTCGACAATTTGACAATTCGACAATTTGGCAATTCAGCAATTCGGCAATTCGACAATTCGGCAATTTGGCAATTCGGCAATTTGGTTTTTGGGCAATTCTACAATTGTTTTTGATGGTGGGTGTCTGGTGACCCTGGCCCCAGCAAATACAGTGCGGATGCGAGAGTGGGTGTGGGGCTCTTCTTCGTTGAAGCAGGGGCCTAATCTCTGTCCTCTCTGAAAGAGGGGATGATCGATGTCTGCGTTGTAGTGCAGGTGTGTGTTGAACCGCCATTGCCCGATTGCCCGATGGTTTTAAAACACTGAAATCGGGCAATGGTTATCCACTGTGACTTTATAGTTGATTGATTTTTAGTGGGTTGTTGTCCACATTGCCATTTGCCGCATTGCCCGATGGTGCCTGACCGTTTTCGGCTATCAGTTTTTTAGCGACCGACGTAAAGAAAGGGGCACTATTCATTGCTGTGCTTAGTTATCCGTTTTTTCAAAGAGCCGGGCGCAATTTACCATTGCGCATAGTTGCGTGCAAAAGAAGATATGAACAAACAGATACCTAAGCGCGTTGCAGATGGCTGACCAACAGGGCGTAGGTAGTGGATAAATTCCCAAACAAAAGATCCCGCTGCTACGCGGGATCTTTGTATAGTTTAAGGTGGCGTTTATTGCTCCAGGTAGTAGATATTGGTTACCCATTTGGTGCTGTCTTTTTCGGCCGGTGGGGAGACGATCATTTCTTCTACGCAGGTGGTCATGTTCTTGTGGTTGGCAGCCATGTAATTTCGAATGGACTCGTGGGTCTTTTCCATATTGTTGTAGCTGCCATGGTGCACCGCCATACAGGCTTTGGCAGCCGGCAGGTGCATGATATTAGCGTCCTTGATCCCGGTAGTATCCGCAACCGGGAATACCATGGCCATGTCTGTATTTTTCTTTACGGTGTCCCACGTATAATAGATGGCTGCAGCCGGGCCGGTGATCTTAGGACCGAGGTTCTTGCCCAGCATACCGTAAGCTTCGCCGCATGCTTTGCTGATGTCGGTCCAGGCTACCATTTTGCGGATGCCTGCGTAGGTGTGCGCGGGGAAGTCCACCTCCTGAACCGCGGTGCCAGTGGGAGCTTCCGCATGGCTTTCCACGTACATCTTCATATTGTTCAGGCCATTCTCGAAGTCCTTGCCGAGCATTTTGTCCATATTCATGAATACGAGCATTGCGTTCATGGGGTATTTCTTTTTTGATTTAAAGGACCAGGTGACCCGTGTCATACCCGCGGTGTCGTCGGCTTTGAACGTGCCTGTCGCCAGGCTTTCGAAGGGTTTGATGACTTTTAATTCAAAATCCATCTGCGTGCCATTGATGGCAGTGCTTTTCATGTCGCCTTCACCTACCTTGTCGTTACCCGCCCAGTGATAGCCACTGCCCACAGCACCCTCGGCGCCGTAGTAGGTCATTTTTGCGGTTGTGTCGAGGCGGTACCAGGGGCTCCAATTGGGCCAGTTATGGAAGTGTGATATCTGCCCGAACACAGCCTCTTTGGACCCTTTGATGATGGTGCTGCGGCTGACGGTGACCTCGGTTGGCTCAATGGCGCCGAGAATGAGGATGGCCGCGGCAACTATTACCAATAATATCACGGCAAAGCGTAAAAATTTCTTCATGTTTTATGTATTTGCCCTAAAAATATAAAAAAATATAACATCCAAAAGGTGCTATGGGGTTTTGCGGGACAGGCAAAAAAACAAAATGCTAACAAAAAAATTACCTGTATATACAGTCATATCCTTATTTTTGAGCGCTCTTTTCACCTCTTCTTATTCTTCACCAGCCATCTCAATAGTTTTTTTCTGTTTCGGAACGTGATTGTTCGGCTTCAGAAGAAATGCGGCATCGAATTTGCGGGTGACAGAATATATTTGCAGAACAATTGTTTTTACGATGAAAGCATTGAAAATCATAGCGATACTCGCGGTTGTGGGTATAATTGCCGGGGTTGGTTTGTATTTGTATGTGGAGTATAAGCCGCAGAAGAATGCTGCCACGGCCAAAGTGGACATCACTATTGCCGCTGCCGACCTGGCGAAGGAATATGGTGCTAACGAGAAAGCGGCAGATGCAAAATACCTGAATAAGAATATACAGGTGTCTGGCACTATAAGCGAGACGGACAAAGACCAGGATGGCGGACTTATGGTGATACTGGATACAGGCGACCCGATGAATGGCGTACAATGCGCCATGCAGGATAAAGGTGTGACGGTGACCAAGGGCCAGAGCGTAACTGTTAAGGGTTTTTGCTCCGGGTATAACATGGGTGTTTCCCTGACAGGATGTGTTTTAAAATAATCAACTGATAAGATAATAAGCAGAATGAAAAAATTATTGATCTTCAGCGCGTTTGCAGCAGCGGCACTGACTGGCTGCTATAACGATAAGTATGACAAGCTTTATCCTACGCCAACCACAACTACCTGTGATACGAGCGCAGTATCTTATGCCAGGGATATACAGCCCATTTTCAACAGCAATTGCGTGAGCTGCCACGTTTCGGGCGGCACAGGTGCTACATACGGCATTCTCACCAGTTATGATGCATCGTGGTGGTCTGTTTCCCGCAACAGGAATTACATCATCCGCGACATCAATGATGCAAACGTGAGTGATCCTAGCCATATGCCGCAGGCATTGCCATCTCTTTCAACCTGTGATATCAATAAGATAACCGCGTGGATAGACCAGGGTTATCAAAACAACTAAGCAATATTATAGTAGAAAAATAAAAAAATAAGCTATGAAGAAAGTCGTTTTAGCAGCGCTGATCATGTGTGTATCAGCAGCATCATTCGGACAGAAATACATAACCCACACCGGGAAGGTGATATTTGATGCGACCACTCCAAAATCTCCTGAGAAGATCAGCGGCATCAATAACGAAGTGGGCTCAATGATGGATGGTAAATCCGGAGCATTTGTTTTTCAGGTGCCTGTAAAGAGCTTTAAGTTTGAGAAGGCACTGATGAAGGAGCACTTTGATGAGAACTACATGGAGAGCGACAAATTTCCTAAGGCCGATTTCAACGGCAAGGTAAGCGACATGGCGAATGTGAACATGGCGAAGGAGGGCACTTATAACGTGACCGTAGCAGGCAAGTTGACCATACATGGCGTGACCAAGGAGGTTTCTGTGCCGGGTACGCTTACCGTGAAAGGGAAAGATATTGAAGCAAAGGCTAAGTTTGAAGCAAAGCTTGCAGACTATAATATCAGCGTACCTTCTATTGTTTCTGACAAGCTGGCAAAAGAGGCAACCATAACCGTGGATGTATTGCTGAACCAAAAATAATTCATACAAAAAAACAGGTAATGAGATCATTTTTAATAGGGGTATTATTAACAGCGAGCACGGCTGCCAGCTATGGCCAGGCTGATAGCCTGATGAATATGCTGAATGAAAGCGGTGGCAATAAAAAAGATTATGCAACGGCTACATTCAAGGCGACCCGCCTGATCAATGGCAGCACTGTAGAGAACCTGGCATATGGTGTGCTGGACTTCAGGATCGATCACCGTTTTGGCCAGTTAAGCCAGGGTAGCTCGAATTTCTGGGGAATAGACAATGCGACAACTCAGATATGCCTGGATTATGGTGTTACCCGCTGGCTGATGGTTGGTGTGTCGCATGGTGTACTGAATAAAGAAAACCAGGGCTTTGCCAAGGTTAAGTTACTGCGCCAGGCAAAAGAGGGAAGCCCCGTAACGCTCAACTATTACGGAGCAGTGTCGGCAGAGACCATGCCTGCCCCGCAATTGCCCGCCGGTGATAGCTGGCACTATAGCAACCGGCTTTGTTTTGCCAACCAGGTGCTGATAGCCAGGAAGTTCAACGAAAGCGTATCGTTGCAGATAATGCCTACTGTGATACACTATAACCTAGTGGACAGCACCAAATTCTCCAACAATACCTATGCCCTGGGCCTGGGTGGCCGCGTAAAGCTGAGCCGCCGCGTAGCCATAACAGGTGAATATTATTACCGCCTGAATAATACCGACCTGTTGGTGGACGGGCAGAAGACCTACAATGCATTGTCCTTAGGAGTGGATATTGAAACGGGTGGCCACGTCTTTCAGTTGATGCTGACCAACTGCACCGGCATGACCGAGCGCACCTTTGTAGGCCAGACGACCGACCAATGGGGCAAGGGGCAGCTGCACTTTGGCTTCAACATTTCAAGGGTGTTCACTGTGGTGAAGCCCAAGGAGTTCAGGGGTAGTGACAGCAAGTGGTAATAAGGAGCTAAAAATTTTAACAAGGATTCCCGCCCGGTACTGTGGCGGGAATTTTGTTTTGATAGCCGGTCTGTAATTACATTCGCTTTATGAAAGGCTGGAAAACCGTAGCACTCCTCATCATCTCCAACGCGTTCATGACCTTTGCCTGGTATGGACACCTGAAGTTTAAAGAATATAACTGGGGCAAGAACCTGGGGCTTTTTTCCGTTATCCTGATCAGCTGGGGCATGGCCTTTTTTGAATACCTGTTCCAGGTGCCGGCCAATGAGGGTGGCTTTAAGGAAAACGGAGGCCAGTTTGACCTGGTGCAACTGAAAACGATACAAGAGGCGGTGACCCTGACCGTGTTCATGGCTTTTACGCTCATCTTTTTCAAGGACCAGAAGCTGGCCTGGAACCACCTGGTGGGCTTTGGGTTGATAGTGGCCGCCGTATGGGTGATCTTTAAAAAGTGGTGATCGCACCCGCCATCAACTAATTTTCATGAAGGTTATAGCTGGCAAGGAAAGCTAAATGAGCTGGCCCACAGTGGCAAGAACCTGAGTCAGTTTCCCGTCCATAGTAGAGGCCAGGCGGCAGGATAATTTACTAAGCTATGCCCAGTAGTTCCACCTCGAATATCAATGTGCTGTTGGGGCCGATATGCGAGCCCACCTGCCTGTCGCCATAGCCGAGATGTGGCGGGATGAAGAAACGGTATTTGCTGCCAACGCTCATCAATTGCACACCTTCCGTCCAGCCTTTGATGACTGCGCTTAGGGGGAAGGTGGCAGGCTGGTTGCGCTGCACGGAGCTGTCGAATACAGTGCCATTGATGAGGGTGCCGTGGTAGTGACAGGTAACTTTATTGGCTGCGGTGGGTTTTGCGCCATTGCCTTCGGTGATTACTTCATACTGCAGGCCGCTGGGCAATGCTACAACACCTGGTTTGTTTTTATTTTCTGCGAGAAAATCTTCGCCGGCTTTGAGGTTGGCGGCAGCTTTCTCGTTCTTCATATTAAATAGCTTATCTGCGAGGCTCATTTTGTTGTTTTTATTGGTTGGTGGTAATTATTTGGTGAGGCCGCTTTCAGGCGCATCCAGTGGTTTTTCTGCGGCAAAAAAGGCATTGTGTTTTACGGTAGGCAGTATAAAACCTCCGGTCAATATCAATTCGTAGGTGGCAAATGCCTGGTGAGCAAGGCCATTGTTGGCGAGGCGGAGGTGGCTGTATCGGGCATAGTCCACCTTTTGAGAGAACTCCAGAAAGCCATAACGGAGGAAGGTTGCCCTGACAGCCGTTTCGAGCCCGGTATTCCAGCCGCCGATCTGGAAATGGGGATCGTTGGCTACGCCGAAAAAGCTGTTCTGTACGTGCGGCACAACGGGGCCAATACCGGCCTTGCCGAGGAAATCGAGCCGGAAATAGTTATCCTTGGTATGATACAGGCCGTAGCGCTTGACGAAGTTGAACAAAAAGAAGTTGGCTCCGTTGTTGAGGAAATAATAGAATCCCTGCTTTTCTGAGAAATATATGGTGGAGTCCACATGATTGCCGCCGAGTGTGCCTTTGATGTGCATGTTCTGGTCGTCGGTAACCACATATTTGGTATGGTCGAAATTGAGCTCTATGCCTATATCCTGTTTCTCGTTCAGGTAAACACCTATGCGGTAGTTGTACTGGGGTATGGTGATGGCCTGTTGGAAAATGCTCTTGTCCCAGCCCTTCTTGTCGTGTGCGCTTATCTGCTGCAGTTCGTAATCGTTGCCCAGCTCTCCCTGCTTAACATATAAATTGGACTTGGTGTACCACTCGTGGTTATAGCCCCAGCTAACATAAATGGAGCGTATGTGGGTTTTCTGCTTCTTTTTTGCCGGCACCAACGCCGGTTTTGCAGGGGAGGATGAGGTTTGTGCGTTGGAACTGAAAGAAGATATGGACAGCAGTAATGCTGCTACTGATAAAATGCGTGCTCTGAAAGTCATTGTGCGGCCAATATTTGCGGCGCGAAGGTAAAGCATTATCGTAATAGCCCGCTGATCAAAGTCATCCATTGTGTTTCGCTGATGCCCATCCATTCGGCGCCGGGAAAGGCGGGGATGCTGTTGCGGCAGTGGTAATTGGCCGTCAGCTCCTTATTTCTCCTTTCTATGACGAGTGTGCCCGTGGCTCCATCATCGTTACCAATAGCCGCACCGGTATCGGGGCTGATGATCCATCGCAGTTTCATGGCAAAGCTTTCCCGGTTCTCATCGGGGTAGTCGTCATATTCTATGGCTTCGATGATCACCCAGTCGTGGGCATTTATTTCGCGCGGCCCTGGTCCCGGCTGGTCGATGCGAATATGATCCTGCGGGTGGGCGGGGCGGGAAAGGAATTTTCCGTGTTTGTCGGTTAGGTTGAAGGTGTGGGCGTCCTGTGCCATTTGCTGTTTCCAGCTATTTACGCGCAGCAGCCGGTCTTTTGCATCCACAAACCAATCTTCTGCATCTTCAAGGCTGTCGGCCGTCACTTTGTACGCGAGGTCCTTTTTTTCGCCCAATTGCTGTGGTGGTACCAGGTAGTGCTGCATGCATTACGTTTCGGTTAGCTAAATTTAAAGTTTTTTTTAAATTCAGCATAATGGTGGTCAATTTCTTTACACCAGCGGGTCAGCGGCCACATTGAATACCGGACAAATATTGGGATGGGTGGCGGAGCGTGGTAAGGCTACTGTTGTGTTTTTCCGGGTTGATGGTTTTGGTTAGGCTGTCAATTAAACTTGCGCCGCGGAGCGCTTTTATCCCTAATTTTGTGGCCTTTTTTAATATTTCCTTGTGCAAACGGTAGCATTTCATACGCTTGGGTGTAAACTCAACTTCTCGGAGACCTCTTCGCTGGGCCGCAGCCTGGAGGCGGAGGGGTTTGTGAAGAAGGATTTTGAGGACCTGGCGGATGTATATGTGATCAACACTTGCTCGGTAACCGAAAATGCTGACAAAGAGTGCCGTATGCTGGTGCGGCGCATACAGCGGCGCGCGCCAGAGGCGTTCGTGGTAATAACCGGGTGTTATGCCCAGTTGAAACCGCAGGAGATTGCGGGTATTGAGGGTGTGGACCTGGTGCTGGGAGCGGCTGAGAAATTCAACTTGCCCGCGCATTTGAAAGAACTGACAAAAAACAATGCCGGTTCGGCAAAGATCTGCTCGTGCGATATAGAAGAAGTTGCGGGTTTCAATAGTTCGTTTTCGCAAACGGACCGCACACGTGCATTTCTTAAAGTGCAGGATGGGTGCGACTATAACTGTAGTTTCTGCACCATTCCCCTTGCGCGCGGACATAGCCGCAGCGACAGTATTGAAGGCGTTTTGCGCAATATGCGTGAATTGGACGCGGCGGGCATCAAAGAGATCGTATTGACGGGGATAAACCTGGGTGATTTTGGAAAGGGCAATGATGGCGGAAAGGCCCGGGATACTAGCTTTTATGAGCTGATACAGGCGATGGATGCAGAGGAGGGTATAGACAGGATCAGGATATCCAGCATAGAGCCTAACCTGCTGACCGATGAGATCATTGAATTTGTGGCGGGTTCGCGGAAGTTCATGCCTCATTTCCATGTGCCGCTGCAAAGCGGCAGTAATGCGGTGCTGGGGCAGATGCGGCGCAGGTATAAGCGCGAGCTGTACGCGGAAAGGGTGGCGAAGATAAAAAGCCTGATGCCGCATGCCTGCATAGGCGCGGATGTGATCGTTGGTTTTCCGGGAGAGAGCGATGCATATTTCAGAGAAACGTTTGATTTTCTGCATGGTATGGAGGTTTCGTACCTGCACGTGTTTACTTATTCGGAGCGGGATAATACACTGGCGGCCGATATGAAACCGGTAGTGCCTGTGCATGTGCGCAATGAGCGCAACAAGGTGCTGAGGAACCTGTCTTACCAGAAGATGCAGTATTTCACGGAGCAAAGCAGGGGAGCGACGCGTAAAGTATTGTTTGAGCGGGCGCCAAGGGGGGAAATGATGGAAGGTTTTACGGACAATTACATCAAGATACAGGTGCCTTACAAGGCGGAGTGGGCGAATGCGGTGGTGGAATGGGTGGTTTAATGCGCAATGGCTCAATTTAAGGCAAAAGTCAAAAGGCAAAGCCTTAAAGTAATGTGGGGAATGCGGCAATGCGACAATGTGGTAGAACGGACACCCATAGGTGGGTGCAAAATATCAGGCTGTTTGTGTGTTTTAGAGCGTGGACGTGGGGTTGAAACGCTGATGAATCAGGTGTACCAGGATGGATTGGGGAACCAGTGCGAAGTTTTTCAAAAAAAACTTTCAACTTAATTGAAAAAAAGTTTGTTGAATTGAAACAACTCATTACCTTTGCAGTCCCAAATTTTTCCGGGAAAGAAGATATTTAATAAGTATGTCACAACGTATCAGAATCAAGCTGAAATCTTACGATCACAACCTGGTTGACAAATCAGCGGACAAAATCGTTAAGACTGTGCGCAATACGGGAGCGGTAGTTACGGGACCAATTCCATTGCCGACAGAGAAGAAGATCTTTACAGTACTGCGCTCACCGCACGTGAACAAAAAATCGCGTGAGCAGTTCCAGCTTTGCACACACAAGCGCTTGTTGGATATCTACACTTCTTCTTCACGCACAGTTGACGCATTGTCTAAACTGGACCTGCCAAGTGGTGTTGAAGTAGAGATCAAGGCGTGATGTCCTTGCCCCTGAATGGGGAGACGGCATTACAAGAAGACGAGTTCTTAAAAAAAATTGAAAAACAGCTAATCCCGGCCCACACAATCAAAGGAACCGGGCGCTTAGCTCAAATATAATATATAATGAAAGGTATTATAGGTAAAAAAATCGGTATGACCAGCGTTTTTGAACCTAATGGTAAGCAGACTGCCTGCACCATTATCGAAGCTGGCCCATGTGTGGTTACTCAAAAGAAAACCGTAGATACCGACGGTTACAACTCTCTGCAAATAGCCTTTGGCGACGCTAAGGAGAAAAACACTCCTAAGGCGATGATCAATCACTTTGCCAAGGCCAGCACGGCTCCCAAGCGTGTTGTTAAGGAAATCCGCAATTGTTCCATCGAAAAGCAAATAGGCGAAAGTCTTACTTGCGAAATATTCTCTGAAGGCGAAAAGGTAAGTGTTATAGGCACTTCGAAAGGTAAGGGCTTCCAGGGTGTAGTTAAGCGCCACGGCTTTAGCGGTGTGGGTGAGGCTACCCATGGCCAGCACGACCGTTCCCGTGCTCCGGGTTCTGTAGGTGGTTCATCTTATCCCAGCCGTGTATTCAAGGGTATGCGCATGGCCGGCCGTTTGGGTAACGACCGCGTTAAGGTAAAGGCGCTGCGCGTAGTAAAGGTTTTCCCTGAGCAGAACTACATACTGGTTAGCGGTTCTGTACCGGGTAGTAATGGATCTATTGTTTTAATTCAGAATTAATTGAGTCATGCAAGTTGACGTTTTAAATAGCAAAGGAGTAAAGACAGGCCGTACGGTAGAATTGCCGGATGATATTTTCGGTATTGAGCCTAACGACCATTGTATCTACCTCGCCGTTAAGCAGTATCTGGCTGCTCAGCGCCAGGGTACGCACAAATCAAAAACGCGTGCTGAAGTACACGGTTCATCCAAGAAGCTGCACAAGCAGAAAGGTACCGGTGGCAGCCGTAAGGGTAATATCCGCAACCCATTGTATAAAGGTGGTGGTGCGGTGAATGGCCCGGTTCCTCACCTGTATGGCTTCAAACTGAACCGCAAGGTTAAGGATCTGGCCAAAATGAGCGCCCTGGCACACAAGGTGCGTGAGAACAAGATCGTTATTGTTGAAGATCTGAAGATGGATGCCCCTAAGACCAAGGAGTATGCAACAGTACTGAACGCACTGCGTGGCGAGAGCCGCAAAACAATGATGGTATTGCCTGAGTATGACGATAACGTGTACCTGAGCAGCCGCAACATACAGGATACTAAGACTGTGGTGCTCAGTGATATGAACACATACGACATCACGCACACAAACATGGTGATCTTCACCGAGTCGGTGGCTAAGATGTTCACAGAAGAGGCTATATCTGTAGTAGAAGCATAAATAAGTAAATAACAGGGCCGGCAGCGATGCAGTCCCGCAAAAAATAAAAACGATGAAACTATCGGAAGTGTTGGTAAGGCCGGTAATCACCGAAAAGGTAAATCGCCAGATGGAAAAAAGTGGCCGTTATACCTTCGTTGTAGGCAAGGGTGCTAACAAACTGGAGATCAAGAAAGCTGTGGAAGAGTTCTACGGTGTAAAGGTGAACGAGGTGAATACCATCGTTGTACCAGCCAAGAACAAGACCCGCTATACAAAAGCAGGTTTCCTCAGCGGCCGCAAGCCTTCTTACAAGAAAGCTGTGGTGACACTGGCAGACGGCGAATCGATAGATCTGTTCGCTTAATACCCCTACCCGTAAGGGGCAATGGGAATGAGTTAAAAAGTTAAATGGTTAAAGGGTCGGCGGAGACGCAGATCATAAATCAAGAATAAAAATGGCATTACGTAAATACAAACCGGTTACAGCCGGTACACGCTGGAGGATAGGTAACGCGTACGCGGAAGTAACCACGAACGTACCTGAGAAAAGCCTGCTTGAAAGCAAGAGCGGTACAGGTGGCCGTAACGCACAGGGTCGTCGTTCTATGCGCTACATAGGCGGTGGTAACAAGACCATGTATCGCATTGTTGACTTCAAGCGCAACAAGAACGGTGTTAAGGCTACAGTTAAGTCTATCGAATATGATCCGAACCGTACAGCATTCATCGCACTGCTTAACTATACAGACGGTGAAAAGCGCTACATCATTGCCCCTCAGGGTCTGGAAGTAGGTGCTACTGTAATGAGCGGCGAGAACGTTGCTCCGGAAGTAGGTAATGCACTTTTGCTGAAGAATATGCCACTGGGTACCGTGGTACACAATATAGAGCTGCAGCCTGGTAAGGGTGGTGCACTCGCCCGTTCTGCAGGTACTTATGCCCAGCTGAGCGCGAAAGAAGAAAAGTATTGCGTACTGAAAATGCCGAGCGGTGAAACCCGTAAAATACTTGCCACTTGTATGGCGACAGTAGGTATCGTTTCTAACAGCGACCATGCCCTGCAGTCTATGGGTAAAGCCGGCCGCAACCGTTGGAAAGGTATCCGCCCACGTAACCGTGGTGTTGCGATGAACCCGGTAGATCACCCAATGGGTGGTGGTGAAGGCCGCTCTTCAGGTGGTCACCCACGCAGCCGCACGGGTAAATATGCCAAGGGCGAGAAGACACGCAGCAGGACCAAGGCTTCTAACAGCCTGATCATCCAGAGGAAGAATGGCAAGAAGCTCTAGTTAGTTAAGAGGTTATTAGGTAAAAAAGTTAAAAGGGCTAAGGCCCGGATTAAATAAAAAACAAAAAGTCAATTAAATGGCTCGTTCAATCAGGAAAGGACCGTACATAGACGTAAAACTCGGACGTAAGGTAGATGCAGTAAACGGCGGTAAGGCAAAAAGGGGTGTTATCAAGACCTGGAGCCGCCGCAGCACGATCAGTCCAGACTTCGTAGGTCACACCTTTGCAGTGCATAACGGCAACAAGTTCATACCGGTGTATGTAACTGAGTATATGGTGGGCCACAAGTTGGGTGAGTTTTCGCCAACACGCAACTTTAAAGGACACAGCGGTAGTAAACAATAGTTAGCTAATTAGGCGATCGGATGATCGGCAGGTTAGTAAAATAAATTAATAATAAACATTTGATGTGCTTAATCAGCTAATCAGCTAGTCATCACATCAGCTAATTTAATAAGAGATGGAAGCAGTTGCCCGCTTACGAAATTATCCTACTTCTCCCCGCAAGATGCGCTTGCTGGCGGATCTGATCCGTGGTGTGGAAGTGGAAAAAGCGCTGAACACTTTGAAGTTCAGCACTAAACATCCGTCAGTAGCTATGGAAAAATTGCTGCTGAGCGCTATTGCCAACTGGAGGGTTAAGAACGAAGGTGTGGACGTAGCTGAGGCTGGCCTTTATGTTAAGACCATATTTGTGGATGGTGGCCGCTCGCTGAAGCGTATGCGCCCTGCACCACAGGGTCGTGCATACCGTGTGCGCAAGCGCAGCAACCACATCACTATAATTGTGGACAGCCGCGTGGCACAGCCGGTTACAGTAGCTGAAACAACTGAAGCATAAAACAAAAAAAGTAAAACACTCAATAATAGTATAATGGGTCAAAAATGTAATCCTATAGGCAACAGGTTGGGCATCATCCGCGGATGGGACTCAATGTGGTATGGCGAGAAAAAAGACTTCGGCCAGAAGCTGGTTGAAGATCACAAGATCCGCAACTACCTCAATGCGCGCATCAACAAGGGCGGTATTTCCCGCATCGTGATAGAGCGCACACTGGGCAAGCTGATCGTGACCATCCATACCTCTAAGCCAGGCATTATCATTGGCAAGGGTGGTACTGAGGTGGACCGCATCAAGGAAGAGTTGAAGAAACTGACCAAGAAGGATGATGTGCAGATCAACATTATGGAGATCCGTCGTCCGGAAATGGATGCCATGATCGTTGGCGAGACCATCGCCCGCCAGATCGAAGGCCGTGTAAGCTACAAGCGTGCCATCAAGATGGCTATCTCTACCGCAATGCGCATGGGTGCAGAAGGTGTGAAGATAAAGGCGAGTGGCCGTTTGAACGGTGCTGAGATAGCGCGTACGGAAGAGTTCAAGCAGGGACGTACCCCGCTGCATACTTACCGTATGGACATCGACTATGCATCTGTATATGCAATGACCGTTTACGGTAAGATAGGCCTGAAGGTGTGGATATGTAAGGGTGAAGTACTGGGCAAGCGTGACCTGAATCCTAACTTCTCAGCAAACTCTGACAGCCGTGGTAACAACCGTCCGGGCTTCCAGCCTGCAGAAGGTGGCCGTGAGCGTGGTGACCGCCGTGGTGGTGACCGTGACCGTGGCGGAGATCGCCGTGGTGGTGGAGGAGATCGTGGTGGAGACCGCCGTGGTGGTGGTGGACGCCGCTAAGCAAAGCACCGGCGTGCCGGTATAACGAAAACAATTAGTATTACTTTATAATTATTTGTAACAATGTTACAGCCAAAAAAGACGAAACACCGCAAAGCGCATAAAGGCAGGATAAAAGGAAACGCACAGCGTGGAGCTATGATATCCTTTGGTTCTTTTGGCCTGAAGTCGCTGGAGCCTAAGTGGATCACTAACCGCCAGATCGAAGCTGCGCGCCAGGCACTTACCCGTCACATGAAGCGTGAAGGTAACGTTTGGATCCGCATATTCCCTGACAAGCCGATCACCCGCAAGCCTGCTGAAGTGCGTATGGGTAAAGGTAAAGGTAACCTGGAATTCTGGGCTGCTGTTGTAAGGCCGGGTATGATCATGTTTGAAGTTGAGGGTGTGCCTATGCAAGTGGCTAAAGAAGCTATGGAGCTGGCAGCACAGAAACTTCCGATCAAAACCAAGTTCGTGGTTCGCCATGACTATGCGGGAGAATAGTTGTAAGTAGAAAGTATTAAGTAGAAAGCTGTTTGACAGTTTTTGAAGATAATAATAAGAGTTTGGGAGTGCAGGGAGGCTTAAGCTGACCGGGACCACCAGGTAAAAAACAAAAACAATGGCAAAAGCAAAAAAAGCGGCGACCAACGATTACCGCGAGCTGGACAACGAAGCACTGAGCACAAAGATCGGTGAAGAGGAATTGCGTCTGAAAAGGACTAAGTTCAGCCATGCTGTTAACCCGATAGAAAATCCGCTGACCATCAAGGCAATGCGCCGCGACATTGCGCGTATGAAAACCGAGCAGCGCAAAAGAGAGTTAGGTTTCTAATTAATTACATAGATGTCCGTTATGACAACTGCACGAAAAAGTAGAAAAACCCGTATTGGGGTAGTAAGCAGCAATAAGATGATGAAGACCATCACTGTTGTTGTGGAACGTAAGGTTAAGCATCCCCTTTACGGTAAGTTTCTTAAGAAATCATCGAGCTTCCATGCGCATGATGATAACAACACCGCCAGCATTGGCGATGTGGTAAGGATTATGGAAACCCGCCCGCTGAGCAAAACAAAACGCTGGCGCCTGGTGGAAATTATTGAAAAAGCTAAGTAACTTTTTAAAATGATACAACAAGAATCCCGGCTCAATGTAGCCGACAACAGCGGTGCCAAAGAAGTTCTTTGTATTCGTGTGTTGGGCAATTCGGGACAAGACTATGCAGGTATCGGCGATAAGATCGTTGTTACTGTAAAAGACGCGCTGCCAGGTGGCGGTATGAAAAAGGGTACTGTATCAAAAGCAGTTATCGTTCGTACTAAAAAGAAGCTGCGCCGCAGGGATGGTTCCTATATCAGTTTTGATGATAACGCAGTAGTGCTGCTCAACAACTCTGACGAGCCCCGCGGTACGCGTATCTTCGGCCCTGTAGCCCGTGAACTCCGCGATAAAGGATACATGAAAATTGTTTCCCTCGCACCTGAAGTATTGTAAAAATTGTTGTACCTTTGCACTCCGTTTTTGAAAACGGGCAAGAACAACGCTTAATTCATAGTATTGTGAAACAGAGATTCAAACCAAAGTTCAACATCAAGAAAGGCGATAACGTAGTAGTTATAGCCGGTGATGATAAAGACCGCAGCACTCCGCGTAAGGTGCTTTCCGTACTCCCTTCAGAGGGCAGGATACTGGTTGAAGGCGTGAACATGGTGACCAAACACCTGAAGCCTAATGCACAGAATCCCCAGGGCGGGATCGTTAAGGAAGAGGCTCCGATCAACATCAGCAATGTGATGTTGTGGGATGCTAAGTCGAAGGCAGGCAGCCGTGTTGGCCGTACCCGCACTGAGACCGGCTTTTCTCGTATATCTAAAAAATCAGGGGAGGTAATTAAATAATGGCAACGACAACATATACTCCGAGGTTACTGAATAAGTACAGGGACGAAGTGGTACCCGCGCTCATGAAGAAATTCGGGTACAAAACCATCATGCAGTGCCCCCGCCTGGTGAAGATATGCCTGAACCAGGGTGTAAAGGGCTCTGTGTCTGATAAGAAGATGATCGACGACGCGGTGAACGAAATGTCACTGGTTACAGGTCAGAAGGCAGTGCCTACAATGTCTAAAAAGGACATTTCTAACTTCAAGCTGCGTAAGAACATGCCGATAGGCTGCCGTGTAACGCTTCGCAATGTGAACATGTTTGAGTTCATGGACCGTTTCATTTCAGTTTCTCTGCCCCGTGTACGCGATTTCAAGGGTATCAATGAAAAGTCATTCGATGGCCGCGGTAACTATACCATGGGTATCACTGAGCAGATCATCTATCCTGAGATCAACATCGATAAGCTGCCACGCATCAGCGGTATGGACATCACTTTTGTGACCACAGCCAAGACCAACGAAGAAGCTTATGAGCTGCTGAGGCTGATGGGTATGCCGTTCAAGAACATGGAGAAGACTGGTGGTGTTAATTAGTAGATAGTCGTTAGTACTTAGTAGATAGTCAAATTAATATAGTGTAGTTGTAAGAGTAAGCGTTTACTCAGGATCAATTACCCCAAACAAAAGATATGGCAAAAGAATCAGTAAAAGCCCGTCAACGCAAGCGCGAGAAAATGGTTGCCAAGTATGCAGCTAAGCGCGCGGCACTGAAAGCAGAAGGCAACCTGGAAGCACTTGATCAGCTTCCGAGGAATTCATCAGCAGTTCGTCTGAAGAATCGTTGCCAACTGACTGGCCGTCCGCGTGGTTATATGCGTCACTTCGGCGTGTGCCGTGTGGTGTTCCGCGATATGGCGCTTGATGGCAAGATACCAGGCGTTCGTAAAGCGAGCTGGTAATACCGGGCCGCTTTGGCGGTTGAGCGGTGAAACGTTTCAAGGTCAGTGCCGGTGAGGTGCTGAAACCCGTAACAAAATTTTTTACAAATAACACTAAACAAAAAAATGGTAACAGATCCAATAGCAGATTTCCTGACCCGCGTCCGTAATGCTCAGATGGCCCGTCATCGCATAGTGGAAATACCCGCGTCAAATGTTAAAAAGCGCATCACCGAAATACTGTATGAAAAGGGTTATATCCTGAAGTACAAATTTGAAGATGACAGCAAGCAGGGTTTGATCAAAATAGCTTTGAAGTACGATGCTCAGACCAAGGAGCCTGCTATCAGGTCTCTGGAGCGTATCAGCCGCCCTGGTCTCCGCCAGTATGCTAAGCCTGCAGACATCCGCCGCGTGCACAATGGCCTGGGCATAGCTATCGTTTCTACCTCTAAGGGGTTGATGACAGATAAGGAAGCCCGCGCTCAGAACATTGGCGGTGAGGTGATGTGTAACATATTTTAACTGATCGGCTAATCCGGATAATTAGCCGGTTGTCTGACAGACAAGTTAGAAATAAATAGAAGCTGACAATATAAAGTTCTCTATACGGTAACTGAAAACGGCTTTTGATTTTTAGATTTTTATTTTTTTATTTTTTATGTCACGTATAGGAAAGAAACCGGTTACACTTGCAAAGGGCGTTACAGTATCTGTATCTCCGGCAAATGAACTGACAGTAAAGGGCCCGTTGGGCACATTGACGCAGGCTATAGACCGCGATATGATCATCAACGTAGTTGAAGGTGAGATCAAGGTTGAGCGTCCGACAGATCAGATCCGCCATCGTGCGCTGCACGGTCTGTATCGTTCGCTGGTAGCTAACATGGTTACGGGTGTTACTGCGGGCTTTAAGAAGGAACTGGAAATGGTTGGTGTGGGTTACCGTGCCAGCGTTCAGGGCAACCAGATAGATATGGCGCTTGGTTTTTCTCACAACATCATCATGGAGTTGCCAAAGGAGATAAAAGCACAGGCGATAGCAGAAAAGGGTCAGAACCCGCGCATCATACTGGAATCTATAGACAAGCAGTTGCTTGGCCAGGTTGCAGCTAAGATCCGCAGCCTGCGTAAACCAGAGCCGTACAAAGGTAAGGGTGTGCGTTATGCTGGTGAAATTGTTCGCCGCAAAGCAGGTAAGGCAGCTGGTAAATAGGTTGTTTGACCAGTTAAAAGAAACAGGAAATAGAGCCAGAATGATTCTGCATAGAATATTCTGGTTTCATTCATACTCCGGCAGCCGGTTTGCAGGGATGCAAGCAGAGCCCGTAAAAACTAAGATACAATGTCACAAGATCCAAAAGTAATCCGCCGCCAGAAGCTTCGCTGGCGCATCCGTGCCAAGATCCACGGCACAGCACAGAAGCCGAGGTTGTCTGTTTTCCGCAGCAACAGCGATATTTATTGTCAGCTTATTGACGACAACAGCGGTGTTACGCTGGTAGCGGCAAACTCCCGTCAGAAGGATGTTGCGGCTGCTGCAGGCACTAAGTCTGAAAAGTCTGTAATGGTAGGCAAGGCGCTGGCTCAGAAGGCAATTGCGCTGGGTATAGAGGCCTGCGTATTCGATCGCGGTGGTTACCTGTACCATGGCCGTGTGAAAGCCGTTGCTGATGGCGCACGCGAAGGAGGCCTGAAATTCTAATTAGCTGATCGGCTGATGTGACCATTAGCTGATCGGTTCTTGAAATGTAAAAAAATAATAAGAATAAACGCGACGTGAGACATTAGCCAAGCAGCTAAACATCACAACAGCTAATTGATAAAGTATGAAGACAACATTCAATCGCGTAAAAGCCGGCGACCTGGAGCTCACAGAAAAAGTAGTGGCTATCAACCGCGTGGTGAAGACCACTAAAGGCGGTCGCGCATTCAGCTTTTCTGCTCTGGTAGTAGTGGGCAATGGCAATGGCGTTGTAGGCCATGGTCTGGGTAAGGCCAAGGAAGTGCAGGAAGCCATCACCAAGGGCATTGATGATGCGAAGAAAAACCTCATCAAGGTTCCGGTAATGAATGGTACTATCCCTCACGACCAGTTTGCGAAGGAAGGTGCTGCAAAGGTGCTGATAAAACCAGCCGCACATGGTACTGGTGTTATAGCAGGAGGCAGCATGCGTGCTGTGCTGGAAGCAGCAGGTATCACGGATATCCTGTCAAAGTCGCTGGGTTCTGCCAATCCGCACAATGTGGTTAAGGCTACATTCTGCGCGCTGGGTATGCTCCGCGAGCCGATAGCAGTGGCCAAGCAGCGCAACGTGAACCTGAAGAAAGTATTTAACGGCTAGGTTAAAAGGTTAAAAAGTTAAAAGGTTAATGAGCCTGCGGGCTTTAAAATACAGCAGAATATGTCTAAGATCAAAATAACCCAGGTGAAGAGCGGAATAGACCGCATGGAACGCCAGAAGCGCACGCTGAAGGCACTGGGCCTGCGCAGGATGCTGCATAGCGTGGAAGTTGAAGCCACACCGCAGATACTGGGTATGGTGAAGGCAGTCCACCACCTTGTTAAGGTAGAAGAAGTAAAGTAATCGCTTCCCCGCAGCATAAAGCCGGGGAAGTTTATTTGTTTAACAGATTTGCGAGCGGTTGAGATTCCGCGCAAGTTCAAAAATCATCGAGTAATGCAACTGCACAATTTGAAGCCTGCAGAAGGCTCAGTAAAGAAAGTAAAGCGTATAGGCCGTGGTGAAGGTAGCGGTCATGGTGGAACATCAACACGCGGTAACAAAGGCCAGCAGGCCGGCACAGGTTACCAGAGCAAGAAGGGACACGAAGGTGGCCAGATGCCCATCCAGCGCCGTATGCCAAAACGTGGTTTCAAGAACCCGTTCCGTGTTGACTACAAAGTGTTCAATATCGGCCAGATCGATCTGCTGATCGAGAAATACAGCCTCACCGAGTTCTCTCCTGAAACGTTGTATGTTAACGGCCTCATCAACCGTACCGACCTGGTTAAGGTTCTGGGTAACGGCGAAATAAAGGCGACCATACCGTTCAAGGTAAATGCTGCCAGCGCTAAGGCTAAAGAAGCTATTGCTGCTGCTGGTGCTACCATAGAACTTATTTAACAACAGCACTAAGGCGCATTTTTTGGAGAAATGCGTCTTTTGTCGTTTATTCGCATTTCATTTTTTTGAACCAATTACACTCCTGTGAAGAAATTTATTGATAAGCTGAAAAATATCTGGAGCATCGAGGAGCTGCGCAAGAGGATAGTCTATACTATCCTTTTGGTGCTTGTATATCGTGTGGGCTGCTACATTGCGCTTCCGGGTATTAACCCTACAGTGATCGACCAGGCCAGCAATGGCGGCGGCGGCTTGTTGGGTATACTCAACATGTTTGCCGGTGGTGCGTTCAGCCGCGCCTCTATATTTGCCCTTGGTGTAATGCCTTATATCTCCGCTTCCATCTTCATGCAGCTTGCCGGTATCGTTATTCCACAGGTTGCCAAATTGCAGAAGGAAGACAGCGGCCGCCGCAAGATCAACCAGTACACCCGTTACTTGACGGTGATCGTAACTGCGCTGCAGGCAAGTGCTTATGTAACTTACCTGTTGCACACACAGCCATATGCCAACGCGATAGCTACCAATTACTCTTCATTCATGTTCTGGCTGTCTACAGTGGTGATCCTCACCGCAGGTACGCTGTTCGTGATGTGGATCGGTGAAAAGATCACGGACCGTGGTATTGGTAATGGTACTTCACTGATCATCATGGTGGGTATCCTTGCCCGTCTTCCGGAAGCAGCCCGCCAGGAAATAACCAATAAGAATATTTATGGCGCCGGTGGTTTGCTGGTATTGCTGATAGAGCTTGCATTGTTCATCGCCGTGATCATTGGTCTTATATTGCTTACACAAGGTGTGCGTAAAATACCGCTGAACTATGCGCGCCGTATCATTGGCAGCAGCAATGCAGCTAAAGAAGCTACCGGTTCCCGCGACTTCATCCCTTTGAAAGTGAACTCTGCCGGTGTGATGCCGATCATCTTCGCCCAGGCTATGATGTTCATCCCTACAGTATTTAAAGGCTATACTGTTAACGAGAATGCTGCCGGTTTCATCAATGCATTGTCTGACAATCACTCATTGTGGTATAACCTGATATATGCGATAATGGTGATCCTGTTCACCTATTTCTATACGGCGTTGATCTTCAACCCTACTGAAATGGCAGATAACCTCAAGCGTAACAACAGCTTTATTCCGGGTGTGAAACCGGGCGAGGATACTGCTAATTACATTGCAACGATCATGGACCGTATCACGCTTCCAGGAGCCGTATTCCTTGCTATTGCGGGCATACTGCCGAGCATTGCATCTGTATTAGGCGTAACCAGCGGTTTTGCTACCTTTTATGGTGGTACTTCGATGCTGATCGGTGTAGGTGTAATTCTGGATACATTGCAACAGGTAGAGAGCTACTTGCTGATGAACCACTACGACGGTTTGATGAAGTCCGGCCCAATAAGGGGACGTACTGTCACCAACGCCAGCAAAAGCATGTCTGCCTGATCTGGGTACTGAAAAACTTATAACATAAGATACCAATAGTACCCGGTACTATTGGTATTTTTAATTTAGACAGTTCAACTATGATACATATAAGAAGCAACGACGAGATAGAGATCATGCGGAAGAGTGCGCTTGCAGTGTCTGCAACGCTGACCGAGGTGGCAAAGATGCTGAAGCCGGGGATAACAACCTTGTCCATCGATAAGATGGCAGAGACGTTCATTCGTGACCAGGGCGGTGTGCCCTCGTTCAAGGGATATCACGGTTTTCCATACTCCTTGTGTATATCGGTGAATGAGGTTGTGGTGCATGGCTTTCCTTCGGCATACGAACTGAAGGAGGGTGATATCATTTCTGTTGATTGTGGTGTTTTTCTCAATGGTTATCACGGAGATTCGGCATATACGTTTGCGATTGGCAACGTGAAACCGGAAACTTTGCGACTGCTGCAGGTGACCAAAGAATCGTTGTACAGGGGCGTGGCGCAGGCTGCGGAGAATAACCGTGTGGGCGACATTTCCTTTGCAGTTGAAAATTATACTGCGCGTGAGCATGGGTATGGAGTGGTGCGCGAATTAGTAGGGCATGGCGTGGGCAAAAAATTGCACGAAGACCCGCAGGTGCCCAACTATGGAAGGCGCGGTGACGGAAAGAAGCTAAGGGAAGGGATGGTGCTGGCTATTGAACCGATGATCAACCTGGGAACACGCGAGGTGCACACACTTGAAGACGGCTGGACAGTGGTAACCAATGATGGCAAGCCATCTGCCCATTTTGAACATACTACTGCGGTAAAGAGGACGAAAGGGGAACCGCTCTCATCTTTCGCACCGATAGAAGCGGCTGAGCAGGCCAACGCGGAACTGAATGCTTCCTACTATTCTGCTGCTGTCGCGGGCTAATAGCTTAATGCCGGTAGCTTAGCCTGTTCTTATCTTTTTTGATGGCGCGAAACAGCAGTGTAACTGATAGCATGCCTGGCACTGCGGCCAGGAGCATGGATAGCTGAACACCTTCCCGGCGTTGCATGCCCACCACTATGCCCGTTACTGATAGCAGGAGCAGCACTACTCCCAGAAATGTTTTTATGAAGAGGCTGTTGTCGATTTCTTTCGTATTTGCTGCCTGTGCCATGACCATAACATTTTCCGTTTAAGGATGTAAAAATATTATGCCACATAGCGCCGCGGAAATGTTAATCGGCGATGGGTATGTTGCTGACGGAGAATGCGGTGAAGCAGCAGGTGAGCGAACCGCTTATTCCGGCAAAGGGGTTTTGCCGTAGCCGATATAAAAGTAGAGATACAGCATACGCGACATACGCATGAGCCATGGCTGCAAAATGATGACCACAAAGCTGCTGGAAGCCAGGTACCACCAGATGCTGTTGTCGTTATACCAAGGTACATTGGAGTTGCCCTTGAGGTAGATATACAATGGGCAGAACCACAACAGGTTGAGCATGAACAAGATCATGGTGAGTGCATAGTTCATACCGGCTCCGTTATTTTTTTCCGAGATCAGAACCTGGCCGCAAGCCGGGCATTCGCGCTTCAATTCTACCAGCTTAGTGAGCGGAAAGATGCTTTTATTGGCAAACACGTGGCCTTTGCGACAACTGGGGCATTTCTTTTTTAAAATGGCGGGCAGAAGCGGCGGCCTTTTTTGTGAGCTCATGGCTGCAAAAATACTTTTTTTAATGCTCTAATTCAGTGGAGATGATGCAATTATAATCTGCAGTGGTCGCGTTAGCTATGAGTGGAGAAGACAAATTTGCTCAAAAAATGTTCGCCGAGATCGCGGGCAGAAGTGATAGTAGCGGGTAGCTGCAAGGCCAGGGTGAGCATAGTCAGTATTTCGCCGGCTGACCGGCCCTGCCGGCGCAGGTAGTGAATGGATGTAGCCCCGGCCGATTTGGACAGCTTGGCCCCGTGCTCGTCGGCAAGCAGGGGGTGATGATAGAATGTTGCATCTGAAAATGTGGTAAGGCCGGCAGCGCGGGCCAGGTAGAGCTGGGCAAGCGTAGAGTCCCAGAGATCAGCGCCACGCACGATGAGGTCTACACCGAAATGGATGTCATCTGCAACGGATGTAAGTTGGTAAGAGGGGAATCCATCCTTTTTGCGGACCACGAAGTTGTGCATGGACTGAGGCAAAGGTGCGGAGGCAGTGCCTTTGTGCAGGGTATTTACGAGCAGCGGGTCAGCGTCATCGGTTTTCAGGCGCCAGGAGACGCCCGGTGCATCAAGCGGGATGTTTTTGTGGCGGCATGTACCGGGATAGGCGCCGTCTGCCTGCGCGTTCGAGATCTGCGAACGGGAACATTCGCAGGCAAATACCAGGCCGCTGTTGCGCAGGCGCTGCAGTATATCGCGATAGAGGCCGAGCCGGTGTACCTGGCTGAAGGTGAGCTGGAAAGCATGCGCATCTGCCGGGCCTTCATTCCAGGCGATGCCCAGAAACCGCAATGTGTCGAAGATGTCTTCGATGAATTCCAGTTGAGTGCGGTCCCGGTCCATATCGTCTATGCGCAGCAGCGTGCGCGCACCATACCTATCGGCGAGCGCCTGCGTGATGGCGAAGGAGACGATATTGCCAATGTGCAGGAAGCCACTTGGTGTAGGGGCGATGCGTGTGCGGGCAAAAGATGTGGTATTCATAGGCATTCCGGGGGACAAACATCGAACAAAAAGCTGATGAATTTCAGGGTTACTGATGACCATTGTCATTTGCCAGAAATACACCCCAAAAAAAGGGAAATTCCCCCCAATTTTATTTGGTAGTTAAAAAAGCGTACGTACATTTACATCGTTGTTACAGGAATGTAATAATATCACAACCAAAGACTTATAAGCGCTCAGGCGCACTATATAAAGAAGTTTTCATGGTGATAGAGTTTATAGGGGCTGGCCTGTTCTCAGGCTAGCTTTTTTTTGTGCCTATGTTAGCCGAGAGCAACAAATATGCGGTGTGAGCGGGCTTGAAACCTGGAGCATTGATGTGGAATCAGGTAAGTAGAATATGATATTGCCTATGCTGGTTAAGGCAAAATTAAGTATCGCAATTTCGGGTGATTACTGCGGGCAGCTTCGATTGCCTTTTTGCGGGTAATTATTATATTTGCTCAACTAATAACATGAGCTTGCATGCTTTTTAATTCCTTCGAGTTTTTACTTTTTTTCCCCATTGTCACTTTAATTTATTTTTTACTTCCCCATAGGTTTCGCTGGTTTCATCTTCTGATCGCAAGTTGTATTTTCTACATGTATGCGATCCCGATATATATTCTCATACTGTTTGCTACGATAGTTATCGATTATATAGCGGGGATCATGATAGAGCAGGCAGCCGGGAGCAGGCGAAAGTGGTTTCTTGTTCTGAGTATCATATCGAACGTAGGTGTTTTAGCCTTTTTTAAGTACTACAATTTCTTTGCCTCCAATATCAATGCGCTACCCGGTGTGGCGGGATCATCCTGGGAGGTATCCTTGTTGAAGATAGTATTGCCTATTGGACTGTCGTTTCACACGTTCCAGGCAATGAGCTATACGATCGAGGTTTATAGGGGCAATCAAAAGGCTGAAAAGCATTTTGGTATCTACGCGCTCTACGTGATGTTCTATCCGCAGCTTGTGGCAGGGCCCATTGAGCGTCCGCAAAATATACTGCATCAATTCTATGAGCATCATAAGCTGGAGTACGATAACCTGGTTGCCGGCCTGCGGCTGATGTTGTGGGGGATGATAAAAAAGGTGGTGATAGCCGACAGACTTGCGATAACGACTGATGCCATCTTTAACAATGTGCATTCCTGCAGCGGTGTGACGTTAGCGATCGGTGCTGTTTTCTTTGCGTTCCAGATATTCTGTGATTTTTCTGGCTACTCGGATATAGCGCTGGGTGCAGCCAGGGTCATGGGTTTCCGGCTTATGGTGAATTTCAAGCACCCTTACACGGCTACTTCGATCTCTGATTTCTGGCGGATGTGGCACATCTCGCTTTCCACGTGGTTCCGCGATTATGTGTACATTCCGCTGGGTGGAAATAAGGTGAGCAAGGCGCGGCGAAACCTGAATTTGTTCATAGTATTTCTGCTCAGTGGTTTTTGGCATGGGGCCAACTGGACATTTATTATCTGGGGTGCACTGCATGGATCCTATACGGTTATAGCAAGTTTTACACAGAGCTGGAGGGCGCGGATCGTGAGCGCGGTGAAGCTAGACCGGTTGCCGTCTGTAAGAACTCTTGTGCAGCAGTTGTCCACTTTCATACTGGTAACGTTCGCGTGGATATTTTTCAGGGCCAATAATGTTTCAGATGCTTTTTCGTTGTGCGGAAGTTAGGTAAGGTGCCCGGCGAGCTGGGGCATGCGTTGAAAACCCATAAAATAGGGTCTCTGAATCTGCCTAACATCCAGGGCATGCTACTGCCCAGCGTAGGCGTTGTTTTACTATTGCAGGTATGTTATCTGTTGCAACGGCGGCTGAGGCTGGAGCAAACCTTTGACCGCAGCCCGCTTGCTATAAGATGGGGTGTATATTATGCGGCCATGTGCGTTCTCTTTTATTTTGGTGTTTACGACCAGCATAGATTCATTTACTTTCAATTCTAAACATGCATAAGATATATATCAAGCTGTTTTTTATACTGCTGCCAATATTATTATTGACGGCAATTTATTTTATCAATGATCCTTTCAAGGTATTGTATCACTACAGGCACTATTACGCGGTGGACGGCAAACAATATGTAACGCTGAATGACGACTATGTGGCAACGGAGACCTTCCTGAGTAATTATCCTTCGCATCCTTATGATTCTTACATTTTTGGCAGTTCGCGCGGACTCTTGTTTCACATTCCTTCGTGGCAAAAGCATGTTGATTCGGGCAGTCATTGTTTTCAGTTCGCGGTTAGTAATGAGAGCCTTTATGGAATGGAACGAAAGTTTCATCTTATTGACAGCATGGGTGGGCAGTTGAAGAATGCGCTGATCGTATTTGATAAGCCGCTGCTATCTGTGACTGCTGAAAATGAAAAGTTTCCTAAGGACCCGGTTCTTTCCGGCAAAAGCAAAATTGGTTTCGAGATCAACTCGTTCAAGGGGTTTTTTGAAGCAGACTTCCTGACCTCTTACATTTCTCTACTGATCACCCATAAAGCAAAGACGGGTATATGGCACGGCGCGCTCAACAATTCCGTGAGGCATTACGACACCGTGACCAATGACGTATCCTACCCCGGATTGGATGCAAGTATAGATGCGGATACGGCAGCGTTTTACAACGCGAGGAAACAGGTGTTTTTTGAGCGCAGTAAAACTCAGGTGTATAATACGCCTATGGTGAAGCCGGAGCAAATAGTATTGCTGAAGCGAATAAAAAACGTCCTGGACAAGCACCATACGTCTTACAAAATTGTCATGAGCCCGCTGTATGATCAGTTGCGGACGGACACTACTGATATGCGCATCCTGTCGTCGATATTTGGAGCGGAGCATATCTACGACTATTCTGGCATTAATGATATTACCGCGAGCAAGTATAATTATTACGAGAGCTCGCATTTCAGGCCATTTATTGCAGACCGGATAATGGATTCTATTTACGCCGACAAGCCGATGCCAGTGGTGCAGGCAAAATAGTGTTTGAGGGCAGATGCAGCGCATTGCGGACCGTGACATGAATGAAAATGAAAAGCGCCCTTCGTAGGGCGCTTCGCGTCCCCGGCGGATCTCTCAGCGTTTCGTTGTGTGAGGAGCGGACTCGACGATAATTTACCGGATCAATCAACATTGCTGGAGCCAGTGTTTTTCGCTGGTGGCTGACAACACAGCAAGTGTGCTGACCCGCGAAGGAATTTATAGCCACTACCTTTAAAACACCCCGGCTACACATTTAAAAATATATTAACTTTATAATGCGTTACACTTGCCAATGAAAAACCTCCTGCTCATATTTCTATTGTTTGTGTGTACGGCGGCGCGTGGGCAGGAGTTGGCCATTAACACCACGCGCTATGTGGGTGGTGATTCTTCCTGTGGTAATACCATTTGCAATTACTCCATATCCACCAATGATGGGGGCGTATTGTTTGTAGGTTATACTACTTGTTATAGTGGGGGAGCGGACATTCCACCAAGCGTCTCTGATAGCCTAATCAGTATTCTTGGAAACGTCATGGTGGGCAAAATTGACAGTAATATGAACGTAAGCTGGGTAAAAGTATATGGCGGAACAAGGTTAGATTATGCCGTTAGCGCAGTGCAAACAGTGGATGGAGGATATGCGGTGCTGGCAATGACTGAATCCAACGATCATGATGTTTCAGGTAATCATGGGTATGCCGGAGACTACTGGTTGATCAGGCTTGATAGCACAGGCTCGCTACTTTGGCAAAAATGCTATGGAAGTCCTTATGATGAACAGGCGGCATCTATTGCCCTTGCGCCAGATGGGGGTTTTATCTTCTTCGGCGCCAGTAATGGTGCAGGTGGTGATGTGCCTATGCACTATTCAGGTTCTGAGTTCGATTATGACTGGTTCGTGGTAAAAACAGACGACACAGGCCATATCCAATGGACGAAAACCATTGGCGGTTTGCATGATGAACAGCCATTTGGGAGTATTTTTTATGCAGATAACGGCTATTACTTAGTAAGCTCCAGCAATTCATTTGATCATGATTGCCACGATACGGCATGGTGTGCGGGTAACGGGCAGTGGACTGGTAGTAACTACTATATTTTTAAGTTAGACACCTCCGGCAATATATTGTGGGATAGTAGCTACGGTGGCGAGTCCAGCGATCTGGCATACGCTGCCATATGGGACCAGCGGGACAGCTCCATAATCGTGAACGGTTACACTCATTCGCACAATTACATGATAAGCGGCAATCATGGTGACGACGACATATCTGTATTTAAAGTGAATAAGGATGGTGTATTTCGCTGGCAGAAATGCCTGGGCAGCCCATTGGAAGAATGGGGAAAAGGTATAGCGGCAACGCCCTATGGTTACCTTGCATCGGGTGAAATTAGAGGTGTTGGACAAGGAGTAAACTGGATTTTTGCATTAGATACAGTTGGCGGGATTATCACTAATCATCAATTTGCGGGGGATAGTATTGAAGAAATATCTGCGTCTATTGATAAGTTTAAAAATGGTTATGCCACAATCGGAAGCACGTCGTCTACAGCCGGTTTTAGTGAGGGCACTAACCTTGGTATTAAAACCGGAGCAATGACTAATGTTTACGTCAGCTACCTCGATTTTTGGCCGCTGAGCATAACCGAAACTCAAGTGACGGCGCAACTAAAAATGTATCCCAACCCAACTTCTGATTTTATCAATATAGAAGGGTTGCAAGGGGGCATTCTAAGCATCAGCAATATTGTCGGCGAAAAAATTTACGCAAATGAATCTTATGAAAAAAGTTACAGTCTAGGCACCCACAATTGGCAGAGCGGGATGTATATAGTGCGTTGGCAAAACGCAGATGGATCATTAATAACGAGCAAGTTTATCAAGAACTGATCATACAACACTAAACACTTTTTCTATGAAACTGCTTTACTCTTTTGCAGCCATGCTGCTATTGCTATGTTATGTGCCGTTTTCAAGAGCGCAAACGTTGACGATAAACACCCCAGGGGTGCGCTTTGCGCAACTTGACAGCATTATCTCTCTACACGTTACAACCGACACAGGTGAAGGTGGCGCAGATGATATTCATAGATTTTACGAGGCTTTTTGGGGAACACGCGTAATTGCCAATGATACCGATTCCACGGGTTATAACATGTTTGACCGGTATTATAAAACACTCGGAGCTGCAATAGCCACAAGGGCTGACGTGAGCTGTTCCTCAACAGGATTTACGGGCGTGTGGACGGTCTTCGGGCCGGACAGTTTACACGGCACGCAAAACATGGGCAAGATAGAAAGTGTATGGGCAGATGTAGGCGACCCAGGCCACACGGCTGATACAAATACTATATATGCGGGTAGCAGTGGCGGCTTATTTAAAACAATGGATGGAGGCAAGCATTGGCGGTGCATGACCGATAATACACAGTTTCCGTGCGGCGCAATGGGCATTAACCATATAGCCGTTAATCCAAAAAACAGGAATACCATATTTATTGGTACTGGGATGAGAGACGAAGAGGGGATAACAGTTGATCTTGAAATTGGAAATGTCTATAAAGGTTATGGTGCGGGCATTCTAGAATCGTTTGATAGCGGCCATTCATGGAGGCAGGAATTCATTCCCATCACACACGATTATGATGATACGGACGAGGAAGTGCAGGGCGTGTTAAGTCCTCGGTGAGTCTCTCAGCGTTGCAGTGTGTGAGGAGCGGACTCGACGATAATTTGCCGGATCAATCAACATTGCTGGAGCCAGTGTTTTTCGCTGGTGGCTGACAACACAGCAAACGTGCTGACCCGCGAAAGAATTTATAGCCACTACCGTTAAAACACCCGAGCTACATATTTAAAAACAGCCTAACTTTATAATACGTTACACTTGCCAATGAAAAACCTCGTGCTCATATTGTTGTTGTTGGTGTGCGCTGCGGCGCGTGGGCAGGAGTTGGCTATTAACACCACGCGCTTTATTGGCGGTGATTCATCTTGTGGCTACACAGTTTGTAAGTATTCTATTTCTACAAGTGACGGCGGAATATTGTTTGTTGGATATACCGATTGCTATGCCGGCGGTGCCGACATTCCTGCCAACTTTCCCGATACCGTAGGTGCAAATAGTGGTAATCTTGTTGTCGGCAAGTTGGACACCAATATGAGTGTAAGCTGGGTAAAAGTTTATGGCGGTACCCAGTATGATGCGGGTGTCAGTGCTGTACAAACTGTTGACGGTGGATATGCCGTGCTGGGTAGTACCTATTCTAACGATCATGACGTAGTTGGTAACCATAATTATTCTACTGGCGATCTCTGGTTGTTGAGATTAGATTCGTCCGGCGTATTACTTTGGCAAAAGTGCTTTGGTAGCATTTATGACGAACAGGCAATTTCGCTTGCACTTGCTCCAGACAAAGGTTTTATTTTGTTCGGGGTCAGTAATGGTGAGGGCGGGGATGTGCCTATACACTATTCAGGATCAGAATTTGATTATGACTGGTTTATTGTAAAGACCGACAGTGCAGGTACGAAGCAGTGGGCTAAAACGATAGGTGGTACAGGTAGCGAGGTAGCCTGCGGCACCGCCGTTTCTGCCGACAATGGTTATTATTTAATTAGTAGTAGCGATTCTAAAGACGATGATTGCTCAGCCCCAGCATGGGCCGATGGACATGGCACAAGCTTTGATGAATATATTTTTCGTTTAGATTCGGTTGGAACTATTTTATGGGACAGTTGCTATGGCGGGACTAAAACCGATATCGCAAATAGCGCTATCTGGTGTAGCTCGGACAATACACTAATAGTCAATGGCTACACAACTTCAAGTGATTGTTTAGTATCTGGATTTCACGGTGGTACTGCGGGATTCTCTGACATATGGGTACTAAAGGTTACAAAAGATGGGGCTTTAGTTTGGCAAAATTGCCTCGGCGGTTTAACAAATGACATCGGAACGGGTATTTTACAGACTTCTTTTGGCTTTCTTTTTTCAGGCTATGTAGATGAGTCAATTTCTCAACAATGGATATTGGCAGTCGATACAGGCGGCACACAATTGGCGGCACATCAATTTGGAGGAGATGACTATGAGCGATCTGCCTCTATAAATAAATTCAGATCATCCTATATTGTTTCGGGAACGTCATCTTCTTCAAACGTAGGATTCTCTGAAGGCACCGATTGGGGCGTTCACTCGCAATCAATAGATGATGCGTTCATAAGCTACCTGGATTTTTGGCCATTGAATGTTCTGCAGACTGCGACGCCTCAGCAATTGACTGTCTACCCAAACCCTGCGGCTGACTATGTCACTATCAGCAATTGTCAACAAGGAGTCATTGATATTTTTGACATAACAGGTTCAAAAGTATTATGTAGTACTAAGTGCGCGAAGGAGCTAAAAGTCAAAGTCGCAGATTGGCATCCGGGTATTTATTTCATTGTTTTGAAAGGCGAGGATGGGAGTGTCATAACAAATAAGTTGATCAAACTCTAACTATAAAACACTTTCTATGAAACAACTTTATTCAGCTATGCTGATATTGGTAGTTTTTTTGTGCGCCAATGCATCCTTTGGACAAGGAATAAACATTCAGCAACCCGGTGTTAGATTTCGCCAATTAGATAGTGCGATAGGAACATATGTCTCAAATGATACTGGTGAGGGCGGAGCGGAAGACGTGTACAAATTCTATCAAACATTTTGGAGGAGTCGTGTAACTGCAAATGACAGTGACTCGACCGGACACAATATGTTTCAAAAATATTACAAAACCCTGAGCGATGCTATAGCGAATCGCTCGGACGTATCTTGTAGCTCTGTAGGCTTCACAGGATCATGGGCTGCATTTGGTCCCGACACTTTATCGGGTCAAGCTATGGGCAAGTTGGAGAGTATCTACGTTGATGCGGGAGATCCCAGCCATATCGCAGATACAAACGTCATATATGCGGGCGGCAGCGGCGGCTTGTTTAAAACAAGAGATGGCGGAAAGCATTGGCGATGTATGACTGATAAGACGCGTTTTCCATGCGGTGCAATGGGGATTAGCCACATCGCCGCAAACCCGCGTAACACAAACACCATTTTTTTAGGCACTGGAATGAAAGATGAGCGTTTGCTTGTTGATCTTCCGATCGGCGATATTTGGAAAGGATTTGGAGCTGGCATATTGGAATCGTTTGACAGTGGAGCTACCTGGCAACAAGAGTTCATACCTATTGAAGGCAACTACAATGATACCGTGGAGGAAGTGCAAGGCATATATTTTACCCCCGACAGCACTAGACTATATGCTTTAAGTGGTTTTCGGATTTTTACGAGAAGCAATGCTCCAATAGGTCCATGGGTTGACATAACACCAAGTGATATGATAGCTGATGACTACAATTTACTGTGGGATCTACAATTTGTCCCAGGTAAACAAGATACATTTTTCATAAGCAACAATAGAGGCAACACAACTGGCCCCAGGGCGGGAATATGGGAAGCCACAACTGCGGTGCCTGATCCTGCTACCGGCTGGACAAAAGTTACGGCGGGTTTTGTAGATGCAAGCCTTGCAGGGCACTATATTCATGATACTGCATGGCTCGTAATGGATATGTCGGTGCCAGATTCTGATACACTTTTCTTTGCCGCAATGAGCAACGCATATAACTACACCGGTGTTTACAAATACAATCTATCCGGTAGCACTCATAGTATTACAAAAGTGCATGATAAAATGCCCAGTTGGGCTAACCCAAGCCAGTCGAAATTAAGGCTGGTAGTTTCCCCCGCGGCTACTAGCAATAATGGAGGCCTTAGAAATATGTATTTCTGTACTGATATTCCCTGCCAATCACACGATGGGGGGCTATCTTTTGATACTATAGGTTATTATTGGGGAGATATCACGCACGGAGACATAAGAGATATATGCTTGCAACAGGCCACTAATACATTTCACGGGATTGGTGACAGGGTTTATTTTGCAACTGATGGAGGTGTGAGTGTTAAATATGCGGGGACATCTGATGCAAGCGGGCCCACAGCGACAATCGATATCAGTGGCCGCGGTCTGGATTGTGGTGAATATTGGAGCGTGGATATGAACTGGGATGGCAGCCGAATGGTAGCAGGAGCACAACACGAAGGTGTGCAAGGATGCGAAACAGATAAGACACCGATGTGGGCAACAGCATTAAGACGAGATGCATCAGACGCAGGATACGATAGAGTAAATAGAATTGGAATTTGTATGCAAGGCGCGGGGTACCCGGTGAAAGTTGTCGCGGCAGGTGGGCGTGAACTAGGAACTTATTCTGACGATGGTATCATTTATGACAGCCAATCAGGATTTACGTCACCGCTGTATGTCGATCCAAGTGGCAACCGATATGTTGGGCAATATAATCTTTGGGAGCAACTTGCGACAGACCCGACAATGTCGTGGACTAATGAAAGTGCCGTAGTGGGCTTGCCAATCTCTGATAGTAATTATATCCGACAGCTCTCGGTTAGTCCCTATTTTAGCTCATTCACAGGTTATGTACTTTATGAGCATTTAGAGGTCAGTCCTTGTTTATACTATGTTAATCCCACAGTAGCCCCGACGGCAGAGGCTAAAACTGGAATGTATAGTTCTCCGATCACTTGCGTTGCTATGGATTCCAAACATCCATATAAGGTTTGGATAGGCTTTGGCGGCACTGACTGGGCGTCTAACGATAATCGCGTAAACTACTCGCCAGATGCCGGTACGCACTGGTATGATGTGTCATCCGGTTTGCCCCTGCACTTGCCGGTTACAAAACTTATTTACGAGGAAGGTAGCAGCGATGTGGTATTCGCTGCTACTGATGCGGGCATTTACCGCTGCGATTTCAGTACGTTCAATCCTGCAAACAGCCCCGGCTATAATGTTTCATGGACGTGCTTTAACTCTACGCCGGTTGACGGTCAGGAGTTTCCGAATGTATTTGTAACCGACCTGAAGATCAATTACTGCCAGGGCAAGCTATACGCCGCAACTTACGGGCGCTCCATTTGGCGCAGTGACATACAAAATCCCTGGGACATCATCCAGGGTGGCGATACCATAACCGGCCCAGCCCCGGTTACCTGGTATGGCCCCAACACTTACATTACTGGTGCAGTGGTGGTGCAGACGGGGGCATCGCTCACCATCAGCGGCGATACGGTGCATATGCCACGCAATGGAACCATCATCGTGAAGCCGGGTGGCACGCTGTATGTGGCTAATTCGGTTATTACCAACGACTGCGATCAGTGCATGTGGTATGGTATAGAAGCGCTGGGCAACAGCAGCCTGCCGCAAACGCCGGCCAATCAGGCGTGGGTGGTGCTGAAGAACAGTACCCTGCAGCACGCGCGGTATGCTGTAAGCAATCTGGACCTGTGGAACGACCCTGCGGGCGTTTATGCCACCACGGGCGGAGTAATACAAGCTACCAATACCCAATTCCTCAATAATCATGTGTCGGCATCGTTTTACCCTTACCGGCAAACGAATGATTATGGGCTTCCTGTAAATGATCTCAGTTATTTTACCAACTGCACCTTCCGTATAGATGCCACTGGGTACAAGGGCGATATACTGGGCTATCCCTTTTTGCGGCATTGCTACCTGAACAGCGTGAACGGCATCCACTTCAGGGGCTGCAAATTCCTGAACAGTGATACGGCTGCTGCCAGCCACCTGAAGGGTGATGGCATAACTGCGGTAGATGCTAATTTTTATGTGCAGCCCTATTGTTCGGTCTCCACCTACTTCTGTCCATCGCCGGTGCGTTCGCGCTTTTGCGGTCTGCTCAATGGCGTTACCCTGACTCATGACGGCACCAGCCCCTTCTTCTCCACTATTATTGACGAAGCGGATTTTGACACAGTATCTGTAGGCATTTTCAATACAGGGGTGAGCAATGTATCCACTACGGCGTGCAATTTTAATGTGGGCAACGGCAGCCCTGTATTGGCGTTACAATCGGGCTCGCTTACTACCTGTTATCAGAACATAGGCGTATTCACTCAAAACATGGCATCATTCCGCGTTGAGAATAATGATTTTGAGGGTTTTTCGCAAACTGCCTACGCGGGAGGCTGGCGCAATATTGGCGTTGCTGCGTGCAATACACAGCAGACAAACCCTATAAGTGGCAATATTTTTAACGGGCTGGACGAGGGGGTATATGCCGTGGGTAAGAATAAAGGAGCCACCGGAACGGGACTGACAGGCCTTAATATTTTGTGCAATACGTTTGAGGTCAATGTGAATGATATAGCGGTATCGGGCGATGGTAGTTCCAGTACGTTTCAGGGGATAGCATCATCGCAGGGCGGCCCGGGAGTGCCGACGGGCAACACCTTCAGCAGCTCGACCACCAATATTATTAACAATGCCGATAACTTTACCTATTACTATAAGACCGGCTCTACACCTGCGCACCCTTCTACAATATCAGGTCCGGTATATCTGGCTGGCGCTGCGGGACTGCCGACTTGCGGCACGTACAACAACAGCGGCGGGCCGGTGGTGATCACAGGCATAGGTCCTGCAGAAATAGGGCTACACAAATCGGCCTGGCGCGGTTATCGTGACGCACTTGCGGATTCCATTGCGCTATATGACAGCTTGATGGACTATGGTAATACGGATTCGCTGGTTAGCGTTGTCACAAGCAGCCGGGACACCACTGCATTGTATAATACGCTACATGCACGTGTGCCATTTATATCGTCTGGAGTATTGGTGGCGGTTGCGACGCATGGCACACTACCGACAGACAAGATGTATAGCCTGGCTGTTGCCTGCCCGGATGATTTAAGGGACGGCGGTACGCTGGCAACTATTGAAGGACACACTCAGTTCTCGTCAGCCAACAAGTCAGCCCTTGGCCACGCGCAAACAGATACGTTTGGCAGCAGGTCGTCGTTAGAAGGAAACATCTCCGTGCTGGACCAGCAGCAAAATATGGCCTATAGCGATGTTTATATGGCTTTGGGCACTCCTTTAGATACATTGGTTTCTGTTGGTGATACGACGGGTAGTGGGATTTGTTTAGACACTACGAGCATTTGGTATGGGCAAGACAGCAATAGCTGCTATATATGGTATGACAGCGTTGATGCCTGGTTGCAACAAGCTGAGGGCCTTTGGGGATATTATGCACGGGCTGGCTGGTATTTTGCCAATGGCAGCCTTCAGTCAAGTGATGATGTTTTTACCACACTTAGCGCAATGACATTGAGTGATGATGACGCAGCCGTGCTTAGTGATTACTCGACAATATGGACCACGCTTGAAGGCGCTTACTATGACGGACGAAACACGCTTTCATTAGATAGTGTAGAGTTGGCTCCCTATGAATCGGACACAGCTCCTATTGTGACCTACAATGCAGCCCGCCAGGTGATACACATTGTAGTGGTAACGGGCAATCCGGGGCCGTTAGGAGGAGGGCCGGGGCCTTTTGGTCCACCTTGCCTGGGCGACAATGCTGATCTGGAACGCACGACCAATCATAACTCCGGCGGCGGAAACACAGGTGGCTATGCTAACGACAACGGTTCTTTAACGAATCCCGCCAACTGGGTGACCGCCTATCCTAATCCTTCCAACGGGTTGGTGACATTCCGATATGCGATGCCGACTGCATATGGCGATCTGCAATTGGTTATCACCAATATTGTTGGCGAAGAAGTTTGGAAGCAAACCCTCGGCAGCCACTACGGTGCAATTGATTGGGACGGCAACAATACGCCTGCAGGTATTTACATATATCGGCTGAGCGACAATGAAGGCAATAAGAATATTGGGAGGCTTGTAATAGTGCGCTAATAAAAAACGGTCGCACTGCGAAGATCCGCGCCTCTCAGGCTGAGAATACAAAAGCGCCCTACAAAGGGCGCTTTTTAATGGGTATCTGATACGATCTTTTATTACCACAAGTGCACGCGGGCACTGTCTGGTATGTACATTTTGTCGCCGGGTTTGATGCCGAATGCGTCGTAGAATTCTGCTACGTTGGGGAATGGTCCGTTGACGCGGAATTTGGCAGGTGAGTGCACATCGGTGAGGAGCTGTGAGGCTACTTTTTCCGGACGCTCGGCCATGAGCCAGCCCAGGGAATAGCCGAGGAAGAAGCGCTGCATGGGTGTGAGCCCCGCGATCTTCCCGCCTTTTTTGTAGGCATCGGTCTGCTTGAATGCATCGAGACCGATGAGGATGCCACCAAGGTCGGCGAGGTTTTCGCCAAGGGTGGCTTTGCCGTTGATATGTAGTGTATCTATCGGGTTCATTTTGTTGAACTGCTGCACGAGTACTTCGGCGCGTGTTGCGAACTGTGCGCTATCCTGCGGGCTCCACCAGTTGCGCAGGTTGCCGTTCTCGTCGAACTGGCGGCCTTCGTCGTCGAAGCCGTGCGTGATCTCGTGGCCTACTGTGCTGGCGGCGGTGTAGCCATATACCAGGGCGTCATCCAGTTCTTCATCTTTAAAGCCGGGTACGGTCATCATGGCTGCCGGCAGCACGATCTCGTTGTTAGATGGGTTGTAATAGGCATTGTAGGTTTGCGGGGTCATGTTCCACTCGTTGCGGTCAACCGGTTTGCCCAGCTTATTGAGTTCATATTTGTTCCACCACTCGTCGGCGCGCATCATGTTGAGGCAATAAGGGCCACGGTCTATCTTCAAAGAAGAGAAGTCTTTCCACTTATCAGGATAACCCACTTTCTTTTTGATGGCCATGAGCTTGTGGATGGCTTTCTGGCGTGTGCTGTCGCTCATCCAGTCCAGCTTTTCCATGCGTGCTTTATAGGCCATACGCACGTTCTCAACTATCTGCTCGTAGCGTTGTTTTGCGGTGGGGCTGAAATATTCTTTTACGAACAACTGGCCCAGTTCCTCGCCGATGGCGCCCTGCTCGGCGTCCAGTGCCCTGCGCCAGCGTGGCTTCTGCTCCTGCTGGCCGTGGAGGGTTTTGTGGTAGAAGTTGAACGATGCATCGACAAATGCCTGGTTGAGGTAAGGCGCGAACTGATTGACCAGGTGGAACGACATATAGTCTTTCAGCGTCTGCACATCGGTGGTATTGATGAGCTTATCGAGCGCTGTGTAGAACTCGGGTTGCCCAACGATAACGCTGTCCACATGAGTGACGCCGATCTGTGCGATATAGGCCGGCCAGTCGGTTTTTGGCGCTATTTTGTTCAGATCCTTAATGGCAAATTTATTGTAGTTCTTATAAGGGTCGCGGAGATCCTCGAGCTTGCGCGATGCTTTAGCGAGTTGTGTTTCGAAAGCGATCATTGCCGCAGCTTTTTTATCGGCTTCGGCGGCTGGTGTTCCCATTAGCTGGAAGATGTGTGATACATAACCAGGGTAAGCATCGCGAACCTTAGCAGTGCGGGCATCGGTATTGAAGTAGTAATCGCGGTTAGGCATGCCGAGGCCACCCTGGCCCATTACATAGGCCTCTACTTCGCTGTTGCGCTCGTCCTGCTCCACGCCTTCGCTGAAGAAGACGCCGCTGCCATAGATGTGCATGTGCGCGGCCTGAGCCATAACATCCTGCGGGGTTTTTATGGCCGCTATCTTGTCCAGTTCATCCTTCAAAGGCGTGTACCCTGCCTTTTCGATACCTGCGGAATCCATGGCGCTGAACCAGAAATCGCCGATCTGCTGGCCGTTGCCGGATTTGTCCTGGCGTTTTTCGGCATCTTCGTTAATGGTTCTCAGTTTCAGATACAGTTCCTTTTGCACCAGTTCGCCCACGCCATAGCTGATCTCTTCGCCGGGAATGGGGTTTGCCTTCAACCAGCCGCCGTTGGCATACTGAAAGAAGTCGTCGCCGGGGCGGGCGGTAGTGTCGAGATCTGACTGCAACATGTCTTTTTTAACTGTTGCGGTATGTGGAGGCTGGCAGGAGGCAGCGAGCAGAGCCAGCGACACGAATAAAGGAACTGATCTTTTCATCTATACGTATTTATATTTTAGCGCAAATGTAATGTGTTTGTTCAACGTTTTATGCACGCAAAACGGGGGATATTACATGACCTGCACAATAAGGAATTTGAGGTATTGTGTAGCCGGTATGTTCCAGAGTATCGGGTGATCGGACGATTGGGTTTGCCAGCACACCTGGCGCAGGGTGCGGCGGGCATCTTTAGCGGCCAGTCTTATGGTATCGAGGAACATATCCGGAGGTACAAGGTTGGTGCACGATGCGGTGACCAGGAAGCCGCCCGGGCGGGTGAGTTTCATGCCGCGCAAGTTAATTTCCTTGTAGCCGGTAATCGCCTTGTTGATATTCTCGCGGGTTTTGGTGAAGGCGGGCGGGTCGAGCATGACCACATCAAACTTGCGGCCTTCCTTGCCCCATTGCTTGAGCACATCAAATGCATTAACGGCATCGAATGAGCAGATGTCCTGGAAGTTGTTGAGGATAGCATTGTTGCGGGCGGTTTTAACGGCATGTTCCGAAATATCGAGCCCAAGTACCTTTTTTGCGCCATAGTGTGCGGCGTGCATGGAAAATGTGCCGGTATAGCAGAAAGCTTCCAGGACATCGGCGTCTTTGACAATGTGCTGAATGGCACGGCGGTTATCCTGCTGATCGAGAAAATAGCCTGTCTTCTGGCCATTCTCGATATCCACATGAAATTTCAGGCCGTTCTCTTTGAGAATGATATTGGTGTCGAACGGAGCGGACAAAAAGCCCTTTTGCTGTGGCAGCCCTTCGAGTTCGCGAACGGGTACGTCATTTCGTTCGTAGATGCCTTTTGGCTTAAAAACCTTGTTGATACCATCTACAATAGCCTGTTTCCACCGGTCCATGCCGAGTGCGAGGGTCTGGATGACAAAATAATCGTTGAACTTATCGATGACCAGGGCGGGCAGTTGATCGGCCTCGCCGAATATGAGGCGGCAGTTCTCTGTATAACCTATATGCTGCCTGTATTCCCAGGCTTCTTTGATGCGTTTGTGGAAGAATTCTGCGTCAACGGTCTCATTCTTTTCGCGGGTAAGCAGGCGGATGCGTATTTGTGAAGAAGGGTTGACATAACCTTTGCCCACGAAAGAGCCGTTTGAGCTATAAACTTCTACAATATCTCCGGGTTCATAATCGCCTTCAGAATCACCTAATTCATTACCGAAAATCCACGGGTGACCATTGGCTACGCGGTCGCCGATCTTTTTTCTCAGGAAAAATTTTGCCATCCGGCAAAGGTAATTCAATCTTATTGTGAATATCTTGTTTTTGGCTTACGTTTGTTACAGCAAAGGAAGGGTTATGCGTTTACGTACATCTACATTAATCATTGCGTCGGTATTTGCTTTGCCGGTATTATCAACCGGGCAGAACAAGGCGCAAAAAAAGACAGCAAAGCAGTTGCAGGCCGATATCAGTTACCTGGCATCTGACGAACTTGCCGGGCGGCGCACGGGCACCGAGGGGGAGAAAAAGGCTGCAGATTATATTGAGGCCCGCTACAAGGACCTGGAGATACCGCCTTACAAAGGTCAGTATCGCTACCCCTTCAAGTTTGTGTATGGGAAAGAGATAGCGGCTGCAACGCACATCATGATAGGCGATAAAGCGATGCGGATGAACGACGATGTGTTTCCGATGCCGTTCAGCGCTAATGGACATGTGACAGGAGATGTGCTGCCTGATGTGACCGAGCAGGGCAATATTTGGGTGGTATCGCTGTATAGCGATAAGGACCAGGCCAATGAGCCACATTTTGAAGCAGAGAAGCACATGTATGAATACACCAAAGAGGCCAAAAAAGCAGGCGCGACGGCAGTGGTGTACGTGGACATGTATGGTGGAAAATATGAGCCGGAATTCAATAAATATTCGGAATTCGACCCTTCGGATATACCGGTAGTATTTGTGAAGTACAGTACCTACCAGAATGTGCTGAAGCCATTGGAAGCGGACCAGCGCCCGATACATTTTGATCTGAATATTAGCATTGGCAAAACGGAGCGCATTGGGACCGATGTGGCCGCTTATATAGACAACGGCGCAAAATATACGGTGATAGTAGGTGCGCATTATGACCACCTGGGCTATGGAGAAGATGGCAACAGCCTGTATGCGAACGCCAAGAAGGAGCATAAGATACACCACGGTGCGGATGATAATGCCAGCGGAACTGCCGCATTGATGGAAGTGGCGAAGTGGGTGCAGAAGAAGGGATTGAGTAATTATAATTACCTGTTCATTCACTTCTCCGGTGAAGAGCTGGGGCTTTATGGGTCGAAGGCATTTGTAAAAGACCAGAAGATAGACAGTGCGCATACGGCTTATATGATCAACATGGATATGGTGGGCAGGCTGAACGACAGCACACGTGCGCTGACCCTGGGGGGCGTGGGTACATCGCCAGCCTGGGAAGATGTGGTGACCATGGGTAACGGAGCGTTCAAACTGGTGATAGACAGTTCGGGTATCGGGCCATCTGACCATACTTCATTTTACAATGCAGGGATCCCTGTGCTGTTCTTCTTTACCGGAACGCATAAGGACTATCACAAGCCGAGCGACATTGCCAGCAGCATCAATTACAAGGGCGAAGTGGAGGTTATAGATTATGTGGAGAGCGTGCTGAAAAAGATGGACGAAACCCATACGAAGCCTGGATACCTGGTAACCAAGCAGCCTGTGATGGGCAAGAGCAGCTTTAAAGTGACCATGGGCATCATGCCGGACTACAGTTTCCAGGATGGCGGGGTGCGTGTGGACGGAGTATCGGACGGGCGGCCTGCATCCAAAGCAGGCGTTAAAGCTGGGGACATTATTGTGCAGATAGGCAATATAAAAGTGCAGGGCATGCAAACCTATATGGACGCGCTGCATGAGTTTTCGCCTGGCGACAAAACGACCGTACAGGTGATACGCGATGGTAAGACCATAACGTTGCCGCTGGAGTGGAACAAGTAGTTATTCTTCAAGTATACTAACCGCGCAATACATCCAGGCTACCATCGTCGTTTATGCGGACGATGCGGGATGCCGATGCTGCAGCAGTATCGTTTTGCCTGTGCTGCACGACATAGTCGGCAGCATTCCTGACCTCGGCCGAAATGGCTGCGAATGTTGGCGCTGAGGGCTGCCCGCTGATATTGGCAGATGTGGACACGATGGGGCGGCGGAGGCGCTTGATAAGTGTTTTGCAGAACGGATCGGTTGTGACCCGGATGCCGATGCTGCCATCCTGGCTTACCACGTTTGATGGAAAATCGAGTGCACCATTGTAGATGACCGTTGTGGGGCGGTCGAAACTTTCGAGTAGTGCGATTATGTCGGGGTGTGGTGCGGCAACATACTGTAGCACATCGCGCGCTTCAGCCAGCAACACGATCATGCTTTTTTCTTTTGGCCGGTGCTTGATAGCAAATATCCGGTCGATGGCCTGTGCATTCAAGGCGTCGCAACCGAGGCCCCAGATGGTGTCGGTAGGGTAGAGAATGACGCCGCCATTCCGGAGTATATCAGTCGCTTGTTTTATGTCGTTTTCGAAGTCCACCATAATAGTTGTTCGTCTGGGATGTCCATTGCACATTTAAAATGCCCCTCCGGGCAAGTTTTGCGGCCATGCAATCCACAAGGCCGGCAGTATAGTTTGCCCACCTCAGCCACGCGGGCCTGCTGGCGCAGTGGGCCGAAGCCGAAAGCAGGAACTGTGGAGCAGAAGACGGCAGTAAGCGGTGCATCGATAGCTGAGGCGAAATGCAGGGGCGCGGAATCGTTGGTATAATTCATCTGTGCACCCCTCATCAATGCGACCGATTGCAGGTAATTCATCTTACCGCACAGGTTGGTCATGTTGGCCCGTTCGCTCAATGCTACGATCTCATCGCCAAGTGGCTTGTCGCCAGGGCCGCCGAGGATGAAGATATGCAGGTTTTCAGGCAGTTTTTGAATGAGTGTTGCCCAGCGTGTGGCCGGGAATTGTTTGGTGTGCCAGACAGACGCGGGGGAAATGCAGACATAAGGCTTGCCGGCATAAGCGGCGGCAACTTCCTGATCTTTGGTATGCGGATATAGAGCTGGCATAGCAGGAGCGCTGTCTGTAATGTCTTCTATGAGCTGCTGATTCCTGTTGACCTCGTGAACGAAATGTGTGCTGTATGGTTCGGAGATCACATGTTTCACTTTGCGGGTATAGCAGAAGGAAAGCGGGTTTTTATCGAAGCCCGCCCGGTAGCCCGCCCCTGAAAGCCAGGTTATGAAGCCAGAGGATGCGAAGCGATGGATATTGATGACGTGGGTATAATGTTGCCGGCGAACACGAAATGCCATGCTCACCAGATGGGGGAACTTGCGTTTTGTTTTGTCCCATATAAGCACCTGGTTCAGATAGGGGTGGTTATTGAGCAATGCTTCGTTGCCTTTGCGCACGAGCAGGTCGATATGGGCGCCGGGAAAGGAGCTGTGCAACTTTTCGAGGACGGCGGTGGCAAGGACAACATCGCCGGTGAAAGCGGTCTGTATAACCAGGAATTTATACATGGCGCACAAAGCTACGATTATCAGCCTTTAGAAGGTTTTAACAAGAAAAATGTGATGTTTCAGAATTTTGGTACTAAATTTGACAATACCTATTTACTTATTTAAATATTTGCGTGATGAAAAAGCTGGTACTTTTGCTAGGCATGGCCGTTATGATATCCGGCATAGCTATAGCCAAGGATAAGAAAAAGAAGAAGAAGGACGCTAATGCAACAGAGCAGACCACGACGGTGAACACTACGTCTTCGCTGGCGACAGGGTCGGTGGTAGCACCTGCTGCGCCTCAGGCTCCTGCAGTTGCCACGATAAAGGCTGATGATATAGCTTATGGTGAAACGGTTCATGATTTTGGAACGGTAGAAGAAGGTCCGGATGCGACCACACAGTTCACTTTCGTTAATAATTCAAAAGAGGATTTTGTAATACAAAAGGCGCAGGCGAGCTGCGGTTGTACGGTTCCGTCTTATTCGACAGACCCTGTTCATCCGGGTGCGAAGGGCGTTATTGATGTAGCGTTCCACACGAAGGGCAAGCCTGCGGGGCCGTTCACCAAAACGGTTACCGTTACATCGAATGCCGGTGTTAAGGTACTGACCATTAAAGGCAGCGTAGAGAAGGCGCCGACCACATCAGTGCCGGAGAATACCTCTATGCTCAAGATCAATTAGTATTTTTTTCACAAAACAGATAACCATAATCAACACAAAAATGAAGAAGGTATTTTTTACGCTGTTCTGCCTGTCGATAGGTACTCTGGCAGTTAAGGCTCAGGATAAGAAGACTCCGCCGCCGCCACCACCAGCTCCTCAGCAGGCAGCTGCTAAAACTCCGGATGAAAATGCAGGTAAGTTCAAGTTTGAAGACAAGGACGATACGCATGACTTCGGTACTGTGCCAGAGGGCCCACAGGCAGAGTATGATTTCGAGTTCAAGAATGTTGGTAAGAAGCCAATCATCATTACAGAAGCTCATGGTTCATGCGGCTGCACAGTGCCTAAATGGCCTAAGGAGCCGATACTGCCTAAGCACAAGGCTGTGATACATGTTACTTACAACACAGATCACCGTCCTGGTCCGATCATGAAGGAAGTTTTTATCACTTCAGATGCACAGCAGAACCCAATGACGCTGCACATCCGTGGTACAGTTACTCCTAAGGCTCCGGAAAAGCCAGCAAATGCACCTGCAACTCCGGGCAAATAATATTGTGACCGAACACATGCGTCTGAAACGAATGAAGGGAACACTTGTTATGATGATGTGCGTGCTGCTGATGGGCGCAAGCCAGGCAGATGCGCAACATAAAAAGAAAGCAAAATCGAAGTCTAAAACGACGACCGTCGCTAAAGCAGCGCAGGGAGCCGTGTTGAAATTCAAAGACAGCGAGACCCACGATTTTGGTAACATTCCTTCAGGGCCGGATGTGTATCATAATTTTACGTTTACCAATACCGGGGATGAACCGCTGATCATACAGGATTGTAATCCGTCGTGCAGTTGCACCACGCCTGAATGGCCGCATCAACCGATATTGCCTGGTAAGACGGCTGCGATAAAGGTAGGATTCCATACCAACCATCCGGGGCCGTTCACGAAACAGGTATCCATATTGTCTAATTCGACAACCGCCGGAACAGACAAGCGGATGATGATCTACATCAAAGGCACGGTTACGGGCGATGCAAAGCCAACACCGGGTAAATAAAAGAGCTAAATGAAAGGAGGGCTAACCATTGGTTAGCCCTTTTTGCTTTTAAACAAATGCCGGTAATCAGCTCTCCTGCATTTGCATCATTTCCTTGATGTCGGCCATAATGCGTTTGGCGACATTGTTGGCGGTTGTTTCGTTGCCGCTTTCGGCATAGATACGAATGATTGGTTCTGTATTTGATGTGCGGAGATGCACCCAGTCGTTGTCGAAGTCAATGCGCAGGCCATCTTCTGTGTTGATGGGCTGCTTGCTGTATTTCTTTTTAATGCGGTCGAACACGGCTTTCACGTTCACGTCTTCAGACAGCTCTATCTTATTTTTAGAGATGAAGTAGTCGGGGTAGGTGGCGCGGAGGCCCTTTACCGATTTTTTTGATTTAGCAAGGTGTGTGAGGAACAGGGCGATGCCGATGAGCGCATCGCGGCCGTAGTGAAGTTCGGGGACAATGATGCCGCCGTTGCCTTCGCCACCGATGACCGCATTTACCTCTTTCATTTTCTTTACCACATTCACTTCGCCAACTGCGCTTGGAAAATACTGGCCGCCGTGTTTTTCGGTCACATCTTTAAGCGCACGGGTAGAGGAGAGGTTAGATACAGTATTGCCTTTCTTATGGCTGAGGATATAATCGGCTACGGCAACGAGTGTGTATTCTTCGCCAAACAGGCTGCCATCTTCGCATACAAAACACAGGCGGTCGACATCCGGATCGACAGCAATGCCGAGGGTGGCATTTTGTTTTTTTACGGTAGCACAGAGGTCGCGCAGGTTCTCAGGGAGCGGTTCAGGATTGTGGGCGAAGTGGCCTGTGACCTCCTCGTTGATCACAATCACTTCTTCAACGCCCAGTGCCTTAAGTAACGGAGGAACTGAAATGGCGCCTGTTGAGTTAACCGCATCCACCACTACTTTGTAATTCATTTCGCGGATGGCTGCAACATCTACCAATGGGTGGGCGAGGATGGCCTCTATGTGCTTTTGGATATAACTGTTATCTGCTTTGATGGTGCCGATCTTGTTGATCTCGGCATATACGGGTTCTGTTTTTTCGGCGTAATCGAGTATCCACTGTCCATCGGCGGCGCTCAGGAATTCACCATCCTTATTCAGCAATTTCAGCGCGTTCCATTCTTGAGGATTGTGACTGGCCGTGAGGATGATACCGCCAGCGGCCTGTTCCATTTTTACTGCCATCTCTACAGTGGGCGTAGTACTATGTCCCAGATCTATGACCTCACAGCCAATACCCTGAAGTGTTGCTGCTACCAGGTCGCGCACCATGCCGCCGGAAATTCGGCCATCGCGGCCTATGATTATTTTGCAGCCTTTGCCCTGTTGTGCCACCCATGCGCCGTAAGCTGTGGTGAATTTTACAACATCTATAGGAGTGAGGCTATTTCCGGGCTTGCCACCTATTGTGCCGCGGATGCCTGATATGGATTTTATGAGTGTCATAATTAATATTGAACAACGAAGATAGTGGTTACGATTTTCAAATGGCAAGAGGTAAACTAAATACAATGTAGCCGGATTGAGCGCCGTGAATTATTTTTGGGGAATGACAGCTCACGCAGTTACACCGCCTTTTCTTGAAGAAGGTAGCATCATAGGTATCACATGTCCATCGGGCTATGTATCAGCCGAACGCGTAAGGTTTTCGGCCGAGCTGTTCAAAAAATGGGGCTACGAGGTGAAGATGGGCAGGACTGTAGGATCTGAGTTCCATTATTTTTCCGGCACGGATGCGGAGCGGCTGAATGATCTGCAGGATATGCTTGACGATCCGGATGTAGATGCCATTATGATGGGGCGTGGCGGCTACGGCATGAGCAGGATCATTGACGGGCTTGACTTCAGTAAATTTCAGAAAAACCCGAAGTGGATCTGCGGATTCAGCGACATCACCGTTATTCATCATCACATCCAGGCGCAGTTTGGCATTCAGACGCTGCATAGCCCCATGTGCGGTCATTTTAAAGAGACCACCGAGCACGAGGCATATGTGGCCAGTTTCAGAGATGCTATTGCGGGCAATGCGCTGCAGTATTCAATGCCCACATCCACATACAACAGGCGCGGCATTGCAGAAGGTGTGGTGACAGGGGGCAATCTTTCTTTGCTGGTGCACCTTACAGGCTCAGTGTCGGAAGTGAATATGGATGGTATGATACTGTTCATTGAAGACCTGGGCGAGCATTTGTATGCGATAGACCGCATGCTGATGCACCTGAAGCGTGCCGGTAAGCTAAGTAAGCTGGCGGGTCTGCTGGTAGGCGGATTTACTGATCTTGAGGATACCGAGCGGCCATTCGGGCAGACGGTGGAAGAGATCATTTACGACAAAGTAAGAGAATACAGCTACCCGGTATGTTTCAATTTTCCGGCAGGCCACCAGGATGTCAATTATACGCTTACGTTAGGAGCCCGGCACAAGCTTGCTGTTGCTGACGGCAGTTCATCTATGCTGGTAAAGCTTTAGCTTATTTTCCAGGCACTCATTCCGCCGGCCAGGTTATAAAGATCGGCGAAGCCTTTGCCTTCCAGGCGCTGAATGATGATCGTACTTCTGATGCCTTTTTCGCAGTAGATGACGAGAGGTTTGTCCTGGGGCAGGTCTCCGAGGTGTTCCATCAGTTCTCCCATTGGAATGTGCACACCACCTATATTAAATGCATCCCTTTCGTGATCCTCACGAATGTCGAGCAAAAAAAAGTCTTTTCCCTGTTCTATCCATTGTCTCAACCCTGCGGGTGATAATTGCTGCATGACCGCAAAAATAAGCTGACCAGCCTGTTTTAAGGGGGTTTATGGCAGATATTGCTTGCGTGGGAGTAACAGATGATAAAAAAAAGATAGTTTTTTCTTGTTTATATAAATATTTTATTATTTTTCTGAAAACTCAACCAAATGAAAAAAATCTTTATTCTTTTAACAGCCAGTATCTTCCTGATGGCGCCCCATGCCGGAGCGCAGATATTCTGGGCCGAAAAATTTGACGGAACAGTTTCGACGGGTCTTCCTGTGTCGTCTTACTCAGATGCGCTTGGTGCATGGACACTAACGATAACCGGGCCAGAAGGAACAGATCCCAATCCGTGGTATGTTAGCTGCAAGGAAGCGGGGCACCTTTCCGGGGTGTGCGGCAGCACCTGTAGCTCTATTTCCACCAGTGGCAGCATAGGTCCCACATTGCATGTGGGTTCTGCAACCACGTCGCTCGGCGACCAGGGCGCAAGCTATGATGCCGGCGGTTTCTGCGGCGTGCTTACCTGCCCGATGACGGACAGGCGAGCGGAGTCTCCTACTATCAACTGTACCGGTAAAACAGGCATCACATTATCGTTCTATTATATAGAGAATGGTGATACATCGAATGACGATGGCAGTGTGTATTATTCGTCTGATAATGGAACCACATGGAGTTTGCTGGTGAATACCCCTAAGACCCCTGTGTGCGCCAGCGGCCAGGGCAAGTGGCAACGATTTTCGATGATGCTGCCCGCGAGTTGCAATAATAATGCAACTGTAAAGATCGGTTTCCGGTGGGTGAATAATGATGATGGCGTGGGAACAGATCCCAGTTACGCAATAGATAGTATTGCGTTGAGCACGGGCGCATCGGCGACGCCACCCGCGGCCTCTTTTACTGCCAGCACTACCGCGCTTTGTCAGGATAGCTGTATCACGGTTACGAGCACATCGACAGGAACGGTTGACAGTGTGCGGTGGTCGGCCCCAGGTGCAATGATCAGTGCAGCCACCGGTGCGAGCACAACCATATGCTTCCCTAATCCGGGCTCATTTACTGTGAAGCTGTATGCGTATGGTGGCGGTGCTGTAGATTCTAGCATGTCCACCATAACGGTGAACCCGGCGCCGCACCCGGTAGTGTCGCAGAGCGGGCATATGCTGACGGTGACCACATCTTACAGTTCTTATCAATGGGTGAAGAACGACACTGCCATAGCCGGGGCCACCAGCGGCAGTTATACCTATACAGCCAGCGGCACGTACCAGGTAATTGTTGATTCAGGTGGGTGCCTGGGTGCGTCTATGGCTGTGAGCTATACGCTTGGGGTTGCTGAACTTGCAGGGCAGTCCACACACTATTCGGTGTCGCAGACAGGCGAGGACGCATTCGAGCTAAATGCATCCCAGTTGCTGACAGCAGACGTGGCGGTGAGTGTGTTTGACGCAACGGGCAGGCTGGTATATACCGGTACCTGGAAAGGAGGTTCAGACAAAATAAAATGCAGTGCGGGCAGCCTGAGCCCGGGGTTGTATGTTATCAGACTAAGCACCGGCGCCAGCTCGGCAGTGCTGAAATGGATGAAACAGTAGATTTTAGCGAGAAAGCCCTGGAATTACCGGGGCTTTCTTTTGTGACCATAATCATCTTTCCTTTTCTCATAAATAATTTTTACTTTGGAACGCCCTTAAAAGAAATAATAATTGGTTATGATCATTGGCGTATTAAAAGAACAGGCTCCCGAGACGCGCGTTTCGCTGGTGCCGGAAGTGGTGGCAGCATTGGTGAAAATGAATGTGACGGTGTGGGTGGAGCATGGCGCCGGCACAACGGCCTTTTTCAACGATAATGTTTATGCGGATGCCGGTGCACAGTTGAAAAGTGCAGGTGACATTCGTGGTGGCGCAGATGTAGTGCTGACAATTGGAGGTGGCAATGTGGGCGACGTGAAGAAGGGGGCGGTGATCATGGGTGTTTACCAGCCGTTGTTCAATGCTGCACTTATGCAGGAGTGGGCGACGAAGGGATATACTGTGTTCAGCCTGGATACGATTCCGCGCACAACCCGTGCACAGTCGATGGACGTACTGAGCTCGCAGGCTAATATTGCAGGTTATAAGGCGGTGTTACTGGCCGCATTCCAATACAGCAGGTACTTTCCTATGTTCATGACCGCAGCGGGCAGCATACCGCCTGCAAAGGTGCTGATACTTGGAGCTGGTGTTGCCGGGTTGCAGGCGATAGCCACAGCCCGCAGGCTGGGTGCTGTTGTAGAAGTGTTTGATACACGCCCTGCTGTAAAAGAAGAAGTGATGAGCCTTGGGGCAAAATTTGTGGAAGTGGAGGGAGCTGCTGATGCTTCGAAGGCCGGAGGTTATGCAGTAGAGCAGAGCGAAGATTTTCAGCGCAGGCAAAGGGACAAGATACACGAGCATGCCCGCAAATCGGACATCATCATCACCACGGCACAGATACCTGGCAAACGTGCGCCGATCCTGATCACAAAAGCAATGATAGAAGATATGCGCGCCGGTTCGGTGATCATAGACATTGCCTCTGTGACGGGTGGTAATACGGACCTGACGGTGAATGACAAGACGATACTGCACCAGGGTGTGACCATTGTTGGGAACTCGGCCCTGCCGGCAACTACGCCAAGCGATGCCAGCAAGCTGTATAGTAAAAACGTGCTCAATTTTGCAAAGCTCATTATTGACAAAGAAGGCGGCCTGGCGCTGAATTTTGAAGACGATATTGTAAAAGGAACCTGCATAGCGAGCGACGGGAAGATAGTGAATGACCGTGTGCTTGCGCTTACCGGCAGTGTGCAGCCTGCGCTTGGAGCATAACCATATTTTTCAACTGAAATTAATTTAATAGATCATGCGTGAAATAGCAATAATGTTTGTGAGGCATTACGACCTGGTGACGGTGGTGATCCTTTCTATTTTCCTGGGTATTGAGGTGATTTCCCGGGTGCCGTCTGTGTTACATACGCCGCTGATGAGCGGCGCGAATGCGATACACGGCGTGGTGATCATCGGCGCCATAATCGTTATGGGTGAGGCAGATCCGCATAATTACCTGGCGCTTGCTTTAGGCTTCATTGCTGTGATATTGGGCACGCTGAATGTGGTGGGTGGATTTGTGGTGACGGACAGAATGCTGGAAATGTTCAGTAAGAAGAAAAAAAAGTGAAATTCCAAATTCCAAATTCCAAAATCCAAAACCCAAAATTCAAATTCCAAATTCCAAAATTCAAATTCCAAAGGGCAAATTCCAAAATGAGTCAGACATTGTTGAGGATAAATGATAGAATGACATGAACGAATTGGAGTTGAGGTGTTTGAATTTTGCGAAGAAGGTTAGAGGGATTTGCCGGACGATAAAGCAGGATGCAATCAGTTCTGTATATATAAGACAAGTGATACGTTCTTCATCGTCGATAGGCGCAAACTACATAGAGGCAAATGAAAAACTGGGAAAGCAAGACTTACTTATGAGATTGAGAATTGCCAGGAAGGAGGCTAAGGAGACGCAATATTGGTTGGAATTACTTGAGTGCAATGATGCCGAAGGCCAAAATGCAGCTAAACAAGAGGCTGAAGAGTTACGAAAAATCTTGTCATCTATCATCAATAAGTTAGATGGTAAAAGTACTTAACTGGTTTTCCGATATCCGGATTTTGAGTTTTGGAATTTGGATTTTGGGATTTAGACATTTTTAAATTTTGTTCGATGAATCATATTATTCTTCTTTTTTGTTACCTGGTAGGGTCTATTACATTTATCCTTGGTCTGAAGATGCTGTCGCACCCGGAGACGGCGAGGAAGGGCAACCTGGTGGCTGCAGGCGGGATGGCGATATCCATATTTGCGACCATTTTCCTGTACCGGTTCAAGGTAGATCATGAATTTGAGCGCCTGGGCAACCTGGGCTGGATATTTGCGGGCCTTGTTATCGGCACTGTGCTGGGTACGCTGGCTGCGAAGAAAGTACAGATGACAGCAATGCCTGAAATGGTGAGCCTGTTCAATGGTATGGGTGGCGCCTGTGCCATGTTGATCTCAATAGTTGAGTATAACAAAATGATGTCAGGGGAGGGTGGTGCCCCGCAGACGGGAACGCTGCTGGTAGTGGCTTTGGGTATGCTGATAGGCACTGTTTCGTTTGCTGGTAGCGTGATCGCGTGGGGTAAGCTGAACGGGCGCATCAAGGACCGGGCAGTTCCGGGTGGCCAGATCATCAATTTCATATTGTTCGCGGGTCTTATCGGGCTGGTGGTAACGGTAGTTGGCCAGTTTGCGCCTAATATGCCTGGGCTGTTCTATGGCATCCTGGCGCTGGCTGCGCTGTACGGTATTTTGTTCGTAATGCCGATAGGCGGCGCCGATATGCCGGTTGTGATCTCGCTGCTGAACTCGTTTACGGGTGTTGCTGCGGCTTTTGGTGGATTTTTATATGCTAACCCTGTGATGCTTACCGGTGGTATATTGGTGGGCTCTGCGGGTACGATCCTGACGATATTGATGTGCAAGGCAATGAACCGCTCGCTGAAGAATGTACTGATCGGCTCTTTTGGTGGTGGCCAGAAAGCGAGCAGCGGCGGCAGCGGCAAGGAGCAGGGCGCTTACAAGGAGATATCTGTGAACGATACGGCCACATTGATGGCCTATGCGCAGAAAGTGATGATCGTTCCCGGATATGGCCTTGCCGTGGCTCAGGCGCAACATACCTGCCATGAGCTGGAAAAAATGCTGAATGACAAGGGTGTGGAGGTTGTATATGGCATTCACCCTGTTGCGGGCCGTATGCCTGGCCACATGAACGTGTTGCTTGCAGAAGCCGATGTGCCTTACGAAAAGCTGCTGGAAATGGAAGATGCCAATGACCAGATGAGTGGTGTGAGCCTGGTGCTGATACTGGGTGCAAACGACGTTGTGAACCCTGCGGCCAAAGATGATCCATCAAGCCCGATATACGGTATGCCGATACTGGAAGTTGAAAAGGCGGAACACGTGATCGTGAACAAGCGAAGCATGAAGCCTGGTTATGCAGGTATTGAGAACGAACTGTTCTTCAGACCCAAATCGTCTATGTTGTTCGGCGATGCGAAAAAGGTGCTTCAAAGCCTGGTGAGTGAGTTGAAGAATATGTAGCATTTTTATTAATCGGTTATTAAAACAATCCGATCCGGGACGAATTTTTCCGATAAAATGTATTGTTGCGGGGTTTTGAAATTGAAAAATTTATCTAAATTTATGCCATGTTAAGGAAGAGCAGCGGCGTTGTTGCCGTATCTATAGGCCTTTTGTTGAGCTTACTGTCTGTGCTATATATATCGTGCACCAAGACAGGCATGGCCCCCCAGTGTAATGGTGTACTTTGTGCTAACGGTGGCTATTGTGATAGTGGAGTGTGCAAATGCCCGACCGGGTATGAAGGACCTACGTGTGCAACCGCGTCGGTATCAAAATTCATCAATACATATGATGTGACACAAACGCTGACCGGCAGCGATTCTGCTTATGAAATAGGAACTGTGAGCAAATACCAGATGATCTTCCATACGTCTGCTACCCCAACCACTTTTTTTATTGACAATTTCGGAGGTTACCCACAGTACAATGATATTGTGTGCACGATAGACAGCATAAGTTCATGGAAATTTGACCTGGATACCCTGCATAATTTCCACCAGTATTATGACCATTACCACATGAACTGGGGACATGGATACATTAACAGCGGCGATTCGAGTGTTGTTATCGTTTGTGCGGTGTGGCGTGTAAATGCAAGTGTCAATCACCAGACGGACACGATGCTGATGCAAATGAAGCCGCATCACTTCTAAAAAAGATATTTCCGGCAGTTGCCATAAAGAATAAGCCATCCCCCGGGATGGCTTATTCTTTATGGTCTATTCAGACTTTAGTATCTTAATTGGCATTGATGGCATTCTGCACCAACTGGGCTGCTTCGCTGAGCAGGATGGCAGATTGCACCTTCAGACCTGAGTTTGTGATCAGGTCTTTAGCGGCTTCGGCATTGGTGCCCTGCAGGCGCACAATGATAGGGATGTTGATATTGCCCAGTTTGTTATAGGCTTCGATAACGCCTGCTGCAACGCGGTCGCAACGAACGATTCCACCGAAGATATTGATGAGGATGGCCTTTACGTTAGGGTCCTTCATGATGATGCGGAAGCCAGCTTCAACGGTCTGTGCGTTTGCGGTACCGCCCACGTCCAGGAAGTTAGCGGGTTCGCCACCGGCGAGCTTGATCATATCCATTGTGGCCATAGCAAGGCCTGCACCGTTCACCATACAGCCTACGTTACCGTCCAGTTTCACATAGTTCAGGTTATGTTCGCCGGCTTCAACTTCGGTCGGGTCTTCTTCGCTCTTATCGCGCATATCAGCGAGGTCGGGATGACGCATGAGTGCATTGTCGTCCAGGTTCATTTTGCAGTCAACCGCGAGGATCTTGTCGTCGGCAGATTTGAACAGCGGGTTGATCTCGAGCATAGAGCAGTCGAGACCTACATATGCGTTGTACAGATTAGTAACGAACTTTACCATGTTTTTGAACGCAGTGCCGCTGAGGCCGAGGTTGAATGCGATCTTACGCGCCTGGAAGGCTTCTAACGCGAAACCAGGGTGAACCCATTCCTTAAATATTTTTTCCGGAGTGTGGTGGGCTACCTCTTCTATATCCATGCCACCCTCTGTACTGTACATGATCACGTTTTGCTTTTTGGCGCGATCGAGCAGTATGGACATATAGAATTCCTTACGTTCGCTCGGGCCATCATAATACATGTCCTGAGCGATAAGGATCTTATTTACTTTTTTACCTGCCGCACCGGTCTGAATGGTAACCAGTGTATTGCCGAGGATGTTCTTAGCGGCTGTTTCTACGCTTTCAGCGCTTTTTACCACAACAACACCGGCCTGGTCGGGCACTTCCTTCATGCGGCCCTTGCCACGGCCACCAGCGTGTATCTGTGCCTTAACAACTGCGAATTTAGATCCGGTATCTACTGATATCTTTTTATACGCGTTTACGGCGTCATCTACATTAGAAACGGCAATACCTTCCTGGGTAGGTACATTGTAACGTTTCAGCAATTCCTTTGCCTGGTATTCGTGCAAGTTCATCTGGAAAAAAAATTTTGGCGAAGTTAGTGAATAGAAATTCCAATTCCTATAAGAGGGGAAATTCCAAAATTCAAATTCGAAATTCCAAAATTCAAAATCGGTTTTCAGATCCCAAAAATCTGCATTCAATATGCAGTATGGTGCAGGACGTTAGTTTTCGATGATTGTCTCTTCGGTCTCTATTACGGCCGGTGTAATAGCGCCTGAGATGCGCTGTTTTTGCAACAGGAAGCGGGCGGAAACAAGCGTTATTATCAGCGCTATGGCACCCTGGATAAGCATGGTGTTGCGAGGGCCAATATGCTGGGATGTGTAGCCGACGAGCAGGCAGCCAACGGGCATTGCGCCAAATATGGCCATGAGCAGTATGCCGATGACGCGCCCACGCAGGTGAGCTTTGCTTTCTGACTGGATGACAATATTGCTGATAGTGAACTGAGCTATTGAGCCGTAACCAACGAATGCGGCAAAAAACAAAGAGCGGGAAAAGCTTTGCGAAAGCGAGAAGCTAATAAGCCCGCAACCCAAAATGACGGTTGCAATGAGTAATATTTTTTTGAGATGCCTGCCGGGTTTGCGGGTGGCAATGAAAACCGTGCCTGCAACAGCACCCACACCAATGCAACTGGTGATGTAGCCATAGGTGGTTGCATTGCCTTTGAACACATCCTTGGCAAAAACGGGGATCACCGTATTGTAGGGCATGACCAGCAAACTGACGATAGCCATCAGGACGATCATAGTGCCGATCTGCTTTTCATGACGTATGTAGGCCAGCCCTTCTTTGAATTCCTCCCACACGTTCTTGTCCCGCTTTTTTTGCAGCCGCTTTACGTTTCGCATGAGCACGATCGAGGCGAAAACACCGCCGAAGCTGGCTGCATTAATGAGGAAACAGATGGCCGCGCCATATGTGCTGAGCACTATACCTGCCAGCGCCGGCCCCAATAACTGCGCGAGACTTGCCATGGCGGTTGTGAGCGCAAGTGCATTTGGGAGATCGGCTTCGTCTGCAACGACCTCATGCACCAGTGATTGCCTTGCCGGAACGTCGAACGCGTTGATAATGCCAAGGATGATACTTAGAATAAGTACGGGCCAAACCTGCAAATGGTGAGTATAGACCAATGCTGCCAGCAGCACGCTTTGTATCATGGACAGTATTTGCGTGGCCTTGATGATCTTGTAGCGATCGTAACGATCGGCGGCTACGCCGCCGGGTATGGAAAACAGAAAAGAGGGGAAGGTTTCCGCAAAGAATGCGAGACCTGCATAAAATGCAGAGTCCTTCATGATATAAACAACCCATACAACAGCGGTGCGCTGCATGTAAGTGCCGAATTGCGAAACGGACCTTCCGGTAAAGTATAAAGAATAATTTCTGCTACGGAATGCGCGGAATACATGGGCGCTATCTGACTTACTCATGTTAACGGAGCAAAGTTCAGATTACGGACGTAAATTCCAATAGTTAAATTTTCTGCCCCAGCTTAGTATTTGCGGTCGATAACATAGTTGACCAGCTCTTCCATGGCTTGCCTGGCCGGGGTTTCGGGGTAGGAGTGCAGGATATCCAGTGCTTCGCGGCGGTAAGTCATCATTTTTTCGGTAGCGTAGGTGATGCCGCCCGATCGCTGCACCAGGCTGATCACCTCGTTCACCTTATGGCGGTCCGTGCTATTATTTTTTACTATATATATAATATTGCGTCGGGTGGCTTTATCGGCATGCTGCAGGGTATATATAAGGGGCAGCGTCATCTTTTTCTCCTTGATATCGATGCCGGTCGGCTTGCCGATATTGTCCTGCCCGTAGTCGAACAGATCGTCTTTGATCTGGAAAGCGATGCCTACTTTCTCTCCGAATTGGCGGAATTTTTCTGATTCAGCCTCGCTGCCGCTACCTGAAAGCGCTCCTGCGGCGCAGGCGGACGAAAGTAATGAGGCCGTTTTTGCGCGGATTATCTCGAAATAAACGCTTTCGTCAATATCCAGCTTGCGGGCTTTTTCCATTTGCAGCAGCTCGCCCTCGCTCATTTCTTTGACTGCGCGTGAGGTGATCTGGAGAATAGAGAAGTCGCCATGATCGACCGAAAGTAACAATCCCTTTGAGAGCAGGTAATCACCAACGAGCACGGCTATTTTGTTTTTCCAGAGAGCATTTATTGAGAAAAAGTTGCGCCGCATCATGGAATTATCGACCACATCATCGTGAACGAGGGTGGCGGTGTGTAATAGTTCAATAAGCGAAGCGGCCCTATAGGTGGCGTCGTTGATATCGCCGGCGATCTTTGCAGAAAGGAAGACGAACATCGGCCTCATTTGCTTGCCCTTGCGTTTGATAATGAATTTCATTATCCGGTCGAGCAGGCCGTTAGAGCTTTTGACGCTGTCTGAAAATTTCTTTTCAAAGAGGGAAAGCTCATTGCCAATAATTTTGTTCACCAATTCCATCGGGCTCGAAAAAAGTAGATACGGATTGTAAAAGTCGAACAAGATTGCTGAAAGGAAAAGTTTTTATGGTATAATATTTGTGTTGCAATAAAACTGTGAAAACGCTGTTATTTTACTGGCGCGGTTTGAATTTAATATTTGTGTAACATACCTTTGCCCCGACTATTTTCTGTATAGCTATTTTTTGAATAATTAATATCGCGCATACTATGTTTTTAAAGAAGCAACTCTTACTCGCCGGATTAGCTTTGTTCGCTGTTACGGCAGCAAGTGCCCAGGAGAGCCAGCCACAGACGGCGGCTGCACCTGCCGGAGCACCTCAATGGTCGAACAGGGACATGACCTACAGGGGTAAAAATTATGATGTTCTCGACTCGTCTTACTATCCGAAGGGTAAGAGGTCGAAGCAGTTTCACCAGTACATGGACCACCAGAATGCATTCCCTCCCAAGCCACGTAACCAGTGGGAAGTGGGTGTTGGTTTTGGCCAGTACAACGTAATGGGCGACATACCATCGCTGATGCTGTGGCAGAAGGGCGGTTATGGCCTGCATGCGCAGGTTCGCAAGGCATGGGGTTATATATTCTCTACGCGTTTCCAATACATATATGGCATAGGCAAGAACCTGGACTTCCAGCCAACGCAGAGTTTTGATGCGCCATATACCAAATTCGGGTACACTCCGCTCCAATATGCAACTGCGGCCAATCCGGCAACGAATATCTACCGGGCTACACGCACGGAATCTTCGCAGTACAACCTGGACCTGATGTTCAATTTTTATAACATCAACTTCCACCAGGCGCGTAACTGCATGTCGTTCTTTACCTACTTTGGTTTCGGCGCACTGGCGTATAATACCCGTGTGAATGCGCTGGATGGCAACTATGCTGCGTATGATTTCGCAACGATAGTTCCAGATCCATCTGCAAGTGCCAAGACCATCCGTAAGGAGCTGCAGAGCAAGATGGATAATACCTATGAAAGCGATGCACAGACCAATGGCTCGAAGAAAGTTGGTAATAAGACGGTTGATTTTGCGCCAAGCATAGGTGCAGGTTTCCAATATAAGCTGGATAAGAAATGGAACTTACAGGTTGAAGATCGTGTAACTTTCCCTGGCGATGATTATATAGATGGTACAAGGTTTGGTAAGCCAATAGCCGGCATGCCTACTGTGAGCCAGACCAAGGATATGATCAACTACTTCTCAATAGGTGTGAACCGTAACATATCCGGCAAGAAGAAGTCAGTTGAGCCGCTTTACTGGATCAATCCACTGGATCACGCATACAACGAGTTGTCTTACCCAAGGCACATGCTGCTGCCTAATCCGGTGCTGCCTGATGAAGATGCTGACGGTGTTACCGATCAGTTTGACAAATGCCCTAAGACACCAGCAGGTGTTGCTGTGGACATACATGGCTGCCCAATGGATACAGATGGCGACGGCGTGCCTGACTACAAAGACAAGCAGCTTATTACGCCAACAGAGTGCCAGCCTGTTGATGCTGATGGCGTAGGACATTGTCCTTGCCCTGATGGCTGTAAGGATTCAAATACCGGTAAGGACAAGTGCGGTGCGATCAATGATGGTGTGCTTCGTTTCACAGGCAAGAGTGCGATATCTCCGGCAATGGAAACAGAATTAGCTACCCTCGCCAGCCAGATGAGGCGCAGCCCCGATTGCAAAGTGGTGATAGTAGGCGGCGGCGGCAGCAAGGCCAAGGAACAGCGCGCATGGGAGCATGTGAATGCAGTTATTGAATACATGACCGAAAGGCAGAGCATTCTGCGTGAGCGTTTCATCTTCCAGTATGGTAAGGGTGACAACGAGAACGAAGTGAATTTCCATGCTGCTGCTCCGGATGAGACGGGCCCATCTTCAGTGCCTCCTCCACATCCTGATCTGCACTAAGAATAAATGAATGAAAATGAAAACGGGACTGTAACAGTCCCGTTTTTTTATGTGGAATAATTGACTGGTCAGTGAAGCGCTTTCATGGCTAAAGCGAAGTTGTCGATATCGGCTTCGGTAGTATCCCACGAACACATCAGCCGGACCTCGTGGGTGCTTTCCTGCCACACGTAGAACGGAAAATGTTCCTGGAGCGGTTCGTACCAGGAGCGGGGTATTTCTGCGAAAACGGCATTGGCCTGTACGGGTTTGGTTATTTTGACCTGCGGTATTGCACTAAGCGCTGTGTTTAGCTTCTGCGCCATGGTGTTGGCGTGGCTGGCGGTTGTGCGCCATAATTCGCCGGCAAGCATTGCTTCGAACTGTGCCGCGATGAAGCGCGTTTTGGACGCGAGCTGCATGACCTGTTTGTGCTTGAAGGCGGCGTATTTCTGGAGGTCTTTATTGAAAATAACCACGGCTTCGCCGAACATCATACCCGCCTTGGTGCCACCCAGCGAAAGGATATCGACACCGGCCTTGCTGCTGATGTCTGCGAGGCTGCAATTGAGTGAGGCCGCGGCATTGAAGAACCGGGAGCCGTCCACATGCAGGTAAAGTCCGTTGTCATGTGCCAGCGCGGCAATGTCTGCGATCTCCTGTGGCGTGTAAACCGTGCCATATTCCGTGGCCTGCGTTATAGAGATCATGGTTGTTTGTGCATAGTGCACATCGCCCTTGCGGATAAGGCGCTCCCGGATAACGTCGGGTGTCAGTTTGCCCCGGGCGTCTGACTTCAGCGGGAAGAACCTGCACCCGGTAAATGTTTCGGGAGCTGCGGATTCATCGCAGTAGATGTGGGATGTATCTGCACAAAGCACGGAGTTGAATGACTGTGTGGTGCTGCTGATGCTGAGCACGTTGGCCCCGGTGCCATTGAATACGAAGTAAACCTGCGCATCGGCTTCAAAAATATGGTTGAACAACGCACGCACCCTGGCGGTGACCTCGTCGGCTCCGTATGACCGGGCGTGGTTAGTATTGGTTTTCTGTAGTGCCTCCATTATCTGTGGTAAGACACCAGCGTAATTATCGCTCGCGAAACTCTTCATCGTGTTGATTTGCGGCTAAAATTAGCTGTTTTTTGTACTTTAGCAGAAGCATGCAAATACTAATCTGACATCGTCATGAGAAATACCGGCCTGCTGATCTTTTTGATGTTATTGCCTTTGAGCCTGCTTGCGCAGCATAAAGTAAATATGCGCAATTTGTGGGCAAGACCGCAGGTGCATGTGCTGTTCAGCGGATATGAGGTATCATTTACCATAAGGGATATTAACAAAGCGTTACGGGTGTTGGCTGCAAACGGCGACAGCAGTTATAGCCACTATTGCCAACTGGATACGGCCGGCGACTATTATTGTGAGCTTTATCCCGGCATTCACACAGAATATAAGCGCCCAATACAAATACTGCTGCAGCGTGGTGTGGGCGTGTATTTGCTGAATGCCGGCCTGGCGCAGGTGAAGGGCCGGAAGAAAGAGCGGGTGGATAATATCATTTGCGATATGGAGCCGGTGGAAGAGGGTGCGCCATTCACATTCGCTTCATTTTATGATGGTGATAATCACCAGATGCTGTTCAACGGCCGCATCAATACGGCGATTATCGGGGTAGATCCGGGGATAGACGATTAGCTGGTGCGTATCTCGAAGAAAAGCGTCATTAACTCATCCATTTCTCCCTTTTCACCAATGCCATAAGCTGTGCGGCTGACGAACGCGGTGCAACGGAATATGTGCCCTTTTGATGCGGGCGACACTGTGAACTGGATCTTAGCCGGCCGCGTAATGCCCTTTATGGTAAGGTTGCCCTGCGCAATGAAGACGATGCTGCCGGGCCTGTCTTGTATAATGGACGTTGATGTAAAATTGAGCGCAGGAAAGGCTGTTACCCCGAAGAATGATGCATCTCTGAGCCGTTTGTCCATATTGGGATCGCCTGTAGTGAGGCCTGTAGTGGCGCCGCTGATGGTGATGTGCGATCTGGCAAGTTTATTCTGATCGAAGTCTATATTTCCGGTAACCGGCTGGAGCCTGCCTGTGATACGAGCGGGAGGCTGTGTTTTGGTGGACAGGGAAAATTCAATTTTAGAAGTTTTTGCCGATATGGCCTGATGTTGAGCCGCCAAAGAAAAGGCTACGAGCATAGATAAGATCAGTATCGTTAGTTTTCCGGTGGTTTTGACTGACATCAGGCTTTGTGTTTAAGAATATTGTAACAAGAGTGCAGGCACAAATGTAATAACAGCAAGCCTATCTTTGCGCGTTATGAACAATGAACAGTTTTCAACAGTAGAGCATATTATCAGGAGCCGCCGGTCGGTGAGCTGGGCCAAAATGAACGGGAAACTTGTTCCCGATGAAGCGGTGAAGCAGTTGCTGCATCTGGCGCATTGGGCGCCCACGCATGCCCGTACGGAGCCGTGGCATTTCTTTGTGTATACCGGCGAGGCGCTGAAGAATTTTGGTAAGGCGCATGCCGACCTATACTGGAACCATACTCCGGAAGACAAACGCCAGGAGGCAACCGCGGAGAAATTGGCCAGCAATGTTAACCTGGCATCACATGTTGTTGTTGCTGTGATGAAGCGTGGCGCTAATGACAAGATACCGCTGAATGAAGAGATATCTGCTGCGGCTGCGGCTATACAGAATGTGCTGCTGGGTGCTACTGCAATGGGCATCGCGTCATTCTGGAGCACGGGTGGGATGACGCACAAGCAGCCTATGAAGGATATGCTGAAGTTGGGTGAAAACGATATTGTGATGGGTTTGCTGTATTTGGGATACAGCGATGAACCTGCCAAAGAGGGGACGCGCAATACGCAACCCGACGAAAAAATAGAGTGGATGAAATAGCAAGAGGCCGGGTGCATACCCGGCCTCTTTGATCATAAAGCGATCAATATAGTATTATCCGGCAGCGTGCAGTGACGTTGCCACCTGTAACCTGGCATATATATGCTCCGGGAGCAACATTGCCGGTGGCGACACTTAAAGATCCGCCAGAAAATGTGCCTTCATTTCTGAGCACTGTTTTGCCGTCGTGCGCAATAAGACTGATCTGCACCTGTGCATTTTTAAGATCATTGTTACCGGTAGAAATAGTAAATGAGCCGTGTGCAGGATTAGGCGCCACCGTGATGATGTCTGCGGCGTAAGGGATGATGGATACTTCGTTCGGCGCTTCGTGCTTGCCCGTCTTCCACATACCGCGGCCAAACGTTGCAGCCCACAGTTCGTTGGTGGTATAGTTGATGTTGAGGTCGTTAATGATGACAGCCGGTAGATTTGTATTATACAGGGCCCAGTCTGTCATTGTTGTGTCCATGTAGAAAACGGCAACATCGGTGCCGATGTATTTGGTTCCGGAGAAGCTGTCGATGGTTATACAGTTGACCGGAACATCTGGAAGTGTGCCGTTATGCAGCGTCCAGTGAAAGGTGGTAAGGTCGCAGGATGCCGCCTTGGTGCCGCCGTAGCCGCTAAACGTAACCCATAAAATATTGGCGTCTTTAGGATCGGCGATGATGCGCGAAATGTTACCAGACGGAATTCCCGGAACGCTATGCCAGGTGGCGCCAAAGTCTTTGGTGATATGGATGCTGTTGTTGTCGGACGCTGTGTAAATACAAGAGTCGCAGGTATAGGTCATCACGATATTGTTGATGTTATAACCCGGAACAAAAACAGGGGAAAAGGGATTCCATGTGCCACCCTGATCCCATGAAATGAATACCTGGTCGATGCCGAGCAATAAGATATTATCTGCGGTTCCATCCACCCAATAGGGGGTTATCCAATCGCCGGTGGATGTTGTGGGTACTCCACCTGTAATGTTGCCATAGGTTGCACCGCCGTCAACGGTCATATCTATGCTGCCATTGGGATAAGAGCAGAACCAGGTTGTTGCCGCAGCCAGTGGGTCTATGCGGCACAGCATGCCATCGCCGCCGGTGAGGTCAGTGAATGTGGGACCATTGATCATTTTGGTGCCGTTATCCTGAGCGCCGCCAATGCACCAGGGTACATTGTTGTCCACTGCATTGCGATAGAATTCTGTAATGCCCATACCATTGGTGAGGTCGTTCCACGAGCCATTAGCGGGATCGGTAGTGCGGTAGATGCCGCCGTCGCAGGCTTCGTATAAGGAAAGGTCCAGCGGGTTATAAACCAGGTGGTGTTTGTCGGCATGTACGGTTTCGGTGTGTACCAAACCATCCCACCACTGAGTTACTATTGCCCAGGTGGAGCCGCCATCTGTTGAATAATAATTGTTAATGCCGCCGACGATCACTTTGCTCGGATCGGTGGGGTTGATGGCGATGCACAGGTCGTACCAGCCCTGGCCGTTGCACGTCGAGGTGGGGAGACCGAGGTCGTAGCCAAGGAGATTTTTGGTACAGCCCGCATCTTCCTCGAACAACGGGGCGAACGTGCCGCCATCGTCGGTTGAGCTATAAATGCCGAGAAGGCCGGAATTACTATCGGAAGCGACCGCCTTTACAATAGTTGGCGCTGCGGGGCACACGGCTAATGCGATACGTTGCGCGCCAGTGAGCGAAGTAGTGACAGCCCAGGTAAGGCCGCCGTCTGTTGACCGGGCGACTTGAGAACTGGCGAGGGTGCCATCCGAGTAGCGGGATGCATAAATGACATTTGTATCTGCAGGGTTATAAAGTACCTGGTTGAAGTCGCCGGAATACACGGTTGACCATGAAGCCCCGGCATCGTGAGTGACCATGACGCCGATATTGGTTGCCAGGAACAATGTGTTTGTGTCCTGTGGGTTGATGATCAGGGAGCGGGCCCAGTTGTAGTCGGTCGCAGTCCAAATGAGGCCGGTCGTGTTCCACGTAGTACCGCCATCGGTGCTTTTCATGACGCCCATACTAAAGTCGTCATACCCGTCAGCGTCGCCGGTACAAACGTAGATGGTATTTGCGTTCAGTGGATTGATGGTGATGTCTGTGACGCCAGTAGAAGGCAGGTTGTTGTAAAGTGCCGTCCAGCTATGGCCGCCGTCCGTTGTCTTCCACGGGCCTCCGCCAGCTGTGCCCACATAGACAGTATTGGCGTCTGTAGGGTGGCAGGCGATCCGGTTGATGCGGCCGAGGCCGGCATAACCTCCATTGCAGCTATCAGGACCCTGGAATATCCAGTTGGCGGGAACTCCGGCGGTGGTGCGATCGGCTTTTTTTGCTGCGGCCGCCGTGTATTTCTTCCATTCCTCGAAGGTGCGGACAGGAGAAACGATGTTGCCATTGAGATCCAGGTGCTGGCCCCAGAACCACGACCACCGTTCGAACAGGTAGTCTTTTCCTTCTTTTTCGGTTTTTCCGTGGCCTGATTCCTCTATGTCGTCTTCTATTTCCAGCCTGTGGTTGTTGTTCTTATAGCTGTCAATAACAGCCTGTAGTTTTACGGGGCCATGATGGCCGGCGGGCATCCATGGTTGCGCATTAACTGAAATGGCGGCCATAGCTGCCAGTGCAAGCAGTAGTTTTTTCATTGTTCGCAGGGAGGGTTTATGGTAATTGTATATCGTTTTTCTGTGTTATTTTTTTTACAGGGAAGGAAAGCCAGTTGCTGCCACCCGTTTTATAGAATAGCGTGTTTTTGATGGCAGGCGATACCTCGGCCGGAACCGGATATTTGCCGCCTGCAACCGGGGTTAGTTGCAGTGTATCTCCGGGGTGAATATCGGTGGGCATGACCGGTTGCGTAGTATAGGACATGCCTTTCGGATATTTGCCCATGTTGGAAGCTCCTATTTTATGAGCCTTTTCCATATTGCACATCAGGAAGCCATTGTCGCCCCTCCAGAAGAAAGTTTCGGGTGCAGAGGCAGTCTCCCAGACGATGACGAAGTGGTTGCCGGTGCTGCGTGGCGCCGAATTTCGCGGGCCTCCGGTCATTTTTTGGCTATATGCCTCAATGAATGTAAAGTTGGCAGATGCCTTCTTTGTTTTGTGCTTGTGTGTTTTGCCAATAGCATGTCCGGCAAACAATGCTGCAATGAAGCACACAGCGAGTTTTGATCTCATGTGGTAAAATTAGCTAAAATGGTCGATAAGGCGGCACCAACTAATGTATGCCCCGCTCATTGAGTGCCTGTTGATATGCGCGTGCGTTCTTCATGTGCTCATCGGCCGTGGCTGCGAACACTGAAGCGCCGCTGAGGTCTGACTTCGCACAGAAAAACAGGTAATCTGTTTCAGGCGCATTGAGCACGGCATCTATAGTTGCGGGAGAAGGCGTGCATATAGGGCCGGGAGGGAGCCCGGTATGTGCGTAAGTATTATAAGGCGAGGGATCATTGAGCATGGCCCCGGCTATGCGGCGTATGGTGAAGTCGCCGACGGCATATTTGACCGTCGGGTCGGCCTGCAGCTTCATTCCTTTCTGCAGCCTGTTCAGATATACACTGGCGATATTCGGTTTGTCATCAGCTTTGTTGGTCTCTTCTTCAATGATAGAGGCAATGGTAGTTGCTTCAACAGGCGTAACACCATGGCGGTGGGCCTTCTGCCGGCGATCATCGTTCCAGAAGTGTGTGTAGTTCTTTTGGATCTTCCTGAAAGCTTTGTCTGCGCTGGTGTTCCAAAGAAATTCATACGTATCGGGAATGACAGCGCAAAGGATGGTATTGGTATCCAGTCCGAACTCGCTGACATAGCTTGTGTCCGAGAGTAATTGCATCAACTGGGTGGAATCGGCTTCGAGATTTGAGGACACCAGTGCTATAAAATCGTGCCTGGTGCGCACTTTGTTAATGACCAGCTTAACCGGTGTCTGCTTGCCTGAATGTAGTAACCGAATGATGGCATAATTGCTCATGCCGCCTTTCAGTTCATACTTGCCCGGATGAATATGCTCAGGAAGTTTGGCAGCGCGGGCAATTGCATCGAAGCTTTTTACGTCCCTTACATAGCCGCTGTCGCGAAGGGTAGCCAGCACCTGATCGTAAGTGGCCCCGGTGTGCACATAAAAATAGCGTGTGCGGCGCAGATTGGGGCCGAACAGAACCAGCAGGGCAATAGCGGCGACAGCCAATACGGTGAAGCCGATGATGGCAGGGAGTTTTGACTTCTTCTTTCTTGCGGCAGTCATGGCGCTAAAATAGGTATTTGTTGCATATGCAAGCGCAATGATCCCCTGTTAAATATGAAGGTTAATGACGAGTGTCTCTACTTCGATAATGCAGTTTGTGTACATTTGTTTCACATCATTAACAGCTAATGCAACTTTCACAACGATTAAGCACGATAACGGAACCGCAGACCATAAAGATGGCTAAACTGAGCCGGGAACTGAAAGCCCAGGGCATCAACATTGTGGACCTGAGCTTAGGCGAGCCGGATTTCAAGACTCCGGAGCATATTTGTGAGGCTGCAAAAAAGGCAATTGATGAGGGATATACCAAATATCCGCCAGTTGCGGGCTACCCGGATCTGCTGGAAGCTATATGCCTGAAACTAAAGCGCGATAATAATCTGGATTATGCACCGAACCAGATCATTGTTTCAACGGGGGCCAAACAGTCTTTAGTGAACGCAGTGCTGTGCCTGGTGGATCCCGGCGATGAAGTGATCATTCCCACACCTTATTGGGTTACTTATGCGGCGCAGGTGCAGATGGCCGGCGGTATTGTGAAGTTGGTGCACTGCGGTATAGATTCCGATTTTAAAATAACACCCGAACAATTAGAAGCGTCGATAACTTCCAAAACGAAGCTGTTCATGTTCTCGTCGCCCTGCAACCCGACAGGCAGTGTTTATTCGAGGGAGGAGCTGGCCGGATTGGTGGAAGTGTTTAAGCGACACCCGTATATCGCCATCATCAGCGACGAGATATACGAGTATATTAACTATGCAGGCGGGCATGAAAGTATAGCCCAGTTTGAAGAGATACGCGACAGGGTGGTGGTAGTGAACGGTATGTCGAAGGGATTTGCGATGACCGGGTGGCGCCTGGGCTATATGGCCGCTCCACGGGAACTGGCACAGGCATGCGACAGGCTGCAGGCCCAATATACCTCTGCCACAAATTCTATTGCGCAACGCGCAGCGATAACAGCATTGGTGAGCGACCTGGGGCCGACCTATAAGATGGTGGATGCATTTCGTGAGCGCAAGGATTATGTGATAGGGGCGCTGCGGAAAATACCTGGTGTGCGGATCAACGAACCGCATGGCGCATTTTATGCATTTCCGGACCTGAGTAGCTTTTATGGCAAGAGTGATGGTGAGACAGTAGTGAATAATGATGATGACATGGCCATGTATCTGCTGAATAAGGGCCATGTGACAACGGTGTGCGGCAGTGCATTTGGTAACACGGACTGCGTGCGTTTATCGTTTGCGACCTCAATGACCAACCTGAGAGAGGCTATGGCAAGAATGGCCGAGGCACTTGGTAAGTTGAAATAGGGTTCTAACTGTTTTCGATATGAAGAAATTTATTGCCGTGCTGGCGGCTATGGCATGGATAAGTGTGTCCGAGTTTACACGCAATCAGTTCATTGTTCATGACCAATGGCTGCGTCATTACCGGAATATGGGGCTTACGTTTCCTGAAAGCCCTGCGAATGGAGCTATGTGGGGTGTATGGTCGTTGGTTTTTGCCTGGGTGCTGCTGCAGTTGAAGCAAAAATTCAGTAATTTCCAGACAATATTGCTGGGGTGGGTGATCGGTTTTGGGATGATGTGGCTGGTTATCGGCAACCTTGGCGTACTGCCTTTACACATTCTGCCCTATGCAATTCCATTAAGCCTGCTTGAAGTAGCAGTGGCGACGTGGATCATACGAAAGATAGATGGCTGATGCCACTTTTTATTAAACTCGTTGCCCATGAAAGTTATTATTACCGGCGCTACAGGCATGGTTGGGGAAGAAGTGGTGCATGTGTGCCTCGCAGACCCATCCGTTGAGCATGTGGTGATCGTAAACCGCTCCCCGGCCAATATTGCGCATCCGAAACTGGAAGAGGTGCTCCACAAAGATTTTTTTGATCTTTCCTCTATCGCAGATAAGCTTCGGGGGTATGACGCCTGTCTTTTCTGCCTTGGTGTTTCGTCTGTAGGGATGAAGGAAGATAAATACACACAGCTTACCTACGATCTGACATTGAATTTTGCCCGGACCGTGGTGGCGCTCAATCCGGATATGACGTTCTGTTATATTTCGGGAGCGGGCACTGACAGCACAGAAAAGGGAAGGAACATGTGGGCGCGGGTAAAAGGGAGAACCGAGAATGACCTGCTGAAAATGCCATTCAAAAGAGCATATATGTTTCGGCCGGGATACCTGCATCCGTCCAAAGGCATGCAGCACACCAATAAGCTGTATGCTGTTTTTGGTATTTTATACCCGATCCTGAAAGGATTTCTGCCTCAGTATGTATGCACCCTGAAGGAATTGGCCCAGGCGATGATAAAATCGGTGAGCCTTGGCTATGAAAAGCAGGTGCTGGATGTGCCAGACATAAAGGCACTTGCGGTGAGGTAATCTATTTTTTATGCAGCAAGGGAAGGCCGGCGGCCTTTGCCAGCGCTTCTGCCAACTGATTGCCTTCGTCGGTGAACGGCCAGACAAAAAGGTATTTTATCGGGTGGTCTTTTCGCATCTTGTCTATCGCATCCTTCGTTATCCGTTTTGTAACGCCTTTATTCCTGAACTCCGGCAAGGTGAGTGCGGAGCATAGGTAGATAGCATCGTACGTTCCGTTCTCAGGCGTCTGCTCCAGCAGTTCTTTTTCGGTGATCAGGCCGTCGATAAAGGCCGTCATCAATTGGTGCGTGGTGGGAAATATGAGCACCCAGGTGTAGGGTCCATCCTCGTTTGCCAACTGCGACAGGGTGGCCGGGTGCAGGGTCGCCAGCTTATTTCGCTCGTGTTCTGTAACACTTATCTGGCCGGGGTCGTGGCGCACGTCAAATACGTTGTCGGCCAATGCTATCATTCTTTCAAAATTCTTCTGCATTGCAGGCAAATGTAAGCAGACAATGTGAGTGCGGTATTAATAGGTACTTTTGCAAACGATGTCTGAAAGTACTGATCTGAAAAAGTTTCTGGCCAAACTGGGAATAGATAACCTGAATGAGATGCAGCAGGCTGCTATTGCCGCTGCTGCCGATAATAAAAATGTTTTATTGCTTAGCCCGACAGGCACAGGCAAGACGCTCGCTTTTTTGCTGCCTGCAATAAAGGAAATGAAGAGCAAGGTGAAGGGGACGCAGGCATTGGTGATAACACCCACGAGGGAGCTGGCATTGCAGATAGAAAAGGTTTTCAGGATGATGAGTACCGGGATGAAGGTGACCACCTGCTATGGGGGGCATTTTATGGAGACAGAAGAGAATAACCTGCGCGAGGCGCCCCAGCTATTGATAGGTACGCCTGGCAGGCTGGCAGACCACATACGCCGCGGGAATATTTCGACCCCAACGATAACTACGCTTGTGTTGGACGAGTTTGACAAGAGCCTGGAGCTGGGATTTAGCGAGGATATGGCATTTATACTGTCGGAGCTGCCCGCACTCAATAAAAAGATACTGACATCGGCAACCGATATTGAGGAGCTGCCGGAGTACCTGGATATGACTGGCGCCATGCGTCTTCATTTTACAAGTGATGCGCAGCAACAGCAGCAATTGACACTGGAGGTGCTGCATTCGAAAGAGAAGGACAAGCTGCCCGCGCTGCTGGGCCTGCTGTGCAAATATGGTAAGGGACAGAGCATCGTATTTTGCAATCATCGGGAGGCTGTGGAACGGGTTGGGATGTTCCTGACGGAAGAGGGTATTGTTAACGAGCGGTATCACGGTGCGTTGGAGCAGGACAGGCGGGATGAGGCCCTGTGTAAATTCCGCAACGGCAGCGTGAATGTGCTGGTGACCACAGACCTTGGATCCCGCGGGCTGGATATACCTGAAGTGCAAACGGTGATCCACTACCACCTGCCGCATAATGCCGAAGCATTTACACATCGTAACGGGCGCACGGCCCGCATGACAGCCAGGGGCAGAGCTGTGCTGATACTTGGGCCGGAGGAACACGTGCCGGAATATGCGGGCGAAAGTTTGCACGAGATAGTACTGCCGGCAAATAATACACTGCCAGCACCGCCCCTTTGGGCTACCTTATTCATCTCTGCCGGAAGGAAAGACAAAGTGAATAAGGTAGATATTGTTGGGTTTTTAGCCCAGAAAGGGGAGTTGAAAAAGGATGAGATCGGGCTGATAGAAGTGAAGGACTTTCACTCGTTCGTTGCCGTAAAAAGCAGCAAAGTATCAGGTGTCCTTTCCCTGGTGCGTGGCCAGAAGATCAAGAATAAGGGGGTGCGCATATCCCTGGCCCGGTAGGGCTAATTTTCGAGGTTGATGATAGTATGGCTGAGGTCGCCTTTTATCAGCACCTTTTTGAAGCTAAGGTCGTTTTTGTATTCGTCGAAAACCTGCTGCGATTGCCGCTTGCCATTGATGAATAATGTTTCGCCTTCTTTTTTGATGCGATAACCCTGTTTTTTATTCAGCAGTCCCTCTTGTTCCATGCGGTCAATAACGGGATCCAGGCTGCTGCTGTCGGTGTAGATGTCAGTGCCATCCATGTGCACTACACTTGCTGTCTTGTGTCCGTTGACAAGCGTCAAAGTACCTTTTTTACGGTCATCTCCATCCAGCATCTTTGCTGGTCCGGAGACGTATAGCAGCTCCTTGTATTTTGCCTCAGCCTTTTTTTTCCGTTCGTTTGCCTCCATATCCATCAGCGTTTTCTGAAGCATTTTTTTATTCGCTTCTATCTGCTTCCTGCTTTGTTCGATGAGCCTGCGGCTGTTGTCTGATATCATATGCACTAATGCGGCACTGTCGGGGCGCACACATTTAGCCAGTGCGGAATCATTCTGCATTGCTGACAGGTCATTCTGTTTGAGCAAGTTATCGATCGTAGCCTCGCTTTCATCGTCGGTTTGTATGCTTTTGGCTATGGTTTCTTTGGTGCTTTCATCTGTCAGGCGTTTTTGTTCCAGCATATTTATGTCCTGCTCCAATTTAGGATTGAGGTCAATGTTTACTTCCATAACATTTTCGGGATGTTGTGGCATATCGACCAGGCGCGCTGCCGCGGCATTAATGTTGTTGTTGACAGCTGCCCAATCGATGGCGCTTACCTGGGCATCAACTTCATCGAGCAACTCGCTGACCTTGCGGGACCGGTTGCGCTGGGCGTCAATGCTGACGTCTTTTACAGCTACGATCACTTTTTTGATCATGTGACCTGCGTCAGCCAGTGACATTCCGGAAACGGGGTTGCCATGATACTGATACGTTTCTGATTTGTTGCCGAAGGATATATTGACGTTGACGCCGCCGCTTTCTTTCGGGTCGGTTGAGATCATTGTAAGAGCGATTGGGGTGCCGGTGCTATCTACTGACTGCATATTATAGCTGCTGCTATAGTTGCTTTTTTTGTGCGTGGTGTCGGAGGCGGGCGTTTTGTGTTTTTGTGCAAATGAGGGTGTGAATGTGGCGATGGAGAAAGCGATGGCGCTGATGAGCATGACGATGATCGTGAGTTGACCGTAGTTTACTGTTGATGTTTTCATTTCCATTAATCGTTTTATGCGGTGAAGTAATTGAGACTGGGTGCCAGTTGCGGCGAGAGAAAATTGTACGCGATTCGTTTCCAGTTGGGCCAGTGCATTGGCGTAGGGCCAGGGATCGCCTGTGCAGGACAAGACGATATCGTCGCAGCAAAGCTCGCGTTCGCGCCGGGCGGCGGCCGAAATAAGCCAGACAAAAGGGTTGAAAAATAGCAGCGTCTCAGCGAGATTCTGCAGAATATTGATGAGGTAGTCGTGCCGCCGGATGTGCGCCAGCTCATGAATAATAATGGATTCAAGCTGTTCGGGGCTCAGCGATGTCAGCGCTGATACCGGTAGCAATATGATGGGTTTTATCACACCCAGCATCATTGGTGTTTCACTGCGTGTAGATATCAGTAGTTGCACCTTGCTTGAAATGCCCAGGGTAACAGCCCATGAGTGTGCAAGCTTTGCGAGTTCTGCATGCGGTGATGTGGTTTTTTTGCTGCTCAACACGCGGAGTTTGCTAACATTGATGCTGAAGCGGGCCAGCATGAAGGCCATGCCGAGGAAGTATAAGCAAACGACGATGGGGTATAGACCGGGGAGCACGGGTAGCGTATTCTCAAATGTTACTGAATTGAAGTGCGAGAGCGGAGCGCTGCTTTTGGCTGAGTAAGTTATGGCCGATGCGTGGGCATCCGTTTGAGTGATATATATGGTGCTGCCATGAAGGGTATTGTACTGCACGAACCAGGTGTCGGCAAACCAAAGGAGCGACAGGCTGAGCGCTGTGAGTGCTGCAATATACCTTACGCGGGCGCCTACTGTCCGCAATGTCCGCAGTGTTATGTATAACGAGCCATAAATGAAAAGGCCCTGCCACAAAGAGGACAGCAATGCCGTGGCCAGAGAGCGGGTCAATACAGAGCTGATGATCGCTGAATTTATGAGCATAGCGTATGATTTAGCTTTTACTTGTTCTTCTTTTCGATTTCTCCCAGATATTTCCTTATCGCCTCGAGTTCTTCGCGACTGGCTTTGTGGCTGCCGAGTGCCTGCATTACCAATTGGGAAGCGGATCCGTTGAATACATTGTCTATCATGCCTTTCAGCATCTGGACCTGCATTTTAGCCTGGGAAACAGCCGCTGAATAGATATGGCTTCGGCTACTCTCGTCACGCGTCACCAGGTTTTTTTCGTGCATGATCTGCATCAATTTCAGGGTTGTGGTGTACCCTGCATCTTTGCTTTTTTCCAGCTCTTGATGAATGTCACGTACTGTGCTGGGGCCCTTGCTCCATAGTATATTCAGTATCTCCAGTTCGCTTGCTGTCGGCTTGATCTTTTCTGTGCTCATCTCTTGTACGAATAATTTCGTAGTCAAACGTACGAATTATTTCGTAATTAAAAACGCGAAGTATAAGAAAATATTTTGCACAGCAAAAAAAAAGCGGCGCGGATAATATCCGCGCCGCTTCAAATGATTGGTAATTAGTGAAATAATTACTTTCCGTGGTTGGTGATGACGCCATCAGCCATCTCCACTATGCGGTCGGAGCGCCGGGCGAAATCTTCATCGTGTGTGACGGTAATAATTGTTTGACCGTATTCCTTCGACAATTTCTGGAAGAGGTCGAATACTATGCCGGTGTTCTTTGAATCGAGATTGCCGGTGGGTTCATCTCCCATAATAATAGCGGGGTCGTTGATGAGCGCGCGTGCAATGGCGACACGTTGCTGTTGGCCACCGCTCAATTTATTGGCTTTCTTCAATGCCTGTTCTTCGATGCCGAACATCTTCAGTTTTTCGTAGGCACGCTCTTCTACTTCCTTGTAAGCGTATTTGCCAAGTTTAAGCGCAGGTATCATTACGTTCTTGAGACATGTAAAATCGGGCAGAAGGTAATGAAACTGAAAAACGAAGCCGATGGAGCCGTTGCGCACAGCCGCCAGTTTATTCAGGGACTGCCCGGTGACCTTGTCGCCATTTATTTCCAGCTCGCCTTCGTAGTCGGTATCCATTGTTGATAGCACGTAGAGCAAAGTGGATTTGCCGCAACCTGATTTGCCTACTATGGAAACAAACTCTCCTTTGGGTACTACGAGGTCAATATTTTTGAGCACCTGCATGGTGACCGGGTCGTGAAAATACTTAGTTACGCTCGTTGCCTTTAATGCTATGTCTGCCATTATCCGCGAATTATGTTTACAGGGTCAACTCTTGATGCTTTGCGCGCAGGGAAATAGCCAGCCGCGATGGTAGTTAATATGCCAAAACATACGGCTTCTATATAGTGTGGGATATAGAAAGACATGGGTAGGTATTTCAATGTTCCGGCGCCGATGTATATGCGCGACGTCATGTAGGTGATGAGGAAGCCGACGATAATGCCGATAACGCCGCCCATGATACCAATATAAATAGCCTGTTGCAGGAAAATACTGGTAACAGACGGGCCAGGGAAGCCGATAGCTTTGAGGATGGCGATCTCCTTTATTTTTTCGTAGATCGTCATGTTCAGGATATTGTAAATGCCAAAGCCTGCAACGAGTAATATGACACCGATCACAGAATTGAGGATCACAGCCCTGATCTTGAATGCTGCCTTCAGTTGCTCATTTGCCTGCACCCAATCTTCGGCCTTGTAGCCAGTGATATTTTCCAGCTCACGGGCGACGGGGGGCGCATTGTTATAATCTTTGAGGTTGATCTTGATGTCGGTTACATAGCTCCGGTCTTTGCCCAGCAGGTTTTGCGCCTGTATGATATTGGCATATGATTTGGTTTCGTCGATCTGCTTGATGGTGGTAGCGAAAATGCCTACTACACGCATTATAGTTGCGCTGCCGTTGCCGGCGCTTACTGTAATGTTATCGCCTACATGCAGGCTTAGTTTCTCGGCAATGCCTTTCCCGATGACTATGCCATTGTTCACCCTATTCAGGTCTTTTAGGCTGCCATCAACCATATTGCCCTGCACGTCGAACATTTTATCTTCTTCGTTGATGTTGACACCAGCTACAGTGCCGTCTAATGTGACGCTGCCGCTTGTGTAGATCGCAGTGGCCGTTACTTGCGGGGTTACGTCAACCACCTGCGGATTTTTCAATATGCTTTGTATGATGCCGTAGGGATTGATGATGCCCTGGGTCTGTATCAGCTGTTTTGGGTTCGTCAATATTTTTACCGAGGAATCTTTCAGAAAGCCGGTGAGCAAGTGTGCGTCGGCAACTTTGTTCTCGCTGTACAGGCGAATGTGCGGTGTGCTGCTGAAGGAGTTTTTTTCGAAATAGTCGTTCGTTCCTTTCATCAAAGATTGCATGAAGATGAACATGGAGATGCCGAACATGACACCCATGGCTGCAACCAGCGTCTGCTTTTTGCGCGACGACAAATATGTAAGAGCTATTTCTGTATTTACCTGAGCTCTCATGCTATTTCAGTTTTACTATTTTATCTGCGTCTGTGATGCCGCTCAATACCTCAACCCAGTCATCGGAAATAATTCCGGTGGTGATCGTGGCTGTATCTATCGCCTTTCCTTTTTGCAGAAGCACCTTGTTGCCGTTTACAACATATGCATGAGGAATCAACAGCGCTTTGTCTTTGCGTGCTGTAATAATGTTTGCCTGCAATTGTGTGCCTGAGATAAGTCCCGGCATGTCTTGCAGAAAACGGGCTTCAACTTTATACGACTGAGATGTTTCGTTGAAGTGGGGATATATTTTGCTTACCCTTGCTTCGTAGGTTTTGTTCTTTTCGGTGTTCAGCTCCACGAGTACTTGCTGATCGAGGCGTACTTTGTTGATGCTGCCTTCGTCCACATCAAGGTTGATTACGATAGAGTCGGGATTGCCAAGTTGTGCAACCTGGTCGCCTTTTCGAACGAGGTCGCCCTGTTTTTTGAATATCTGGTACACCTTGCTTTCGCCAATGGCCAGCAGGTTATAGTATTGGTTGCCGGCTTTTGCGTTCTGCAATTGCGACTCGCTATTGGCCAGATCCTGGCGGGCCTTGTCGGCCGCTGATAAATAGCTTTGGACAGCGGCGTTGTAGTTGCTCAGTGAGGTGTTGTAGTTCATCAGCGCATTGTCAACATCCTGTTGTGAAACAGAGTGCGAGACCAGCAGGCGCTGATTGCGTGCGAGTGTTATGGAATCGTTGGTCAATTTAGCTTTTGCCGCATTGGCCTGTGCCTGCAACTGCAGTAAAGCAGGCGCCGATGTGCCGGCGTTGATCCGGGCATATTTGAAATTGGTCTCGGCAATATTTACCTGGGTGTTCTGCTGGCGGTTATCCAACTGGAACAGCAACTGCCCGTCATGTACCAGGTCGTTCTCTGTTACATAGGCATGCACGATGAAGCCGTCGGAGAGAGAAGTGAGCGTATATGCATCCTTGGGATCAATGCTGCCCGATGCAAATACTGCTTCCGTTACTGGTGCATATTTGGGTGAGGTCTCATCATATTTCGGTTTACAGGAAGCGATTGCCAGCATACTGATCAGCCAGGCTGCAATTTTTTTCTTGTTGTTCATATCAGAAAGTGTGTTGACGGATTTTAACCTGGTATAATTGGATGAGCATATCGGAAAGTGCATTCAGATATGAATTCTGGTAGTTTATATAATCGGTAAATGCGGTAAGGCGATCTTCGATAGAGGACAGGCCTTCGCTGTAGCGGTAAGAGACGTGCACATAGTTATCTAGGGAAAGTTGCATTACGTCTTTTGCCTTAGCTGTAACAGCGAGTGTTTTGCGGTAGTTGAGGCGCAGGTTCTCATCATTGATCGAGGCCTGTTTTATTGTATTGTCGTATTGCAGTTGTTTTTCTGTCGCGTTGATCTTATTAACCCGTGACTGATAGAATCGGCTGCCTCCGCTAAATATTTTCCAGGAAGCCTGCAGCGACCAGTAGGAGGCTTTATACCAGGTCGGTCCACCCTGAAACGGCTCAAACTTATTGTCATTCTGTTGTTTGGTGCTGCTGTATAGCACAGACAGCGTAGGCAGGAATGCGCTGTTGCTCGTGCGGTATTGTGCAATCCCCTGCTGCCACGTGTGAAATGCCTGCCTTATAGAAGGGTCTTCAGTGAACACTGCGTCTGTTGGTGGTTGTGTGGCCTCGCTTATATCGGTTGTTATCAGCAGAGAATCATTCACGGACATGTTCAGCAGGCTCTTGAGATTGTTCAGCGATGTCTGTGCCTGATATTGTGCCGTTATCAATGTTTGCTGCGCGCGCTCCAGGCTCAATTTCGCCACGTCCACATTACCCTGGTTTGCGGTGCCCACGGCGAATTTGTCATTCATCAACTGATAAACGGAATCGGCAAGCGTTGCGCTTTGCGCCGATAGCTCAGCCGCTTCCTTATTAAGGAGGTAAGCATAGTATTGACTGGCCACCTGAAGGTACACTGTTTTGCGTGCATTGGCGCGTGCGTCCTTGCTGGCTTCATTGGCGGCTTTTGTGGCTTGTATGTTGAACCAGGTCTGCAGGTTGAGGATGTCCATCTGAGCGGTGACACCTGCTGTATATATATACTTCTGTCCGAATTGAACCGGTACGTAGGTGCCTTCCGGTTTTCCCAGTATGATGCCCGGAAGCAGCGTTGTCTGCAGCGACGTGTTTTCTGTGAAACCGGCGTTTGTGCCTACTTGCGGCAGCAGTGCGCCATACGATTGTTTTACGAGATCGGCATTCTTGCCGGCATCTAAATTGCCGAGGGCAATGGATATGTTGTGTGCGTCTGCATATTGCCACGCGTCTTCCAGTTGGTGAAATGTCGTCTGCGCTGTAAGTGGCGAATCGTGGAGCGAGACGACCAGCATGCAAAAAATGGCTGCCGATGTTTTCTTATTGATCATGCGTGTTGATAATGGCTTTTATCCAAACAGGTATCAGTTTTTTTCTTTCGATCATCAATTCATTGAAGTGCTGCTGGTCTATACCTGCTCTTGCTCTGAACAGCGGGCTCGCAATAAATGGAAAAACCGTGAGCCCGATGATGTTCAGGATCATATCGAACGGGTTGGGTACGTTACCTTTTCTTTCTGCAGCGAATTGTTTCCATTGGTGAACGATCTTGCTTTCTGTATTACTCCGGGTCGCAGACATTTTTTCGAGCAATCTTTTCGGATTGGTGTGTATCTCTGCAATAACGAAGGCGGGCAAGTGCGGGTTGGCCATCAGCATGTCTATGTAATGAGATACCAAAAGCTCCACCTTCTGAAAGAGCGTGGTTTGGGGGTCTTCCAGCAGGGCAGATATGCTGTTCATGAACAGCTGTATATGCTCCACGACTATGATGTCGAAGAGTTTTTCCTTGCTGCGGAAATAGTAGTTGATCAGCGCCAGGTTGTAGCCGGATTCCTCGGCAATATCACGGGTGCGCGTGGCGGCATAGCCTTTCTGGCTAAACACCTTCCGTGCAGCTTCTTTGATCTTTTCCTCGGTAGAGGCATTAATGTCGATATGGGCGGCTTTCTTTTCCAATTTCGGGGCAAAGTTCTTTTAAATAATTGATTTAATCAAATGATTAAATAAATATTTTCGCTGGGTCGTACTATGGAATTACTTTGTGTAGCAAAACATAGTGCCGGTGAACATCAAAGAAGAACTGCTCAAAGGACTGGAAGAATCGACAAATGCACTTTCTGATGTGCTGGCTGCATTCAGCGCGGTTCAGTTTGGCCAGGAGCCAGCGCCAGACAAGTGGTCGGCTGCGGAAGTGGCCGAACATCTGATATTACTGGAAAAGATCGTGGGGGGCGCTTTGTCTGGCTTTTGCGTTGCTACTCACCGTGATCCGTTTCTGAAGAAAAGGGATATTGAGGGGCATATGTCCAACTTTGAAAGGGCGTTTAAAGCACCGGAGTTCATCCGCCCATCGGGACACCTGCAACAGCAGGATGCTATAGACCAGTTGATCTCCGTGCGCAAAATGACCTCCAACTTAGTGATGGTTTCAGACGTCACAGAGACGTGTATGGACACAGATCACCCCGGCTTTGGCCAGCTCACCAGAGGGGAGTGGGTATATTTTGATATCAGCCATGCTAACAGGCATTTGCGCCAATTACTGCATATCAAGGAGCAACTGACCTGAAATAGCAGACAATTTCATGGCAGGAGGGCCCCGGCATGCAAAAATTGCAGGCTGTGGTGCTTTGGCACAGGTATTGAAAACTATCTTTACGGCCTGATTACCACATTAAGTGGGTAATTTTGTCATAATGTCTCAAATTCGATCAATGTTAGATATGATATTTGGTGCTGGTGAGCAGGAAATGGAATTCATGCCCATTGTGCCCCTTGGTGAAGATGAAATGGATGAGCAGGAAAAAAATACAATTCCCAACGACCTGCCCATAGTAGTACTCAAAAACACGGTTCTGTTCCCCAATGTTGTTTTGCCCATTACTGTAGCCCGCGAAAAGTCGGTGAAAGCGATAGGGGAAGCGCAAAAAGGCGATAAGTGGGTAGGTGTGGTAGCACAAAAGGAAAGTTCGGACGAAGATCCGATGCCGGATGACCTTTATTCTGTAGGTACCCTTGCGAAGGTGGTGAAGCAGATAAAAATGCCGGATGGCAATATCACGATCTTTATCATGGGGCGCCTGCGTTTCAAGATTGATCACTTTAGCCAGGTGGATCCTTATTTCAGGGCGCATGTAAGCTACCTGGAAGACAAGTACCCCAAGGAGGATGCTGCCTTTGATGCAATGATCTCGTCCATCAAGGATTATTCGGAGCGCATTGCGCAACTGTCGCCCAACATACCTTCGGAAGCGGGCATTGTATTGCGCAACATTGAGCAGCAATCTTTCCTGATGCACTTTATTGCTTCCAATATAGCTGCAAAGCTTACAGATAAGCAGGCGCTGCTGGAAGAGAATAATGTATATACACGTGCGGAGAAGTTGCTGGCGCTGCTGCAACAGGAGCTGCAATTAGTGGAGCTGAAGAATGAAATAACGAACAAGACCCGTGCCGATATTGACAAGCAGCAGCGTGAATACTTTCTGCAGCAGCAGATGAAGTCGATACGAGAGGAGCTTGGCGGCGACCCCAATGAGCGGGAAATCAAAGACCTGCAAAAGCGTGCGGACGAAACAAAAATGCCCGAAACTGCAAGGGAACTTTTCAAAAAGAATATTGAGAAGCTGGAGCGTATGCACCCCAGCACTCCCGACTATTCGGTTATCTATAACCATCTGGACCTGATGCTGGACCTGCCGTGGAATGTGTTCACCCAGGACCGCTATGACCTGCGCAAGGCGCAGGAGGTGCTGGACAACGATCACTACGGCATGGAGAAGATCAAGGAGCGCATCCTGGAATACCTGGCCGTGCTGAAATTGAAGGGCGATATGAAGTCGCCGATACTGTGTTTTGTTGGCCCTCCGGGTATTGGTAAAACATCGCTGGGGCGCAGCATTGCCAATGCGATAGATCGTAAATACGTGCGCCTTAGCCTTGGTGGCCTGCATGACGAGAGTGAGCTGCGCGGGCACCGCAAGACCTATATTGGCGCTATGCCTGGGCGCGTGATCCAATCGCTGCGTAAAGTGAAATCTGCCAACCCGGTATTCATCCTTGACGAGATAGATAAGATGGGCAAAGATTTCAGGGGAGATCCGAGTTCGGCGCTGCTGGAGATACTGGACCCTGAGCAGAACAATTCATTCTACGACAATTATGTAGAGCTGGAGTTTGATCTGTCCAAAGTGTTATTCATTGCCACGGCCAATAGCCTGAGCGACATACAGCCCGCATTGCGCGACAGGCTGGAGATCATCCAGTTGTCGGGTTATTCGGCAGAAGAGAAGACGGAGATAGCGAGGCGGCATCTGGTGCCCAAGCAGAAAGAGCTGCACGGGCTTGGCAAAGTGCCGTTGAAATTGTCTGATAAAGTGATCGGGAAGATCATACAGGAATATACGAGGGAGAGCGGTGTGCGAGAGCTGGACCGTATGCTGGCCGGTATTATGCGATCGGTAGCGAGGCAGGTGGCGATGGAGGAAAAAGTGAACCCGCAGGTAAGTGCAGAGGCGATAGAAAAAATATTGGGCAAGCCGCGTTACAACAACGAGATATATACCAAGGGGCAGCCTTCGGGTGTAGTGGTGGGCCTCGCATGGACATCGGCCGGGGGAGACATTCTGTTCATAGAGACATCTCTTTCTAAAGGCAAGGCATCACTTACCCTTACGGGCAACCTGGGTAATGTGATGAAAGAAAGTGCGAATACCGCATTGTCTTATCTGAGGGCGCACGCGGGCGACTATGGTTTAACATCGGCCCAGATGGAAGAGACCAACGTGCATGTGCATGTGCCGGAGGGCGCTGTTCCCAAAGATGGTCCGAGCGCGGGTATTACTATGTTCACCTCGCTGGCCTCGGCATTTACGGGGCGCAAGGTGCGGCCGTATATGGCCATGACGGGCGAGATAACCCTGCGTGGCCAGGTGTTGCCTGTGGGTGGCATAAAAGAAAAGGCGCTGGCTGCCAAGCGGGCGGGCATCAAGGAGATCATTTTGCCTAAGTACAACGAAAAAGACGTTGAAGAGATAAACGCTGCTTACATCAAAGGATTGAAGTTCCATTATGTGAATAATGTAAGCGAAGTGCTGGACATAGCGCTTAAATAAAGGCGCACACTAAAAAATTGACAGGGCCGGCATTGCCGGCCCTTTTCTTTACAGGCTTATACCAAACTGGGCGCCGCACCTGGAAAGATCTTCCACAACTGAATCCAGTAAAGGAATGCCGTTTGCCCTGCGGTCTTGTTCGGCGAGCCGCTCGGGGTCGCCGGGTATGAGTACGTGTGTCTGGCCGGGTGCGGGTTTTGCTGCGCGGAAGCGGGCTATCCAGTTGTCCATGTGGGTTTTGAATTCATCGGCTGGTCTGAATGCATCGATCCTCATGGCGCCGAAGAAGTGGCCCAGTCCTTGTCCCGGCATGTTTTCGGGCATGGGCACGTAGGCGGGGAAGGGTGGCGCCCAGGGGCCGTAACTGGCTCCGCTAAGCACGGCCGAAAAAATATCGACGATGCTACCCAGTGCGTAGCCTTTGTGACTGCCGTGTGTGTAGTCGCTGCCCAGCGGCAATAATGCACCGCCTGTTTTCAGTTCATTGGCATCGGCAGATGGGTTCCCCTCTTTATCCTGGACCCATCCTTGTGGTGCTTCCTGGTGTTTGCGCTGCAGTATCTCCAGCTTGCCATTTGCAGCCGTGGTAGTGGCAAAGTCGGCAACAAACGCCGGCTGGTTGCCGGCGGGTATGGCTACTGCAATAGGATTGGTGCCCAGCATACGTTCTATGGAGAACGTAGGCGCAACAAGGGCGCTGGCGTTGGTCATGGCCATGCCTATCATATCCTGCTGCAGGGCCATCATGGCATGTTGGCCTGCTATGCCAAAATGATTGCTGTTGCGCACGCTTACCCAGCCGGTGCCGCACGCCAAAGCCTTTTCTATAGCCACCTTCATGGCGAAGGGTGCTACAACGAGCCCGAGCCCTGCATCGCCGTCAACAACAGCGGTGGATGGGGTTTGGTGAACGATCTTTATAGATGGTGCTGCATTTATGCGTCCTGCCTGCCAAAGTCTTACATAGCCGCTTAACCGTGCGACACCATGGCTATCTATGCCTCTGAGGTCTGCTGAAAGCAGCGTTATTGCTGCGGTTTCTGCATCCGCATCGCTGCATCCTATTGAAGTAAACACAGACCGGGCAAATGCATGCAGCTGGTTATAGGGAAATGACATTGGCATGCGGCAAAATTATACGAAACGCCGTAAACGTTTGGGGCGGTTGCGACGGCAAAAAATTGTAGAACAAATTCATGGGGACGACCGCAATTCTGCGAACTAATTCTACAGTATTATTTGGATCATACCGGCTGAAAATAGAGTGTATGTACAGGCAGTTGGTCGCAAAAAACTAACCAAAAGTTTATTTTTTGACTTTTTTTAGATTCTGTGATCCTGGGTTAAACATTAACTGAAAGTGAGTGTTGTAGCGGTTTTTAGCGAGTTTGATGCTAACAAAAAGATAAGAAATTGTAAAAGAGGTGTTAATGGATATTTTTTACTATCCATAAGTCATTATATTTGCTTTTAACCCAAAGGTAATAATTTGGTCAAAATTTGTTTTTGAGTGTTTTAAAATGGCTTGTGTTGTAGTGCGTTGCGCATTTGCAACGGGTATTTCCAGTGAAAGCACGGAAATATTAACCATTAAATGAGAAAAACACCCCTAAAAACTATATTTTGGTCACATACTTTGCTTTTAGATTAAAATGTGAGATAGATTGGAGGATGATTGCCAACGAAAACAGAATAATTACGCATAGAATAACCGATAATTAAATACGCAGACTAAACAAACTTTTTCTAAAAATTAAAATTGTGGGTATGAAGAAGATCTATTTGTTTTTGATGACCGTTGTGCTTTTGGTAGCTGCCACTAACAGCAGTTTTGCCAATAAGTTTGCACCGACGGGGCTAACAAGTGCAGGTGGTGCAACGTATGTTCAGGGATACACAGCATCGGTACTGACTGGCACGATCACAAAGACAAGTTGTGCGACCGGTGCAGGTTCATCCGTGACTGGAACGCTTACGTGGTATTACAATACCACGAACACGACGACGACCACATCGGCAACGGTGGTGTCGGTGACCACCAACACTGTATCGGTGACCGGTACTGCAGCTACAGCGCAGTCGCTGGCGGCGGCCAACGAGCCCACGCCGAGCACGGCTACGGTTGGTACGCGTTACTACTTCTGGACGATGACGGGTACATCCACCTGCGGTGCGGCTTTTAACCTGACGTCTCCCACAACGGCGGTTACTGTCATTGCCCATCCCAGCTATGCCTCGCTTCCATTCACAGAATCTTTTGAGTCTTCATGGTCTAACTTTGCGGCCACCGCCGATCAGCCGAGCGCCAATTGGGTAAATTATCCGGCAACGGGCAATGATGCCTGGCGCAGAGAAGATGATGGTTCAGGGGCTAACACTGCGGGATGGACAAGTCCTACCCTTGGTGCGTACTCTGTGGCTGCTTCTGCCGGTTCCCACTCGGCACGTTTCCACGAAGATTATGCCACCTCGGGTACTACGGGAGGCCTTTACTTGTATGTGAACCTGCCCTCAGGCACAAAGACCATATTCTGGGATTTTACTGACCTTGATGCGGCTACAACTTATAATAACATCCAGGTTCAGGTTTCAACTGACGGAGGTACAACATGGGCCACATTGCAGACCGTATATGGCCCTGGTACATCTACCTGGGTGACGGAGAGCACTACAACCACTGCGACCTCCAGCACGGCTATCATTCGCTGGCTGGCTACTTCAGATTACTGCTGTTATGATATGGGTATAGACAACATCAAGATATGTCTGAACCCAACGGTTTCTGTTTCCGGCACACCGGGTTGTGTTCCTGCGGCATTCACTGCTTCCGGTGCTACTACCTATACCTGGGCGCCTTCAACCAGCCTTACCGCTACTACAGGTGCTACGGTAACAGCCAGCCCGACTGTTTCAACCACATATACCGTTACCGGTACTACCGGCTATTGCTCTGGCACCACCACCGCCACTGCCAACCCGGCACCTACATTTACATCCACTGTTTCGGCTGTGTGTGCAGCTGCACCCAACAATACATATACGTTCACTGCAACGCCATCGGGCGGTACTTTCTATGTTGTGCCCGGAACCGGCACAGCAACCATTGGTGCTGCTTCGGGCGTGCTTACCGGCACATCGGCGGGTACGGTCACGGTTTCTTATGTAAAGAGCGGCTGTTCTGTAACCACGCCGGTTACCATAAGTCCGTTACCGACTGTTTCTGTTTCAGGCGCTCAGCCTTATTGTAATTATGGCGGGTCACCGGTTGCACTCACTGTATCCGGTACAGGCACTTCCTATTCGTGGGCGCCGGGTGCATCCCTGGATGTTACTACCGGCAGCGTCGTTAATGCCTCCCCGAGCTCGTCAACAACATATACAGTAACTTCCACACTCGGAAGCTGCTCTGCAAAATCGACGGCAGTGGTACCTGTACATAACCAGGCTAACCTGATCGATACCACGCTTGGCGGCGGCAGCACCTGTATCCCTGGTACTGTGCCTTATTTTGCGTGGTCGGTTTATGGCAGTACCCTTGCCACAGGTGGTACCTATAGTTCCAGCGACACTACGGTGGCTACTGTAACTTCAGCCGGCTATGTTTCGGGTATAGGCATGGGCACAGCAACGATCACTTATTCAGATGCATATTGCCTTACGCAGACGATGCCTGTTCGCGTGAACGGGTATGGCTTTAGCATTGCCGTTACTCCTTCGTCTGCCAACTATTGTACCAGCGGCGGGCCGGTGCATCTGAGTGTGGCCTCTATAACAGGCGGGGTAACCGCAGATACATTTGCCTGGTTGCCTAACTACGCGATAGACAGCCCGTCTTACGGGAACGTCAATGTATCGCCGGCAGCTACCGTGACCTATACCGTGTATGCTACAAACAATACGTCCGGTTGTCACTCAGATACAACAATTACCATTACCAACGTTACGCCGGCTGCTATCACAGGTGGTGTTACATCGATGTGCTCCGGCCAGACGACAACCTGGACCGACGCAACCGGCGGCGGAACCTGGAGCAGTGATGGTACCGGCTACGCTACCATTGATGCTACCTCCGGTGTGGTAACAGCAGTGTCTGTCGGCACTACGGTGATGACCTACACTGTAGCGGCTACAGGTTGTTACGTGACTCGTTCCGTGACTGTTAATGGGACACCTACACCATCTATCAGTGCATCAGCCGGTACATTGTGTCTTGGTTCAGCGTCTTCGCTTACGGCGAGTGGCGGCAGCACATATACCTGGTCTCCGGCTACTTACTTGTCGGCAACTACCGGTGGCTCTGTTGTGAGTACGCCAACAGCCATTGGCACTACCACTTATACCGTAACCGCTACTTCGGCAGCCGGTTGTACTGCCACGGCAACGCAGACAGTTAACGCATACGTGGTACCTGCAATTGCTGTAAGTCCTTCATCGGCAACAATCTGCGCAGGCGGTTCGCACTCCATAACTGCAACCGTATCGCCTACTTATACCATTTTGTCTCAGAACTTTAACTCAAGTCTTACGGATTCAACCGGTGGTACCTGGACCATCACTAACGGTGCCGGTAACTCAACTACCTGGTTCTCGTTAAGGGCTTCGCCAGGTTATATCAGTGCGGTAACGGGTGACGGATCTCAGTATATGGAGGCAGCTCCGGATGCGTTGACGACGATCACGCGTACGCAGTTCCAGTCTCCTGCTTTCTCTACACTCGGGCTTACTTCCGCAAGTCTGAAGTTCAGCCATTACTACGACTATTACTCTGGGGACTCCACTGCAAATATTGCCTATTCCACAAACGGCGGTACTACCTGGACAGTGATCACCGATTACAAGACTGCTGCTGTAGCTGCCGGCGCCACTACCTGGACCGTAGCTTCACCGAATGTGACCATAGCCCTGCCCGCAGGCGCCCTCAATAAGGCGAGCGTATTATTGAAGTGGAACTATGTTTCTACCTTCGGTTTCTACTGGGCCATTGACAATATCCGCCTGACTGGTACACTCAGTTCAGTGCCTTCTGCTACCTGGTCGCCAACTACTGGTCTTTATACCAACTTAGGTCTGACCACTCCTTACACCGGCACAGCACTTGCAACGGTATATGCTTCGCCATCCAGCTCCACTACCTATACTGCATCCGTGGGAACCTGTGCTGCTACAGGCACCTCGGCCATTACAGTGAACCCGCTGCCAACAGTGAGTGTAAGTCCATCTAATGGTTGTTATGGCGTAGCCATGACCGCATCGGGTGCCAGCACTTATACGTGGTCGCCATCTACAGGGCTGTCTGCTACCACAGGTGCTACGGTTACACCTACTCCGGGTTCTGCTACTACTTATACCGTAACCGGTGTTAGTGCAGCGGGATGCTCCGGCACTGCCACCAAGTTGGTCAATATGCTGCCGACGGTGTCGGTTACGCCGTCGCCGGCCAGCAACGTAGTGTGTAGCGGAGGTTCAACGGTAAGTCTTTCTGCCAGCGGCGCCAGCACTTATAGCTGGTCGCCATCTACCGGCTTGTCTGCTACTACAGGTAACCCGGTGGGCGCCAGTCCTGCAGCCAATACCGTGTACACCGTTACCGGCGTAGACGTAAACGGTTGCCAGAACACACAAACAGATACTGTAGTATATAACATTACTCCAACAACGATCACCGGTGCATCGACTACACTCTGCCTGCCGGGTTCAATGCTGCTGAGCACAGATGGCACCGGCGGCACATGGAGTTCTTCTGATAGCACCATAGCTACCATCGATCCTATTTCCGGCCTGGTTACCGGTTTGGACACGGGTGCTGTTACATTATCATATACCAACCCTACCTGCGGCGGCGTTACATACGCTATGAACGTTGCGGATGGTGGCTTTACGGTAATGCTTTCGCCTACTTCAGGTTCTTACTGTAGCAGCGGCTCACCGCTTAACGTGACCGCTTCAGGCGCTACTTCATATTCCTGGAGCCCGTCTGCGGGCCTGGATGTGACCACAGGAGCCACCGTGAATGCATCGCCTACTGTAACAACTACCTATACAGTGGTTGGTACTACCGGCGCCTGCAGCAACAGCGGCACCGTTATGGTTACCAATACCACGCCTGCTGCAATAGCCGGCGGTGTTACCTCATTGTGCAGCGGCCAGACAACAACCTGGACTGACACTACCGGCGGCGGTACCTGGAGCAGCAGTGGTTTGGGTTATGCAACTATTGATGCAACAACAGGTGTTATCACAGCCGTGTCTGCGGGTGTTGAGACTATGACCTATACAGTTGCTTCTACGGGCTGTTATGTTACCCGCAGCATCACAGTAAATGCTACGCCGACACCAACCGTTAGCGCATCTTCAAGCGTTACTTGCCTTGGTACTGCAGTAACGCTGACCGCGGGCGGCGGCAGCACTTATTCATGGGCGCCATCAACTTATTTGTCTGCCACTACCGGATCTTCACCTACCTGCACGCCAACCGCTACCGGCTCTACAATCTATACTGTTACTGTTACATCGCCAGCAGGTTGTACTGCAACAGCAACTCAGTCCGTTGGTGCTTACCTGGTTTCGAGTATCAGCGTGGCTCCGGCTTCAACTTCAATATGTTCGGGCGGTACAGTTATGCTTACGAGCAGTGTAAGTGCAACGCCTACGCTGCTTTGGCAGAATTTCAATACCGGCCTTACGGATTCAACCGGCGGTACATGGACCATTGTCAATGGTTCGGGTAACTCTTCGAGCTGGTTCTCGCTGCGCGCTTCACCGGGCTATGTCAGTGCAGTGACCGGCGACGGCTCTCAGTACATGGAAGCTTCGCCAGATGCGCTTACTACACTTACACAAACGCGATTCAAATCGCCGTCGTTCTCTACGGTAGGACTTTCCGCTGCAACGCTCACGTTTAGCCATTACTACGATTATTATTCTGCTGACGCCACGGCTAACGTTTCTTACTCTACGGATGGCGGTACCACGTGGGTAGTTATAGTTGACTACTTCACGGCCGGCGTCAGCGCGGGATCTACTTCCTGGACTGTTGGCTCGCCAAATGTAACGCTGGCACTGCCTGCGGGTGCATTGGGACATTCTAATGTGCAACTGAGGTGGCAGTACAATTCAACATTCGGCTTCTATTGGGCTGTCGATAATATCCGCGTGACCGGTGTCTCGAACTCGCTGCCTTCAACAACATGGTCGCCAACAACCAACCTGTACACGAATTCAGGCGCGACAATACCTTACACAGGTACAGCTACGGATACTGTATATGCTGTGGGTGTTTCTGCAACAACATATACTGCTTCTGTGGGTAGCTGCGCTGCTAGCGGAACATCTAATATTGCCGTTGGTCCGCTGACAGCTTCTGTAACCAACCCGGTTACGGTATGTTCGGGCAGCACGGGTACATGGACCATTACCGGTCTGTCTGGCGCCACTGTTTATTACAATATCAACAGCGGAACAACTTCTTCAGTTGTGCTTACAGGTGGTACGGGTACAGTTTCAACCAGTGTTACTGTCAACGATACCCTGAACCTGATAAGCATAACTTCCGGAACCTGTTCCAACTCGCTTACGGGCAGCTATGTGATCAAACCGTATTGCGTTTGTACACCTTCATACTATTATTATACACTTTACGGAACTTCATCGTATTACGCAAGTGTGTATGCAATGAACCATGTGCAGGTAAACGGCTATAGCGGCAGTACGCTAAACGACTTGTTTACTCCTACGAACGCCGGATACTCCGATCGTACTTCAGTAAGTCCTGTAACGCTCCGCGAAGGGGATTCCTACTCAGGTACGGTGACGTATGATGCGACATACTACTACTACGAGAACCAGATATGGATAGACTTCAACGATGACGGTACCTTTGCCGCATCAGAAGCCATAACGCCGGTGTTCGGTACTCCGGGCAGCTCAATAGGCTCGAGTACATTTACTATTACTATGCCTACTGGCATGACAACCGGTTCGCACCGTATGCGTGTAAGGAACGCGATGACGTATCTGACAACACTTGATGCCAGCATGTCCCCATGCGCTGACCTGCTCGGAACCAGCTATTACTACTACGGTTCTACTGCAGATTACCAGGTTACGGTATTGCCTCCTCCACCGGCTATTACGGCTACGCCAAGCAGTTTGCTGTTCCCTCCTACAACAACAGGTACAACATCTTCTACATTGTCGTTTAACCTTGCAGGTACCTATTTGTTGCCAACTTCAGGTAATATCAACCTTACTGCGCCAACCGGTTTCCAGATATCGAGCACCGGAACAGGTGGATGGGGTAGCTCGCTGACAGTGGCCTACACGGGTGCTACGCTGTCGTCTACTCCGATCTATGTGCAATTCACTCCGTCTACCGCTACTACGTATTCTGATACCATCGGTATTACCGGTGGTGGTATAACAACAAGTGTTAAGGATACTGTGAAAGGAACAGGAGCTGCTCCATGTGCCGGCACACCAACAGCAGGCATAGCCTGGGTGAGCCCTGTGAGCGGTAACGCCACCACGGCATTCACACTTACGGATACCGGCTATTCTGTTGCGGGCGGCATCCACTTCCAGTGGCAGTCATCTTCAGACAGTGTTACCTGGACGAATATCGTAGGTGCTACCACGTCTATTTACAGCTTTACAGGTATTACAGCGAATACTTATTATCGTTGCGTTGACACTTGTACTTATACAGGTTACTACGCACATACATATGCCACAATGGCTCAGTTCCTGCCTACGCCAACATGTATCCCAACTTCAGCATCCTGGTATTCTGAAAGTTCATACAGCTATGGCATCAATAACATTGCCATTACCGGCTATTCTGGTTCTACGCTTTCTGATGCAGGTCTTACGTCCACTCCGTTGATCAATACAACAACAGGATATGTAGCGCGTTATGGTACTGTGCCTACACTCAATCTGCAGCAGAACGGTACTTATACCGCTTCGCTGACATGGGGTACATCGGGCAGTGATCAGGATGCACAGATATGGATAGACTTTAACAATGACGGTACCTTCCAGACATCTGAAGAAGTAATGCCTGAATACTGGTCAGCAGCAGCGCCTGCAACTATTACACCTACAGTTACCATCCCGCTTACGGCTAATACAGGTACCCACCTGATGCGTGTGCGTGGTATGTGGGAACTGATATCTTCTGACATCAGTGGAGGCCCTGGTCATATCGACCCGTGCGCGGAAGTGTATCCTGGTGTTACACTTACTTCTTTTTCCGGTTCTATTGCTGACTACTACGTGAACATCGTGCCATTGCCACCATGCTCCGGCACACCAACAGGTGGTACGGCGTCGGCCAGCGTAACCAGCGGTTGCTCAGGATATTCATCCGTATTGTCACTTACCGGTTCTACTTCAGCGTCAGGTCTTACTTATCAGTGGTATCTGTCAACTAACGGCGGATCTACCTATGCTGCAGTGTCTGGTGCAACCAGCCCAACTTACACGGTTACAGTAACGAGCCCAAGTGATATGTACTATTGTACGATCACCTGTACGGCCAGCGGATTGTCGGCTAACTCGTCGACCGTCACGATACATAGTACACCGGCCATAACGGGCGGCACCACGGTGTGTCAGGCGGCAACGGATACTCTTGCAAACGGATTATCAGGTGGAACCTGGTCTTCCAGCGCTACAGGTGTGGCTACGGTGGATGCAACAACCGGCGTTGTTACCGGTGCCTCTACGGCGGGCGTGGCTACAATATCTTATGTTACCACGGGTTGTACGGTTACTTATAACGTGACCAATACGCTGAACCCGACAACGATAACCGGTGCAACACATGTTTGTAATACGCTGGCAACTACGCTTGCCGATGCAGTTACAGGTGGCGTATGGTCATCCAGCGATACCACCAAGGCCACTGTAGGCTCGTCTACCGGTATAGTTACCGGTACCGGCGTTGGCGTGGTGACCATCAGCTATTCAAATGGCTGCGGAACACCTGCTACCAAGTCAGATACGATACTTACACATCCGGTTGCTATTTCCAGTGCAGCATCGTTGTGTGCTACGGGTGGTCCGGTTACCCTGGTAGATTCTACCGCTGCGGGTACCTGGTCTAATTCGCCAACCACTATAGGTACAGTTGATGCATCTACCGGCGTGTTCACACCTACAGGTTCTGTGGGAACCAGTGTTGTGACCTATACAATTGGTTTATGTTCTGTTACTCAGACATTATCGGCAGGTACGGCTGCACCTGCGGCAATTACCGGTACAACAACCGTGTGTGCGGCTTCTGCTACTACGCTTGCTAATGCAGTGGGCGGTGGTTTGTGGAGCAGCAGCAACCCTGCAGTTGCAACGGTTGATGCTACTACCGGCATAGTGACCGGTGTTAATGGCGGTACAGATACAATTACATACAATAATGGCTGCGGTATTGCCACAACTGCTTATACAGTGAATGGTACCTCCGTGACCATGGGTTATAATACAGGAGTTTGTACCGGTGCTACATTGTCGCTGACTTCCGGCACACTTTCCGGCGGTACCTATTCCTGGACCGGCCCTAACAGTTTCAGTTCTACATTGCAGAATCCAACCATATCTTCCGTTACCTCTGCTGCTATAGGCACCTATAGCTTTAGCGCAACAGTGGGCGGTTGTACTACGGGTACACATACAGAAGCTGTCACCGTTACCACAGCACCTACAGTTACCGTAACCGCCTCTCCTGCTACCGTTTGCGCAGGTACACCTTCTACGCTTAGTTCTTCGACTGTTACCACGCTTTTGTCTCAGAACTTCAACTCGGGTCTTACAGGCCTTGTTGGAGGTACGTGGACTGTTACGAATTCAGGTGCATCGTCCACTTATAACTGGGCTGTTAACGCTCCTTCTTACTATACAGACTGGGCTGGAACTGGTGATGGAAGCAACCTGATAGGAGCGGATCCGGATCTTGCGGGTTCTGGCGTTAACATCAACACTGTGCTGAATGCACCTGCATTCTCTACTGTCGGGATGACATCTGCTACCCTTGCGTTCAACTACTATTGTTATTCCAGCAGTACTTATGATGTTACCGCGGATATTGAATACTCAACCAACGGTACTACGTGGACGCAGTTATACAATTACTTCAATACCACATCAGGTACCAAATCCTGGACCGCTGGCACGCCAACTCAAACCATCAACCTGCCAACGCTGCTGATGGGGCAGCCTACGGTTTACCTGAGGTGGAATTATAATTCTACTTTTGGTTGGTACTGGCTGCTGGATAATGTGGTTGTTAATGGTACATCTAACACGCCTGCTTCTGTGTGGACCCCTTCAACTTCGTTGTACACTAACTCTGGTTTGACCACTTCGTATGTAGGCGGTTCTACTTCGTCAACTGTTTATGCTGTGCCATCATCCACTGTTACTTACACTGCAACTGTAGGGTCATGCGCAGCAACAGGTAATGCGACAGTTACCGTGAATCCAATGCCAACTATCGATACAGTTACCGGTACGGGATCATACTGTTCAGTTCCAGGTACAGGCCTGCATGTAGGTCTTAGCGGTTCTCAGGTAGGCGTTACCTACAAGTTGTATCGCGGAGCTACATTGGTAACAACAATGTCAGGTACAGGGTCGGCGCTTGACTTTGGTGCAGATACTGCCGGTGTTTATACCGTTGTTGCTTCTTACCCAAGTTCGGGCTGTACACAGACCATGGCTGACAGCGCTGTGATCACTAAGTACATCAGCCCTACCAGCTATACGGTTACTTCGCTCACTGGTTGTACCAATCCTGGTGTTGCAGTTAACCTTAGCGGATCATCTTCTGCTGTAAGCTATCAATTGTATAATGGCATTACACCAGTTGGTAGTGCTTCAACCGGTACAGGTTCGTCTATGGCGTTCGGCACGCAGACAACTGCGGGTACCTATACAATAATTGGTACAGGAACTACAGGCGGTTGCCAGACAACTATGACTGGCGCAGTTACTGTTAACCAATCTCCGGCTGTTTACAGTGTTACCGGCTCAACAGCATGCAGCAGCACAGGTTCTCCGATAGGCGTGAGCAGTTCAGATACCGGTGTTAACTATACATTGTATAACTCAGGGACATCTGTTACGTCTATGTCGGGTACCGGCTCCGCATTGAGCTATGGTACAGAAACCGCTGTAGGCAGTTACGCTGTGGTTGCTACAGGTGTTATCGGTGGTTGTCAAACCAATATGAATGACACGATCCAGATCAACCAGACCCCTTCGCTCACCATCGGTGCAACACCAAATGTGTGCGTGGGTAATACAAGTGCATCGCAGGCATACAGTGGAGCGGTAGGTAGCCCAACTACATACAGCATTACCTATGATGGTACAGCACATACTGCAGGCTTTGGTGATATTACATCAGCATCATTCCCTGGTGGAGGTGTTATTACTGAAGCAGTGCCATCAACAGCACCTGCTGCAACCTACACAGGTACACTTACTGTTTCCAATGCAAGCTGTACCAGTGCTAACTACACCATCAATGTAAATGTGATCGCTTATCCGACTGCGGCTATTACTTCTGCAACGCCTCCATGTATGGGTTATACAACCAGCGTGGTGTTCACTGGTACTACCGGCGCGGTTCTTGATTATGTTGCAGCTGGCGATACATTGAATACAGTTGTTTCTGGTGGTTCATACACACTTACTACCGGTACACTTACATCGGCCACCAATTACGAGCTGATAGACATACACGAGGGTACCGGTACATGTTATAGCATTTACGACAGCATCATCACGATCAATCCGGTACCAATGGCGTGGACAGGTGCTTCTGATACGGATTGGAACAATGGGGCCAACTGGTCTTGCGGCTTTGTGCCAACAGTAAGCGATGACGTGAGCATACCATCAGGTACTACTTATGCACCATCACTGGCAGCTTCAGGCAGCGGTACTACCCGCAACCTCAGCATCGCCAGCGGCGTTACACTCAAGCTCTACAGCTCATCAACACTCAATGTGAAGGGCACACTGGCCAACAACAGCACAGTTAGCGGTGCAGGTACGCTCTCTATGAGTGGCTCAACAGCACAGCACATGCAGGGCATGGGTTATGTATCCAACCTGGATATCAATAACACCGCAGGTGTGAATGTGGACAGCGGCGCAAGGCCGGTGATCACAGGTGCACTTAGCCTGAGCGGCGGTATGCTGAGCACAGGTGACAGCGTGGTGCTGAACTCCGATTCAACGAACGGTACCGCACGCATTGCGCCGATCACAACCGGTGGTGCAGGCATCAGCGGCAAGGTGCAGGTTCGCCAGTATGTGGCTAATGGCCACAGGGCCTACCGCTTCTGGAGCCATCCGTTCAGCAGCTCAATATCGCTGAGCCAGATAGAGAAGTTTATCGATGTGACTGGTGACAGTGGTTCTATTCATGGCTTTACGAATACATTTACCAATTCGCCATCAGCATTCTGGTACAACCCAATGCATGCCAACTCAGGCATGAGTTATGATCCGGGATGGAATCCGTTCCACAATGCACTGCCAACAGGCAACGATACGGATATGGTACATCCATACCAGGGTCTGCGC
>Ga0164297_10000029_pt1 | contig 175288 bp, 167 predicted proteins | sample GEODES058metaG_FD_113539 | JGI IMG/M metagenome (GOLD analysis project Ga0164297, IMG submission 113539) | Dystrophic lake water microbial communities from Trout Bog Lake, Wisconsin, USA - GEODES058 metaG | ecosystem: Environmental > Aquatic > Freshwater > Lake | place: USA: Trout Bog Lake...
CTGGATATGATGGCTGTCCTCTTTGGTGGCGCTGTGTCGATGCTGCCAGCCTTTGTCAAAGAGGTACTTCATGCTGGACCAGAGGCTTTAGGAATTTTACGTGCCGCGCCCGCAATTGGCTCGATGTTAACGGGTTTTTATCTGGCTCGGCATCCGATCTTAAAATATTCAGGCAAATACATGATTGCCGCAGTAGCAGGTTTTGGCTTTTCTATCATAGCCTTTAGTCTGAGTGAAACGCTCTTTCTCAGCGTAGTTTTCTTATTCTTGACTGGATTTTTTGATTCTATTTCAGTAGTGGTTCGCTCAGCGGTATTTCAGTTAACAACCCCTGATCAAATGCGGGGCAGAGTGAGTGCGATTAATGGGATTTTTGTAGGTTCTTCGAATGAGTTAGGCGCACTTGAGTCCGGTGTTGCTGCAAGTTTAATGGGTCTGATTCCTTCGATTGCCTTTGGCGGTGCTGTCACAGTTGTAGTCGCTGCCGTAACTTATTTTTTTGCTCCAACCCTGCGAAAAATGGATTTAAAAGATTTAATAGAACAACATGCCCATGATCCAAAGCCTGAAATAGTAAAATAATTAACAAATAAAATAGAGGAGATGCAATTTGAGTTCTACCCATTTCAAGCGGGTATTGGTAGTTATTGGCGCTTATTTAAGCGCCTTTACGATAACAATTGGTATGGTCCAAGCAAAGGATAACTATCCAAACCGGACAGTTCGATTTGTGATTCCACACGCACCTGCCGGTCCAGCAGATTTGGTAGCAAGAGAACTTTCTCATTATTTATCTTCTAAATGGGGCGAGTCAGTCATTAATGACAATCGTTCAGGAGCAAATGGCAGTATTGGCGCTGAAATAGTTGCTAAAGCTCCTGCAGATGGGTACACCCTACTTTTAACTTCGATGGGCGTGGTGGCGGTAAATCCAAGTTTAAATAATCTTAAATTTGATCCTCTAAAAGATTTAACACCGATCGCCCTCGTCGCTAATTCTTCGAATGTATTAGTTGTATCGCCGAGTCTTGGCGTTAATAATCTACAAGAGTTTATTCGGTTGGTTAAAGCGAATCCTGGCAAGATGAATTTTGGTTCTGCAGGGGTTGGTACTGCCAGTCATTTATCGATGGAATTATTAAATCAAACAGCTGGTTTAAAAATGTTACATGTACCCTACAAGGGAGCTTCCCCAGCTTTAACAGATTTAATGAGTAATCAGGTTCAGGCATTTATGTCAGGCACAACAGGGGCTCTGCCTTATCTCCAGTCAGGAAAACTCATTGCTCTAGCTGTTACGAGTTCTGACAATATTGCCATATTGCCGAATGTGCCGCCGATTGCTAAAACACTTCCAGGATTTGAACTCGGTAATTGGTATGGTCTTTTTGCCCCAGCTGGAACGTCTAAAGAGCTTGTTCAACAAATCAGTCAAGATGTACAAGCCATTTTGCAATCATCAGATGTAAAAAAGAATTTATTTAAATCCGGTTTTGAACCAGTACCAAATCAAACCCCTGAACAATTTGCTCAGTTCGTAAAACGTGAAGTCGATCGTTGGTCCAAAGTTGTTAAATCTAGCAATCTTCAAGCAAACTAAATATATCCACAATGACAATTACCAAAGAACTCGTAAGACAATGCCTAGAAGGCCTTCCTTCCAAAATCACTAGCCGCGAACTCGAAGCTGCAAAAAACTGCATGATTGATAGTATTGCCTGTGCCTATACAGCCTATCAAGAAAAACCAATTGAAATCCTTAAATCTCTTTACCTTGATGGTGATGCTGGTAAGGCTGATTGCACTTTAATTGGTTACGGTAAGTCTGGTAGAGCTGCTGATATTGCACTCATTAATGGCACGATGATTAGTTTGCAACTCTTTGACGACAATCAAGCAGAAATGCGTGGCCATCCGTCAGGACCTTTACTGCCAGCTGTTTTAGCAGCTGCTGAAATAGCAGATGCGAGTATTGAGGAAGCATTAAAAGCATTTGTGATTGGCTACGAAGTCGAATGTCGATTTGGTACCATCTTAAATCCAACCCATTATGAAAATGGCTGGCACGCAACCTGCACTCAGGGTAGTTTGGCCGCAGTTGCTGCCGCTGGATATTTATTGAAATTAACGCCTGAACAAATGGCCTATGCCTTTGGTATTAATGCTTCTCAAGCAAGTGGTGTAAGGCGTAACTTTGGCACCATGACGATGTCGATGCATAGTGGTATTGCCGCAAGCAATGGTCTTAAAGCCGCTCAATTAGCCAAATTAGGATTTACCGGGGACCCTGAGATATTTGATGGAAAAATGAGTTTTGGCGATGTCTTTGCTAAAGATTGGAATAATGATTTATTAAAAGAGAACTTGCCAGAGTGGGGAGCTCCTTTTTTTATTGTCAAACCTGGTCCAACTTTTAAGTTATATCCTTGTGGTCGCCCTCCACTATTTGCTGTGGATGGCGTCTTACTCTTAAAAGAAAAGTTTGGCGTCAAACTGAGCGATGTGAAAAAAATCGTGGCAGAAGTGAGTTTTCTGTATCCAAGAACGCTTATTCATACGCGTCCGGTGAACGGCTTACAAGCAAAAGCTTCCTTAGAGTACTGTATTGCGACGAGCCTGGTTGACGAGCGACCCGTCTTAAATTCTTTCACGGATGAAGCAGTAACAAGAGCTGACGTGAAAGAATTGATTGAGCGTATCGAAGTAGTGGTGCCAGCGCATTTATCAGAGGATGTTCCGGCAGTTCGTAAAGCGCCTTTTGATCAACCGGTAACTATTACGATGCACTTGCATGATGGCAGAGTCATTAGTGAAACGGTACCTATTCACAAAGGTTCACCAAAAAATCCTGCGAGTAGCCTCGAGCTGCAAAATAAATTCCAAGATTGTTTAAGCTTATATTGTGAATCTAGTCAAATTCAGACAATCCTAGAGGGCATTGATCAACCGTCTATGAAACTTCGCGATTGGATGAAGTTGTTAGAGATTAAAAATAAAGGTTAAGTCATGCTTAAAATATTAGTTGAAGAGGACCGAATTCTGCGCTTAATGCAGGTTCTCTTAGATCCTAGTTGCTCTACTGAGCGAATCGCAGCCTTTGCTGATTTTAATTCTACTGATCAATCTGACTTTCAGGGTTGGTTAGAGCAAATGAGGACTCTTTTACCGAAACTATATCCTGCGCAAATTGTCTTGTTCCAAACTGAAGAGGAAATGCGTAGTCATTTGCCGGATACGGATGTCTTGATTGTGGAGAGTTCAAACGTTGGAGTGGCTGAATTAGAGATGGCTAAGCGCCTGAAAATAGTTCAAAATTTTGGTCAATTACACTTTAATGTTGATGCTAAAGCCTGTGCTGAGCGCGGCATTGAGGTTTTGACGCTGCGCAGAAGAACGAATATTGCGATGGCTGAACATACGATGACCTTACTATTATCGATGGCAAAAAGAATGCCTCTGATTAGCGGGCTAGTCACGACCGATCGCTTAGCGCAAGCAGGTTATCCCCTTCGACCTTATGACAAGAGACATACTGCGGGTGCTAATTTTGGTCGTATTCCACAGTTGAAAACGATTTCAGGTATGCGATTAGGTCTTCTTGGTTTGGGTGAAATTGGCTATGAAGTAGCTCCCTTAGCGAATGCTTTTGGTATGCAAGTTTCTTATCATAAAAGATCGCGTTTGCCGACCTCAATAGAAGAAAGCTTACGACTTCAGTATTTAGATGTAGAAGCGCTATTTGCAGAAAATGACTTTGTGAGTGTACACATTCCTTTTAACGAAGAAACGACTGGGCTTGTCAATAAAAAGCTTTTAGAGTTGATGCCCCATGGTTCATTTTTAATTAATACTTCTCGCGCTCAAATCGTGAATGAAAAAGATTTAATTGAAGTTTTACAAACTGGTCGTATAGCAGGAGTCGGACTCGATGTGATGCGCCAAGAGCCGGCAGCAGAAGATGACCCTTTATTACAATTTCCTCAAGTATTAGTAACACCGCACTTAGGGGGTGCTTCAAGAATGAATGGTTTAAACGATGCACAGGAGATGTTACTGCGCATCCAAACTTATTTATCTTAATTAACTCAATGGACTAATTATCATCATGACAGAATTAATTAAAACTTACTTAGACGACATCTCACCAGTTAGCTTGAAGTTACCTGCTGGAGCCTGTGATTCCCACTTTCATATCTTTGGACCAGCCAATGTTTTTCCATACGTTGAAACGCGTAATTTCACACCGGTCGATGCTACCAAAGATCAACTCTTTGACTTACATCATCGTTTAGGTATTGACCGCGGCGTGATCGTACAAACTGCATTTCATGGCTATGATAATTCCGCAACGGCTGATGCTATAGCAGCAAGACCAAATGACTATTTAGGTGTGGCCTTAGCACCCGCAGTAATTAGTACGGAAGAGCTAAAGAAACTATACAAGCAGGGTTTTCGAGGTGTTCGTTTTAATTTTATGGCGCACTTAAAAACCAAAGATTCGATGGAAGATATTTTGGCATTAACGCACCGTCTTGAACCTTTAGGGATGCACCTACAAATTCATTTTGAGCCAAGCCTCGTGCATTCATTGAGTAGTGAGTTAAAAAAATCGGCTGTGCCCGTCATGATTGATCATATGGGCCGGGTAGATGCGAGTTTGGGAGTTAATCATCCCGATTTCCAAGGGTTACTGCAACTAATGAAAGATCCGAAATTTCACATGAAAGTAAGTGGCTTAGATCGTATTTCAAAGGTTCCACCATACGAAGACGGTATCCCTTTTGCCAAAACTTTAGTGGATGAGTTTACTGATCGTTGTGTTTGGGGAACGGACTGGCCACACCCTAATCATCACCATATTCCAGACGACGCAGTACTCGTAAATTCCATTGCTCGAATTGCCGATAATGCAGAAAAAATCGAGCATATAATGGTTAAAAATCCCGAGCAGTTTTATGGCTTCGGCGCTTCTAATTAAAAATTTGTAACTAAAGCAGATTCCATTTAAATTAACTTTAAAAGAAAAAATAATGAGTACAGGAAGATTAGCAGGCAAAGTAGCATTAATTACTGGCGCAGGTTCAGTGGGTCCAGGCTGGGGCAATGGTCGTGCGAGCGCAATCCGATTTGCAGAAGAGGGCGCACTCGTTTTTGCAACAGATATTGATCAATCTAGATTAGATGAGACCTTAAAACTAGCTGGTGATTTAGCCCCAAGAATTAAGACAGGTATTGTGGATATTTTAAAATCAGCTTCGATTGAGCAAATGGTAAAGGAATGTATCGCTACTTATGGCAAGATTGATATTTTAATGAATAACGTAGGTGGTTCAGCAAAAGGTGGTCCAGTCGAAATGCCTGAGGAAGTTTGGGATACGCAAGTAGATTACAACTTAAAGAGTGTCTTTTTAACTTGTAAATATGTCTTGCCACACATGGTTGCTGCCAACTCAGGATCGATTATTAATATGGCATCTACCTCTGGTATGCGTTGGACCGGGGCAGCACAGGTTGCCTATGCTGCCACGAAGGCTGGCGTGATTCAACTCTCGAAAGTCGTCGCAGTGCAATACGCCAAACAAAATATTCGGGTCAACACCATTGTGCCAGGTCAATTGCACACCCCAATGGTAGAGACACGTTTAGCAGGTCAGAGAGCGGGCGGCGATGTACAAGCACTTCTCGCACAGCGTCAGTCTAGAATCCCTTTGCCATTTATGGGCGATGGACGGGATACTGCTAATGCAGCAGTATTTCTAGCTTCAGATGAATCTAGATTTATTACGGGCACAGAAATTGTGATTGATGGTGGTATGTCTGCACGTTGCGACTAAGGAAAAATAATGAAACGAATACTTGATAAAAAAATACTCAATAAAAAACTAGTTCAATTTGGTTTGTGTGCTGTAGCAGTTTTCTCTTCAAGTTCTTTTGCACAAACGAACTCCATCAAGATGCTCGTTGCCTTCCCACCGGGCGGTCCCGTTGATTTTGTGGCTAGGACTGTTGCAGAACCACTCGGTAAAGAGCTAGGCGTGCAAATTATTATTGAAAACAAACCGGGTGCGAATGGGGCAATCGCTGCTGAGTATTTGGGTGCCAACCCAGCAGACGGCAAAGTGTTATGGTTTACCAGTGCGGGTGCCGTTGTAATTAATCCTGGCCTATACGAAAAACTTCCCTATAACCCTTTAAAAGATTTAGCGGCTATTTCTTTGGTCGTGAATAACGTTGAAGCCCTTGTCGTCAATCCGGCCAATCCTGCCAATAATGGTGTGGAATTCGTAGCGCTAGCTAAGCAACGCGACGTGACAATGGCATCATCTGGTACAGGTAGTGTGCCCCATTTAGCGATGGAGCAGTTAGCGGACTCTACTAAGGGACGTTTCTTACACATCCCTTACAAAGGTGCTGCTCCCGCAATTACCGATGTAATGGGTGGACATGTAGACGGTTTCTTTGGCGATATACCTGGTTTAATTTCTTACATCAAGTCGGGTAAATTAAAAGTAATCGGTATTGCCGCACCGAAGCGCAGTAGCGTTTTGCCAGATGTCAAAACCTTCGCAGAATTGGGGATCCCGGGTGTGGACTCCAACAATTGGTATGCTTTATTTGCCAAGGCTGGTACTCCCAAAGCAGAAATTGATCGAATCAATGCGGCGATGAAAAAAGCATTAGCCAATGAAGCAACCAAATCAAAGCTCTTAGCCTCTGGTGCGGAACCGGTTGGATCTAGCCCTGAAGAACTAGATACGATTATGAAATCAGATATTACTAAATGGACTAAATTGATCAAAGCGAAAAATATTAAGCCAGAGTAAACATATTTGAGTGAGTGGTTACTTTTAATGAGAAGTATGAATTTAAAGGGTTGTAGACATGCAAAAAAGAATCTCACCAGTTGAACCAGGTAGTCGTCCTGAACTAGCTGAAATCGAAGCGAATATCTTAAAAGAAAGAGGCAGAATCTCGCCCCTTTACCAAACTTTGCTCAACAGCCCAGCTATTGCTCATGGTTGGGAGACTTTATTAACCGCGATTCGTAATAAAAATTCACTACCAGCATCAATCCGTGAAATGATTATCTTGCGCGTTGCTATTATTAACCGTGCGCCTTATGAATTTGATGCGCATGTGCCACATGCCTTAAAAGCCGGAGTTTCTAACGAACAACTCGACGCTCTAAAGGCACCGACTTTTGCACAAATCCCGTCAATTTTCACTGATCTAGAAATGGCAGTTCTACGTTTAACGGAAGAGATGACACTGCAAATTCAGGTTCCTGATGAGGTGTTTGAGCCTATTCGCGCGAGTTATAACGATCAAGAAGTATTGGAGGTAGTGACTACAATCGCTGCTTACAACATGGTTTCAAGACTTCTAAATGCATTACATGTAGGGCATTAACATCGCGTTCAATTCATAAATATATGGGAGATCAATATGTCACATCGAATTTTCAAATTACTAAGTGCCTTGAGTTTTTGTTTACTCGGAACTCTTTCACAAACCATCATGGCAGCTGATCTCAATGTAATGGCATCGGTTGCCTTTAAAGATGCATACTTAGAAATGCAACCAGAGTTTGAAAAAATTACTGGTAAAAAAATTAATACACTGTGGTTACCAACCGTAGAAATAATGAATCGCTTGAAAGCGGGTGAAAAATTTGACCTAGTGATTATGTCTTCAACCAACGTTGAACAACTCATGAAAGAAGGCAAACTACTGAATGGCACAAGACAAGATTATGTGAAGTCAGCAATCGGTGTCGGAATTCCAAAAGGCTCCAAAAAGCCTGATTTAAGTACTGCACAGTCCACCAAAGAAGCCTTACTGAATGCTAAATCTGTCGGTTATTCAACTGGCCCGAGCGGTGTTTATTTGGCAGCTTTATTTGATCGCATGGGTATTGCTGAAGCCTTAAAACCAAAATTGAAAATTGTGCAAGGTGAGCCAGTTGGCGCATTGGTTGAGCGTGGTGAAATTGAGCTTGCCTTACAACAAATTCCTGAAATATTATCTGTGCCGAAAATAGATTATGCTGGACCATTACCGGCAGAACTAAACAGTACAACCATTTTTTCATTTGTACTGATGGATACTCCGAAGAGTAAAGATTTGGTATTGGCCTGGATGGATTTTTTAAGAACACCTAAAGCAGTGCCGATTATTAAAAAGTATGGACTCAATCCTGCTTGGTAAATCCTTGCTTTTTATTGAAGCTCCTAATTTTAGGAGCTTTTTTTATACATATCAATCTTGTCGAATGGCAGCCACAATTCGCAAAGGTCCTCCGCTACCACCAGCAATTTTCATGGGTAAAGCTACGATGTAAGCTCCTTTTACAGGGATAGAATCGAGATTAGTTAAATTTTCAAATCCAGAAATATTATTGCCAAGTAATATGCGGTGAGTTTGAAAATCCTTCGACTGTCCATAATCAATACTTGCTGTATCAATGCCGACGGATTTTGGTAAGCGATTTTCTACCAGCCAAGTACTTGCCTGGGCTGAAATCCCCGGAAAGTGTAGTTCTGGAATAGCTTCCATACCCTTTTTATCAGTGCCGAAATATTCTTTTCTGTTAGGGTAAAACTTTGCGTATCCAGTATTAAATAAAACAATACTACCCTTCGGAATTTGGCCATTTGCTGTTTCCCAATCAATCAAGTCTTGAGGGCTAATCAGGTAATCAGGATTATTTTGAGTCTTGGCACTGACGTTAATTACTACGGCATAACCAGTTAGAGAATCGAGAGGAATTTGATCGACTGTCTAGCCTTTTTCTGCAAAATGAATGGGCGCATCTAAATGCGTGCCACCATGTTCTGGAGTACTAATGGTATAAGAAGAGTAAAAAAAGTTACCAGGAGTTTGCCCTTTAAATTCCTCAGTATGCTCAAAGCCTTTGACATTATTGGGCCAATAAAGAGTGGATTCATCATATGAGTGCGACAAGTCAACCCATTTCGCTTTATTGAAATCTATAGCTTGATTATTCTTGGAGGGAGAACAGGCGATAAGTCCAAGTGAAAGAAGTAAAGCAAATAATAAAGATGTGGATGTGCGCATAATCGTTATTCCTTTAATGTTAAGTCTTATTTATTTAATTGTAAAAAATTATACAAAGTATCTGTTTTAAGAACTTTAAATCCGTTAAATTAATCTTAGTAAATGATCAGCAGTTTTTGGCAATCCTACTTTTTTCATGGAATCTATAAATTCAATCTTGCTTATTTGGGGATTTGAATTTCTTTTTCTTAAACATTCCATAATTTCAAGAGCTTTCAGAGGCTCTAAAGATAATTAAAGCATCACAAAGTCGTCGGGATGTAGAGTCTTTATACCGTATTTCTCCAAGGTTTTAGAAGGAAAATCTTTAATGTTTTTTGTTAATATAAAGTCAACATCCCCGGCTATTGCAGCAGCTAAGACATGCCGATCATCAGGGTCTGGAAGTTGTAACGAGGATATCAATTTTTGGTAGCTTGATTTTTTAATTTCCCAATCAGGAATTGCTTGGTGCATTTTAAGTAAGCGGTATTTAACTTTATTCAAAGAAATATCGGGTCGATCTCGAAGAAGTGATCTAGTCCATTCATCATCAATATGTTTAGTCCATCTTGCTGAATAGGCTTCCTGCCATGCAAACTCAATTAGTAAATTAGCGATCGTTACTGGATAAAGAACACAAGCATCTAATAAAGCAGTAAATCTTGTTCTAAAAACCATCTCTAATTTAGGCCTAACTCTTGGGACTGGTTGATTAAATCTTGCATCGCATTATTTTGAATTTCTTTCATCTTCTCCTTATAGTTTAATAAATCGTCACTATTCACTCTGCGATGAGACCCTACTGTTGAGAATGGAATTTTCCCTTCTTTAAGTAACTTTGTTAAAAATGGTCGTGAAACATTTAATATACTTGCAGCCTCTGCGGTTGTAAGCTCTCGACTTTGAGGGATTAGTAAGAACCTTTGTCCCTCCGCTAAAGCGCCTAGAGTATAAGCAATCAATTGAAGTATTTTTGGAGGTAATCTTAAAATTGGGGTTTCATCAGTGATGACAAATTGATCCTTATTGAGTAAGGCTAATTTATCTGGGCCGGAATGATTTAGAGCAGCTAAGATGCTTTGTTGTGCAGTTCTTGCTAAATCAGACTCCTTTTTATTGAGAAATTCATTATTAAAGTGTTTGTCGATAATTTTTGTCATGTTGCACCCTTGGTAAAAAGAAAAATGCTTATCAAGCAATATTAACTGAAATAAGTGTAACAAGTGTAATATCTTATTTAAATTAAGGGTTTTAAAATAGATTTTGACATCAGTACTAGAACTAATGTTTGAGAACTGCCAGGGAATTGTTTGAGAACTGCCAGGGAATTATCAACTACTCATCATTTGTGGTTGCTGCCTCAGGATAGAGATTAGGCATTAGAAACTGTAAGGCGCTCAATGGAAATGCAAATTGGACAGGGGATTTATGGTTCTTACTTTTCACTAATCCGGTATCAATCAAGCGCGATAGTAATGACCTTGCAGAACGTTCACCCAACCCCGTCATCTGTAAAAATTCTCCTCTTTTCAAAGGTCCAGCTATGAAGAGATGGTAGAGAGGCATGATTGCTTCTCTACGAATCAATTTATCTTGTGTCGACCAATAAATGATAAGTGCCTCAATATGATTTTTCATATTACTTAGATCGAGCATTTTTTCCATGAAACTTACTTGGTCGTTAGCGATTTTTAGAAACCAATCGCACCATTCCCATAGAGCTTTTTCACTTAAATTACCTCTACCATCGAGGTCACCTTGTCTAGGAGAGTCAGCGGCTGAAAGGTATGCATAATAGGAGTCACGATTGCGAGCAAGTCCTCGGTTCATTGACCACAGTCCTTTTGTTAAGGGAAGCAAAGCTAAATGGGTTTGTAAACGTACAGCCCTGCCGTTACCATCCAAGAAAGGATGAACCCACATCGCCCGTTGGTGTTCACAAGCAATTGAAATGACACCTTGCTGAAAGTTGCCTGATTTTGCGTAAACTTGATCCATTCTTTCTAAAAAATGAGGAACGCTACTCCAAATCGGTGGTTCATGGTTTCCAACGATGACATCTTCATGCCGAATATGGCCGGGCTCAATAATTCTGCCATCAGAAGTGGTTCTATCTTGAGTTACAAGGCGACTATACAAAGCTTGGTGAGCATTCACTAAAACAGTGGATTGAAGAGTGGTATCTAATCCAAAAGAAGAAAATTTTTCAAGTTCTTTCTCAGCATCAATATATGCGATGGCGATTCTTTGAAGTTTTGCAGTGTTTGGCTGATCAGAAAAGTCCTTTACCAACGCACGCTCAATATTTGCTGGATGAGTGCTTTGGCCTTCGATACGATTCGAATAATAGGAGTTCATCGAGCGAACTAGTTCTTGAATGGATGCAATTGTAGTGAAATGAATACCATTACCTAAGCGGGCAGATTTTTGGATAAGTTCGTCAGCCTGCGTACGCAGTATTTCAAGCTTCGTTTGGGGCAACAAAGGCTCAAATTGATGTATTTTTGAATAATGAAAAGATGAATTTTGATTCATTTTTGCCGGTAAAAATGCCAGTAAAAAATTAAATAATATCCAATATTAACAGTAATTTAAGAAAATAAAAAGACTTATTTTTTAATTTTTTTTGCCGGTAAATTTACCGGTAAATTACTTCTTCTCAGTTACGAGAAAAAGTAATCTCCAGATACTTTTATAGATTTTTTTGCATGAACTCGTGAAACTTATCTGCCATCTGCGGGTAGTAGTCCTTCCACATCGGGAAATGGATTAAATCAATATCTTGATCTTCTATCGGCAACTGAAATAACTCACTATTCGGGATTAATTCTGCAGCAGCTAGTCCGTTGACACTAGCGTGGGTTTTATCATTGCCCGGAATCACTAAGACTGGTAATTGATAAGCTTCTAATTCAGCATTCTCCATCCCCATCACTGGGCTTCTTGGACCTAGTAAGAATTTTCCTAACCAATGTTCCATTTGTGCAATGTAAACCTGGGGATCCATTTTCATTAAGTAGTCGCGGTTTGCAGGATTAAGGGCTAAGCGATCTTGATAAGGCAGTGTTTCACATAGGCCAGCCATGCCGCCTTCTTTCACTGCATTAATGTATTGCAAATAATACATATTGGGTAACCGTCCGGCAGCAAACTCTCCACCCGTAACACGCATTAAAAGTAAACCACGCACAGCTTCGGGGTGTCTACGTTTTACCAGCATACAAAGTCTTGCACCTGCGGAGGAGCCACTGAAAAATGCAGGCAGAGCACCTAAGCTTTTCATTAGTAGATATAAATCATCTGCCCAAATTTCCTCTTCTCCTTCGTCACCCTCATATAGCATTTGGGAGGCGCCAAGATTTCTGCGGTCATGTACCACCACCCGATAGCCATGCTTCGCAATCGTTTGGGCAAATAAAACCATCTCTTGATGGCTATTACGTCCGCCAGAATTTAAAGCTAACCAAGGGCCCTCAGTACCAAGCACTTCATAAAAAATTTGTACACCACGAATATCAGCGTAAGGCATTTCGATTACTTTCTATCAAGATATTTAATAAGGCAATGATCAATTTATTCAATTTTAATATTGGCATCTTTAATCACTTTGTCCCATTTTGTGACTTCACTACGCACAAACTGTTTAAAGCTTTCTGGACTCTCACTACCGATGTCATAGCCATAAGTAGCTGCCTGAGCTTTATAGGCATCCGTACTCATTACTTTATTTAAGTCAGTAAATAACTTCGTAACCACGGCCGCAGGTGTGCCTTTAGGTACGAAAATACCATTCCAACCAGAAGCTTCTACACCTGTTAAGCCAGCTTCAGCGAGAGTTGGTACGTCAGAAAGAATATTAATACGCTTAGAACCTGCAACACCTAAAGCTTTTAATTTGCCACTTTTAATATGCTGAGCAATGACTACGGGAGCTAAATAAGCAACCATCACATGTCCACCCAATAAATCAGGCATTTCAGCACCAATTGCTTTGTAAGGGATTTCTGTCATTTTGATACCAGCTCTTGATTTGGTAAGCTCACCCAAGAGTTGAGTAATGGAACCGGCGCCGCCAGAAGCTGAAGTAATTTTCTGTGGATCTGATTTAGCAAGAGCGAGAAATTCTTTTAAATTATTTACACCTAGCGATGGATGCACCACCATCACTAACGGCACACTGACAACTCGTGTCACTGGCTCTAAAGCATCACCCAATTTACAACAAGTATTCTTTGTTAATAGATCATTCAGAGCGTTATTTACATTACCATGGAATAAGGTATATCCATCAGCAGGAGCCCGCGCCGCTTCAGCAGCGCCTATTGCACTATTCGCGCCAGGTTTGTTATCAATAATAATTTGCTGACCAAATAGTTCGGATAGGCCAGGTATTAAATCTCTAGCAGCATTATCCACAGCACTGCCTGGTCCAGCTGGTTCAATGATTTTGACGACCTTATTGGGATAGTTTTGTGCAATACCAGGAAGTGAGCAGAACATCATCAGTCCTGTAAGGCTGATTAATAAACTCTTTTGTAATAGTCGCTGTTTGATCATGCTGTCTCCATTATTTTGTTGAATCGTTCTTTGATAACTTATTTACTTTTTCTACCTTAGGCGCTTTGCGACACTTTAAGTAAAAAGCCCTTCATAATTTCATTAAATCCTGCTGGGTTTTGTAAATTCGCAATATGCGCAGCCCCAGGCACTGGTGTGTAGTAAGCATTTGGTATTTGCTCTGCAATAGCTCTCATGATTGGTTCAGGACCACCCACTCTATCCTCAGCACCACCCATTAACATAGTAGGAACTTTGATTTTCCCGAGTTGACTTTCTACATCAAGACCTACAAAGGCACTGACGACCCCTAGATAACCTTCGGTACTCGTGCCACGAATCATCTGTCTAACCGCTTCTAATTTTTCTGGATAAGCTTGTTTGAATGATTCTGAAAACCAACGTTGGGCAGTGTTTTCGACAATCGCTTCAATCCCACCTTGTTTAACTGTATCCATTAATTGATGCCACATCGCGGCAAACTCTGGCACCATTTTTGACCTGCAACAGCAAGGCAGTAGACTCAATAAACGATCCGAATGATTGATTCCCATCGCTAAAGCAATCGAGGCGCCAAGACCTAATCCAGTTAAATGGCTTTTTTGAATACCTAATGCATCCCACAGTGCAATTAAATCTGCGCTGAGGAGTTCAATCGAGTAAGGAGCTGGAGTCGCAGCGGTTTTACCCTGTCCCCTGAGGTCATATCTGAGGATCTGAAAATCATCTTTTAACGCAGCGACTTGATCTACCCACATCGTTGTATCGTTAGTGATGCCTGTGACCATAGTGAGCCATGGACGATTTGGATTGCCGTCAATCTCGTAATGCATTTGAATGCCGTTTGCTGTAATCAACATATTCTTTCCGATTTCTTTTAATTTATTAGTGAGGATTATTTGAAGTAGTCTTGTTTCATGAGTCCTGCTGCGTTACCACAGCATACTTTGTGAATATCTTCAGGAGAAAGTCCTACTGAAAATACGGATTTAATACCTTCACGAATGTACATCTCGCCACCTTCAGGATCAAAAGGACAGTCGCTAGCAAACACCACATGTTCGCTACCAAAAAAGTCCAAGCCACATCGCAGCGCCGACGCAGAACCGCCAAGAACGGTGTCGCCATAAAACATCTTGAAGTAATCAATTGGGGCTTTTTTTAAATTTTTTAAAACATCTTTTTCTGCACCATCTGCACTTCTTGCGCCTAACTGTGCCCAAAGTGTTTCAGCTCGACCACCGAAATAAGGTAGCATGCCACCGCAGTGATGGGTGATTAATTTTAGGTTTGGAACCTTATCGAACAAGCCCGAAAAAACCATACGTGTCATAGCTAGACTCGTTTCAACAGGCCAACCTAATACCTGCCAGAACTCATATTTCGATTTTTCTTCATCAACATAATCAGGCTTGTTTGCCAGCCGAATAGGATGCATCCAAATAGGTAACTGATAATGATTTGTCATGCGCTCAAAAATTGGCAAGAACTCAGGATTATCAATTGCCCGACCATTGACGCTGGTTAAAATTTGCACTCCAACAGCCCCCATGTGATTAATTGCAAAGTCCATTTCTTCGATTGCAGCCGCTGGGTTATTCATAGGTAGACTGGCCACAAAACTAGGGAACTGATCAGGCCAAGTTTGACACATCTCATACATTCCCTCGTTGGCAATTCTAGCGAGCTTAGGAGATAAATCTGGGCCACCTAACATGTCTGGTGAGGGAACGGCAAGTGAAAGAATCTGTTTGACCTGAGGCCATTTTTTTAACATTTCTACACGAGCAGGAATATCCCAGAGTAGTTTTAAGCTGCTCATGCGCTTAGCAAGACCAGGGTCACTACTATGAACTTTCATTTCCTCTAAATATTTCAGAGGCATGACGTGGTTGTAAATATCAATACAAGGTTGATTCATGTCCATAAATTATCTTTTTTAGTCTTGGGTAATATGCGCTTGCGTTACAACATTCTTCCAGCGTTGCATATCGGATTTCATCAAGGTACTCAGCTGATCAGCATTCATTAGATTGACGAAAATACCTTGTTCTTTTAATTGTTTTTTCACGTCATCTAGTTCCATGACTTCTGTAAAGTCTTTATATAATTTATTTTGAATTTCTTTAGGGGTTCCAGCAGGAGCTAAGAGCCCATACCAAGGGAATAGATTTTCAAATTCAGGGATACCTTGTTCTACAAAAGTTGGGATTTCAGGCAATAACTCTGAGCGCTTAGAACCAGTAACGGCTAACATTTTTATCTTGCCTGCCTTTGCAAAAGGTAATAGCGAGTTAAAGGTCGCAATCATGACTTGTACTTGACCACCAATCAGATCCGTTTGAGCTCCAGACAGACCTTTATAAGGAACGTGGACCAAATCTAAGCCCTTCAGATTTTTGAGTAACTCCATCGACAAATGGTGTGGTGTCCCGCTACCTGGTGTCCCATAATTCATTTTGCCTGGCTTACTTTTAATCAAGGCAAATAAACTATTTAAGTCTTTAGCTGGCACGTCATTATTAATCGCTAAGCCATAACTGGAGGTTGCTAATCTAGCAATCGGTGCTAAATCACGGATCGGATCATAGGGTAAGGATTTATAAATGGACGGCGTCATCGTAATCGTATCAATCGCCATTAATAAGGTCAGTCCGTCTGGGGGCGCTTTTGCCACCTTATCTGTTCCTAAGTTACCACTCGCACCAGGTCGATTCTCCACAATCACAGCTTGTTTCCAGCGCTCCGATAATTTAGGGCTAATAATACGAGCAATCGTATCGCTACCACTGCCTGAGGTAAAAGGCACCACTAAGGTAACGGGTCTACTCGGATAGTTTTGCACATCTGTTTGAGCAAGACCTGTAAAAGAAAATGTCGCAATAACGGTAGCCACAATTCCGCAAACAATCGAGGAAGATCTTAATCTCCAAAGAGGGTAATTTTTCATAAGAAGCTTTCCCAGATACGATTAGTCAATCGACATTTTTGCTTGTTTAACGATGACTTCAAATTTCTTTGATTGGAGTTCAGCATCTTTTGTCACTTCAGAAGGAGTTGTTAACCAAGGTTCAAAGCCAAAAGTTGCCATATTCTTTTGCACATCTGGATCTTTGAGAGCAATCAACGTTTCTTGATGAAATTTATCGATGGCAGCTTTAGGAGTTCCCCTTAAAGCGTAGATTGCCACCCATGTTTTGAGTTCGAAATTCTTCGGTCCACCCGCTTCAGATACGGTAGGGATATCGAGATAGCCAGTTAAGCGCTTAGGAGCAGCGATACCCAAAAATTTCACTTTTTTGGCACGGAAAAGAGGGCCAGCTGAGGCAGCAGTACCAAAGGCCCAGTCGACTTCACCGTTCGCAACGGCGTTATAGACAGAAGGTAAATCCTTGTAGGGAACATGGTTCATTTGGGCGCCAATTTCCGCTTCAAACATTGCGGCACCAACGTGACCAGCACTACCCACACCCCAAGAAGCAAATGTCAAAGCACCACTTTTTTCTTTAGCAGCAGCGACGAGATCGCCGACGGTATTCCACTTAGAGTTCGCAGGAACAACGATAAAGAAATTGGTCCAATACAGAGGGGCTGCTGGTTCAAAGTCCTTATTAAAATCAAAGGGCATTTTTTTAAATAAATGCTGTTGTAAGGAAACATGGGTGTTGTCGACTTGTAAAAAGGTATAACCATCGGCAGCTGATTTTTTCACTGCATCAACCGCAAGCCAGCCATTGGCACCAGGACGATTATCCATAATGATGGCTTGACCAACTTGTTTTCCCATTTTATCCCCCACATTACGCATGAGGGCATCAGGGCCGCTGCCAGCAGAGAATGAAGTCACAATCCGAATCGGTTTATCGGGATAGTTTTGCGCCTGAGCAGTAAGAGTGCTAGCAATGAAGCTAAAAAATAAAGCTGTTTTTATAAAAAAATTCATGTTTGCCTCCTCCAAAAGAGAGATGATGTACTAATCTTTAATGTTGACCACTGATTTTATATAGGAATACTTTAGCATCATTTGCTATCTCATCACCAGTCCAAGCGACATGCTGATCGGGGCGAATCAAAGTAAAGCGTTTTGGATACAACTGTCCAATGGCTGATTCGGTCGGATGAATAACTTTTAATGGAATTCTCAGTTCCTGGGCCGCAATAATTAAGGGCTCAGCTGCCGGATGAGAATTTTGATCGGATAACAACAAAGTAAAGCCCATGCCAAAATGATCGTAAAGAGAAGATCCGTCGTGTAGCCAAGCATGAGGGGCTAGACAACCAGCGCGCGAGGACGGAACATAATTGATGAAATCATTCTCAGGGTAGGGTTGACCGTCATACAACATTACCGGTGAATGTTCGTAACGATATCCAAGAATTACACCTAAGGTCGTAAATTCGCGCATTTTAGAACGCTCAATTTGTTGACCAATTTGTTGTCTTAGGGTTTCACCGTTTGCGTCATTATCTTCAAGTCCTTCGCGCCACAACTGATTACCAAGAACGGCGTGGTTGACAACTGCTTCGTTCATCACTAAGTCATGCACTGGTCGGCGCTCTAATTCGTAACTATTAAGCAGTTCTGTTCCACCCCAACCATGCAGATTGGCAGCAATTTTCCAACCAAGGTCAACACCGTCAGCAATCCCCATATTCATGCCGTAACCACCAAAAGGTGGATGTAAGTGACAAGCATCACCCGCTAAAAATATTCTTCCTTTGCTATAGTGAGTGGCAATGAGTCTGCTAGCAATCCATTCGTCCGAGGAGAGCACTTCGTAAGGTAGGTCAATACCAGTCGATTTTTTAATCAGCTCTGTAGCGCCGTTCAAATCAAATTTTGCATCTTTATCGACCCCAGTTGGCATAAAGAACCAACGATCACGATCCATCGGCCCAATTAAGCCGGGAGCCTCTGGGTTCACTTGCCAATACATAATAGCTGGTCCAAGCTCATGCGCCTTATCCAAACCAGGGGCACTAAACACAATATTGTAATTTTTGGATAAACCTTGTTGGCCTTCCATTTTGGCATCAATCACTTCTCTGACTTTCGAGCGAGAACCATCGGCACCAATTAAATAAGCGCATTGAATTTGCGTAATATCTCCAGATTGGCGATTTTTATACGAAGCAAGGACATGTTGTGGGGTATTTTGTACTTCTAGTAACTCTGTATTAAATAGAATCTTCACGCTAGGCAAAGTTAAGGCATAAGCCCGCATGACTTCCTCAACGGTATATTGCGGAATCCACTGCGAATGTTCTGAGTACAAAGGGTTACGTCCAGGGGCACAATAAAATGAGTTCTCAAACCGCATCAACTCATAACCAGATAAACGGGTACAGAAAACGACGTTCGATGGATAGTTAAGACCTAAAGGGGAGGCTTTGCGTAATTGATCAGCAATGCCCCAACGACGAAAATGCTCTCTCGTTCTGGCATTCGTGGTTTTGGCACGTGGCGCATAACCAACCCGCTCATTGCGCTCAATGACTAAACATTCAATTCCACGTCGACCTAACTCAATGGCACTAGCCAGTCCAACTGGACCCGCACCGACAATTAATACGGCTGGATGATTCTTTTGCATACGCTGTCTCGATGATTTGTATAGTAAATATAGAAATAATAATGACTAGAATCAAATCATTAAAATGATATGATAAATAACTATTTTAAATCTAGTATAAATTCGAATGCCCATTGTTTGGAGACAGGTCTTTTGTGATGATTTCCAAGAAGTGGCAATAAATTAAGAGGAAAATCAAATGGCAATTCCAGTTAATCCCGATCTCGTCGAAAAAGTCGTTTTAGGTAATCGTATTTTGTATCATCTCGGAGTTTTAGACGGTTTTGGACACATTAGCTGTCGTTTAGATAACTCCCCAGAACATTTCTTACTCTCGGCCAATCGTGCACCCGGCCGCGTCACAAAAGATGATATTCTCTGTTTGGATTTAAATGGGGATATTGTCAATCCGACTGATAAACGCTCCTACTTAGAGCGTTTTATCCATAGCGAAATTTATCGTAGTCGTCCAGATGTGATGTCTATCGTGCACAGCCATTCAGCGAGTGTGATTCCATTTGGTGTAACGGGCACTCAACTAAAGCCTATCTATCATATGAGTGGATTTTTGGGAGGTGGTACAGCCCTATTTGAGATCCGTGATGCAGTCGGTGAAGATAATGATTTGCTTATCCGAGATAAGTATCTTGGTGAAGCTTTAGCCAAGTCTCTTGGTGGTTTTAATTGTGTATTGATGAGAGGTCATGGAGCAACGATTGTGGCTCCTAGTGTTGAGGTTGCAGTGTTTCGCTCGTACTACGCAGAGTCAAACGCAAAACTACAATTAACCGCGATGGGAATGAACGCGCCAATCACTTATTTGCATGAAAAAGAAGCTCATAATGCGATGGTGACAAATGAAGGTCAAATTAAACGTGCCTGGGATCTTTGGGTTGGTCAAGTAGCTGATCAAATTGAATAAACTTCATTAAAGGGTTAATACAAATGCTTACCAATTATGTTAAAAATGGTTTAACTTTGTTGATTGGCGCAGTTTGCTTCGTTGGTAGCATTGCGCAGGCTCAAAGCAACTATCCAAATCGACCTATTAAAATGATTGTGCCTTATGCGACAGGTGGTGGTTCGGATATTTTGGCTAGAGCTATTGGCGCTAAACTACAGGTGCTTTGGGGGCAAGGGATTGCGATTGAAAATCGGCCTGGCGCATCGGGTAATATTGGTACGGAAATGGTGGTTCATTCGCCAAGTGATGGTTATACCTTAGTCATGCAAAACTCCACTATGGTGGGCAGTGCCGCAGTTTCTGGTAAGTTAAGTTACGATCCAGAAAAGGATTTAACACCTATTATGGTGCTTGGTCTCACACCAATGTCCATTGTGGCAAGTGAGGCTTCTAAAATTAAAAACCTAAAAGATTTAGTTGCCTTTTCTAAAGCAAATCCTGATGTTCTTAATTATGGTTCCTGTGGTATCGGTTCGCCACAGCATATTTTGATGGAAATGGTGAAGTTTGAAACTGGCGTTAAAGCTAATCATATTGTTTATAAAGGTTGCGCACCTGCTGTAACTGATGTGGTCGGTGGTCAAGTTCAGTTGGCAGTAGTAAGTGCTAACTTGGTTTCGCAATATGTGAAGACCGGACGTCTACAATCGATTGGTATCTCAACTGCTAAGCGCTATAACTTAATGCCACAGTCATTAACTTTCTCAGAACAAGGCTTCAAGTCGATTGATGACTCTATTTGGTATGCACTGATGGGACCAGCAAACTTGCCACCAGAAATAGTAAAAAAATGGCAAACTGAAGTGACCAAGATATTGGCTGATCCTGCTGTTCGAGAGAATTTATCGAATGCAGGTGTAGAAGCTTATGATGGCAATCCTTATGAACTTGGCAATTTGATTAAAAAGGATTTAGTTAAGTTTGGTAAGTTAGTCAAGTCTGCGAATATTAAACCTGAGTAAATTTTAAACTTCCAATTTCTTTCAGTCATGATTCAAAAAATTCGCATGCAGGGTTTAAAGCACGCCTCTAAATTGTTAATAGGCGGTGGGTTGATTCTTTTTTCGAGTTTAGTTTTTAGCCAAACTAGTTCGAATACAAACTCAAGTAATTATCCGAATAAGTCGATTCGTTTAGTTTCGCCGATTCCGCCAGGCGGCGCTCCTGATTTAGTTGCTCGAGCCCTAGCCAATCGATTGAGTAATCAATTGGGCTTATCTGTCTTTGTCGAAAACAAAGTAGGTTCCAACGGCAATATTGCTGCCGATGTCGTTTCCCACTCGCCGGCTGACGGATATACATTGCTGATTGGGATGGATAGTTTATTTGTGATTAATCCCTACCTATATTCCAAATCAGTGAATGCGAATAATGAATTTCGCCAAGTTGCAACCCTTGCGAGTAATCAATTTGTTTTAGCCGTTAATAGTAAATTACCAGTGAAGAATTTAGCTGAGTTTGTGGACTATGCCAAAAAAGCAAATCCTATCGCGGCCTATGCTTCTGGCGGTAATGGTAGTCAACACCATTTAACGATGGAAATGCTTAAAGCCCGGGCTGATATTGATTTGTTACACGTACCTTATAAAGGTGGCGTAGAAGCCACTACTGCTACGATTGGCGGAGAAAGTATTGCCATGTTTTCGGGTACATCTAATGCGAATTTGATTCGCTCAGGCAAACTCAAAGCCATTGCCGTTTCTGGTTTAAAACGGTCTAAGGATTTACCGGAAGTGCCTACCATTGCTGAATCCTATCCAGGCTTTGACAACACAATTTGGATTGGTTTGTTTGCCCCAAAAGATACTCCTGATGCAGTGGTTGCGAAGTTACGACAAGAAGTCAATAAGGCACTAACTGATCCAGAAATGATTGAGACTCTCGCTAAAGCCGGCGGGATTGAGCCACTCATTACTACTCAGGAAGAGTTTACTAATTTAATCAAAAAAGATCAGCTCAAGTACAGTACGATCATCAAAAAATTAAATTTAAAACTCAATTAAATAACTATTTCAAACATCACTAGGAGCAGCTCTTGGCCAATTTACCTTTATCGATAGCAGTCGGAGATTATGATCACATGCGTGATTTAACAACAGGTAGAGTGGTTCCTGACGGTATCGAAGTTCGCCCAATCAATGTTCCTACTGAGGAAATGTTTTTTCGGTTTATTAAGTTTCAAGAGTTTGATGTGTCTGAAGTCTCCTTTGCAAAAGCATTGGCCATGGTTTCACAACCTAATCCTTGGCTTGTATTAATTCCGGTCTTTCCCTCTAGAGCATTTAGACATTCATCCATCTATGTCAGACAAGATGGTGACATTAAAACGCCAAAAGATTTAGCCGGTAAAAAAATCGGGATTCCAGAATGGGCTCAGACCGCTTCGATTTACTCAAGAGGGATGTTAGCGCATGAATATGGGGTTGACCTAACCTCGATTGAATGGTTTCAAGCAGGGGTCAATGATGCTGGTCGTCGCGAAAAAGTGAAACTCAACCTGCCAGCAGGCATTCGTTACACCGCCTGTCCGGATAAAAGTATTTCACAAATGTTACTCAGCGGGGAAATCGATGCCGCCTTGTCTGCTCGCGCACCGGATGCTTTTATCCATCATCCAGAGGTGGTGAAGCGCTTGTTTACGAATTACCGCGAGGTGGAGCAGGAATACTGGCAACGTACCCAGATTTTTCCAATCATGCATGTGATAGCCATTAAACGGACGGTGTATGAAGCGAATCCTTGGATTGCTAGGAGTTTAATGAATGCTTTTGAATTAGCCAAAGATCGTAGTTTAGAGCGAGCTGCTGACATTACTGCTTCCTATTATCCAATCCCTTGGGCAGCAGATTATGCACACGCTTCTCAAGCGATTTTAGGTAAAGATTTTTGGCCTTATGGCTTTAATGAAAATGCTAGTACTTTAGAGGCCTTTACTCAATACGCCTATGAGCATGGTATTACGTCGCGAAAAATGGCCATTGATGAAATCTTCGTACCTGAAGTGCGCGAAAAGGTTAAAGTCTAAGGATTAATGAGACTTTTTAGAAGAAAGTCACTACTAAATTGGCGCGCACTTCTTTGATAACCGGGGATGGTCAAATGAATCAAATCCTTGCTCATCAAAGGAGGCTTTTCGAAGGCCCAAGTGTAAGCAGATCCCATCCCACCCATCGCCTTTTGCCAATCCCAAAAAGCACAACCTGCAATGCTAGCTTCACGTTCTTGAATGCTCGAAATAGTTGCATGGACTTTCGAGTACTTCAACAAATCAGGAATCGGCTTGGGCTTTACCCCTTTTTTTAAGTGCTTATTACTTGGCACTAAAATACCTCGATCAGTAGGACCAAGTAGAACGCAAGCAGTGTTTGGATAGATTCGCCGAAAATTAGTTAGTCCTAGTTGAAGATCTGCTTGATAAGTTGTACTGTCAAATTTGGGATTGTTTCCTTCATTAGTGCCGTAAGCCAGAATGACCAAATCATAGGGTGGGATTTCGCCATTTGCTGTTGATAAATTTGTCCAAGACTTCGCCGTCGAGCCGGGAATAGCTAAGTTATCAATGTTTATTTTCGGGGTTTTTGTATAGTGTGGAATGAAACCATCTAGACTCAGAGACCCTCGAATCAACCTGATCTTCATCGTTGAAAAAGGAAAGTCGGCATTGATACTAAGCTTGGATAGACGGCCTACCTCAACTCTATTCTCTGCGATACCCTCATCTAGGGTAATACCTAAAATTGTCTGCTCATCTGTTCCAACGGGGTCGAGCAAGATTTCGAGGGATTGCATTGCAGGCATACTCAGTGCCTGCGTTCGAAAGTCGAGCCAAAGGTAACTGTCCTGATTTTTTGCCTGCATACGGATCATCCCGATCGGAAAACCATTTGACATCACCGCGTTGGAAGAGTTTTGAGGGGTAGCATTGTAAGCATAGCTATATTTCCAACCACCTCCTAAGCAAGATTTACGCAGGGGGAGTCGCACACCGGCCCGTCCAATATTCGCCGCAAAAAAAGAAGGCAAAGTATCCTCTTTGGTTATACCAATTGATTTGATTAATTCTTCAGAAAAGAAATTTGCCGCCAAATGACTGTCTCCCCAAAGACCAACTTTGATGGGTTGTTTGAGATCTTTAGCGAACCGTAAGGGGGTACTTTGAGTGGTATTTTCTATCGTTTGATGCGGGTAAGTGGCCAGAGCTGTACTGAGTAAATCTAAGCTGGGCAGCCCCAACTCTTCTTCATTACTTGGTGAAGAGGGTTTGGCTTTAATTGATTTTTGACCAGGGCAAATGAAGGGTTCTGGCGCAAGCTCTGTATTGTTAAAATTTAAACTGAGTTGCGCCAAGACAGCGCTCGGATGAAGTATTAAAAAGAACTTAAAAATAAAGAAGAGGACTAGACGCAAACCCATTAGAACTTTTCCTTTAAAGTTTTAATTACTTGAGTACTAACTAAACGATAGCCATAGGGTGTAAAGTGAATGCCGTCATTTGCTCTAACTAGGATAGAACCTTTCACAGGATCTTGTAGATATTTTGTAAAAGGAGCATCGATCGCTCCCAGAATTTCTTCGGTCGATATGAAGTCAAAACCATATTTTTGCGTTTCCGATTGAAAGACACTGTTTTGCAAGAGGGCGCCAGTCTTAATACGATCAACTTCCATATTGGGTAAACCAACCCAGATAACATGAATTTGGTGCTCTTTGGCAAATAATAGAACTTCATTCACTCGTTGTCGATAAAGTTCTTGCCACTCGCTGGAGGGAAACACGATGTGTTTTTTATTTTCATAGATATCCCAAGGATCATTTGCACCAAGGAAAATGACGACAACGTTAAATCCTTGTTTCAGACTCTCCTCTTCAATTTTCTTAGGCCAGTCAAAATATCTACGAACCGTTAAGCCGGTACTTTGTTGAGACAGATCAATAAATTTACCGTTTGGATAAGCTTTTTTTAAATCAGCGATGGCAATAGGAGCCACTCCTTGCATCAAAGAATCACCAGCAAATAGCACTTTGGGTGATGAATTGAATGGAGTATTGTCTATTTTTAAAACATACTCGACAGTTGGTTCCGCCGATTTACTTTTGTTGGGTATAAGGCTCATTTTGCCGAATAAGTCAGCAGATTGTGTTTTTAAATGTAATCGTTGAGAGGGAGTGAATAACCAATTAGGCACGACACTACTTATGAGAATATGCTTTTGATTATTGAAGTAATTATCCAGTGAGTCTAACCATAAAACAGTGTTTGTCAGAATGACAAGTGCAAATAAGACAAATAAGCGAAGAGGCGAAAAGTGTCTAGGCATCAGAACTGATAATAAATAAAAGAGGGAATTCCTGGGGGAGAAAGCTCGATGATGATGTATCCAATTAAACACAAGATTGGAATTAATAGCCACAAGTTAAGTCGACTAATCCAATTGATCATTTGGCTCTCAAACCAATTCGCATATTTACTGAGTAGAAAAAATAACAGGGTGAATGTCCATAAGTAAACCCATGATAAGTTGAATTCACCCAAGGGTGCTGACAATCTTTCTAGTAAACGAAGAGCACTTTCCATCGAGGATGCTTTAAAGAATACCCAAGCAAAGGCAACAAATAAGAAAGTGAGTATTTGCCCACAAAAAGCGGGTAAGCGCAAAGGAACATAGCGACGTAAGAGATTTGAGCCCACTAAGCCTACCCCGTGAATCACACCCCAAAGTAAAAATCCCAATCCTGCCCCATGCCAAATGCCACTGATAAGCATGGCTATAAAAATATTCACTTGTGACCAAGCAAATCCACGTCGATTACCCCCCATAGGGATATAAACAAAATCTCTAATAAAACTGGAAAGGGAAATATGCCAACGTTGCCAAAATTCTTTTAAATTATGAGATAAGTAGGGTTGAGCAAAGTTGAGAGGTAATGTAAAGCCAAGTAATAATCCAAATCCAGTAACAATCAAGGTGTAACCTGAGAAGTCAAAAAATATTTGTAAGGTGTACGCCAAAATGCCGTGTAAGGTATCGACCGCTAAAAACTCCTCAGGATACTTAAAAACTGCGTCGACATAGTGATTCGCCAACCAAGTCGCCAGAACCATTTTTTGAAAAAGTCCCAAGAAAATAAAATAAATTGCTTTTGATGATGCCATGGGTTTGCCAAAGTTTTGGCTGTATAGCTGTTCATGAAAGTCTTTGGCGCGAATAATTGGACCGGCAAAAAGTGTCGGCCAGAAAGATAGATACAAGAGGAGATCTAAAAAAGAAACCTTCACTTTTGCTTGGTATTCCCAGAGCAAATAAGTAATAGCTTGGAAGGTGAAAAAAGAAATTCCAACGGGGACGATGACATCAACCGCAGGCAAAAAGAACGGTAATCCGACTTGGGTTAGGAGTTGGGTTAGTAACTCCCTAAAAAATTCGTAATACTTGGTCACAAAAAGTAGCGATAGAGCAAAAATAAAGCTAATTGAGAGCTTCATTTTTTTGGCAGGATTGAGGCCTGTTCGAACCCAAATACCTAGAAGCCAAACAACGGAACTATAGGCGCCTAAAAAAAGAGCTGTTTTATAAGACCATGTTGCGTAAAGACTGTAACTAGCAATTAGTAAAAAGACTTTTTGAACAGTTGGACGAGCTGATAGTAGCCAATAGATTGGGAAAAAAATCAGGGCTAGGTAGGCAAATTCAGGGGATAAAAAGCTCAAAGTAACATCACATTCGCGTTCGGATATTGGATTTTGAATACATGATATTAAACTCAATGTTAAGTATTTTTACATAAAAAGTTTGCAAGTGACGTTTCAATGGAGTTTCATGGAGGCTATTTAAAGGATGCTGAGAGAATAATGATGATACTTTGCAAAAATAATTGATTAATTCGCTGAAAATGTTCGAATTGAAGACAGATTTCCTTGCTGGTACTTATAATTAAGCTTGTTCACTATAAACAAAGCAAAGCTAATATGTTGAAAAAAATTCGGGTTTGGGATTTACCTACAAGAGTGTTTCACTGGTTATTTGCCATCGTGATTATTGGTGCGTTGATTACCATCAATCTCGATGAAACGGAGTTGCATGCCAAGTTCGGTTATGCAGCCTTTGTTTTAGTCACTTTTCGGATAATCTGGGGTTTTGTTGGGCCACAACATGCGCGTTTCTCAAGTTTTGTACCGAGCATTGCGCAAGTCAAAGCCTTTATCAAGCACCCTGTTTATGATCAATTGGGCCATAACCCATTAGGGGCACTTTCAGTCATTGCCATATTATTCATTATCCTTTTACAAGCAACGACGGGTTTATTTACGGATGACGAAATTATTTTTCAAGGTCCCTTATCGCATTTGGTTTCTTCAACAGTTGCAAGCTTCTTAACTGGGGTACATGAAGTCAATTCGAATTTGATCTACGCTCTTGTAGGCCTTCATTTTGCAGCCATTTTTTACTATCAAAAAGTAAAGAAGGAAAACTTAATTCAACCGATGCTGACTGGTGATAAGGATGTTTCTGAAGAAACAACTACGCCAACCGATTTAATTCCCTCAAAAGATCATTGGGGAGTTCGTGGGTTGGCACTTTTAATACTGCTAGTGATTGGAGTGGGCTTTTACATTTTAGTCATTAAAAAGTAATTTCTGACTCACCCCATTCGAAGTCACAAGCTGATTTCAATTAACCTTTTTTCTTGAAATCATCATGACATGCTTTACAGGCTTGACCTGTAGCACCAACTGCTTTTTTAATCGCATCTAAGTCGCCGCTTTGTGCCGCAGTATTAAGCGCTGCAGTAGCCGCAGTTAACTTCTCAGAAAGATTAGTAAATTTTGCTGAGTCGGACCAAACTGACGGTAGGGCATCTCCACCTTCCGTACCAGGACCAAAACCTTGCCATGGCAAATGTGACATAGAAGAAACGATGGCAGCATTTTTAGCAACTTCTTCTTTGTTATATGGAACTTCACCCTTAGCAACTGCACCAATTCTTGCAAAGTGCGTACCCATTACTGTTAATGCAGCTTTGCGATATTTAATAGCGGCTTCAGGTTTAGCAAATTGAGCGTTTACGATGGTTGCAGTCAATACTGTTGCAGTAACAATCGAAGAAATAGCGATTAATTTTAATTTCATTATGGTTCTCCAAAAGATTAAAAAAATGTTTAAAAATCAGAGCATAGGATACAACAGAATTTAATCGTTTGTTTGACTAAAAAGCTCTATTTTCATTTGTGCTCAATGGCTGCAAAGAGATAACTTAAGAATTCTGAGTTTCGGAGTGCTCTTTTTACAAAGGCACGGCTTCAGCCAAGACGGAATTTCTGAACTTTTCGGGTAATTCCTTCGGAGTCAGCACATCTACCGAAATACCTAATAGCTTTTCTAGCTCAACTTGAATTTTGGCGATATCCATCAAACTAGTGTTTGACGTCGGATCAACCAATATATCTAAGTCTCTATCTTCATGATCATCTCCATGGACCACCGAGCCGAAAACACATGCATTGGATGCATTATTGGTCTCAATCACTGAAAGAATGGCCGCACGATGTATTTTTAGAATGAGTGATGGCTTCAAGGATTTCTTCTTTCAACGAAATCTCACTCTAGCATAATATTTAGACTTAAATATTCGATAAAACTTTCCCCCACCTAGGGTCGGCTTTGGGCGCAGTTAAACCGGAAGACTTCTCATAAGCACGCATTGCACTTGCAGTTGTACTCAAAATGTTAAGTAATACCGGTTTATTAAATCGATCTTCTAATACTTTTACAGCATGTATAGCAAACCATAAGCCACCTGGCATTAACAGAGCCTGTGCCTCTGGCGCGGCGGTCATCACTTCAGTACCGAGTGCAATGGCTAATTCATGATCTGCTAGCGCACTAGCTGATTTATTCTGAGCGAGAGAGCGGCCTTTTGAGCGAATCGCCAAAACAGTAATACCTGCTTGGCGTAAATATTCAGTTAAGCCTTCATTAACAGCGTCTGACCATCTTGAAGCAATGGCAATTTTTGTCACACCAAGGTGATGAAGGGTGGCAATATGCGCTTCTAAATCGGTGTCACAGACTAGACCAGTGCGTTGGGAACCCTCCTCAAGTAACTTAAGCATCCGCTCACGGCCAAGTGCAGCGGCAACTGGTACACCACTTAAAGAGATACGATCAACCGGCCTTTTAGCCAAAAGATCCAAAGCTTGATAAAAATCCGGCATTTGATCCTCAACGGAGGCTAAAGTATATTCCGCTAAATTAAGACCTGTCGTCACGAGTAGCATCCCTTCGGGTGCCACTTTGTAAAATTGGTAAGCATCTAAATCGGTATATTTGTGGGGAATAATATAACCAAGAGAATACCAAGGGCAAATGGGACTCATTGGACTTTGATGTCCGCTGCTTTGATGATTTTCGACCATTTAAGTGTTTCCTTATTAATAAATTGTGTCAGCTCTTCCGGAGAACTACCGATTGGGTCAATCCCACTGGATACTAGCAATGCAGTAAAGTCAGGTTGTTTTAAGATTTTTATAAAGGCTTGATTAAGTCTAGTTATGACTTCTTTTGGGGTGCCTGCTGGAGCCATGACGCCGTACCAAACTCCCGAGTTATAACCAGGGACGCCAGCCTCAGATAAAGTAGGAATATTCGGCAGTCCTGCAGAGCGGTGCGAACCTGTAACAGCTAATGCTCTTAATTTACCACTTTGAATATGTTGAGTCGCACTCACTGGTGGGGTAAATAGTACTTGAACATGACCAGCTAAAACATCAGATAGAGCTTGTGCACCCCCTTTATAAGGGGCGTGGACCATCTTAATTTGGGTTAAGCTCATGAGTAACTCAGCTGCCAGGTGTGCACCACTGCCATTACCTGAAGTTGCATAATTAAGTTCGAGTGGCTTTGCTTTAGCCAGGGCAATCAGTTCTGCTACATTTTTTACAGGAACATTGGGGTTGACTACCAAGAGATAGGGTCCATCCGCTAATAGGGTGATGGGTGTGAAATCCTTTTGAACATCGTAAGGAATTTTTTCAAATAAGCTGACATTTGCTGCGAGTTGGGGAGTTAAGCCAAGAATCAGGGTGTAACCATCCGGAGCAGACTTTGCCACATACTCCATCGCAATACTGCCCCCTGCTCCACCTTTGTTGTCAACGATGACGGATTGACCCAGTTCAGCCGTTAATTTTTGTGCCAATGGTCTAGAAATCGTATCTGAGCCACCACCAGCAGGATAGGGCACAACAATTTTAATTGTGCGATTAGGATACTGAGCAAAAGCGAGGTGGGAGGTAAGGGCACTGAGCCCAAATCCTAAAAGGAATAATGCATTACGAAAGTTAAACCACATGTTTGTCTCTTTACTTTTATATGAGACTCTATTTTAATGGCAGTTTAGGGAATAACCAATATTCTTCCGGGTGTAAATCATCTTCAATCTGACTAAGGTTCTTACGGATTGCGTTGATATTCCTTTTCGATTAGGATTCAATAAAAAAGGAGACAAAATGCATAAGAATGAATGGTTTAAAAACATCATTTATTGGTTAATTATCGGTTTACTCTTGATCTTGATTCCGAAGGGTTTTGCCCAAACTAATTATCCAACGCGTCCAATCAAAATGATTGTGCCTTTTCCGCCAGGGGGGCCAACAGATAATTACGCCAGACTGCTTGCTGCAAAAATGTCAGAGTCTTTTAAACAACCGGTATTAGTCGAAAATAAAGCTGGCGGTACAGGTTTGCCTGGAAGCTTAGCTGTAATGAATGCACCAGCAGATGGCTATACCCTCCTTTTTACATCCAACAGTGCGCATGTCATTAGTCCATTACTGCGCCAACCCATCTCTTATGATTCAGTGAAAGATTTTTCACCTATTTCGATGGTTCTTAAGTATCCGATGTATTTACTGGTTAATCCTGGCTTGGGACTCAAGACTTTGCCTGAGTTTATTCAGTATGCCAAGAGCAATCCGGGCAAGTTAAATTACTCTAGTGTGGGTATTGGGAGTGGGGGTCACTTGGCCTGTGAGCTTTTTAATAGTGCTGCAGGAACGAGTGTTGTGCACGTACCATACAAAGGAGCAGCGCCAGCGCAAGCTGCTTTAATCGCTGGTGAGACACAAATGTTCTGCGATAGTGTTGGGAACTCTCAAGGAATGGTGAATGCCGGTAAGATGCAAGGCTTAGCACTCTTCTCTGATAAAAGATCGACTGCCGCTCCAAGTGTCCCAACCATGGGGGAGATGGGCTTGCAGGATATGGCCGCTTATATTTGGCTAGGGCTGCTCGGTCCACCCAATTTACCCAAGGATATTCTAGCCAAACTCAGTACAGAGGTGATTCGGATTATGAATTCCCCTGAGGTGAGTTCGATGGTGCTAAAGGGTGGTAGCGATCTCGTTGCTAACACCCCAAGTCAGTTCAGTCAAAATATGGTCGACGAGAAAGAGCTTTGGGCTAAAGTAATTCGCGAAAAGAATATTAAACCTGAATAGTTAAGCTTGAATAGTTAAGCCTAAATAATTATTGGCCTTCTTTAATGAAACGATTGCGTAAAACACCCAGGCCGCTAATTTCAATTTCTACAACGTCGTTATGAACTAAGTTGGGTGAGGTACCTTCGGTACCCATCCACATCACGTCGCCGGGGTAAAAGGTGATGTACTGACTTGCTCTACTTAGGAATTCGGCAAAGTTAAAAATCATCTCTTTGGTAGCAAATTGGATTTCTTCTTTACCATTGACCCGAATGGTCGTTGTCGCAGTATCAATATCAAAATCTGTTTCAATCCACGGGCCCATTGGCTTAAAAGTATCCGTGTTTTTACATCTAAAAAAAGTTCGATCTGTTTTTTGCCAAGATCGTTCACTGACATCGTTACCAATGGTATAGCCGAAGACACAATCTAAAGCTTGTTCAGGCGATACATTTTTAACTTTTTTGCCGATGACATAAACGATTTCACCTTCATATTGAACTTGTTCTGTCGCATCAGCCGGAATAATGACATCTTCATCATGGGCAATTAAGGCATTATTGGCACGATATCCAATGTCGGCACTAGTTGGTAAATTAGGTTTCTCACCCATAGCTTTGGCAATTTCTGCCACGTGAATTGCGTAATTAAATCCAGCTGCGTAAAAGGTTCTGGGGATAATTGGAATCTCAATTTTTACAGCCGATAAGGGATAGGTTTCACCTGTATCTTGCCACTCATCTAAAAAATTGCCTTGGATAGCATGAATTTGTTCACCTACTAAATAGCCACTTTGGATTTTATTATTCACTGAAAACTGTAACCAACGCATGTTCTGCCCTTTGAAAAATGATCCTGCGAAATAAAAATAACTTTAGAATTGAATTTAACAATACTTTAAACGAATTTAATAATGAATGAGACTGATATGCCAAATAAGCCTGAGATTCATGGTGGAAAGATTTTAGCCAATGCATTAGCAAGCCAAGGAGTTGAATATGCCTTTGGAGTGCCTGGCGAGAGTTTTTTAGCGCTGCTTGATGGTTTGTATGACCAACAGAATCAAATCGAATTTGTCACCTGCCGGCAAGAGGGCGGTGCGGCTTATATGGCGGATGCTTACGCTAAATTGACAGGTAAGGTCGGTGTTCTGATGGTAACTCGTGGACCTGGTGCATCCAATGCGATGGTAGGAGTCCATACGGCATATCAAGACTCAACCCCAATGGTCGTTTTTGTCGGTCAAGTTAGCTCAGAGATGATTGAACGAGAAGCCTTTCAAGAAATGGATTTTCGGCAAACCTATAGCCAATGCGCTAAATGGGTCGGTAGCATTGATCGAGTAGACCGTATCAATGAATACGTCTCTAAAGCATTTCATTTGGCGCAGTCAGGACGTATGGGACCCGTCGTGTTAGCCCTGCCTGAGGATATTTTGTCAAGCCTAGGACCTGATCACGTTTCACAGCAAGCTCACCGGGTTCAGCCAGGTGTGGATATCGATGCATTTGCACATGCACAAGAATTACTTGAGAAGGCTAAAAATCCGATCATTGTTCTAGGCGGAAGTTCTTGGGACGCTAGTAGTTGTGCTGATCTTCAGCGCTTTGCTGAAGATCAGCAAATTCCAGTTGTTAGCTCTTTTCGTTATCAAGATTTAATCGATAATGAAAGCCCTGCCTACGCTGGATTTTTAGGACTTGGTATTAATCCCAAATTGGTACAGCGGGTTACGGATGCGGATGTAGTTTTAGTGATTGGTGATCGATTAGGCGAGATCACCACACTAGGCTATACCCTGTTTACAGTGCCTCAGCCAAAACAAGCGATGATCCATGTGCATCCTGGAGCAAATGAGTTAGGCTTTGTTTATCAACCGACTGTGGCCCTCAATTGTGCTCCAACCCATTTTGTAAAACACTTAATAGCTGCTAATTTGAAACTCCAAAAAAATACGGAGTGGTATGTACAGGCTCGTCGTGATCAAGAGGCTTTTCAAGTACCACTACCCATCGTCGGGAATATTCAATTAGCTGAAATTTTCACAAGACTGAATGAGGTTTTACCAAAAGATACCATCATCACCAATGGTGCCGGAAACTTTACGACTTGGTTACATCGGTATTATTCATATAGCGGATTTAAAACACAATTAGCCCCAGCTAATGGTTCGATGGGTTATGGTTTACCTGCCGCCATTGCAGCGAAAATTGCGATGCCAGACCGAACTGTCGTCTGTATTGCTGGAGATGGGGATGTCATGATGAATATTCAGGAACTCGCAACGGGTATGAAGTATCAAGCAAAACCGATTGTGATTATTCTCAATAACGGGATGTACGGTACTATCCGGATGCATCAAGAGCGAGAATACAAGCAACGCGTCTCTGGCACCTTCTTAACGAATCCTGATTTTGTCTTACTAGCAAAAAGTTTTGATATGCAGGGTTACCGAGTAACGAAGACTGAGGAGTTTTTCCCAGCCTTACAGGATGCGATTGCACACGGCCAGGGTGCTTTGATTGAACTGATTACTGAACCGAATGCCATTACGCCAACCAAAACATTACAAGAGCTTTAATCATTGGTAATGTTTTAGTTGGAATGTTTTGATTACTCTACTTTTGCACCAGAGTCTTTAACAACTTTTGTCCATTTAGCGATTTCGTTTTTAATGTAGTCGCTAAATTGTTCATTCGTATTTCCTACTGGATTTGCGCCCATCGCAGAGAATTTTTCTTTCACACTTTGGCTCTTAACAGCTTTAATGACTTCTGCAGAAATTCGGTCAGCAACATCTTTAGGCGTTTTGGCCGGAATCACTACACCGAACCAAGAGGTGGCCTCATAACCTGGTAGGTCGCCAGCTTCAGCAATCGTTGGTAAATCTGGAAAGAGTGGTGAGCGCTTTGCACTCGTCACTGCGAGGGGTTTTAACTTGCCTGCGCGAATAAAATTAATCGAAGAAGGTAAATTATCAAACATGATATCGGTATTACCCGCCATGAGATCCGTTAGCGCTGGGCTACTACCCTTATAAGGTAAATGCAACATGTAGGTTTTCGTCATACTTTTAAAGAGCTCACCAGCCATATGGATGGAAGTGCCACTACCACTTGAAGCCATGTTGACTTTGCCTGGATTAGCCTTGGCGTAAGCTATCAAATCCTTGACGTTATTAATCTTATGTTTTTCTGCAAAATCAGGATTAACAACGAGTACATTGGGCAACTCTGCCACTAAAGTGATGGCTCTGAAATCGGCTACTGGATCAAAGGGCAGGCGGTAATTACCTTGGTTATACAGTGGCGGATTAATACCATGGGTGCCAACAGAGGCCATTAACCAGGTGTAACCATCGGCAGGTGACTTAGCAACAAAGTCAGCGCCAATATTTGCACCAGCGCCGGGCTTGTTTTCGATGATGACATTCCAACCAGCACTATTAGCGAGTTCCGCTGCAAGTGGCCGGGCAATATTATCGGTAGCTCCCGCGGCAGGAAAGGGAATCACAAATCGAATTGGTCGATTTGGAAATTTTTCTTGGGCACTAACTAAATTACTATGCGTACCAATATTTAAAAGTAGTAGTGAGCCGATTAGCCATTTTGGAAAATGCATTCTTTAGTCCTTAATTTAAAGATTAGTTCTTTCAATATACCTATTTTTTCAAAAAATCACATAGGGATTAACGAGGAAACTTACCTTGGATATTGTTTTGCAATAAAGGCTTTTAACGTTGCACGAGCTAGATCAGTTTGGGCACTTTCTTTAGCAACCCATTCATGCTCACTGTCTTTAAACTCACGCAGTTGAATTTCCCCACCTGCCCGGCGATACGCTGCGGTAAACTTCTCCTGTAAAACTGGCAAGACGTTATCGTCTAAATCACCATACATGAGAAGGAAGGGAGGGAGTTTACCGTGAGGCTCATTACGGTCTAAGATTTCTTGCGGATTGGCTTCATGAATGGTTTCAAATGGTTTGAAATAGGTGTAATGATTATTAATCATCCGATCCCTTTTCAAACGGGTTGCATTGGCAAATCGACCAAATGGATCACTAATCGGCGAGCGCGTTGCAACGTAGGCGATGCTGGTATCAATTTTGGGGTTTTGCTCTAAAACGATGGCGTTATAACGAGGATCATTTGGCCTTAAAGCTAATAGTTGAGCAACGTGTCCGCCACTGGAACTGCCGTAAATACCAATTTTTTTAGAATCACCATGCCACTGAGGTGCATGATGTTTAACCCACCGAATGGCATAACTTGCATCTTGCACATTCGCTGGATAAGGTGCATCACCTGCTAAGGTTAAATCAACTGCTACGACTAAGACGCCACTTTTGGCAATTGCCCGATCCATCGGTTCTTCAGCAAAGCGATCTTTATTATTCCAAGCACCACCATGAAAATCAACCATTGTCGGAAACGGACCCTTACCAACCGGTTCATAAATCCGTGCCTTCAGTACTCTGCCACTTGCGTTGGTGCGGTATGGTATTTCTGTAATTTTTATTTCGAAATTTGCTTTGGGATTGTAATGAGGAACAGATTCGCTAGCAGTGGATTGTGCGTGACTAAGGTTAATAAATAAAAGACTAGAAGTTAAGGCTAACAAACTTGCTTTTAGGAAAAGCCATTTGCTAGAGAGTGAATCGAAGCTATTTTGATTGCTGATTAGTTGCGTCATGATGTTTCCAATCTTCTAAATTATTCAAGTTGAAGGATTCTGCTAAGTTCTTTATTTCAGTTGATTTTGCAGCCATTGATCAATCAAATTAGCAACAACATCTTCTTGTTGGTTGTAAAAGTGATCACAATTTTCAATGATTTCTACATCACAATTTCCAGCACAGGCTTTGGCAAAATCTTCAGCTGGATATCGATGCACATCTTCCATATCCCCTCTGATTGCTAGTACTGGACAATGGATTTTTGCTGCTAAAGCAATGGTATCTGGCACATTTTGCAGACGATCTAAGTAGCTTTCTGCGGAGATAACATACCACCAACCTGGCATCAACATTAAATCTTTGGGTTTGCCAAGAGCAACGAGTTCATTAGCTTGCTTTATTAGCTCAGGGCCCTTGTCCATCGAAAAGAGCTTCTCCGTACCAGGGACTTGATCTTGGTCACGACCACCTTTACCTGCGGACAGGAGAACTAATGCCGGCGTATTGGGGTGATCAGCGACAAACCTTGTCGCCAACATACCACCATAACTATGACCCATCACAATCGGATTTTCAAAACCCTTTTCTGCTAGCCACTTTGCCGAGTATTCGTGATCGCTCAGTGATTCTGCGACAGTCTGAAATGCACCACCTTCAGCGATACGACTGTTGCGTGTTGACAAAACATCATGTCCGCGACGATTAAAGGCTAAAAAAGCATATCCTGATTGTGTCAAGGTAGGCGGTAAAAATCTTGCTCCTCCTGTGTAAAAATTCATCGTATTGCCATGGAAATAAATAATGGCATTTTTAATAGGACCTTCAGGGGTATAGAAAACGCCCTCTAAAGAAAGAGTGTCTGTTTTAATGGTGATTAACTCTGTATGCATAATTTTCCTTAATTAAAGAATACCCGATGGTACGAGTAAATTACCTTCCATAACGAGTCTTGCTGTTCGAACTAAGGCAGCTCTCCTCATGAGGGGTTCTTGGATAGTGAAATCAGCATCCAAATCAATTGTGATTTTTCCAGAAGGATGTTCGATGTCGATCATGCCTTGCGGGCCATGAGCCGAAACACCTGACAAAATAGATGCTACTGTGCCTGGAATCGCACAAGCAGATGCTACACATACCGCACCTGTGACAGCATGCGCTTTATGACAAGAGTAGGGTACAAAATATCTAGAAGTAATCGTGCCACCATGCTCGGGGACTGACAAGAGGCCTACTTTAGGGACGACCATTTTTGATACGTCACCGAGCCCCATAAGTAAGCCAGCTTTGAGTCGGATAGCTTCCATGCGCGCCATAAACGCTTTATCACCATCCAGTTCAGCAGGAGTTTCATGACCAGTTTTACCTAAATCCTTTGCATGAATATGAATCATAGGCATGGCTACATCAATACAACTGACCGCAACCCCGTCGATCATATCGACCACATTACCAGTCGGTAATAACTTACCCGTCACTGAGCCAATTGCACTTTTAAAATTAAGTAGGATGGGGGCTGCAGTGCCAGGGACGCCGTCAATACTGACATTGCCTGCATAGTTGACAACACCTCCTGGTGTTTGGACGATCGCTTCTACTACTGCGCCAGTATTGACGTTATAGATAGTCACTAAAGTTGTGCCTTCAGTGGCCGGAATTAATCCTTGTTCAATCGCAAATGGACCTACTGCGCCAAGCATATTGCCACAATTGGGTTTGGTATCAACTATCTTTTCATTCACAATAACTTGAGCAAATAAATAGTCCACATCAATACCAGGACGCTCTGATTTACTAATCATGGCGACCTTACTAGTGAAGGGTGTCCCACCACCAATACCGTCCACTTGATATTCATGTGGCGAGCCCATGACTGCTAATAGAACTTCATCTCTTTTAGCGATATCTTTAGGTAGGTCTTTTGTGTTAAAAAAAGGACCGCGTGATGTACCGCCACGCATAATGACACAAGGTATTTTTGTTTGCATATTTGTTTCGTTTTCTTCTAGTTAATATTTCTTTTACTGCGATTTCTTTTACTGCGCTGAGTCAACTTTGATTTGAGCTTCTGATACTACTTTTTTCCAGAGATTGACCTCATCAAAAATAATCGACTGTAACTCGTCAGGACTACTAGGAGAAGCCACATCTCCAGTTGCCTTAAATAATTCAAGAGTTTTTTTATCTACTACAGCTGCTGTTAAAGCGAGATTTAGTTTTTTTAAAATCTCAGGCGGTAAATTTTTAGGACCTACTAAGGCGTACCATACGGTTACTCCGTAGCCTGGTAAACCTGACTCGGCAACAGTTGGAATCTGGGGCTCGACAGCACTGCGTGTATTAGTAGATACAGCAATTACCTTCAGTTTTTTAGCTTGTAAATAGGGTAGTGCTGCGCCGGTAGTACTAAAGAAAACATCAGTGACGCCGCCCACAATATCAGTAATTGCGGGAGCAGTTCCCTTGTAAGGAATATGCATCATTTGAATGCCAGCTTGTTTCAAAAAAAGTTCAGTAGATAAGTGCGAAATCCCACCTTGTCCCGAGGACGCATAAGACAATTTACCTGGATTTGCTTTTGCATATTGAATGAGTTCATTAACCGAATTGACTGGTAAATCTTTTCTTACCGCAAGCAGTAAAGGAGTTTTAGCGATGAGGCCAATGGGTGTAATGTCTTTAATGGGATCAAAGTTGATTTTAAAAAGACTCGGGTTTGCTGCATAACTATTCGAGATCAAAAGGATCGTATAACCATCAGCATCCGCTTTAACGCCACTTTCTACACCAAGTCGTCCCCCAGCACCCGCCTTATTATCAACAATCACCGTTTGCCCAAGTAGCTCACCCAGATTTTTTGCTATTACGCGTCCGATGGCATCATTACCGCCACCGGGTGCGAAAGGAACAATCATTTTGATGGGTTTACTAGGATACTCTACGGCAAAGCTGGGCAGGTAACTAGAACTAATTATGGTTAGGCTAATAATGAAGAAATGCTTAAGAAAGTTCAGATTGAGCATTTTAAGGGTTATCCATATCGACTTGAGGATAAACAAAGCCTTCAAATAAACGTCGCGCTGTTCTATAAAAGCTACCTTTTTGGGCAACCCACCCTGCAGTGGTGTTACTCACCTGCGCACCAACTGTCAAAATGCCAGACGGCATACCAATGCGAATTGCCTGCCCTGTTTCTTCAGTTTGAGTTTTTTGATTCTGTAGGACATCTGCGACGATACTGCCGGGCATTTTGGCTGCAACACCAAGACATAAGGAAACGGTTAAGGGTAAGGCAAGGTGGGGTTGGCCATTAGAAATAGCTCTCGCTATCAGGTCAATTTTTGCGCCATCAATTGGACTATTACTAATTGTTGAACTGTTTTTTGCAGGACTTACAAAACCTACATAGGGTACGGATTTAATTTGAGAAGCTTCACTTATGTTTTTACTAATTCCCATTTTTACCGAAGCTTGGAGACGAATTTCTTGCAAAAGATCAAGAATCTCGGGGCGTTGATTTAACTCATTAGGAAATTCATCTCCGCGTAAACCAATATCTTTTGCTTGTACAAATACACAAGCATTGGCAGCGTCAATCATCGTGACTCGAATTGAGCCAATCCCAGTTATTTCTAAAGTGTCAGTGAGGTTTCCAGTAGGTAATAATTTACCCGTTGTTGCACCACCAGGATTTAAAAAATCCAAACGAATGGGTGCATTTGTTCCTGCTACACCAGGAATTTCTAGATCACCAATCACTAAGGGCTTACCATTTCGAACTTCAAAAACACTATGAATAATTTTTTTAGTATTGGTGTTAAAAATACGAATTGTGTTTTCACCTTCTACTGCCTTGACAAGACCCTCAGACACAGCAAAGGGACCTACTGCTGAGGAAATATTGCCACAGTTACCGCTGTAATCTACTTTTTTTTCATTGATCATGACCTGACCAAAAGTGTAATCAATATCAGCATCAGGGCGATTTGATTTTTCAAGGACGGCAACCTTGGATAAGGAAGAAACGCCACCACCCATCCCGTTTAACTGTCTCATGTAAGGATCTGGACTACCCAACAAGGATAAAAATAATTGATCCCAAGAGGGCTGATCAGGTAAGTCTTTTCGATGAAACATGAGAGCCTTACTTGTTCCACCGCGCATAAATATGGCTGGAATTTTTTCGGGCAACATGTACTTAGTCCTTTTTAAACATAGAATCTAACTTTTGCTCGAAAGCATGATAGTTGATGCTCGCGTAAAGTTCTTCACGTGTTTGCATTTGCTCTATCAATGTTTGTTGAGTCCCCTGCGCACGAATGGTGCGATAGACATTATCAGCTGCTTTGTTCATTGCCCTAAAAGCGGATAAGGGGTACAAAGCGATATCAACTCCAACTGATCTTAACTCTTCGAGGGTAAATATGGGGGTTTTGCCAAATTCTGTAATATTGGCTAAAACAGGAACCTTCGTAGCTGCTTTGAATTTTGCAAAGTCAACGAGGTTGGTTACAGCCTCTGCAAAAATCATATCAGCCCCACCCTCAACATAGCGTTGTGAGCGCTCAATTGCAGCATCTAATCCTTCAGAAGCAATCGCATCGGTTCTTGCCATCACAATAAAATCGGGGTCGGTACGGGCGTCAACTGCAGCTTTAATGCGGTCTACCATTTCTGACGTTGTGACAAGTTCTTTATTTGGTCGATGACCACAACGTTTAGCGCCCACTTGATCTTCCATATGCACGGCTGCAACGCCCACTTTTTCAAGAGAGCGAATGGTACGTGCAATATTAAAAGCTGAAGAACCAAACCCGGTATCAATATCTACGAGCAATGGCAAATCACAAACATCCGTGATGCGTCTTGCGTCAATCAGAACATCTTCCAACTGAGAAATCCCTAAATCAGGCAGACCTAAGGAACCAGCTGAAACGCCTCCGCCGGAGAGATAAATTGCTTTGTAACCTGCTTTTTGAGCGAGTAGGGCGTGATTAGCATTAATCGCGCCAATAATTTGAAGTGGAGTTTCTATATGAAGAGCGTCTTTGAATGCTTTACCGGCTGATGTCTGTCTCATAGTATTTAGATAGAAATTATTAGTCTTAGAATAACACTAGTATACAACTTGACACTTTTGAATCCAAGTTTAGTGATGTATCATTTAACGAATCATTCAACATAAGGGACAGTATGCAATCAGCTTTATTTTTAAGAGGCTTTATCGGTGGAATTACATTGGTTATTTCACTTTTTTTTGGACAAATTGTTCATGCTCAAAATCAAAGTCTTGAAGCGCTGAAGATTACTGTATTCCCTGGAGCACAAAATTTACCTTTATGGGTTGCTCAGGAGAGAGGTTTTTTTCTTGAGCAAGGCTTAGATATTAATGTCACCTTAACCATGAATTCTGATGATTTACGAAATGGATTAATCAATGGTAAGTTTCAAATTGCTCATTCAGCCGTTGATAATTCGGTAGCAATTGTGGTGCAGACAGGCAGCCCCTCCGTTATTTTGATGGGTGGTGATAGCAGTATGAATGAACTATTTGTTCAACCCAATATTAAAACGATGCAGGATATGCGTGGTAAAAAGCTTTTAGTAGACGCTCCTAATACTGCTTATGCTTTACAAGCGATTCGTGCTTTGAGTCTCGCCGGCGTTAAGGAATCTGAATTTAGTTTAAAAATAGTTGGCCGCACAGGTCTGCGCTTAGAAGAAATGTTGAAAAATCCTGAAGATAGCGGCGCCTCAACACTGAATCCACCGTTTTCTTTTGAAGCTAAAAAAGCAGGCTTACATAGCCTTGGCCGAATGGTTGATTTTGTAGGGCCTTATCAAGGTCAAGGCATGTTTGCTTTAAGACCTTGGATTGATAGTCATGGTCAAACAGTTGAAAAATACATTACTGCTTGGGTAAAAGCTGTTCGGTTCGGCCTTGATCCAAAGAACAAAAATGAAGTCATCAGTATTTTGCAAAAAAATATGAAGCAACCACCAGAGATTATCGAAGCCTCTTATCAAACTCTAGTAACGACTGGATTTGGCTTAGACAAAGATGCAAAATTTTCTGAAGCTGGCTTTAAGAATTTATTAGAAATCCGTGCAGCATTTGAAAAAGCTAAACCATTAGATCCAACTCCTTTAGTGGATCTGAGACATTACCAAAACGCATTGAGCAAAATGTAATTGAAAGTTAGTGCGATTTAATATTCATTCTTTTAAAAAGGAAAAATAATGAAGTTTTTTATCAAAAGCAGTCTCATTGCTTCGGCTTTGATGGTTTTGAGTTTATCTTGCGGTGCTCAGTCAAGAATTGAGCCTGTCCAGCCTAGTGAGCTTACTGCAGAACAAAAAAAAGCGGCTGAAGATTTTTTTCAAAGTCGTAAAGCCCCCTTAACGGGCCCTTTTTTAGTCTTACTTCACAGTCCAGAAATGTTAACGAATGCGAGCAATATGGGACTGTATTTACGCTATCGTTCAGCTCTCGGCAATCAACTTAGCGAAATGATTATTTTGCTGACTGCAAGGCATTTCACGCAAGACTATGAATGGTTTATCCACGCCCCTATTGCCCTTCGCGAAAAAATTAGTGAAGAAATCATTGATGCGATTCGGGACGGTAGACGTCCGACAAAAATGAGCGAAGATGAGACGATGGCGTTTAACTTTGCTTATGAATTATTGCAAAATAAACGAGTTTCTGATCCGACTTATCTTGCAGTTGAAAAGCGCTGGGGTAAAAAAGGGGCGATTGACTTGACTGGTATCGTTGGCTATTACTCACTTCTTGCGATGGAGCTCAATATGGCTAACCATCAAATTAGTGATCCTAGTAAAAAACTTCCTCGCTTTCCAAGCGACAGGTAACATGAGATTATTAACTCAATTCAATCTTGAATTGAGTTAATTTTTCACCTAATCTGTTAGGAAAAATAATGGCTAAGTCTAAAGATCTAGAGAAGTCTGAACTTTCAGAAAATCATTATGGTTTAAATGTCTTAACAAGTTCTCATTTCGAAAGCGAAATGAGAACATTGCAAGATGAGCTAGTGAAGTTGGAGCGTTGGGTCACGGCCAAACGCTTAAAAGTTTGTATCTTATTTGAAGGTCGAGACGCCGCAGGTAAGGGCGGCATTATTAAGGCGGTTACTGACCGAGTTAGCACTAGGACCTTTCGCGTGTTTGCTCTACCAATTCCTAATGATCGCGAAAAGGGACAGATCTATATGCAGAGGTATTTGTCCTTGATGCCTACAGCAGGGGAAGTGGTTATCTTTGATCGAAGTTGGTATAACCGTGCAGGCGTTGAAAAAGTCTTAGGTTTTTGCAAACCACACGAAACGGAAGAGTTTTTAACGCAGATGCCTGTGCTTGAAAAATATTTAGTTGAATCTGGCATTATTTTGATTAAATATTATCTAGATGTGGGAGCAGAGGAGCAAAAGAAAAGATTGGAAGATCGTTACCGCGATGCTAGTAAAAACTGGAAACTATCCGCAATTGATGGTAAATCCATTAGCCACTGGTTTGATTATTCAAGAGCGAGGGATGAAATGATCAAACGGACCCATACAGAGTGGGCGCCTTGGCATGTGGTCGATTTTAATGACAAGAAGCGCGGTCAACTGAATCTCATTAAGCACTTATTAAGCCTAATTCCGTATCAAGATTTACCCTTTGAAAGTACGAAGTTGCCCAAACGACAAGCGATGAAAGATTACGTTGAGTTTGATCTCACTCCTTATAAAGTCCCAGAAGTCTTTTAATTTACTAATTAAACATTGACGAGAAAAATGACAAATCCTAAAAATAATAAAGATGAAATAGCAGCTATTGGTTTAAATAAGGGTCTTACTTCTTATGGAGACCAAGCGTTTTCACTTTTCTTAAGAAAAGCTTTTATCAAAGGCGCTGGATTTAGTGACAAAGCACTAGATCGTCCGGTGATCGGGATTACCAATACCGGTAGTTCCTACAACCCTTGTCATGGCAATATGCCACAACTGATTGAGGCGGTGAAACGCGGTGTTTTAATGGCAGGCGGTTTGCCCATGGATTTTCCAACGATTTCGATTCACGAGAGTTTTGCAAATCCAACGAGTATGTATTTGCGTAATCTCATGTCCATGGAAACCGAGGAGATGATTAAAGCGCAACCAATGGATGCGATTGTTTTAATCGGTGGCTGTGATAAAACCGTGCCTGCGCAGTTAATGGGGGCAGCAAGTGCTGGTGTTCCCGCAATTCAACTCATTACTGGATCGATGTTAACCGGGTCTCATCGAGGGGAGCGGGTAGGCGCCTGTACTGACTGTAGAAGATACTGGGCAAAATTTAGAGCGGGTGAAATTGATCTAGCAGAAACTGATGAGATCAATGAACAGTTAGTACCCAGTGTCGGTACTTGTTCTGTAATGGGAACAGCAAGTACGATGGCTTGTATTGCCGAAGCTTTAGGGATGACAGTACCCGGTGGTGCAAGTCCACCAGCAGTGACAGCCCAAAGAATGCGTATTGCTGAACAAACGGGTGAGCAAGCTGTGAAGATCGCAAAAGAACGCTTAACGATTGATAAAATCCTCACACCAGCTGCTTTTGAAAATGCTTTAAGAGTCTTGTTAGCAACGGGCGGCTCCACTAATGGCTTAGTTCATTTAGCTGCGATTGCAGGGCGCATGGGAGTAGCTATCGATTTAGAAGCCTTTCACGCTATGGGGCAATCTACTCCTGTCTTGATTGATTTAAAACCGTCCGGTCAGCATTACATGGAAGATTTTGATGCTGCTGGTGGGATGCCGACTTTACTGCGCACACTAAAGCCTTTATTGAATTTGGACGTCCTTACTGTTACTGGTCAAACTTTAGGGCAAGTGATTGATTCTTACGGCCCCTCTTATCCCCAAGAAGTAGTCAAGTCACTAGATAAACCTATTTATCCGCAAGGCGGTATTGCCGTGTTAAGGGGTAATTTAGCTCCAGCTGGTGCCATTATCAAACAATCCGCTGCCCAAGCTAGCTTGATGGAACATACCGGTCGAGCAGTTGTTTTTGAAAATGCGCAAGATTTAGCGACCCGGATTGATGATCCGGAATTAGATGTAAAGGCTGATGATATTTTGGTGTTAAAAAATATCGGCCCTAAAGGTGCCCCAGGGATGCCTGAAGCAGGGTATTTGCCGATTCCAAAAAAGTTAGCCAAACAAGGTGTAAAAGATATGGTGCGCATCTCCGATGGCAGAATGAGCGGAACTGCATTCGGAACAATCGTTTTACATGTGACCCCTGAATCAGCGATTGGTGGTCCTTTGGCCCATGTTCAGAACGGGGACCAAATACGCTTAAGCGTAAAAAATCGACTAATTGAACTTTTAATTAGTGATCAAGAATTAAATCAACGGATGTTAGACAACCCAATACAAGAGCCAAGTGCCACGAGGGGGTACCTGAAACTATTTTTAGATGAGGTGAACCAAGCAGATCAAGGGGTGGATTTTGATTTTTTAACTGTACCGATTACTTCCCACATTCCGCGCAATAAAGGTAGTTGATGCAAGATTGAAATCCCCGAACTTTGCTGGTGCAAGGAGATCTAAAGCAAAAGTTGAATCACTTGTTGACTTAAACCGTCATTAAAGGTTATTTAAAGATAACAAATTATGACTAAATCTGCTAATATGTTATTTATGAATAACATAATTTTAGATCTAAAAACCTTTGGGCAGATGTTTCGCAAAGAGCGGAAAGCGGTTGGTCTTACCCAAGCTCAAGTTGCCATCAATGCAGGATTAAGGCGTGAAACAATCATCAAGTTAGAATCGGGCGCTCAAGTGGATGCGAATACTTTAATCCAAGCAGTTGCTGCTCTGGGTAAGACACTGGCAATTAATGATAGGCGAGTTGATTATGATAATTTGAATGAAGCCTTCAATGAAGATCACTAAAATAAAAAAACTCCATGTTGGCACACCACAAGGCCACGCTGGGTCGCTGAATAAAGAGTCTCGCTTTGTATTTAATTATGAAACGACCAACCGAGATGCGGAAGTTTCTTTAGTGATGCCGATTAGAGCAAGAAGTTATGACAACGGGGGCTTATTTTCTGTTTTTCAGATGAATCGGCCAGAAGGTTATTTGTTGGAAACTATTAAGCAACGTTTTGCTAAGTTTGGTGTTCTAGATGATATGGCATTACTAAAGATTACTGGAGCAAATCAAATTGGTAGGCTGACATATGTTGACCCTAATGAGCCTATATCTCGGGCAAAGGCGCAGGTAAGTAAAGAAGAACTTATTCAATCTCAGACCTCAGAAGAGTTGTTTAATTTCTTGGCTGATTTATATTTTGATTCAGGCGTTTCAGGTTTTCAACCCAAAGTGATGATTCCGGAGTCAATTGGGAATGTTAGTGAAAAATCATCTTTAATAACATCATCCTTGATTGTTAAAGCAGCTGGAGAAGATTATCCATTTTTGGCACAAAATGAATTCATGTGTATGGAAGTGGCTAGAAGAGCAGGTATGAGAGTCCCTCCATTTTGGTTATCTAAAGATGGCGGTCTTTTCATCATGGAACGATTTGATATCGAAGAAAATGGCCAAAGATTAGGATTGGAAGATATGGCAGTTTTAACTGGGAATTCTCCAGAAGAAAAGTACCAAAGCAGTTATGAGATTATTGCAAAAGTAATCGATGCATTCTGTGGAAAAAACTCTGTTGAGAGCAAAGCTCGCTTTTTTGATTACATTGCTTTGTCTGTTTTATTACGTAATGGTGATGCACATTTGAAGAATTTCTCATTAATTTATGACACTCCAAACGGGGATGTAAAACTATCCCCACTTTATGATGTGGTTTCAACCATGATTTATAAAATAGATCATCCTAAGACAGGTTCAACTAAGGTAGATCATACAATGGCTTTAAATATGTTTAAGACTAAAAGCTATCCTACGACTAAATCATTAATTGAATTTGGTAAGAGTGTTTGTATGGTAAAAAATGCTGAAAAAGTGATTGAAAAAATTCAAACATTTAAAGAAGAAACCTTGATTGATTGTCGTTCAAGAATCGATCCATGGCTCTTTGATAATCTAAAAGCGGTTTGGTCTGGAAAGGAACCAATATAATTATGACTATTCGTTCAATTTTGAAGATGGGTGATCCCCGCCTTTTAAAAAAAGCGACAACTGTAGACGTTACCAAAATTTCAACACCAGAGATTCAATTGATTATTCAGGATCTTTTAGAAACAATGGCCGCAGCTAATGGAGCTGGTTTGGCTGCTCCACAAATCGGGATTGATTTACAAATAGTGGTGTTTGGCTTTGAGAAAAGTTCCCGTTATCCGAATGCTGAACCGGTCCCACAAACCATCTTAATTAATCCAATAATTACACCACTTAGCACTGAACTCGAAGAGGGTTGGGAGGGATGTTTATCCGTTCCTGGACTTCGCGGTGTAGTTCCTCGGTATCAAAAAATACGATACCAAGGACTAGATGAAAAGGGACAAATTATTGATCGCCAAGTTTCTGGCTTTCATGCCAGAGTGGTACAGCATGAGTGTGACCATTTATTTGGTTACTTGTTTCCAATGCGAGTAAAAGACTTTACCCGCTTTGGTTTTACTGAGGTGCTATTTCCTGATCTTGGTTAGTATCCAACTCAGTTTCCGTAGTTTTAGGTTTTTCAGTATGAATAGGTAAGCCCCCTAATACTTCATAGCAAGCCTTAAGCCAGATTTTGACGCGTTGACGATCAATTAAACTCAATGCACCTGTAGCATTTTGATGATTCAAGGCGCGCCAAAAACTCATGTTCGACTCATCAATTTTACGCATAGTAGACTCATATAATTTTGGTATTTCAACTAATAGAGCACCAAGAGTGATGGCATTTTTTAATGAATCTGACTGATGCAAAATATTAAAATTAACACCGCGGCCTTTATTCTGAACCAAAATATAATTGGGACCTATGCCGTATGAATTAGTTAATTTAGCAAGTAATTCAACTGAGTCTTTACCGTCATCCATGACGTGCCAAAAATTAACAACAACACCCATACTCTGGAGTAAATCCAACAAATTAGCCTCTTTAATCCATAATGCTAGCGGTGCTGAGGTTTGGGCTGCCAAGTCAACAATTAAATTAGCATTTGGATTGCTTTCTAAAGTGTCGATAATTTGATCTAGGCCTTCAAAGCTATCTACCAAAACATTCGAAGCGAAACCCTCATAAAAACGCTTAAAAGATTGATGTGATCGGTCAGTATCAAAACCCTGAAAGTCCATTTCATGATCGATATAGTACTGCGCTAATAAACGAGCAGTAACGGATTTACCAACTCCACCTTTTTCACCACCAATAAAATTAATTGTTGCCATGATTTATTCCTTTTTGTAACATCCATTGAAATACTATTATCCGTAAGACTTGATTACATTAAAAAGAATAAATTCTAAAACTTTATAAAAGCACTACTATGGGGCAAAAAAAAGGACTGAAAACATTCAGTCCTTCTTGCCTAACTAATTAAACTAAGGTTAATCAGCGTAAATACCTGCTTTACGGATAACAGGACCCCATTTTTGAATTTCAGCTTCGAGGTGAGTTTGTAAACCCTGTGGGGAAACTTTATCCATACTTGGAATTTCCACACTTAAATCAACCATTCTTTGTTTAACAGCTGGATCTTGAAGAGCAGAACGAAGAGCCGCATTGATTTTTTCTACAATTGCTGGAGGAGTTCCTTTTGGCGCATAGATACCATGCCAAACTTTCACTTCAAATCCTTTGAGACCCTGTTCATCCATGGTTGGTACATTTGGGAGTGCACTTAAACGCTTCATGGTAGTGACGCCAAAAATTTTCACGCGACCCTCTTTAATCAAAGGTACTGTTTGAGTCGTTTGGTCGCAAAGTAAATCAACCTGACCACCCATTAAATCATTCATGGCTGGACCAGTGCCTTTGTAAGGAATAGTATTGAGTTCAACACCAATCGCTGACTGAAATAACATACCGCACAAATGAGACACTGCACCTAGACCAGCATTTGCCAGCGAAATCTTATCTTTGTGTGCTTTGACGTATGCAATCATTTCTTGTAAATTGTTCGCAGGGAAATCTTTACGACCTAACATAGTCATTGGCACATCAATCACTTGGCCAATGTATTCAAAGTCTTTTAACGGATCAAAAGGGAGTTTTCTGTAAAGCGCAGGTGCTGTTGCCATACCCATGTGATGGATAAAAATCGTGTATCCATCGGGATTTGCTCTCGCAACACGTTGCGTCGCGACAGTACCACCAGCACCAACTGTGTTTTCAACAATCACCGTTTGACCTAATGATTTGCCCATCGGAATTGAAATCATACGAGCTGCCACATCGGTAGGACCACCAGCTGCAAAAGGAACCACTAGAGTAATTGGTCTAGTTGGGTATTGTTGAGCCTGGGTGATTGAACTTAACCCAATCAATGCTGTCAAGCTGATTAATTTAATAAATGATTTCATAATTACTCCAATGGGGATTTTTACAATGATGAAAAACGTGATAAATATTAACACTTTTAGGCCTACTTATCATCAAATTAACATTAATCTTTAATTAAGTTGTAACAATTATGACTTTTAAACAAGGAGTTAATCAAAAGGTTAAAATGACTTCTTGTTTGACTAGCAGATAAACATCATAAAATCATGACAATACTGGATATAGAGCACTTAAAAAAATGGATCGGTAGTAAAGAGTCTTTTACCGATCAAATGACCTTAGCCCCTGTAAAAGCACTTATTGCTACCTTAGACCGCAATGATAGGGACCCAGTTTTAGGTGATCGACTACCAGAGTTGTGGCATTGGCTCTACTTTTTGCCCATGGCTAAGCAATCTGAAATCGGCCCAGATGGTCACCCACAGCGTGGCGGATTTTTACCGCCAGTCCCTCTGCCGCGAAGAATGTGGGCGGGTGGTCGTTATACCTGGCATCAGGAAATTCAACTGGGCCAAGAAATTACCCGTCACTCAGAAGTAAAGTCCGTTACCCATAAATCAGGGCGTACGGGAGATTTGGTCTTTGTTGAGGTTCATCATGAATTACATGGCTCTCAAGGTTTAGCCTTGACTGAGGAACACGATATTGTTTATCGCCCTTTAGCAAATCCAACAGATGTTCCCCCAAAACCTAGTTTAGCGCCAAGTGATGCAGCCTGGGAAGTCCGAATTGATCCTTCTCCAGTGCTGTTATTTAGATATTCTGCAATCACATTTAATGGTCACCGAATTCATTACGACCGTAAATATGTGACGGAAGTTGAGGGATATCCAGGCCTTATTGTCCATGGCCCATTAATTTCAACTATGCTAGTTGATCAATTCCGTTTGCAATTCCCTGATAAAAAACTACTTACTTTTGAATTCAAAGCCCTGCGTCCGACCTTTGATATTAATCACTTCTTTGTTTGTGGCAAGGTCGATGCGGCAAGTTCAACAGCTGATTTATGGGCCAAAGACCATGAGGGTTGGCTCACGATGCAAGGTCGTGCAACTTTTACTAATATTTAATTGACTGAATAATATGACAATGATGATTCCAGCAGCAGATCAGTATCAAGAGTTACGTGAAGCTTTAAGAGATTTATGCGGTAGTTTTGATTCACAATACTGGCAAAAAGTAGATGAAGCTCGCGGCTATCCAGAAGCCTTCGTCGATGCTTTAACCAAAGCAGGTTGGTTATCTGCACTCATTCCAACAGAGTACGGCGGATCTGGTCTCGGGCTATGTGAGGCCTCCGTGATTATGGAAGAGATTAATTTGGCAGGCGGTAATGCTGGCTCTTGTCATGGCCAAATGTATAACATGGGCACACTTTTGCGCCATGGTTCAGAAGTGCAAAAGCAGTTGTATTTACCTAAAATTGCCACAGGGGAATTACGTTTGCAATCCATGGCGGTGACTGAACCAAGTACTGGCACGGACACTACAAAACTGAAAACCACTGCAGTCAAAAAGGGTGATAAGTATGTTGTGAATGGCCAAAAGGTATGGATTTCTAGAATTCAGCATTCTGATTTAATGATTCTTTTAGCTAGAACCACTCCCCTAGCAGAAGTGAAGAAAAAATCAGAAGGGATGTCTATTTTTATCGTTAATATTGCCGAGGCTCTCGCCAGTGGTATGAGTATTTCACCAATCTTAAACATGGTGAACCATGAAACGAATGAAGTGTTTTTTGACAATTTAGAAATCCCTGCCGAAAACCTCATTGGTGTCGAAGGGATGGGCTTTAAATATATTCTGGATGGTTTGAATGCAGAAAGAGCTTTGATTGCTGCTGAGTGTATAGGTGATGCCTACTGGTTTGTGAATCGTGCGCGCAACTATGCCAATGAGCGAGTGGTCTTTGATCGTCCGATTGGTAAAAATCAAGGGGTTCAATTCCCAATAGCGGATAGTTATATTGAAACTGAAGCTGCTAATCTAATGCGATTTAGGGCTTGTGAATTATTCGATAACAACTTACCGTGCGGCGCTGAAGCCAACATGGCCAAATACCTTGCAGCAAAAGCGTCTTGGGAAGCAGCTAACGTTTGTCTTCAAACACATGGTGGATTTGGTTTTGCTTGCGAATATGACATTGAGCGCAAATTTCGTGAAACAAGACTCTATCAAGTTGCCCCGATTTCTACCAACTTGATTTATTCTTACGTCGCAGAACACATCCTCGGCTTACCAAGATCCTTTTAACCATGAAACCTTTATCAGGTATTACGGTAGTTTCGATGGAGCACGCCATCGCAGCGCCATTTTGTTCCCGACAATTAGCAGATTTAGGAGCGCGCGTGATTAAGGTAGAGCGCCCTGAAGTTGGGGACTTTGCCAGAAATTATGACCAGCGTGTTGCAGGTATGTCCTCTCACTTTGTTTGGACGAATCGTTCTAAAGAGAGTTTGACTTTAGACATTAAACAGCCCCTAGCCTTGCAGGCAATAATGACCTTACTGAAAACTGCGGATGTATTTATTCAAAACCTAGCGCCAGGTGCTGCTAGTCGGTTAGGGCTAGGCTATGAGAACTTAAAAACAATCAATCCACGTTTGATTGTTTGTGATATTTCAGGTTACGGTAATGACGGTCCATTCCGGGATAAGAAGGCTTATGATTTATTAATCCAAAGTGAAGCGGGTTTTTTATCCGTAACAGGAACTCAAGAAACTCCTTCGAAGGCTGGTAATTCGATTGCTGATATTTCTGCTGGTATGTATGCTTATACGAACATTCTGTCAGCATTGCTATTACGTAATCAAACTCAAGAAGGCTCACATATTGATGTTTCAATGCTAGAGTCCTTAAGCGAATGGATGGGTTTCCCACTGTATTATGCCTATCAAGATGCTTCACCACCCCCTAGAAACGGGGCGTCGCACGCCACGATTTATCCTTATGGACCATTCCCAGTTGGTAAAAACGATACGGTCATGTTGGGTTTACAAAATGAACGCGAGTGGCAAGTTTTTTGTGAAAAGGTATTGTTCCAACAGGAGCTTGCACAGGATCCTAGATTCTCAAACAATTCGCAGCGTAATGAAAATAGAAATGCTTTGAAAGCAATCATTGATCAAAGCTTTTCAGCTTTAACAATTGCCCAAGTAGAAGAACGTTTAGATGTTGCTCAAATTGCCAATGCCAGAATGAATGATATGGCTGGACTGTGGAATCACGAGCAGTTAAAGGCGCGTAATCGTTGGCAAGCAGTAGGCTCTCCGGTTGGAGATATTCCTGCTTTATTACCCCCAGGAAAGAATAGTGCTTTTGAATACCGGATGGATCCAATTCCGGCAATTGGTGAACATACTGAGCAAATCTTGACAGAATTGGGGTTTAGTTCAGAGCAAATCAAAGAGATGCGAGACTCAAAAGCTATTTAATTTTTTAGTTTTACCCTATTTTAAGTGTGTATTTAAATGCATGTTAATATATATATTAAAATAGTGAGGAGTAAGTATGGAAAAGTTGCTGACACGCAATATTGCTTCTTTAACAGAATTTAGGGAGCCTGGAAAGGTTTTGGCTAAATCAGGAAATGAACCAACAGCAATTCTTAATCGGAATGAAGTTGTTGCATATCTTGTGCCTGTTGGAGCTGTAGCTGACATTTCAACATCTCCTTTAGGTAAAGAAAAGTTGCGTAACTACATAAAAAATGGATTACCTAAGATTAACCATGTGATTGAGTATCTTAAGGATAAATAATTGCATTTTAATTTATTAGATGAGTCTGATGTAATCGAAATCCACGACAGTGTCATTGGGCCTAATGAACTGCAAGGTTTAGCTGGAGATAAATCCCTATCAGGTGTTTTATCTCGATTACAAAATCGCATTGATTATGGATTAATGAACGATGTTTTTCAATATGCTGCGTGTGCAGGAATATTTATAGCTAAAGCACATTGTTTTAACGATGCAAATAAAAGAACTGCTGCAGCGATAGTGCATTTGATCTTACTTACTCACAACTATTCGCCTAAGTTTGATGATTATGAATTAGGTAAGTGGATTGTTCTAATAATTAAGGATAATTTAGATGAAGAAAAATTTACCGAATTTTTGCGACAGTCTTGTTAGGTTCAACTGTTTCTTGGTAAGTCTTCGACCCAGATTTAGGTGCCAGCAAAAGCCTTGATTTAATTTTTATTTCGAACTAAATATTATGACAATACAGACAGATTTTCCATCACAAGTTTTAGCGCAATATGCCGCCAATCTCCAGTTTTCAGATATCCCAACCAGAGTCATTCGTAAAACGGAAGACTTACTTGTAGATTGGGTGGGATCAGCACTAGCTGGTAAGGGGGCTCGTGCAGTTGAAAGTGTCGCGAAATTCACTGCTCAAATGACTCCAGTGCAGAATCAAGCTTATCCCGGCGGCGCTGAAATATTAATTCATCGCACTTTCTCCTCCCCAATGTTTGCGGCGATGGTAAACGCGGCAGCTTCGCATGTGGTCGAGCAGGATGATGTGCATAATGCCTCTGTTTTTCATCCAGCTACGGTAGTTTTCTCGCCCGCGCTGGCAGTTGCTCAAGCGATTGGTGCAAGTGGCCAAGAGTTTTTAACAGCCTGTGTTGCTGGCTACGAAGTAGGGATTCGGGTTGGTGAATTTTTGGGCAGGTCCCATTACAAAATTTTTCACACCACAGGAACTGCCGGTAGTTTAGCAGCGGCCGCCGCCGTTGGTCGTTTATTGCATTTAACCCCTGAACAAATGTTACATGCCTTTGGCTCTGCAGGAACGCAGGCTGCTGGTTTATGGGAGTTTTTGCGCGATGCGGCTGATTCGAAACAGTTGCATACCTCCCACGCCGCAAGTACTGGATTGATGTCAGCTTATTTAGCAAAAGATGGTTTTACTGGGGCTCAACATATTTTAGAAGGTCCTCAAGGTATGGCCGCGGGGATGTCAACTGATGCAGATGTAACAAAGCTTACTGCAGGTTTAGGAACTCGCTTTGCTACTGAGGAAACCTCATTTAAGTACCACGCTTCTTGCCGACATACGCATCCTGCTGCAGACGCCTTATTAAAAGTAATGCAAGATAACCAATTAAAAATTGATCAAATTGCTAGAGTAATTACGCATGTGCATCAGGGCGCGATTGATGTGCTGGGTCCGGTAATAGATCCAAAAACCGTTCATCAATCTAAATTTTCGATGGGAACCGTATTGGCTTTAGCAGCACGATTTGGCTATGCAGGTTTGAATGAGTTTGAGTCCTCTTTTTCTAGTGAAGACATTCAAGCATTCTGTCAGAAAGTGGAGATGGTTTTAGACCCAGAAGTTGATCAGGCTTATCCGCGTAAGTGGATTGGTAAGGTCACAGTGATGACGAATGATGGCAAGACTTATTCAGGTCGAGTCGATGATCCAAAGGGTGATCCAGATAACACATTATCTAGATTAGAAATTGAAGAGAAAGCCATTCGTCTTGCCTTATTTAGTAAAGCGGCAACTGAAGTGGAAATGCGTACATTAATTGTTCAACTATGGCAAATTGAAACGCTGACAAAGATTGGAAAATTGATATGAGTCAAGATAAAGCAAATTCAACTAGTGGTCTAGCAAAAGCATTTTTATTTGTTCCAGCCAATCGGCCTGAGCGCTTTATCAAAGCGCTTGAGACAGGTGCTCATATTATTGTTGATTTAGAAGATGCCGTGGGCCTCATTGATAAACCAGCAGCAAGGCAATCTATTATTCAACATTTAGTTCCCCTTTTTGAAAAATTTGGTGATCGAATTCTGCTTCGGATGAATAGCCTCAGTACCGATCAAGCTGCCTTAGACCTAGACTTAATTAAGACCTTACCTTTAAAGGCTTTAATTCATCCAAAAACAGAGTCAAGCGATCAGCTTGATTTAATTAGTACTTACTTGTCCTCAGACAGTTACATTATCCCAATGATTGAGTCTGCTAAAGGAATCGATCAACTTCGTTCTATTGCAGCTCATTCCAAAACAATTCGACTAACTTTGGGGAATATTGATTTACAAGCAGACCTAGGTTTACGTTGTGACAGCAGTGAGTCCGAATTGCAAGGACTGCGGTTCCAAATGACGGTACTAAGTCGCTTGTTCGATCTTGCTCCGCCGATTGACGGTGTGACGGTTGATTTGCAAAATGAGGCGCAGCTTCTGGCAGATTTAAAACGTGCACGTGGTATTGGGTTTCTTGGAAAGCTATGTTTGCATCCTAAACAGATTCCGACAACACTGCAATTTTTTCAGCCAAGTCAGGATGAAGTATTAAGAGCACGAAGTATTGTTGAAGCTTTTGAAAAAGCCCAGGGTGGTGCGGTTCAGCTCGATGGCAAAATGATCGATCGCCCCGTTTTTTTACTAGCTCAAAGATTGCTAAACTCTATTTGAAAAGAGTGTTTCTCCAAAAAGTCTCTCAATTTGGACGATTCTTATTAGGATTTACTCTGATTTTTTGATTAAATCAGCGTAAATCAAGGTATATTTATACAAGAAGTTTTTTATAAAAATATCCTAATAGAGACAATAATGAGCAAATTTCTCATCAAGTATTTGATGATTGCCCTAGTCGGTTTTTCAGTTCAGGCATCAGCCCAAGTGAAAGATCGCAATATCGAGGAAATCAAACAAGAGGCCTTACATCGTGCTGAAAATGGTGGCGCATATCCCCTTTTGAATATGGAAGTGCCAGATGTCAAGGAAGCCCTCGGACTTATTAAAACCAGAAATCCCGATGAGTGGGGAGCAGCTTGGAGTCAAGTCGCTGATAAATATATGCAACAGGCTAAGGCTGCAACCAATAAAGAGCAAGCAGGGGCTTTGTATAAAAAGGCTTGGCGTTTATATTTCTTTGGTCAATGGCCAGCACCAACTTCACCAGGTAAAGAAGTCGCTTATCAAAAGGCGCTAGACGCTTATTTGAAATATGCCCAAAGTTTCGACATTCCACTGGAAGTGGTTAAAATTCCTTTTGAAGGTAAGCAAATCGTTGGTTACATGCGACTGCCAAAAGGTGCCAGTGCTAATCAAAAAGTCCCCTTGATTTTTGCAGTTAGCGGCCTAGATAGTCGTAAAGAGACAGTGGCGGATAGCTATAGCCAAATCTTGCAACATGGGGTTGGTATTTTTGTCGTAGACGGTCCAGGCACTGGTCAAGCACCTTTAAAAGTAAGCCCAACAGCCGAAAGAATGTTCTCTGTCGCCCTAGATTATTTACAGACCCGTCCCGAGATTGACCAGAAACGGATTATTTTCTCAGGGGTGAGCTTTGGGGCCTACTGGGCAACGAAAATGGGCATTCTCGAAAAAGATCGTTTATTAGCCTCAGTGGCTCAATCTCCACCAGTTCACTCAACGTTTGATTCAAAGTTTGTTGAAAAGAAACTGAGTACGCCAGAGTATTTATTTGATTACTTACCCGCCAGCATTAATGTTTATGAGGGTGTTACTAATTTAGAGCAATTATTAGCCTATGTGCCAAAAATGTCTTTAAAAGATCAAAACCTATTGCAGCGTCCAACAACACAGATGTTAATTTTAGCGGGAGCAAATGATACTCAAGTCCCTTTAGATGATGTCAAGAGGTTAATGGAGGCGGGTGATGTACCGAAAGATTTTTGGATTAATCCAAAAGGGGGTCATTTGGGACGCGAAGTAAAAGGATGGACCGATGCAAATATTTTTTCTAAAGTGATTATTCCTTGGGAATTACGCATATTAGAACAATCTGGCTGGAAAAAACCTTAAAGGATAAAAAATGAAAAACTTATACTGTTCTTGCGGCGTTTCCCGCAGAAATTTTTTAAGTAGCTTAGCCGGCTTAGGTGCGGCAACCGTTTTACCAACTACGGCAAATGCGCAAGCTAATTCCGCGGTGATTGGTAATCGCGACAAGATTGATACGCATCATCACTTTTTTGCGCCTACCTTGGTCGCTGAAATGGTGTCCAAAAAGTTGGCACAAAAGCCTGCACTTGATTGGTCTGTGAAAAATACCATCGATGATATGGACGCTGCCGGTACCAAAACTTCGATTCTTTCTGCAACTACACCGCAAGTCAGCTTTTTAGATCCAGCGATGGCGAAAAAAATTGCTCGTGAAAATAATGAATACGCTGCAAAAGTGGCTGGTGATCATAAAGGTCGCTTTGGCTCCTTTGCAATGTTGCCAATGCAAAATATGGATGACGCCTTGCGTGAAATTGAATATTCAATGGACGTCTTAAAAGCAGATGGTATTGGCTTATTAACGAGCTATGGCGATAAATGGTTAGGTCATCCTTCTTTTGCGCCAGTGATGGAAGAGCTCAATCGTCGTAAAGCAATTTTATATACCCATCCTACTTCAGCGAATTGCTGTAATAACTTATTACCGGATACCCCACCAACCGTGGTTGAATATGGTACGGATACAACGAGAACAATTGTCAATATCGTATTCTCTGGTACTGCTGCTAAGTGTCAAGATATTAAGTTTATCTTCTCACACGCTGGTGGTACTTTACCGTTCCTCACAGAGCGTTTACAAAAAATGCCAGTGATTGATAAAAAATTGGCAGAGCGGGTACCGAACGGTGTAATGCATGAATTACAACGTTTTTATTACGATACAGCATGGGCTTCCAATGGTTATGCCTTACCATCATTGCTCGCTTTAGTAACGAAGGATAAAGTGTTATTTGGATCTGATTATCCGTACCGGACCAGTGAAGATAATATCAAGGGTCTCTTGGCTTATGGATTTAATCAACAAGACATGAATTTGATTACACGCGGTAACGCAGCTAAATTGATGCCACGTTGGAACGTTTAATTAGCATTTCGAAAGTGAGAATCCCCAAGCATTAGGAAAGAGTTGAATTCTCAATGATGGTTGGTGCTTTGATAGAAAACCGGTGAAAGCCGGTTTTTTTTATTGATCTTTTAAAGTCGTCTTTTACATCAATGGCGTACTCTGCCCATAGTTAGCATAGATTTGTCCAGAATAGAAATTTTCTAATGGTTCTAATTCTTCTGGTTTTATCGTATCTTCATAGCGGTTTCGGTTTAAAGCCTTCCATTGGATGAGGGCTAGATTTTTAGCAAAGGCTTCTTTGAGTTCTGGCATTTTAGCGAAGATACTTTGGAGTGCTTCTTGAGTAATTTCATAGATCAATACATCAGATTGTGAAACAGCATTTATTTTTTGTGGCATACCGGCAAAAAGTGCATCAGTGCCAAAGAATTCCGTTGTAATGTAATTCTGATTAATCAGTTGATCTTCTGAGTCAATCATGGTGCATTTCACTATACCCTCTGCAATGATAAAGAGGGAATTTCTTACTTCGGAAAAATGTACGATGGTTGCAAGGGGAGCGTATCTTCTTTCCAATAAATACTTAGTGACAGTTAAACATTGTTCATTACTGAATTGATTAAATAATTTGACCTGTTGTACAAGGTATAAAAGGTCGGAAGATCGGTTCGAGACTGTGATATCTGATTTACGCATACAGTCTAAGATACTACGAATGACAGCATGTTCAGAATTTAAACCATCTCGATTATCTGCAATGGTAAATTGGACTTCATAGAGTATTCCATTGGATAGTAACTTTCTTGCAAATACACTTGGGGTACCCACAAATTTTGGGCCCTTTGAACTCAATACTGCTGCATACAAGATACGCTCTACACTTTCAACCGAAATATCGTAATCGATAACGACTTCAACGGACCGTAGTGAATTTGAGTTAGGTAAATCGAAATTAGTAATATTGGTGGAAAAAATAGAGACATTGGGGATAAAGATGGTTGCCCCAGTGGATGTTGTGAGAACCGTATTTCTCCAGGTAATTTGTGAAACAGTTCCCTCCATACCGTCGATACTTACCTCATCGCCTACTTTAAAACTTTTCTCAACATTTAGAACAAGACCGGTAACCAAGGCCACAGCATAATCTTTCAGAGCAAAACCTAATAAAGCTAATGAACCAGCAAGTGTCGCTAATAGTGTTGAGATACTTTGGTCAAATACGAGAGACAAGATGATACATATGCCGACTGACAAGACAAACCCGGTTACTACATTGCCAATTAAAAACGGAATTTTCGTTTGCGTAACTCGCTCTAAGTAGCCATGGACGAACTCATTTTGCACGATGACTGCAATGAGTAAAAAGATGAAAAAAGTATAAGTAGCAGCAATCACTTGCCAAATTGTCTCATCAGGAATTCCTGTCACAAAGGCGATAGGACCTATAAACCCTTCATATAACTTACTCAGAATAAAGAGGGTAATGATGACGAGGATTAAGTTACGATAGATTTTCTTCATTGAGTAGGCTCTTATTTTTTAGGCTACTGTTGGTAACTGAATGAGGAAACCAAAGGGCTTTTCTTCATAAATAGATAATGAGCCACCAAAATATTCAACGATATTTCGGGTTAGAATAATTCCAACTAAGCTCGCATCTCTTGCATCGATCTTACCGGCTCCTTGATTGAGACGAATCATAAACTGCTTGGCTTCATCTAAAAGAGCTAGATTAGGGATTTCACTGTATTCAAAAGCAGACCCTTGAATTCGAATATTCAGCCAATGTTCGTCATCGATTTCAGAGGATATCTGAACATCTCCTTGAACAGTCAGAGAAGCTGCATATTCAACCAGATTCATAATAGCTAGGCTCAATAGCGAGGCATCAACTTGAGCATCAGGTACATGTGCTGCAGAATGAACATGGACTTTAAATTGTGGGAAGCGATGATAAAAGGCAATGTCTTTTGCCAAAGCAGAAAGTACCTCAGCAATGGATGTTTTGACTACTTTTGCATTGACCAGTTCTTCTCTGAAAAGTTCAATCCGTTGAAAATCACCAACTAATTTTGAAAGTCCATTCGTTTGGGAAAGCGCTGCATCGAGCACACGCAGATCGTTGGATGATGATTGTGACTGGATCAAAGATGCTTTAGCATTGGCTATTTGACCAGATATCGAGATGAGGGGTTGATGAATTGCCATCATTAAGTTACCAAAAAAACGGCGTTTCGTATTCTCAAGGTCTTTTACTTTTTCAAGTGCAAGTTGTCCCATCTCTAGTTGGGATTTCATTTGATTGCGTTCAATGCCAATTGATCCAAAAAGAGCAGATTTAAAGATTTCAAATTTAAAATAAACAAAATTAAAAGCCAAAATCAAGACAATAAATGCTATGCCTGCATGAATCAAGGCGTCCAGTAGTGCATCCTGAAAGGAGTCTGTGAGATCATCAATTAAGGCAATCGTAACAGTTGGAGTACCTGTAAAATCTAAAACTTTAACAGTACGTAGATAAATTTTTCTATCTCCTGACTTTAATATTGCATACCCTTTAGATCTTGGATCAAAATCTGCATTGAGAATTAAATCATGGGCTATAGGGTCAGAAAAATCATAATAAACTTCATCCTCTTTTAAGACATCATTTTTTTCATCTTGCGGTTTTTGGGCTCGAGTAGCAACCGATTGGGACATACTCAATGCCCATTTGAGATTAGTGGCTTTCGCCGCTGCACCAAGAGGTATGTTGAAATTAGAAACCATTTCAATGGTCCCGACATATTTATCTTCATGAAATATGGGAACCAAAGCGCGAATCCCTAACAGACCTCCTATACCATTTTCTACCGCCATTAAACGTTGCTGGTTTTGAACCGCTTGCACTAGGGATGGCCGAATTTGGGTGAGGTCAATCAAGCCAAGTTCAGGATTGAGCGCACGATAAAAAAGCAGGCCTGGAGGAATATAAAAGTTGATTTGTTCAATGCTATGTTTTTTTTCAATATACTCGGCAACAGGATCAATGATTTCAGCAAGACCTTTTCGATCTCGCTCGAAAAAACGATTATTAAGTTTTTTACTGACAAGTAGCATGTCAGTCCCAATTCCCATAGATCTAAATCGTGCTTTTTTCAACTCATCAAAAAGAGTCTCAAATTGTTTGCCACGGCTATCCGTTAACTGGATTAAATGATTCGTGGATTTCTTGTATTGAGAAATACCTACAAAACCTGAAATTAATAATGCAACTAAAATCAATCCGGCTAATATCCAGATATTAAATTTAATGTCTTGAATAGGCTTGATTTTTTTCTTCATTGATATCCTAAATAGATTAGATAATGATTTTTATATTAATTCCTCTGATTATATAAAACATTTATTCGGTTTTTGGAGTTTATATTTACTCTAATTAATTAATTTCCCTATAATTGAATTAATTTAGATGTTAATGATGAACATCTAGTCCATACATTGTGATAGGCCTGCATTTAAATCATTGAAAGAAAATTGCTCACCATGAAATCCCAGCGTTATTTACTGCAGATCATCTCATTTGGTATCATATCAGCCTTGTTGGGCTTAAGTCCTTTCGCAGAGGCAAAACCCAAAAAAAACTTAACGGTAATTAAGGTCAGTTATATTCCTGCACTTTATTGGTCTTTGCCTTTTTTTATTGCTACAGATCGTGATTGGTGGTCAGAGTTAGGTTTAAAACCTGAATTGAAAACCTATCCTGGCGGGGTGCCTTTAATCAATGGAGCATCTTCTAAAGCCTGGGATGTCGGTGGAGCTGGCTCTCTCGTTTCGGTTGTAGGTTATTCAAAATTCGGCGTTAAAACTATTGGAATTACCAATGACGAATCTCAAGCCAATACGATTGTGGCAAGTAAAAGTTCTGCTGTCGCTTTCAAAAGTAACCCAGGCTTTATCAAAGGTAAGACTATTTTGTTGACCAATCTATCTACCGGTGAGTTTACGGTCTCCTCTTGTTTGAAACATTACGGTTTATCAATATCTGATGTGAATATTAAACTTGGCACTCAGGGTGAAATCATGAACAGCATCGCTTCAGGTACTGCTGAATTCGGTGGTTTATGGGCACCGAATATCTATACTCTCGAAGAAAGATCCAATACCCAGGTGATTTGTTCTGCCAAAGATAGTGGTGTGACAGTTTTGGGTGCTTTAATCGTTCGCGATGAGTATGCGAAACAGAATCCCGAAAACGTTGCTAAATTTCTTGCAATTTATTTGCGCGCTTGGAATTGGATGCATGCCCATCCATCTGAAGCATTAGAATTAATGAGTCAATTCTATGATGTAGGTGGTGTAACTGTTAGCGATAAATTTTTGGTCCGAGAATTTGATACTCGTCCTACCTTTAATTTAGAAAAACAAATATCGCTGATGGACCGTAGTAAAAGTGGTACTTCTCAAATGGACTTTTGGTTTCAAGAGTATAGTGATTTCTTAAAAAATAAAAAAGCATTAGAAGTTGCCCCATCTCCTTCTGATTTCATTACAGATCAGTATATGAAAATGATTAAAGCGGATAAAAAATTGGTGGATTTTGTGAATAACACTAAATAAGTGTTAGTAAATGCTGATTGTCAAAGCATCCGCCTAGAATTTAATGTCATCTAATATAGTTAGTATGCGTATATTGTTAAAGCATACTCTTCGTATTAGATTTAATTTTAGTTAAACTAACAACCAAATATTAAAAACTCACTTAGGAAAATGAATGACAAATTTAAAAGAAATTAAATCGGTTGGTTTTATTGGCGTGGGTATTATGGGTCAAAGTATGGCCGGTCATATTCTTGCGAGTGGTTATGCGGTGAATGTGTATAACCGTACTAAAGCAAAAACGGATGCGATTGTTGCCAAGGGTGCAAAGTGGTTTGATACGCCAGGTGCTGTTGCCGCGAACTCTGATTTGGTCATCACGATGGTGGGTTTCCCATCTGATGTTGAAGAAGTTTATATGGGGGAGGCGGGGATTCTAAACAACGCCCAGCCTGGAACTATTCTCATTGATATGACAACTTCAAGCCCATCGCTTGCTAGAGCGATTAGTGAAGCTGCAACGGCTAAAGGATTAGCTGCTATTGATGCACCAGTTTCTGGTGGGGATATTGGTGCTAGGGATGCCAAATTAACGATTATGGTTGGTGGTGATAAGACTACTTTTGAGCATGCTTTACCAGTTCTCAAGTTAATGGGTGCAAGCATCGTTTTACAGGGCGGTCCTGGTATGGGTCAACATACCAAGATGTGTAATCAGATTGTGATTGCCTCAACGATTATGGGCGTGTCTGAAGGCATTGCTTATGCGAAAAAAGTCGGCTTAGATCCAAGTAGTGTGATGCAATCCATTGGGGGTGGCGCTGCCTCAGGCTTTCAGCTCAACGTCCTTGGACCAAAGATGATTGCCGGTGATTATGCTCCTGGCTTTTATATTGAACACTTCATTAAAGATTTAACCATTGCTTTGAGTGAAGCACAGGCTATGCAACTAGAGTTGCCTGGTTTGATTCAAGCTAAAAAGTTATATGATCAAATTGCAGCTGAAGGTCATAGTAAAGATGGTACACAAGGACTGATTCAGTTGTACTTGGCACAGTAAATCTTCACGCCAAGCTGTTCAAGTAGAAGTAATAAAAAAGCCATTTCATAAAAATGGCTTTTTTACATTTCAAACATTAAATATTTATTTCGTGTCTCTAGGATCTTTCTCTAATGGTGTGCTGCCTGTTGGTCCAATGCCGTAGAAAAGCAGGATTGCACCTTCAGCATTCGTTTTACCAAAGTGAGCAGTATTAGCTGGCTCAGTAAAGTAACTACCGACTGGATGTGCGTGTAACTTTGACTCATCAAACTTGGTGTCATAGCCAATGTAATGCAATCCAGAAATCACCATGCCATAGCGGTCTTCAGGATGTTTATGGGCATAGGCTTTATCAAATGGAGTCCATTTAACCAAGTAGAGATAAGGACCTGGTTTATTAGGATTGCCCATGAGGAAGGCTTGCTCACGACCTGAAGGAGTTTTTTCCCACTTAATCTTATCTGGTGGAACATTCATGACCCCAGGAGGTAATGGATGATCTGCTGCACTGGACAAAGTGCCACTGACAGAACCCAATGCAACTAAACTGCAAAAGGCTAATTTAATAAAAGTTTTCAATCTTGTCTCCTTTAATTATGGGTTATAAATTAAAGGATACTCCGGAAATCATTTAAAACAATCAGCGTTTTTACTTAGATACTTGAATAATTAAGAGAATCTTTTCTGAATTTCTGTAGCGATAAGGTGGATGGAAGCTGGACTGAGATCATCGACTTCAATTTTAGGTGCGTCCATATACTGGCTAAAGTTTTTTCCTTGAGAGCGCTCATAGAGTCTGTCATAGTGCCTCACAAGTAAATCTCTAATTAAATCTTGCCAAGCATGATTGTTAATCCAATGCGTCCAACGATCTAACACCTCATGCCCATGTAACTCCTTTAAAAAAGATAATTTCTGAATAAGTTGATTGGGGTTATTAATCAGGTAGTCATAGTCTCTAATGAGAAACTCTACTCGCGCATCGGTACTTGCTTCAATTCTGACACACTCACTTTGACGAAATCTTTCCAATAAGGTATCTGGTACTTGAATGTTGCCTATTTTTTTACTTTCGGCTTCAATAAATACAACCCGAGTCTTATCAAAGTTTTCTAATTGATCAAGGACATAACTCTCAAAGTATTTTTGACTTGGTTGATTTGAGTCCGGCATATTGCCCAGAACTGAACCTTTGTGGTTAGCAATTTGTTCCAAGTCTAAGACTTGTTCACCAAGTTCATGTAAGGTCTCCAAAATACGACTCTTACCACTCCCTGTAGAGCCTGTCACCACCCGATAATTAAAGTCATTGGGTAAGTCACATAATCTGGCTAGTACATGACTACGATAGGCTTTGTATCCACCTTCTAATACATGGGCTTGCCACCCAATTTCTCGAAGAATATATCCCATCGCATTACTGCGTTTGCCACCCCGCCAACAGTAAATCAGTGGACGCCAGTTTTTTGGACGCGTATAAAAATCCTCCTCGATATGGGCAGCGATTCTTCTTGCAATGAGGGTGGAGCCTACTTTTTTAGCCGCAAAGGGCGATTCTTGATGATGGATGGTCCCAACTACTACGCGCTCATCGTCACTTAATACGGGGCGGTTAATGGAACCAGGAATATGATCCAAGGCAAACTCTGCCGGGGTTCGTACATCGATGATTTCATCAAATGTATGAACCTGTGCCATATCTACGGTGGTTCTGGGCTTCATGGAAACAATCTTAAAATCTTAAAAGACTATTTTCTCATGAACGATCTTCTGAGATGAGAAAATAAGCCTATTGTCATCATAGTATTGCAAGACAGTTTGCAAATTAAGCGATTGCTGGAGTGTTTTTTCTTTGATGAAAATATAAATAAACAAGAGCTAGAGCCATTACAGTAGTGGGAATGAGTGAACCCATAGTAAGGATATTCCAACCACCGGAAATAATAATGGCACCTGAGCCAATAGAACTAAAAGCCATTGTGCCAAATACAAAGAAGTTGACAATGGCTTGTGCCTTATTTTTTTCTTCCGGACGGTAGGAAGTAATAGCCAGTGTTGTGGCAGCGGTAAAGACAAAATTCCAACCAAGACCAAGCAATGCTAGTGCAAAAAGAAAATGGTAGAAGCCACTACCTAGTTGCAAAATACCAATGCTGACAAAAATCAAGAAAACACCGACCCTCATTATCATTTGCGAACTAAATTTCTTAATCAGGTTACCAGTAAAAAATCCAGGAGCAAACATACCAATCACATGCCACTCTAAAACAATGGCTGTATCAGAAAATGGAAATTTGCAAATTTCCATAGCAAGTGGTGTTCCTGCCATGAGTAAATTCATGACACCATAACTTAAAGCACTACAGATGAGCACGACCACAAATACTGGTTGAAAAATAATCTCTTTCACCGATCTTCCAGTATTGGTATTTTTATCGGTCTTAACCTCTTTGGGGAAATCAATGAAATGCATGATAAAAATCCCAAGAAGACCTGCTAGTGACAAAATCAGATAGGGTCCTAAAAAGGGAGTAGGAAAGAGATTTTTTGTCCAATTCGTCATATTAGGACCCACTACCGCACCAATCACTCCTCCTGCTAATACTAGTGAAACTGCGCGTTCACGAAAGCTTGAATGGGTGAGTTCAGGAGCAACAAAGCGATAAAGAAGTCCGTTTGCACTGTAATAGCCAGCGATTGCAGTACCTAAAACGAGTAACCAAAAATTCTGACTATAAGCCGCATATGCACAGAGGCCTGTAGAACCTGAGGCAACAGCAAGAGCAATCTGAAAAGAGGTCTTGCGACCAAAGTGATTTTGTACTTTTGCCACCAGTGAGGTAGCTAAAGCGGCACCTACGACATACGCCATCAAAGGCAATGTGGCCAACCAAGGAATCGGAGTTAGACTCATGCCGACTAGTCCATTAACTGCGATAAAGGTGACATTGTTGGTTAAATACAGGCCTTGACAAAGAATCAGCAAGAATAAGTTTTTATTAAAAAACTTGGGTACGTCTAAAGTATTTGTCATTGCTTAGTTCTTTGTTGAAGAGGATGCAGTAGATTATAAACCTCCCTTTAGGATCTGAACTCTAAAACTCTCTAATGGTTTAGAACGTTAGCATTACCTTTTATCCTATGGTTGAATATCCTGAATGATGAGTTGTATATTTTTTTCACCAATTTTTAGCTTAGGAATGAAACCAATGAGGTCCCCCTTCTCAGGTATAGCGTTACCTGATTTAGAAATTCTGGCAGTCAGACTGACCTCTTTAAATTGACTCAACTTAAATTGTGGGGACATTGACTGCGCATCGGAAAGGACGAAACTAGTCGGCAGTTGACCTGCAGTAGATTTGATAATCGCAAGAGGCAGTTTTGGACCCTCAATTGCTTTAGCGTAAATAAACACAATATCGGTAGGGCTGACTTGACCTTGGAGACCTGGGGTAATCATTACTTTTCCAGAAATGGTCAGTGCAGGGTTGGTGGCGACTACTTGATTTGGCTTTAAAAGATTTTTCGCTTCCGCGATACTTGCATTTAAGCCTTGAGCAAATGCAGCCTCACTGGGGCCTAGGTTCGGTATTGCCAACTCCCAATTTTTAATTGCGCTAGCATAATCGCCTTTTTCAAAAGCTGCTGTACCTTTGAGGGCGAGTGCTTTCGGATTCTTGGGATTGGCAGCAAGAGATTGATCGATTAAATCTAGGGCTTGTCCATTCATTGACTTATTTTCATAAGCAACTAAGTCTGCTAAATCAGCTAAGGTATCACTATTTTTAGGATCTAAAGAAAGAGCTTTATTAAAGGCATTTTTTGCATCTGTTAGACGATTCAGTGCACCATAAGTTCTCGCTAAAAAGACCCAGCCTTGAGCATTATTGGGGTCCGTTTTTAATCGGTCCTCTAACTGTTTTGCCATCTGCAAAATTTGTTGTTCTTGGGGATCGGCTGGAGGGTTAATTGCATTTGGATTACCGGTAATAAAATACAAACCTACAACTGCTAAGGGAATAAAAATTGCCAGAAAAAGAGGTAATTTTTTCACAAAGTTATTTTCTATAGCGATATTTTGCTGAGCGTCAGATAGGACCTCGTCTAAGGCACGCTTTTCAAGCTCTTCCTGTTGTTTAGCAAAGTCTTCATCTGTTACATGCCCCATCTGATGCTCAACTTTTAGTTGAGATAAATTTTCTTGCAGGATAGAAAGACTTGTTTGTGATTGAGGTAATTCGTTAGAGCTTGAATTCTGCTTAGCGCTTCTAAAAAAAGGCAATATGAGTAGAGTGGTGCCAATACCAATAAGAACAACTGCAATGATTAAAAATAGAATCACTCGGCATCTTTCTTTAAATAATCTTTAGATTCGAGCATTGCTCGTGCTTGGGATAAATCTTGATCAGAAAAAACTGTCACTTTTTTTGTTTTAGATTGCTTTTTAATAAAACGCCAAAGCGTCCACATCCCGAGAAGCAAAAGTAAGAAGGGACCTAACCATAAAACAAGAGTAGATGATTTAACTGGGGGCTTGAACAAGATAAAGTCGCCATAACGATCCACCATATATTGCATGATCTCGTTTTTAGATTTCCCAGCTTCGAGTTGATCTTGAATTTGATTACGCAAATCGATTGCTAAGTCAGCGTGCGAACCAGCGATCGTTTCATTTTGACAGACTAAACAACGTAAATCTTTCGCAATATCCATCACCCTTGCTTCTAGAGCAGGATCTTTCGCAAGAGGTTGCGCTATATTTGATTGCGCATCAGCATTGACCGCTAATAGACCCAGACTGCTTAGAGTGAGAATAAACAAGACGCTCCGAAAAAATCCATGAGGCCAGTTTTGAATAGTCAATTTCTTGTGATGCATATTATGAGTTTAGCTTTTTAAGTAAAGGCAATATATCCTTGTTCAACGCCTCAGGTGTTAAAGGGCCAATGTGCTTATGAACAATTTTGCCAGACTTATCAATGACAAAAGTTTCTGGAACGCCGTAAACCCCATAATCAATTCCAACTTTACCTTTTGCATCTACCACTGAAAAATCATAAGGATTACCAAGATCATTTAGCCATTTGATAGCTTCAGGATCTTTATCTTTATAGTTCAGTCCAATGATTGGAACGAGTTTTTGTTTACTAAACTCGATTAATAGTGGATGCTCTTCACGACAAGAAGTACACCATGAAGCCCATACGTTTAATAACCAAACACGACCAAGCATTGATTTTGGTTCAAAGCGCTCAGTTTGACTAAGAATACTTAATTCAAAAGCAGGAGCTGGTTTGCCAATAAAGGGCGATGGTATTTCTTTAGGCTTGAGCTTAAGACCTATTACTAAAAAGACGACAAGAATAGCGAAAATGATGAGGGGTAAACGTTTCATAGAGACTTATTTTTTTTAAAGCGATATTTTTTATCCATGACTGCAAAAAAACCACCTAAGGCAATTAGGAATGCACCACCCCAAATCCAATTGATGAAGGGTTTAAATTGAATTTTGACCCCCCACTCAGTGTTACTAATAGCTTCTGCCATTGAGATATATAAGTCACCAGTGAAACTAGTGTGAATCGCTGCCTCAGTCATTAGCATTTGTGAGGAAAAGTATTTTCTCTTTTCAGGCTTCATTACTGTAACGAATTGATTATCTTTTGTGACCGTAATGGTTGCCTGGGCGGCAACATAATTTTCACCTTGGACTTGTTGAATATTATTAAGAACAAAATCATAACCCGCCAAGGAGTTTGAAGTACCAGCCGACATTCTTAGATCTTTTTCTTCCTCAAAGCCATTGACCATCGTGACGCCAAAGATAAAGACTGCCACACCAATATGTGCAATTAACATCCCATAGTAACTGGCACTTTGAGCACGAAGTGCCGAAATTGCATTAGCAGGATGAGATTTGATCCGGTTGAATAGGTTGACTAAACTGGCTGTTGTAATCCAGATTGCCAAAAACAGGCCAAAGCCAATGCCAGGAGTCCAACTCCGCAGCACAAAAGGCGTAAAGACTGCACTAACAACCGTTGCTCCAAGCGCCCACCTTAACTGTGTCACTAGGTCGATTGGTTTTGCACTACGCCAACGAGTGATTGGCCCAACGCCCATTAGAAAAAGAGCAGGAGTCATCAATGGTACAAAGACAGCATCAAAATAAGGTTTACCAACAGATAATTTGCCCAGACCTAATGCTTCCAAGATGAGGGGATAAAGAGTGCCAAGTAAGACGGCAGCAGCAGCTACCAGCAAAAGAATATTATTGGTCAGCAACATCGAATCTTTGGAAACTAGATCAAACTCCTCACCAGCAACCGCTTTGGGTGCTCTGATGGAGAAAAGCGTTAGAGAACCACCGATTAAAATAGCCAAGAAAATGAGGATGAAAATACCTCGTTCTGGATCTGTTGCAAAGGCATGAACTGAAGTAATCACACCGGAACGAACCAAAAAAGTTCCTAGCAATGACATGGAAAATGTCAAGATTGCCAACAGGGCCGTCCACATCTTAAAGCCACCGCGTTTTTCAGTAACAGCAAGTGAATGGATCAAAGCTGTACCGAGCAACCATGGCATAAAAGAGGCATTTTCGACAGGGTCCCAAAACCACCAACCACCCCAGCCTAATTCGTAATAAGCCCAACCACTTCCCAGTGCAATACCGATTGTTAGAAAACACCAAGCAACCGTAATCCAAGGTCTTGACCATCTAGCCCAAGCGGTATCTAATTTACCGGAAAGCAAGGCAGCAATAGCTAGCGAAAACACTACTGAGGTACCAACATAACCCATGTATAACATCGGCGGATGGATAATCATTCCTGGGTCTTGCAGAAGAGGATTGAGATCAGTCCCGTTGCTGGCTGCAGGAATCATTCTTAGGAAAGGATTCGAAGTAATCAGTGTAAATAAGATGGTGCCAAAACTAATAAATCCTAATACACCTAAAGTTCTGGCTAAGATGGGTAGGGTTAAATGTTTTGAAAAGCGAGCAACAGCACTGCTCCATAGAGCAAGCATCAATCCCCAAAGCAAGATAGATCCTTCGTGACTGCCCCATGTAGCACAAATCCGATAAATAGTAGGCAAGTCGGCATTGGAGTTCTGGACCACATTAATTACTGAAAAATCTTTGTTAATAAATGAGGTCATGAGTGCAACAAACGCAATGATCACAAAAAATAATTGGGTATAAGCTGTTGGTCGAGCCACTTGCATTAATTGGATTTGGTTCGTATGTGCCCCCCACATTGGCAATACACATTGAATGAGTGATGCCACGAGGGCAATAATGAGCGCTAAGTGGCCAATTTCTGGAATCATTTTTTCGGGTCCGTGTTTTGCGAAGTCTTAGCTAAGTTATTTTTATTTTGATTTTCTTGTGCAGCTTTCACTGCATCTTTCGCCTCAGGAGGCATATAGTTTTCATCATGCTTTGCTAAGACTTGGGATGCTACAAAGACGCCTTGTGAATTTAATCGTCCTTCAGCAACCACGCCTTTACCTTCTTTGAAAAGGTCAGGCAAGATCCCAGCGTATTGCACAGGAACAGATTGTGCGGTATCTGTAACGATAAACTTCACTTCCAAGCCACCGGGTTCACGCTGCAAGCTGTTCTCAACGACCATGCCACCAATACGAAAACTTTTATTCGTTGGCGCTTCATGATTGGCGATTTGGGATGGAGTGTAGAAAAAAACTAAATTTTCATTAAAAGCACGCAACACAAAAAACGTAGCGACTCCAAGAGCCACTAGTCCTGTCAAAATCAATAAAATACGTTTGTTACGTGGTTTCATACATCGCGTCCTAAATGGAGTTCTCGTTTTTTCTTACGCAATTGTAGAACTTCCCAAGCCATTAAGAGTGCAGTCATCCCAAAAGACCCCCAAACATAAAGGGCATATCCTCGCATACTAATAAATTCTGAAAAAGATCCCCAAATCATGATGAAGCTTTCGAAGATGTTAAAACTGTTTTAACCCAATCAGCATGATGATCCTCAATGAGGGATGTTTGATTGGTTCTAGTAAAGACTGCAGCAAAAGCGTAGGCCCAAAAGGCCACTGTCATGAGCAAGAGCGCCAGTAACATGGAACTTTCCATACTGGGAGCTTTGGTCATGGTGATGGTGGCACCTTGATGTAGGGTATTCCACCATTTCACTGAAAAATAAATAATCGGTACGTTGACGACGCCAATGATAGCCAGCAATGACGCTGCTTTAGCTGCTTTGCGTTCATCATCAATCGCTTGGTAAAGGCTAATGTAGCCAATATACAAAAATAATAGAATCAACTCGGTAGTCAGCCGCGCATCCCACACCCACCAGGTCCCCCAAGTAGGTTTTCCCCATAACGCGCCAGTCCATAATGCAATAAATGTCATTAAAGCACCAGTTGGGGCAATCGAAATAGAAAGTCGATAAGCCAGTCTGGCGTTAAAAATTAAACCGATTGCCGCCCAAAAGGCCATTGCTGTATAGAGCACCATTGACATCCATGCAGACGGTACATGAATGAAAATAATTCGGTAAGAGTCTCCTTGAGTGGCATCTGTTGGGGCATATAGCAGCCCAATCACTAAACCAGCAATACCAAAGCTCAGAGCCATAAACCAACATAAAGGGATTACTTTTTGAGTCAAGGCATAAAAGCGACTGGGAGCAGAAAATGCAAACCAGTTGATTTTTTTAGTCGGTTGAGAACTGCTTAAATGCGAATTGTCCATTATGTTGTCAAATTATTTGGCTAGTCTAAGGCAATTCTTAGACCGGCAGCACTTGCAATGGGACCAAAAAAAATGGATAACACACACAGCGCTGCTAATAAATTCAAGTATACCGAAAAAGATACATTCGAGCCCACCGCACCGACAGCCAAAGTACCAAGAATTAAGACCGGAATCAAGAGTGGTAAAGCTAAGAGGGAAATAAGAGCCCCTGAGCTTTTTAGACCTAAAGTGAGAGCAGAGCCAATTGCGCCTATACAACTTAAAATAGGCGTGCCAATGGCAAGACCCATCATTAATACCTCAATTGTCTCTGTGCTCATATCAAATTGGATGGCTAAGATGGGGGATGTAATGAGTAATATGAGTCCAGTACAGCACCAATGCGCCAATATCTTGGTGAAGACAATCAACTCTAAGGGGCAAGGGGACAATAATAACTGCTCCAAAATGCCATCTTGATAGTCGTCGTTAAATAAGCGATTGGTTGAAAGCATACTTGCCAAAAGGGCACTAACCCAGATCACCCCTGGCGCAATTTGGCGCAGAAGGTTGGGTTCAGAACCAATTCCTAAAGGAAAAAGACTCACTACTAAGGCAAAGAAAAAAATTGCGCCTAGCGTATCGGTTTTTCGAGTTAGGGCAAGCCCTATATCCCTTTTAAAGACTGAATAAAGAATTACAAAGTTTGAACTACTAGTCTTGGTAGTGGAATTACTTTGAGTTGTCATTTTTATACCCCTTGCAATTCGATAATTGACTCTGCACAGTCTTGCAGAGGGGAATTGGGTAAGCGTAAACTCGAATGGAGGTGGCTGGTTAATACGATACTACCTTGTTGGCTTAAATGTTTAGCAAAGGCAGTTAACAATAAATTCGACCCGCTCAAATCTAAACCATTAAAAGGTTCGTCAAGAATCCATACTACACTTTGACTTAAATGAAGTTGGGCCAAGCAAACTCGCTGTTTTTGACCTTGAGAAAGCAGTTTAGCGGGTAGGTGAATGGTTCTAGCTGGTAGGCCCCAATCAAGTAGTGCTTGCTCAATAACATCATTGCTATAACTTAAACCATGAATCTGCATGAGGTAACTTAGATTATTGATCGCACTAAGGTCCCCTTTCAGAGGAATGGTATGACCAAAATAGCTGATTGAGCGATGAAAATCATCAAGATTTTTTTTCAAAAGCTCACCTTGCCAAAGAACTTGGCCCTCATAAGGAGTGCTAAGCCCCGCTAAAATTCTCAGCAAAGAGGATTTACCTTGCCCATTTGCACCTCGAATAAAAGTGATCGTGCCAGGCGCAGTTTCCAAGCTAAGGTCTTTCCAAAGCATTTGGCGACCTCTTTGACAAGAAATATTGATAGCACTAAGCATGAAATTTAGTTGGACACTTTAATATCAAAATAAACATTTTGAATTGTAGTATGAATAATTTCTAGAGCCCTAAGGGGATTTGCTTCGTGAAACAAATGACCACCTTCTTCTTCATAAATCAAGGCTTTGGGATAATACTCTTTAATCACCGACTTGACAGATGCGATTTGAATCCAAGAGTCCTGTTTAGCAAGTACGAATGCCAAATGACTGTGAATTTTGCTACTTTGTTTTAAAAGTTTAGGAATATCAATGGCGGCGACGAAACTTAAAGCACTATTAATATGATTCGATTCACTAAATAGAGTTTTATAGCGCGATCTTTGCAGAGAAGTTAATTCTGAATTGGTCGAATCAAGTATTTTATCGATAGCACCCGATAATCTGAGGGTACTCGCCAAAAAATGGGCCATGAATGATGAAGTCGCAATTGGATTAATTAATGGACCTAAAAATATTTTATATGCATTGGGTGGAGGGACTAGGGCAGGGTTCATCCCAATGAGTAAGTCAGGTTCACTCTCACAAAGCAGGCTTAAAGCCAGGCAAATGTTCGCTCCAGCCGAATGACCAATGAAGATATTAGGACTAGGAATGCCCAACTCTTCGATTAATAAATGCAGGTCGAATGCAATATCATCGATCTTTAATAAATTTTGATCATACCCAGTAGTAAAGCCGTGCCCTGGTAAGTCGGGAGCAATGACTGTAAATTCTTGCATTAAATTGGGCAAGATATTTTCCCAAGAGTGGGAACTAGCTCCCGCCCCATGAATCAATAAGATAGTTTTCGCCTCAGGGTCGAGGTGTCGATGGATTTGTACATGCCATTGGATATGATTTACTAAAATACTCGTACTCAAGTTACGGTTGGGCCAATCTTTGGGTATGAGGGATAAATTAGAGTTGGACATATGATGGACGCAAGAAAATACGCAATGAACTTACTTTTAAAGCGAATATTTCCTTAAATCGTCTTTTATGGGAAGTGTTTAAAAGGCTTTCAGGCATAGAGTCAAGTATAACCTTAACGATTATCAGTGTTGTGAACGTATTCACTATTGTTGAAATACCCCTTTGGTATACTTCCTCTCAATAGTTTTTCAAAAGTGAATGCAAGCTCACTTTCCCGCAAGAACGAGTTCATAATACGGTTAAAAGCCTAAAAATGGGATAAAATTCAGTATCCCACTAATTCTCTAGCTAGAGATGCAACTTATTTGTAACGATTTGAATCGTTAATCAGAGGAAGTTTGGCCCTTTTTTATGAATCTTGATCAACATAATTTACCGCGCTGTGTTTGGAGGAAGGTGTGAACCTTCTTACCATCGGTATTAATCACCAGATTGCTCCGGTAGATGTTCGGGAAAAAGTCGCCCTTGCGCCGGACACTATGCAAGATGCTTTAGCTGATTTAAAAAATTATTTAAACCACACTTCAGATTCATCATCTGAGGTCGCTATTTTATCGACCTGTAACCGTATGGAGGTTTATTGTGCGGCAAATGATCAACACATCTCCGAAAATCAGATTCAGGCCAAGACCTTAGATTGGCTAGCATCCCAGAAAAAATTATCAGTTAAAGATTTAATGCCTTATGTGCAGACAACCGTTGCTTCAGAGGCAGTCAGACATGTATTCCGAGTTGGTTGTGGTTTAGATTCGATGGTGCTTGGCGAAACGCAGATTTTGGGTCAGATGAAGCAGGCAGCTGCCGAAGCTCAAAAAGCAGGTTCGATTAGTACTTATCTAAATCAATTGTTTAATAAAACCTTCTCTGTTGCCAAAGAGGTTAGGGCGACCACGGAAATTAGTACCCATGCAATTTCTTTGGCAAGTGCTGCCGTAAAGTTAAGTTCCCGTGTGCTAGGCCCGATTGAAAATCAACGGGTATTGTTTATTGGTGCCGGCGAGATGATTAATTTGTGCGCGACGCACTTTTCGGCGAAGTTACCTAAATCCATTACGATCTCCAATCGGACTCCACAACGTGCTCAAGCTTTGGTGCAGACGCTCAATAATCAAGGCCATCAAGGGGTGTTTTTACCACTTGCAGAAGTTCCTAAGCGTTTACATGAGTTCGACATTATTGTGTCTTGTACCTCTAGCACCTTACCGATCATTGGCCTAGGCATGGTCACGACAGCTTTAAATCTACGTAAACGTCAACCTATGGTATTAGTTGATTTAGCGGTGCCACGTGATTTTGAACCAGAAATTAATCGTCTTCAGGATATTTATTTATATACCGTAGATGATTTGGGTGAGATTGTTAAAGAGGGTATGCAGTTTCGATCCAAGGCGGTTAAGAGTGCTGAAGAAATCATCGATACCCAAGTAAACCACTTTATGCATTGGTTACATCAACGCTCCAATGTGCCTTTCATCAATAGTTTGATTGAAAAAAGTGAAGCACTCCAGCAAATCGAGATTGAAAAAGCAAAAAAACGACTCATCCGTGGAGAAGATCCTCTAAAGGTCATGACAGAACTTGCCCGAGGGCTTGCTAATAAGTTCATGCATGGGTCTTTACATTCTTTACATCAGTCTGATGAGCAGTCTATGGAAGAGTATCAAAAGATGTTGACACAAATCTTTATGGCAAATCAGCGTAAGCACTAAAATTTAAGTATTCTTTCTTCATGACAATTCCACTTAATTTCATTCAATTCCCCCACGAACTTCGTAAACTTACCCGGTCTGATTTACCTTCACTGGCTCATGAGTTAAGGCAATATATTCTTGAATCGGTAGCTTCAACTGGTGGACATTTATCTTCTAATCTGGGGACAGTTGAACTTGCCGTTGCCTTGCATTATGTATTTGATACGCCTGATGATCGTTTGGTTTGGGATGTGGGACATCAAAGTTATGCGCATAAAATTTTGACGGGTCGCCGTGAGCAAATGGCACATTTGCGTCAATTTGGGGGCATTTCTGGTTTTCCAAAACGATCCGAAAGTGAATATGATGCTTTTGGAACAGCGCACTCCTCAACGAGTATCTCAGCCACAGCTGGCATGGCTTATGCCTCTCAACTGAAAAAAGAACGGCGCGTTGCAGTAGCCATTATTGGTGATAGTGCTATGACTGGTGGGATGGCCTTTGAGGCAATGAACCATGCTGGCACCAACCGAACTTTGCCTTTAGTGGTGGTACTCAATGATAATGATATGTCGATTTCACCTGCGGTGGGTGCGCTGAATCGCTATTTAGCTCGTTTAATTAGTAGTCCTTTTTATGAAGCGACAAAAAATGGGGTTGGTAATGTATTGTCAATCGTGCCACCACTCAAAGAATTTGCCAAACGCTTAGAAGCACAAGCGAAGGGCATGCTCGTGCCTGCGAATATTTTTGAAGAGTTTGGCTTTAATTACATTGGACCGATTGATGGTCATGATTTAGACTCACTCGTACCCACTCTTGAAAATATCAAACGGATGTCCCTAGAGGGCGATGGTCCACAGTTTTTACATGTAGTGACAAAAAAAGGTAAAGGTTATCCTTTTGCTGAGGCGAATCCGATTCTTTATCACGGGCCAAGTAAATTCGATCCATCGATTGGTATCGTTAAAGCGCCGGCAGGGGCAGTAACTAAACCAAGCTTTACCCAGGTATTTGGTCAGTGGCTCTGTGATATGGCACAGGCGGATGAACGCTTAATTGGCATCACACCTGCGATGTGTGAAGGCTCAGGAATGGGTGGTTTTCAAAAACAGTTTCCTACTCGGTATCACGATGTTGGGATTGCTGAACAGCATGCGGTGACTTTTGCGGGCGGTCTTGCCTGTGAAGCTTTGAAACCAGTGGTTGCGATTTACTCAACATTTTTACAAAGAGGCTATGATCAGCTGATTCATGACATTGCTTTGCAAGATTTGCCAGTAGTCTTTGCGATTGACCGCGCGGGCTTAGTCGGCGCTGATGGCGCCACGCATGCTGGTTCATTTGATATTGCTTATTTGAGATGTGTACCCAATATGGTACTCATGACACCAAGTGATGAAAATGAAACAAGGCTTCTTCTCAATACCGCTTTTGCAACGGAGCACCCTAGTGCAGTCCGTTATCCTAGGGGGACTGGCACAGGTGTTCACATCACAGAAAGTCTTGAACCTTTGCCAATCGGCAAAGCAGTAATCCGAAGAACTTCTAATCAAGAGAGCGGTCAAAAGTTGGCAATTCTTGCTTTTGGTACGTTATTACAAGCATGTATTCCTATTTGTGAATCATTGGATTTAACATTAGTGGATATGCGCTTTGTAAAACCTCTAGACGAAGAATTACTCAAAGAGTTAACCCTTTCGCATCGTGGCTTTGTGACGATTGAGGATGGTGTGATTGCGGGTGGAGCCGGTAGTGCCGTTCAAGAATTTTTTAATCGTCAAAATATCCAAGTCAATCTTCTTCAAATGGGCTTACCAGACCAATTTATTGATCATGGTGATGTTGCTAAATTAATGTCTCAGCTTGGCCTTGATCACCAAGGAATAGAAAAATCCATTCAGGATCGATTTTTCTCTTAGTTACAGAGGTAGTTTAAAAACCGGGATTTAAGACTTCACTAAATGACTGACGTGATCGGCAATGAGTTCTGCTTGTCGGATCAAAGACATCGGGCCAGAGCTTGGATTATTTAACATTTGTAAAGTCCAATTAGCAGTTGCCTCAGCATTGATTTCTTCAAATGGGGGAACAAAGTCGAAGCGCTCCTCATTCGAACTACTGGTTGATTGATTGGCATATAAAAAATGCATTTCAGGTAGTCGTTGGTATGAAGCAGTCGGTTCCCCTTCATTACCCCTCATTAAAATCGCATTTGAGGCACTTGCTAAAAAATACTCTTTTAACTTTTCCGGATACTCAGGGTGCGTATAGTTAGAGATCTGCCAAGCTGTTTTTTTAAATGGATTGATTAATTTCGCCAAGACATGGGCAGAGTTACGTAAGCCAATTTGCAGTCGTAAATCTAACATGCGTTGTAAATCAGGTGAGAGTACCTTTAAAGGACAAAAAATCGGTAAGTTGAGCGCGCTGAGTTGAGCGAATTGATCTGAATTTTCTAATATGGGCCAGTTTAAATGTTCAAAAATGGCATGACTAGTGACCCGGGTAGGATCTTCAATAACCCCTTGAACAATGACTTGAAAGCCTTTGGCTACCAATAATCCTGCTAATAAGGGTGTTAAATTGAGTTGCTTACGAGCACCGTTATAACTAGGCAAAATAATGGTCGGTTTTGAGCTGGTATCTAAGGAAATGAGATGCGGTTCTACCGCATCCATGAAGCCTAATAATTCAGATACGGTTTCGCCCTTGATACGCATGGCAATGCAAAATGCACCGAGCTCAAGATCGCTGACTTCGCTTGCGAGTATTTTAGAAAAAACTTCGTGCGCTTGTTCACGACTTAAATCGCCAGAACCTTTGCTACCTCTACCAATAATTTTCAAATAGGATGAAATACTCATGAGTGGATTATGCCACCGGTTGCGCTTGAAAATATTTTACGATTAATTGTTTCACTTCCGGTTTGCAAGATCCACAATTAGTACCGCACTGTGTTTTATCTTGCAGCATGGTCATGCCGTCTTCAACTGAAGCGAGGGGTGGATGGCATGCGCTTAATAAGGCGTTGATCGTATCTTCTTTGACATTGAAACAATTACAGATTGCTTTACTACTAGCTTTTAACTCTAAAGGAGGCTTACTAAAAGGGACTAACAAGGATCGTCCTAGTAGTTTGGCATCAAAACCCTGTTCAACATATTGCCTGAGCCAAACGGTACTAGCTAGACTGTCAATCGGCCCTGTTAGCATCGCAGAGAGTACCTTTTCTTTAGCGCGCACAAGGCGCACAACTCCCCTGCGATTGTCAGAATAACGCAATACTGGATCTATAGAGGATTCATCAAGTTTAAAAAGTCTCATCACTTCTTTAACCGCCTTTGATGCGCTTGAATCTGGATTACTCGTTGGATCTTCATCGTGGGCTGCTTTAAAAGAGACACCAATTTGTGAACTATCTTGTTCTCTACCAAATAGGACGCAATAGGCGGATCCAAATTGAGGTAAGAGTTTGCGTAGAGAATTTTGAATCGTAAAAGCCTCATTTTTGGGAAATAAACCAAAAGCGACTAATTGCCAAGGTAAGTTTGCCGGCAATATTTTAATGGCAGCATGTTTTAACTCTGGCTGACCAGAGATGGGATCTATTTGATGATTAGTAAGTCCATTGACACCGCGCCCAGGATTTTTACTCGCTGAACCTGAAATAAATTCCGAGCCCCAATGCATTGCAATAAAGGCTTGTGAGTTCGCTATATCTTCAGAAATTTTGACGGGAAATATTTCGCTACCACGCCGACTCGTGACGTGAACAAGATCACCATTCGTCAGTAACATTCTGCTAGCGTCTTTCGGAGAAATTTCAATACTTGGTTCTGGTGCATGAGCAAAAAGAGTGCCTAAGGTTCCTGTTCTACTCATGCCGTGCCATTGGTCCCGAAGTCTTCCGGTGTTTAATGCAAATGGATAGCGGGCATCTACTTTTTCGGCCGTGGCTTTATAAGGGGTTGCTACAAAATGCGCCTTTTGGTCTTTGGTTGGAAAAATACCGTCCTCATATAAGCGCTTTTTCCCATGCGTAGCACCCTTTGGCATTGGCCATTGTTGCGGTCCGTGATTCTCTAAAATCTGATAACTGAGACCCGTAATATCTAAGTCGCGCCCCTCTGTCGTTCTGCGGTGTTCATTCCAAATATCTTCAGCAGTAGCGTAAGGAAATAAACTAGAGACGCCATCTTTTTTATTGTTTGGTAATAACTTTTCGAGAGCAAGGGCAATCTCTAAAGCAATCTCCCAATCGTGTTTAGCTGATTCAAAAGCATCAATCGCTGGATTTACTTTAGAAATCGTACGTTCTGAATTCGTCACAGTACCAATTTTCTCGGCCCATGAGGTTGCTGGTAAAAGCACATCCGCATAGAGGGTTGTGGCAGTATTCGCATAGGCCTCTTGGACCACTACAAACTCAGCATTCTCTAAACCTTCATGCACCGCATTCAGGTTCGGCATGGACTGAGCCGGATTCGTACAGACAATCCAAATCGCCTTTAAGTCTCTTGTGCGCAGGGCTTCGAACATTGGAATCGCCGAGAGTCCAGGCTTATCAGGTACTTGTTGAACACCCCATAAATTGGCTACTTCACTGCGGTGATCAGGGTTACTTAAATCCCTGTGTGCTGATAGTAAATTCGCAAGACCACCTACTTCACGTCCACCCATGGCATTAGGTTGACCAGTTAAGGAAAAAGGTCCAGCGCCAGGTTTGCCAATCTGACCTGTCGCCAGGTGGAGATTAATGAGCGCTGCATTTTTAGCGGTGCCTGAAGAAGACTGATTGAGACCCTGGCAATACAATGACAAGCTAGCAGGAGATTTTGCAAACCACTCTGTAGCTTGATATAGATCTTTTTCGGCAATCCCACAAATACCTGCAACCGCTTTTGGGGTAAAGTCCCTGACAATATTTTTTAGTTCATCAAAGCCGGTCGTGAAAGAGGCAATATAAGATTCATTAAGCCATTTTTCCCAGAGCATGATGTAAAGCATGCCATGATATAAAGCAACATCAGTACCCGGTTGAATCTGTAAGTGAAGATCCGCCTCTTTCGCTGTATCCGTTCTTCTGGGATCAACGACAATTACTTTCATATCAGGGCGAGCTTGACGAGCAGCCTCTAAGCGACGATAGAGGATTGGATGCGCAAAAGCCGTATTAGAGCCTGTGATAAAAAGAGTTGAGGCGAGTTCGATATCCTCATAAGAACAAGGAGGGGCATCCATACCCAGAGTTTGTTTGTAACCTGCGACTGCACTAGACATACAAAGTCTGGAGTTGGTATCAATATTATTCGAACCAATTAGACCTTTCATGAGCTTGTTAAAGATGTAGTAATCTTCAGTTAATAGTTGACCCGAAACATAGATGCCAACCGAGTCTGGCCCGAACTTCTCAATGATTTGTGCAAAGCGTGTGGCAATCGTTTCGATTGCTTCCGACCAATTTACAGGGGTCGGATCACTAGTTCTACTTTTTCGAATCGCCGGAAAACCAAGGCGTGCTTGTTGTTGTAAAACTGGATTTGCGGTGAGATGAAGAGTAGAACCTTTACTACACAACTTTCCAAAGTTTGCAGGATGATTTGGGTCTCCCCGCACGCCACTGACTTCTAATTTGCCAGCTTGATTTTCGGTGGTTTCAATGATGACACCACAACCTACCCCACAATAGCAGCAGGTGCTTTTAACTTCAGGCATGAGGTGCTTTGATTTCTTCTAAATTGAGATAAACGTTTCCCGCATCGACTTTGAGCATGAATGCCTTTGCACAACCAACGTCCGGTTCTAGCGCACAACCAGTTGATAAATCAATATTCCAAGCATGCAGGGGACAGGTCACACTTTTACCATGAACAATCCCTTGCGATAAAGGACCGCCTTTATGAGGGCATTCATCTAAGATGGCAAAGACTTCATCTTGGGCATTTCTAAAGATGGCGATTGGTCCCACTTCAGCTTGTAATACTCTTGCCCCCATTACTGGGATATCTTCGACAGGCAGAATTTTTTTCCACAATACACTATCCACATTATTTGGCATGATTTTCCTCAATAATCGGAATGGATTTAAATTGACGAATATCAACCCCAGCTCGTTCAAAATCTTTCCAAGGATCTGGAGCATCTTTTAAGTCAAATAGTAGTCGTTCATAAAGTGCTTTGCGACTTTGAGTATCCTCAACAATTTTTTGTTTGATATATTCCATACCCACGCGGGCTAAATAATGCACAGTACGGTCTAAATACCAAGCTTCTTCGCGGTAGAGTTGTAGGAAAGCACCTGAGTACTCACGGACTTCCTCATCTGTTTTTACCTTACATAGGAATTCAGCCACTTCCGTTTTAATGCCGCCGTTGCCTCCGATGTAAAGTTCCCAACCAGAATCAACGCCAATAATACCAACGTCTTTGATGCCTGCTTCTGCGCAATTTCTCGGGCAGCCTGAGACTGCTAGTTTGACTTTGTGGGGAGCGTACATGCCAAATAACATTCGCTCTAAATCGACACCCATTTTCATGGAGGATTGAGTGCCAAAACGACAATGTTCATCACCAACACAGGTTTTGACAGTTCGAATCGATTTACCGTAGGCATGACCTGAGGGCATATCCAATTCTTTCCAAACAGCTGGTAAATCATCTTTTTTGATACCCAGTAAATCAATCCGCTGACCGCCAGTAACTTTGACGGTTGGCACTTTATATTTTTCTGCAACATCCGCAATTCGACGCAGTTCAGCAGGAGTTGTCAAGCCACCAAACATCCTCGGTATAACCGAATACGTGCCATCTTTCTGAATATTTGCATGAGCGCGTTCGTTGATAAAACGTGACTGTGGATCATCTTGGGCTTCGTGAGGCCAAGTTGAAATCAAATAATAGTTCAGTGCTGGTCTACAAGTAGCGCAACCATTGGGTGTGCGCCAAGCGAGTTCAGCACGAACCTGGTCTTGTGAAATCAGATGTTTAGAACGGATTGCCTCTCTAATTTCCTCATGGGAGTGTTCTGAGCAGCCACAGATGGATTTTTTACGTGGAGTAGCCGAATAATCAGTACCTAAAACATTCATGAGTACTTGCTCTACTAAGCCAGTACAAGATCCACAAGAACTACTCGCTTTTGTACATTTTTTAACTTCATCGAGTGTGAATAAGCCTTGTTCACGAATTGCTTTAACAATAGCCCCTTTAGAAATACCATTACAACCACAAACTTCATCGGCATCATTCATGCCAGCGATCTTATTATGTCCTTGATGTCCAACATCACCAATGTTCGACTCACCAAACATTAAGGAGTCACGAATTTCAGAGATGTTTTTTGCATCTCGCATGAGCTTAAAGTACCATGTACTATCGCTCGTATCACCAAACATACAAGCACCAACCAAACGATCATCTTGAATTACAAGCTTCTTGTAAACCCCGCCAATGGGGTCAGCTAGGGTAATTTCTTCAGTACCTTCACCCCCCATAAATTTACCGGTAGAAAAAAGGTCTACGCCGGTCACTTTCAATTTGGTAGAAGTTACCGAGCCGTTATAAACACTAATACCAATTTCAGCTAAATGATTCGCACAAACTTTAGCTTGCTCAAATAAGGGTGCCACTAAGCCATAAGCAATCCCGCGATGATTGGCGCATTCACCTACTGCATAGACTCTTGGATCAAAAGTTTGCATCGTGTCATTGACGACAATCCCGCGGTTACAGTAAAGTCCAGCAGACTCTGCTAAGGCTGTATTGGGCTTAATACCTGCAGCCATCACAACGAGGTCAGCCGGTATTTCTAGGCCACCCTTAAAACGTATGGAGCCAACTCGATCACCTGCAGCATTCGGTAAAATCGCTTCGGTAGACGTGCTGAGTAAAAATCTCAAGCCTTTTTCTTCTAAAGAGCTTTGTAATAAATCAGCTGCTACTTGATCTAATTGCCGTTCCATTAACCAGGATGCTAAGTGAATGACTGTGACACTCATTCCTCTGAGGGCTAAACCGTTTGCTGCCTCTAAACCTAATAAGCCACCACCAATCACGACAGCATTTTTATAACGCGTCGCCACATCAATCATCTCGTTCGTATCTTTAATATCGCGGTAAGCAATCACACCCGGTAAATTGTTGCCAGGCACAGGCAAAATAAAAGGCATCGAACCAGTTGCTAGTAATAATTTGTCGTAACTTTCGACAATACCGTCATCCGTCGTAACAGTTCGCTCTTTACGATCAATCTTCACAACCTTTTTATTGAGATGAAGATGAATGCCATTGCTTTGATACCAGTCCAAGTCATTTAGGACGATTTGTTCAAGCGTTTGCTCACCGGCTAAGACCGGTGAAAGTAAGATGCGGTTGTAATTGGGATGGGGCTCAGCACCAAAAATCGTAATATCGTACAGATCAGAATCCAATTTGAGTAATTCTTCAATCGTTCTTACACCCGCCATCCCATTACCAATTAAGACAAGTTTTTGCTTTCTCATGCCTTAACCTTGAAGCTATCTGCATAGGCAGCAGGGTTAGTACCATTCCAAGTAACGCCGTCAAATAATTTACTAGAGCGCATCTCGCTCTTTGGTAAAGGTGTTTTAGTGGCTGTGGCAGCGTCTTTGTAAACTGCTATATTGGTCACTTTTTTGGCCACACCAAGATAATCAGGGTGATCTTTTAATAAACCCCAACGTTTATGTTGCGTTAAGAACCACATGCCGTCAGATAAATAGGGGTAATTCACCATACCATCGTTATAAAACTTCATCGCATTGGGATCATCCCAAGACTTGCCAATACCATTGTTATAGCGTCCCATCATACGGTCTTGAATCACATTAATGTCGGTATTAACAAAGGAGGGAGCTGAGACGACCTCAGCAGTTGCATGTTTGCTAGTTACCGATGAATCGATGTATTTACCAGCTTCTAAAATGGCTGATGCGACGGCTCTACAGGTGTTGGGATAACGCTTAGTAAATTCTGCAGTTGCACCTAGAGCTTTTTCTGGATGGTCTTGCCAAATGGCTTGCGTTGTTGTTGCCGTAAAACCAACGCCGTCGATAATTGCTCGGGCGTTCCAAGGCTCACCCACGCAATAACCATCCATGTTGCCACTGCGCATGTTGGCAACCATTTGTGGTGGCGGCACAGTGATAATTTTGGCATCTTTAAATGGGTTAATGCCGTAATTGGCTAACCAATAATAAAGCCACATTGCATGAGTTCCCGTGGGAAAGGTTTGGGCAAAGGTGTAATCGCGTTTCTCTTTATCCATGAGGGCTTTTAAGCTCGCACCATCAGTCACTCCTTTTTGGTAGAGTGCTTTGGATAGAGTGATTGCTTGGCCATTATGGTTAATTGACATGAGAACAGACATGTCCTTTTGTTGTCCCCCGATACCCATTTGAAGACCATAAACTAGTCCATAAAGAATGTGGGATAAATCGTTTTCACCATTAATTAACTTATCACGAATCGCAGCCCAAGAGGCTTCTTTGGTCGGAATAATTTTGACACCATATTTTTTATCAAGACCGAGATGATTGGCCATTACTACGGAAGAGCAATCGGTCAGAGCAATAAAACTAATCTTGACATCGGTTTTTTCTGGAGCGTCCGACCCTGCAGCCCATGCACCGGATTTAACGAGAGGATCAACCAGAGAGTAAATACTAGCGGCACCAATGGTTTGAATGAGTTTACGGCGACCAGAATCAGGTTCTAATTTAGAGATTGATGTGAGGGTATTTGATGAAAGTGTTTTAGTGTCGATGTTTGCCATGATTCCTCCATAAGTCTTGTTTACAATATAGAAGAACCTAAGGGGGAGAGGTTACTGAAGGGAACTTTAATGGTGCAGAAACTATAATTTGGGGCAAGGCTTTCGATCGCCTCATTTGTTCAATATCAAGTTGTATATTGCATTCAAGCTATTGATAAGATTGAATTAAATTAGAAAATTTTAATGAGATTAAATGCACAACATTGGTGCTTCAATGCTGATTTTTAACCTTGAGGATTTAAGTGAATTTCTTTTCCCAGTCTTCCAAGGCAGCAAGCCCGAGCGCTGCATTGTATTCTTTGCCACTCCATATTTGATTTTGGATCGCCTGCAAATTATCATTTTCTTTTAGACTGTTTAAAGCTTGTGACATCGCAAAGCCAAATACACCTCTTGCCAGACTAGGACGAATACCGATGTCGATGCCTAAGGCTTTCATCTCGGCGGTTTTTAATTGGGAGATGGGGCCGCCGACATCGAGGTTATAGAGACAAGTTGCATTGACTTGTTCTTTAACGCGGGCAATTTTTGCTAAGGCATCAGGATGTGGTTTTAATTCGACAAAAACTGCGTCAGCACCTTCAGCAATAAAAATTTTCGCCCGCAGAATTGCTTCCTCTAATCCCAAACTCTCAGCACAATCCGTTCTCGCAATAATCATGAAACTGGAATCGACTCGGCTAGCAACTGCCGCCTGAATTTGCGAAACAGCTTCCTTGCGATCCAATACTTTTCGAGCGCCTTCAAATTGCGCGCAGCGTTTCGGGAAAATTTGATCCTCGATATGAATCGCGCTGACTCCTGAAGCTTCAAACTCTTCAATTGTGCGTTGAATATTAAATACCCCACCATAGCCTGTGTCAGCATCGCAAATTAAGGGTACATTGATACTATGGGCTACGCGTCTTGCGTGATCTGTCATGAGCGTTAAATCTACCTGCCCAATATCTGGACGACCAAGCAAAGAGGCTGAGACGCCGTTGCCGGTCATATAAACGGCAGCAAACCCTGCGTTTTCAACTAACTTAGCACCGTAACCATCATAAATACCTGGCGCAATTAAGGTTTGGTCTTGCGCAATTAACTGGCGTAATTGTTGTCTTTTTTGCAGAGCAGTAGATTTTGTCACGCTTGAAAATTCCAGTCGGGATGTTGATTGAGGAATGGAATTAGACCACCCATCGAAATGATTTTTAATACTTCTTTCGGTAGTAGACTTGCTTGAATTGTCTGCTTGGACTCAACCTGTACTAAACCAGTTAGTAAATCAATATTTAAATTTGCGCCATCTGAAATTTGACTAGTGTCACATTCCAAAATGGCCAAGCCATTATTAATGGCATTTCTGAAAAACTGGCGTCCAAAAGAGGGGGCCAAGATACAGCGAACTTGCATGAGGTGTAAGACGGCAATGGCTTGTTCGCGTGAGGAGTTGATACCAAAATGCTCACCCGCCACAATGATGCCACCTTGAGCTTGTTTTAGCCGTTGACTAAATCCAGGGTTCAATTGCTCAAAAGCAATCGTACTGATAAATTGACTATCTTTACCTGGCGCATATTTACTTGAACAATTGATGTCAGTATTGACATCGTCCCCTAATTTGAAAGCTTGACCAATAATGTTGTTCACGCTACAGCCCTCCATGTCCCACCATCAATGGTTCTTGGGTCAGTAATATAGCCAGTTAAAGCGGAGGCTGCAACAGTTGCGGCTGAGCCGAGCCAAATATCTGCATTCGGATTGACGAGTCGACCTTTAAAATTGCGATTAGCGGTCGAAATCACCACTTCATGATCACCAGGTACTAAATGGTTGGTAATGCCTACACAAGTCCCACAGCCGGCAGATTCAAAGGACGCGCCAGCCATACTGAAAATCTCAATCAAGCCCTCGCGAAGGGCGGCTAAATAGATTTGACGAGAAGCTGGAGTAATAATCATGCGCACACCAGGAGCAAGTTTCTTGCCTTTTAAAATAGCAGCAGCTTGGCGAATGTCATCTAGTCGTCCATTCGTACAGGTACCAATGAGGGCGAATTGAATTTTTTGTTGGGTAATTTCGTTGACACCGACAATATCATCTACGGCATGTTTTCTGGCAACTTGTGGTATCAGGTCACTGACATTGATTCGGATTTCTTGTTCATAGCGCGCATCCGCATCCGCAAAAACTGGTTGTGGTGTTTTGGCCCCGTGGGCATTTAACCAATTAATCGTTTTTTCATCCGCCTCAAGAATAGCAGCTTTAGCCCCTAACTCGGCGGCATGATTACACAAGGTCATGCGATCATCAATATCCATCGCACTCACAGCAGTGCCAACATATTCGATCGCTTTGTAATTGAGGCCCTCGGCTTTGAATTTACCTAACATCGTTAAAGTAATATCTTTTGCCCACACACCCGGCTGCAACTGGCCATCAAGATGAACCTTCACTGTTTGAGGAGCCCTTAACCAGATTTTGCCACTGGTCATAACGCCCACAACATCGCTACCTTCAATCCCTGTTCCAAAGGCGTTAAATGCGCCGTAAGTCGTCGAGTGCGTATCTGTGCCAACGATTAAATTGCCACTTGTTAAATGACCACCTTCTGGCAGTACTTGATGACAAATGCCATCACCAATATCATACAAATGCGTACCAGTTTGCTTTGAGAAGTTGCGCATTGATTGATGGGTTTGGGCTGCTTCCTCGTGAGGTGGGGGAGAGTAGTGATCTAAAACCATGGCAGTATTTTTAGCAAAGCCTAAAGCGGGCTTGTCTAATTTTTTCATGACTTGAAATGCGTTGCCCGCCCGCGTGTCAGTCACCATCGCAAAGTCAACATTGCAGACCACGACTTGTCCTGCCTTGACTTCACTGACGCCTGCATGTGCAGCTAAGATTTTTTCTGAAATAGTGGAACCCATATTTAAGCCTTTGTTATGGAATTATTTTTCCCATTGAATCGTCTTGATGATCTTGCCCCAAGTTTCATACTCTGACTTGGTATATTCAGCGAGTTCATTTGGGGTGGATGGTGCCGGTTCAACTCCGATATTTCGAAGTTTTTCCGCTGTACCAGGATCTTTGAGCGTTGCCACAATTGCTTGATTCAATTTGTTCTGTATCTCAGCTGGAATCTTTGCTGGGCCAATGAAGGCATACCAATTTTGTGCTTGATACCCTGGATATCCTTGCTCTGCAATCGTAGGAATATTCGGTAAAGAGTCTGCTCTTTTCACTCCCGTAGTCGCAAGGGCGCGAAGTCTGCCAGCTTCAATAAAAGGAATTGCGGTGGGCGTACTAGCAAAAATGGCCACAATATTGCCACCAAGGAGGTCATTCATTGCAGGACCTCCACCTTTGTAGTTCACATGTTGACCATTCATACCAGAACGAACTTTTAAAAGCTCCCCAGCAAGATGCCCGGTACTGCCTTGACCCGATGAGCCAAAGGTAATAAAGCTGCCAGATTTTTTACCGGTTTCAACAAAATCTTTCAAAGTTTTAATTGGCGAATCTGCTTTAACCACTAGTACATTCGGAAACACGACGCCTTGTGATAAGAAAGTAAAGTCTTTCAGAGGGTTGAAGTTCGTCCCGCCAGGCATATGCGGATTAATCGCTAAAGAACCAATTGTCGTGAGAGCAATGTTATAGCCGTCAGGAGGAAGCTTCATTAAAAAGTCACTAGCAAGGTTTCCACCAGCACCGGGCTTGTTATCGATAATGACAGTTTGACCTAACATTTCTTGTAATTTTGGAGCCAAAACTCTAGCTGTCGAATCAGATCCTCCACCTGCGGCAAACCCAATGATTAAATGGACGGGTTTGCTCGGAAAATTCTTTGCATCTTGAGCATGAGCGAAGAATGAAGTAATAGTCAGTGACGCTATTAGAATGCACGAAATACTTATTTTCTTCATCTACATCTCCTTTGACTCATTAAAATTGATTCTTAATTTAATTTGATATTCGATTTTTTAGCGATATCTTTCCAACGATTAATATCCGATAAAAATAATTTCTTAAAGTCATCTTGATTCAGCGGCGCCATTTGAATACCTGCCTTAGTGAAACTGTCTTTGACACTCTGCTGACCGAGTACCTTTAAGGTTGCTTCACTAATCCTCTTTTGAATTTCAATCGGCGTTCCTGCTGGCATAAAGATACCTTGCCATAAGGTGATTTCATAATCTTTCACGCCAGCCTCTAGCATGGTTGGTACTTCAGGAGCGCCTGAAAAACGTTCTTTACTGGTCACCGCTAGAGCCCGCATCCTACCACCTTTATATTGCGCAAGCCCAACTGGCATGCCGGCGAAATAATAATCAATTTGCCCACCAATCGTATCTGTGGATGCGGGGGCGCCACCTTTATAGGGGACGTGAATGGCGCTAATTCCAGAGAGAACACCAAACATTTCCCCCGCCATATGGTCAGAGTTACCAATGCCTGACGAGGCATAGGTTAACTTACCAGGTTCTTTTTTTGCCGCTGCAATAATATCTGCAACGTTTTTATAGGGGGAGTTGGCTCCCACGACTAAGATGTGGGGCGTAGCAGCAAAACCAGCAATTGGAATTAAATCTTTTGTGCCGTTAAAAGGCAAATTGTTATTTAAAGCAACACTGATAGCAAGTCCATTTTGTGCGACCAAGATGGTGCTGCCATCCCCCGCACTTTTTGCCGTTGCATCTGCTGCAATATTGCCTGCCGCACCGCCGCGATTTTCAACGATGACGTTTTGTTTGAGTTCATCTCCGAGTGCTTGCCCAACGATTCGAGCTGCAATGTCAGTTGAACTACCTGCTACATATCCAACATAGGCGCGAATAGTTTTGTTCTCATTAGCTTGTAATTGAAAACTCATGCCTAAGCTAATCAGCAATCCTAGTAATACGCGATTCATCAATTGATTCGTCATAACCATCTCTATGTTGAAAAATAAAACTGTTTTTAAAAAGTAATTTTTAGATCATGCCTAGTCTAAACTAATGCCACCATCTTTGATAATCTTTCTCATCCGGTAAAACCCATCTTTATTTGCCTTATTAAAAGCGGCTTGACCCGTTGGTACCAGTTCAAATCCTTGCGCAATGATTTGTTCTTTCACTTTTGGATCTTTTAATACTTGCGTGATCGCATCATTGATTTTATTAACCACTTCATTCGGTGTACCTTTCGGGGCAACTAAAGCAGCCCAAGCCATTAATTCATACCCTGGAACTGTTTCAGCGACGGTTGGTACATCGGGTAAAAGTTGCGATCTTTTCGAACTAGTAATCGCAATTGCTTTGAGTTTGCCAGCTTTAATGTGAGGTAATACCACGGCGAGAGCGCTAATCATTATAGGAACTTGTCCGGCCATTACATCTGTCACCGGTGCTGCTGCACCTTTGTAAGGAATATGAACGAGGGGAGCGCCCGTCATTTGTCTCAACATTTCCATGCCAATATGCTGAGGTGAGCCGTTACCCCCAGAAGCATAGTCCAATTTACCAGGGTTTGCTTTGGCATATTCAACTAGTTGCTTAATCGTATTGGGTTTGAAATTAGGATTTGCTACCAACACGAAGGTAATACCAGCTATTTGAGAAATTCCTGTAAAACTGGTAAGTGGGTCATAGTCAACCTTTTTATAAAGGTTTGGCACCATATTTAAGATACTGTCGTTAAAGGCCCCAATGACATAACCGTCTGGTGTTGCTTGGGCAACTTTGTTGGCGCCAATCAAGCCAGCACCACCGGTAATATTTTCGATAATGAGAGGTTGGCCGAGTGATTCAGATATTTTCTGGGCAAATGGACGCATCAGAACATCCACTGCAGAACCTGCCTGAAGCGGCATGGTTATTTGAATAGTTCGATTAGGGTAATTGGATTGCGCCATCACAGCACCAGAAAAAATGCAACTCAGTACTACATTGACTAAGAGTAATTTTTTCAAAAGGCTAGATTTGCTACGAAGGTTATTATTCTGCATTTTTATTCTTCAAGAGGAGCAACACCAGCAAGCTTAGCCGTTGCTTGTAAAGCAGTAAAAAGGTTATCCGGAATCGGAATACCCTCTACTGTGCGTTTTGCTTTTGATTTAGCAATGCCGTCGCCTGGTACCCGAATTTCTGTAACACCAGGCAGCTTTTTCGAATCCTTGATTTCTCCGACTAGACGATTTGCATCACTAATCAAATGTTCTGTGCCACCTAAAAAGTCTGGGTTGATTGCTATGATTGTCTGTCCAGTATTCGTGACCGCTTTGGAGTCCGCGTTAAAGTCAACTAATTCAGAACCTACCGCTGCGCCGTTCATACAACCGGCGAGAAGGGCAATCATGAGGGACAAACCATAACCCTTATATTCACCAATCGGAACTAACATTCCTTCATGAGAGCGGTTTGGATCCGTGAGAGGTTGACCTTGTTTATCAATCATCCAGCCCACTGGCATTTCTTCACCTTGTTGGGCTTTCATTTTTACTTTGCCATATGCCGCAACAGTGGTTGCCATGTCTAGCAGTACAGGGGGTTTGCCTGCACCCATTGGTACCGAAATAGCAATTGGGTTGGTTGAAAGTAACATATCAATCCCACCCCAAGGTGCCATGTGATTAGCACTACCAACTGCTAAATACATGCCTACTAAACCAGCCTCTGCAACTAAATTGGTGTACATGGAACCAGCACCGGCATGGTTACCATAGCAGCAACCGACCCAACCAATACCATTTTTCTTGGCTTTTTCGATGGCGAGTTCAGTACAACGATGCATGATGAGGTGACCCATGGCGTTATCGCCATGTAATAGTGCGATGGACGGTGCATCCTTTAATAACTTCATTTGTGGATGTAAATTAATTCCGCCTTCGACAATGCGTTTTGAATATTGTGGTAATCTAAAAATACCGTGTCCATCTGCACCGGATAAATCGGCTGTGACCATTAATTCAGCAATGATTTTGGCGTCTGCACTAGGCATACCTAGTCCTACATAGACGCGTGTGATGAATTCCTCTGCTTGCTGCGCTGTAATGATGTGACTCATTTAATTGTTCTCCATGTTTGTCCGTTACTATATTTTTTGATTTCTGCTTCATCAAAATGAAAGCCTAAACCTGGGGATTGATGCAGCATTAAATCACCATTTTTAAAGTCTAATTGACGATTGATGAGGCGTCTGAAGTTGAGAACTTGGTCGTCCGTAAAGTATTCTACAAATCGTGCATTCGGTGTGGCTGCCACGAGGGGGGCATGCAAGTCGTGAAACCAGTGAGGACTCACTGTAATTCCTTTGGCGCTAGCGTAAGCCGCAATTCTGCGCCATTCACTAATACCGCCACAAACTGCTGCGTCCGTTTGTAGTATTTCACAGCCACCCGCTTCAATCAGTTCCCGAAAACGCCAACGACCTACTTCAATTTCTCCGGTAGCAACCGTAATCGAAGTTCTAGCGGCCAGTCTTGCATGTAAATCAATCGCATCTGGTGAGAAGGGCTCTTCAATCCAATAAGGGTTGTACTCTTCAAAGCGTTTAATATATTCCATGGCAGTAGGTAAATCTGCCCAAGCATTATTAGCATCCATCGTGACTAAAATATCTTCACCGACGGCGTCTCGCACTGCTGCTAAACGCTCTTCTTCTTCGGCAGGCGACAAGCGACCTGTTTTCATCTTGACTGCTTTAAAGCCAAGAGAAACATAATTCTCCATTTCTTTGGCAAGGTGACTCGGCGTTTTTCCATCGACATAATAGCCGCCACTTGCGTAGGCAGGAACCTTGTCTAAGGTAACGGCACCTAGGTATTCATGTAGTGGTAGTTTTGCTGCTTGAGCATTGAGATCCCATAAAGCATTATCCAAAATAGATATGCCACGCATAACTGAGCCTGAGCGTCCCTGCAGAATTGCCTCTGCGTACATTTCCTGCCAAAGTCCTTCAGAGCGATGACTATTTTGACCAATTAATTTGGGAGCCAATAGTTCTTCTACCGCAACCCGCGCTATTGAGCCAGCACCACTGCCGACATAGCAAAACCCAATGCCCTCGAGACCTTCTTTATTTCTGACTTTAACTAAGCAATAATGTCTCTCAGAAACTGTTCTGGTTGAGAAAGAAGTTACCTTATCAAGGGGGATAGCTACATTAATGACTTCTACAGACTCAATGATTGACATAAAGTATCTCCAGGTTTTTGTTTAATTAGTTATTTTCCAGATTGGAACTTCTCAGACTCATCTTAAACGTATATCGATGTTCAGGATGCTGTGTTACTGATACTTCAAATGGTTGACCATCTTTATCATAATACTTTCTGACGACAACTAAGCAAGGCGATCCGACTTCTACACCTAATAAGTCAGCAGGTTGCTTAGTAAATGTCGAGGCATAAATTTCTACATCCGCTTTAGCCATGCTAACCCCATATTCCTCTTCAATTTGGGCGTAAACCATATGTTGACCGTGGTTTTTGTTTTGGGTCAATTTGGCAAATTGTTGAAGTATATATATATCAGTCCATGCTAATCGTAAATCAGAATCTTCTTCTAGTCGAACTGCTCCAATGTGATACCAAGCTGAGCCGATGGGGGCGTCCAATAATTTTTGTAATTGCACATCACATTCAACATATTCTTCAATGTGATTCTTACGGTAGGTATTACGCGGATAGTTTAAAATTTCGCCAAGAGAATTGAAGCTTTGACTAAATTTTCTAGGTGATGAGGTTGAAATTACTCTTGTCGCAGCACCTTGTCGCCGATGGATATAGCCAGCTTCAGAAAGGTGTTGTAAGGCATGACGGATTGTCTGCCGACTAACCTTGAGCATTTCACATAACTGCGCTTCAGAGGGTAGATTGTCTCCTACCGCCCAAACACCTGACTGTATTTTTGAAAGTAAGTCTTTCGAAACATTTTTATACAGTACAGGACGTTTGGAACTTTCCATCTTTTTAATTTTTCTAAGCTACTAATTAAATAAGATGGATTAATTAACTTAAACCGAAAACTTTTTTACCTGGAACAGGTAATTTTGCCTTCAAAATATCACCAGACATTGATTCAGTAATGTATAAATCCTGACCATCAGGACTGCAAGCAATATTGGCTAAATGGTGATGATGTTTGTTTTCTGAATAAATGAGGTGAGTTGGCAACATATTGTTATCAAAACGCCAAACACCAACTCCTAAATGGCAAACTAACAGGCCGTTTTCAGAGTCCATTTCAATCCCGTCAGGACCAGCAGCGCCGCCAGACAATTGAATAGCAACGCCTGTTTTAGAAACTGAACCGTCGGCCATTAAAGGTAAGCGCCAAATTTGTTGTGCACGTGTGACTGCTACAAAAACGTGCTTCTCTGAAGTGTTCAGAGTAATACCGTTTGGACTTGGTACGTTAATCGCCAAGCGATCTAATTGTCCACTTGCCGTCAATCTAAAGACGCGACCAGTTGGATCAACGATACCTGTTTGACCTTGATCGGTAAAGTACAAGTCTCCATTTGAAGCAAAGTGCAAGTCATTCAAACCTTTAAAGGACTCGCTGTACATCGAGCCGAGAATCGTCGTGATGTTACCTGTCTTGGTGTCTAACTCAAGCAAGCCCATTTTGTAATCGCAAATGAACGCACGTCCGTCTTTATGAAACTTCAAACCATTTGGCCATCCATCGTACTGAGTAATGAGTTCCCATTCGCCTTTAGTAGAAATACGGAAAATACGGCCGTAAGGAATATCGGTAAACCATAAATTACCTTCTCTATCAAAGGAAGGACCTTCCAAGAAGCATTCAATTTCTGCACCCTGACGATTCGGAATAGCCCATGAAGTTGGTTTAGCATTCCTAAATTTTGCAGGCATAGACATAAAAACTTCAGTTTTAATCAGTTCTACGGGCTTAAATGGGTTAATCATTTTTTTTCCTAACTTGTTGTGACAGGTTGATAAAAATTTTATTAGATTGATAAATTATTTTTTTTATTTCAATTTAGACGATAGTATATACTTGTTTAATTGTTCATTTACGCACATCAATTTTAGGTTACTTATTTTAACTTGTTAGTACAAGTTGTTTATAGTTAGGGATTATTCATGAAAAAAGTGGTAGTCGTTGGCACTGGCATTATGGCTGTAGGCATTGCGGCTGGCTTTTTAGCAACCAATATGAGCGTCATTCTATTGGGTCGTAGTAAATCTCGGGCTGATGAGTTTGTAAATGAAATTGAGCAACTTACAGCAACAATTAATCCGAATTGGCAAGATTCTGGCGCACAGGTCATCACCGGTGAAATGACAACATGGTCGGACTGGGACGAGGTGGTTTGGGTGATTGAGACCGTCAGTGAAGATATGGCCTTAAAGCAGAAGGTTTTTGCTATGCTGGATCAGCAGGTTCCTCCGCATATTCCCATTGGAAGTAATAGTTCTGGCTTTCCGATCTCAAAAATTTCAGCAGGTTTGCCTACCGCAAATCGGATGTTAAACGCCCATTATTTTATGCCTGCTCACATCGTACCTCTAGTGGAAGTCGTGCTAGGTGAAAAGTCGGATCCAGCAATTGGCGAACAAGTTTGTGAAATGTACCGCGCCGCTGGTAAAAAACCTGTTTTAGTGAAAAAAGATATTCCAGGCTTTTTAGCAAATCGTATTCAACACGCTCTCATGCGTGAAGCTTTATCTCTCGTTGACGCTGGGATTGCTACGCCAGATGATGTGGATGCCGCCGTTCGGTATAGTTTTGGATTCCGCTACGCAGCAGTAGGACCAATGACACAAAAAGAAATTAGTGGTTGGGAGGGGATGGCAGGTGCTTCTGTCGAAATTTGGCCAGATTTATACAACGTCAAGGAATTGCAACCTTGCATGGCAAAGTTGATCGAAGAAGGAAAATATGGCATGAAATCCAAAGAAGGATTTAGAACTTGGAGCGATGAGGAAATTGCCCAAATGCGTAAAAAATATAACGCAAGACTCAAAGCAGCCTTTAATGTTTTACAAGTAGAGCCAGACGAATTATAAAATTTGCATTCATTTATATAACTAGGAGAAAGTATGTCAGTAGATCAAGGTAAGAACTTTAAAGATATTTTGTTTGAGGTAAAAGATCAAGTAGCTTGGATTACGATTAATCGTCCACGCGTATTGAACGCATTCAGAGAGCAAACTTTGGATGAAATGATTGAAGCAGTTAAATCAACAAGAGAAGATCCTTCAATTGCATGTATCGTTTTCCGTGGTGCTGGCGATCGTGCGTTCTCAGCCGGTGGTGACTTTTATGCAATGAAGCGTTTAACTTTCACGAATGGATCTATGTGGAATGATCGTATGCTTGGTTTAGCTATGGCTATTCGCGGTGTACCGATTCCAGCGATCGCTATGGTAAACGGTTGGTGCGTAGGTGGTGGACATGAACTCGCGCTTTGGTGTGACTTGGTAATTGCTTCAGAAAAATCAGTTTTAGGTCAAACAGGTGCAAAAGTTGGTGCTTGTCCAACCGTCGGTGCAACACAGTACCTACCAAGAATCGTTGGTGAGCGTATCGCTAGAGAAATGATTTTCTTAGCAAAACGTTTTGATGCAAAAGAAGCAGAGCGCATTGGTTTGATCAATAAATGTGTTCCAGAAGACAAGTTAATGGAAGAGACTTTAGCTTGGTGTGAAAACATTAAGAGCAATAGTTCACAAACGATTCGTATGACGAAGAAGAGTTTGAACTTTGAATCAGATCAGTTGTATGCATCATGGCAGCATGGTATGGAATTACTCGCTTACGTATGGGGCTCTGAAGAGAGCTTAGAAGGTATGAATGCCTTCTTAGAAGGTCGTAAGCCTGACTTCCAGAAATTCCGTATGGCAAATAAAGCGGCTTTAGCGGATTACATGGATGGTTTCCATAAGAACCTCAATGCACCTCCTGATATGCGTGATTAAGGATTGATCGATATGACTTCTACTACTTCACAAAACCAACTCCCTGAAGGTGCTCTCTCAGGCTTTAAAGTACTTGATTTAAGTCGAGTGCTAGCTGGACCCTGGTGTGGCATGCTACTAGGGGATTTAGGTGCGGAGGTAGTAAAAGTTGAATCTCCAGGCTCGGGTGATGACACCCGAGGTTGGGGGCCGCCTTTTTTGGAAGGTGAGTCGGCTTATTTTTTAGGCGCAAATAGAAATAAAACAGGTTTAAGTATTCATTTTGGATCAGCAGAAGGTAAAGCACTTCTCGCAAAATTGATTCCGCAGTTTGATGTTGTTGTTGAAAATTTTAAAAATGGCACGCTCGAAAAATGGGGCTTTGACAGTCAATGGTTTGAGACCCATGCATCAAAAGTAGTTCGTTGCTCGATCACTGGTTATGGTACCTACGGTCCACTTTCACACTTGCCTGGATATGACTTTATTTTGCAAGCTGAGTCGGGTCTGATGAGTATTTGTGGTGAAGAGGGTGGTGTACCTAGTAAGTACGGCGTTGCGATTGTAGATTTGGCGACAGGTATGATGGCCTGTAACGCTGTGCAAGCAGCCTTATTAGCAAGATATAGAACTGGCAAAGGGCAACACGTCGAAGTGAGTTTGTTTGATACCTCAACAGCGCTCTTAGCAAATGTTGGTAGTAGTCACTTGGCTACTGGTCGAGATGCGAGAAGATTTGGGAATGGACATCCAACCATTGTTCCGTATACTACCTTTCCAGCGGCCGATAAGATGATTGCTTTAGCGGTTGGTAATGACGGTCAGTTTGCTAAATTAGCAGAAGTTTTAGGTCATCCAGAATGGGCTCAAGATGAGCGCTTTAGAACCAATACAGCTAGAGTTCAACACCGTGAAATCGTTGATGGACTCGTTGCTGAGTCATTTAAAACGATGCAATCCAAAGATATTATTTCGACCTTAAGAAAAAATGGTATTCCGGTCGGTGCTGTGAATACGGTTGCTGAAGCCTTGAGTAGTGAACATGCTCAGGTCAAAGAAATGGTCGTAGATATTGCTCATGAAAAAATTGGTGGTTTTAAGAGTTTAGGTACGCCTTTAAAAATGCATCAAACACCAACCAGTGTTAGATCCGCGCCGCCGATGCTTGGACAACACACTGATGAGATTCTAAAAAAATATTTACAACTGAGTGATACAGACCTCAGTGATTTGAGAGCAAAAAATATTATTCAGTAATCTAGATCTTTTTTAAAAGATACTAAGTTTCCTTATAAACTCAACGGCTATTTAGGCTAACAAGAATGAGAAAGCGAATATACTAAAAGTGTTCGATTTTTAAACAATTAGTTACACTTCGTTTTCGATTAGGGGAATTTATGAGCAATGACTCTCGGTTACCAGCGCAAGAGCTGGATATGTCTGCTTATTGGTTGCCGTACACTCCCAACCGTTATTTTAAGAAGACCCCTAAACTCATGGCCTCTGCCAAGGGTGCTTATTATTTTGATACCCAAGGCCATCAAATTTTTGACGGTATCTCAGGTTTATGGTGCTCGCCCTTAGGACATGGCGATCCTCGAATTGGCAAAGCTTTGCAACAGCAATTTGAGACGATGGATTACTGTACTGCTTTTCAAATCGCTAGCCCTAATACGTTTACCCTTGCTTCTAGGATTGCTAAGATGGCTCCAACTGGGCTTGGTAAAGTATTCTTTACGAACTCCGGCTCGGAAGCGGTGGATACGGCCTTAAAAATTGCCATTGGCTATCATAAAGTTTTAGGTCAAGGCGGTCGGTTTCGTTGCATCGGTCGTGAACGCGCCTATCATGGGGTCGGTATCGGTGGAATCTCGGTCGGCGGTATTGTCGCTAATCGAAAAATGTTTGCAACGATGATGATGAACGGTGTAGACCATTTGCCGCATACTTATAACTTATCGCAAATGGCCTTTTCAAAAGGGCAACCAACGTGGGGTGCCCATTTAGCTGAAGAACTAGAAAGACTGGTTGCTTTGCATGAGGCGAGTACCATTGCGGCGGTCATCTTAGAACCCATGCAAGGCTCAACTGGAGTGCTTGTGCCCCCACAAGGGTATCTGCAAAGAATTCGTGAGATTTGTACAAAACACGGCATTTTATTGATATTTGATGAAGTGATTACAGGCTTTGGGCGTTTAGGTACACCTTTTGCTGCTGATCGATTTGGGGTGGTACCCGATATGATTACTTTTGCTAAAGCAATCACCAACGGTGTCATACCTTTAGGTGGTGTGATTGTGCGGGATGATATCTATGAGACCTTAATGAATAGCGGCGGTCAAGAACAGTTCATTGAGTTTTTCCATGGCTACACCTACTCAGGTCACCCAATGGCTATTGCGGCAGGCCATGCGGTATTAGATATTTTCGAGAGTGATGATCTAGTAAATCGGAGTAAGACACTAGAGCCTGCGCTTGAGCAAGCTATTCATGGCTTAAAAGGGCAAAGTAAGATTTTAGATATTCGTAATATTGGTTTAGCTGCAGCTATCGATATTGAGCCGAACGCTAAAGAGCCAGGCAAAAGAGGCATGCAAGTACTGGAGAAATGTTTAGAGAAGGGGGCTTTAGTGCGGATTTCGGGTGACACGATCGCAGTTTGCCCACCTTTTATTTCGACTGAAGCTGAAATTACAAAACTCGTGGATATTTTAGGCAGCTCTATTGCAGAAGTTGCCTAAAATTGATTAGTCTAAAAAGTTCAGCGCAAAATCCATTCGCCATGAGATTGGATTTGAGCGTACATTGTATCTGGAGCTAGATCGATATCTCCTGGCCAAGCAACAGCCCCATTATGAATGTGAACTTGATCAAAGATGGCTGGGTTCTTTAGTGCCTCGAAAACACCTGTTAAATGACTGTTTTCAAATCTAACTTTACCAATAGTGCCATCCTGAAACTTCACTTGTAAGACAAGCGGCGCAATCTTCTTTACTTCAATAACATCCCACTTCATCGGTCACCTCATTCCAAGGATTTAATGTACATTGACCTAGATTAGCTGTCAATAACACATCATGGAACTTGCAATTACTTAGAATGAAGTTACCTAAAAATAAGCAGAAATCAATTAATCAATCTTACCAATAGCTTTCAGTAAAGTTAACATTCTTTTACCGTCTTCTTGGGCAAACTTTTCAAATTCTGGCGCATCACGATAGTCCATGATGATGTTTTGTTTTTGGAAACCAGAAGTAAATTGAGGACTCTTTACGGCTTCCTTTAAAGCATTTCTGAGTGTCATGATGATTGGCACAGGAGTTCCTTTTGGTGCATAAATACCCGCCCAAATATAGTACTGAGCATCATATCCAGCCTCACGATAACTTGGGACATCCGGAAATGCTGAAATACGTTTTGCACTCGAAACGGCTAAAGGACGAACTTTTCCAGAAGCGATTTGTGCAGCGGCAACACCTGGAGCTGCGGTCGTAAAATCAACTTGACCACCTAGCAGTGCTAAAAGTGACGGGCCACCACCACCGAAGGGAACTTGGGTAAACTTCACGCCAGCTTGATACGCTAACATTTCAACTGAAAGATGAATCGGTCCAAAATTACCGGAAGAAGAGTAGTTGTATTTACCCGGATCTGCTTTGGCTGCTTTGATTAAATCTTCCAAAGTTTTAAATGGCGATTCTGTTTTTACGAGAATAATCATTGGATCACTCGAAATCAATGCAATCGGCTCAAGTTGATTTAGTTCGTATTGTGGTTTTCTGCCAGAAATACGTTCTGCCTCTGGGTGAACCACCACTGAAGAGAGTGACATTGCCAAGGTGTAACCATTGGGTTTTGCATTAGCTACATAAGCGGTACCAAGGGCACCACCAATTCCGGGTTTATTCTGAACCACAATCGCTTGTTTTAAAACAGTACCTAAAGGTTCTGCCAAGATGCGCGCATTTAAGTCAGCTGCTCCACCTGGAGGATTCGCCACAATTAATGAAATTGGAGAGTTAGGGTACGGGTCTTCTGCTTGAGCAGTAAAAACAGAAAAGAGATTAAGAAGAATAAATGCTACAGCAAAAGACTTTTTCATTGCGGAACCTTAACGGTTTGTTCATTGTTAACAGATAAAACGATGGATTCAAACATTGCAATGGTTTGTTCCATTTGTAATGGAGAAATCGGATATGGAGTTGGCACTCTAGTTGCATCAATACCAGAATGGAATTGATTTGGAATTGCTAAACTAAAGGCGTCTAACTCGGCCCGAATGGAGTCGAGTGGTGGCATGACAAAACGCTCAACACGACCGCCTTTATAACGGACAACAACCTCATTTTCACCAAGGGCTTCAATCGAAGCTTGATCGCCAAAAACATGTACACGCCAAAAAATGGGGGTTGCTCGCACCATTGCAAAATAACCACTTAAGCCATTATTGAATTTAACGGTAACAGTCGTTGAATCTCTTGGATCGTGTCCCTTACGCTGACTACACACCATCGCAGTGACAGATTGTGCAGGGCCAATAATGTTCACAAATGCTTCAATCATATGGATCCCTGTACCGGTGAGACCACCAGCAGGAGATTCATAAGGAGACTCACGCCAATCAGAAAAGAATTTTGTAGAGTGTTCGTTACTGTAATGACCTTCAATGTGCAACACATCACCTAAAATGCCACTTTTTACAAGTTCTCTTAACTTCGCCATGGAAGGCCAGAAGTGTTTATTTTGTCCAACAGCCAGCACAACATTGTTTTGTTGGCAGGCTGCTATGGCAGACTTCGCTTCATTAAAAGTTAAGGTTAATGGTTTTTCACAAAAAATATGTTTACCAGCATTGGCTGCTGCAACGATTTGCTCAGCATGTAAGGAGTGTGGAGTTGCTAAGACCACGGCCTTAATTTCTGGATTTTGCAGAGCATCCGATAAGTCGCTTGCCAAAGCCATGCCTTGTTGATTGGCAAACGCACGAGTTTCTTCTACTTCTTTCGTGATTCCTAAACTAAAGCGAATTTCTGTACTTTTATTTTGTACTGCAGTGGCAATATTTTTACCCCACCAGCCCATTCCTACTAATGCTGCATTAATCATTTTTTACTCAGTCTCTTAGGTTAAAACTCTTTGGTTAATAATTTCTTTACTGCATTTGATATTTTCTTACTAAATCTTCATCTACTTCAATTCCCAGTCCAGCTTTATCCGGAATCGGTAATAAGCCATTGATAGTTTGGATTGGCGTTTGCACAATGTCTTGCGCTAATGATAGATGACTTGGACTGACACCCCAACGAACATGAGGGAGCGCAGCGCTAAGATGTAATAAAGCAGCCGAAGCGATACTGGACTCAGCTAGTTTTCCGGCTAAGTTTAGTTCTAAACCCAAGGCCGCGCAGGCATGTCCAGCTGCCATTAAGCCACTGATGCCACCGAACTTTAAAGTTTTTAGAGATACGCCGGCAATCCCTAAAGGCAGATGTGCCATCACGGCAGCCATATCCGTCACTGATTCATCTAAACCGATCTTGACAGGACTTAAAGCAATCAGTTTTTGCAAATCATCCATGGCATTTTTGTGCAGGGGCTGTTCAAAATAAGATAAGTTGGCATCTTTTACACCCAACACATAAGTGGAGGCTTGCTCAAGATTCATGCCCATATTGGCATCGCCACAATACTGAATGTCATTACCAAATTCTTTACGCAGAGTGTTGGTGAGAAGAATATCATCAGCTAACGATTTAACACCTAACTTTAATTTAAAAAATCGATATCCCTGGTCAATCATCTTGCCTGTTTCGATAATATCTTTTTCAACACTCTTATTGCCAATCAACCACAACGGCACTGCATGGTCACGTTGCTTACCACCAATCAAAACGTGGATTGGTACTTGTAAGTAACGCCCAACCAAATCATATAGGGCAATATCAATTGCTGCAATCGCGCTCTTACCTTGCTTTACAAAGGAGAAAAGGGACTTTGTAATACCGGATAAATCGAGAGCGTTTTTACCAGGGAGCCGATCTTTTAATGAGCCATTAAAGGTACTTAAAAGCTCCTCTAAGGTCGAACCACCATGACTGGGTGCAGAGGTGGTTTCTCCCCAGCCGACTAAACCGTTTTCAGCCTCAATCCGAACCAGCATTGTTTCTGCTTCGCGTAACTCAACCCCAGCCATGAGGACCGGTTTGATCATCGGTAAACACACTCCGAAAGCTTCAACTTTTTTAATGATTAGTGGTGGCAATGTACTTGTGTTCATAGGGGTATTTTCTAGGTTAAGGACTATTTAAGGTTTGACTAAACTATTCTTTAAGATGGCTTCAAAAATAATGGCGTTATCTAAGTGACCATTGCCATTCGCTGATTCTGTTTCGAGTAATTCGATATAGCGCTGAGCAAGTGGAAGATGCTGCCCTTTGGCATCAGCGAGGTCTTGAATTAAGTGAAAGTCTTTTAAACTTTGATCGACTTTGCTTTGTGGATTTTCGTATTGGCGATTGACCATTAAGTTACCCTTGACTGCCATGACACTTGATGCTGCAGCAGATAGTTGTAGTGTTGCTAATAACTTTGCTGGATCTAATCCTAATTGTTGACCAAATACTAAGCCTTCTGCCATGGATGCGCGGTGTAAGCCCAGCACTAAATTGATGGCTAGTTTTGCTTTACCCGCATCACCCACCTCACCAATATGTTGTCGCTTCGGTGTAACGATATCTAATAGTTCGCTCACTGCTTCGAATTGCGACTCAATACCGCCCATTAGTCCCAGCGCATCGCCACGAGCGAGTTGTAAACTGGTACCAGAAATTGGTAACTCTAAAAAATGATGACCGAGATCTGTAAAAGATTTTGCAATTTTTTTAATTTCATCTGGGTCACAGGTACTGGTACAAATGACACTAATCGGCTCTTTCGGTTGATCTTTAAGTAGGCCGTCCGGCCCAAGTAATGTGGCTTCAACCTGTTTAGTATTAAATACAGCCAAAAAAATGACGCGACACGAAGTTCCAAGACCTGCAATTGTTCGTATGCGGTCTGCCCCAAATTCAGTACACCGGTTAAGATCCACATCAAAGCCTAAAAGAGGCACTCCAGCCGCGTCTAGTCTTCTGACTAAGGCTTGCCCCATGAGGCCAAGACCAATTACCCCAACGGATTGAGAAGAAGTGCTCATGGTAGTAAATCCATAAAAGGATTGTCTAAAGATTCTTGCATTAATTCATCCGAAGTAAATTCAGCATAGTGCTTTGCCCATTGCAAAATATCTTCAACAATTTCATCTCCGTTATAACCTTGGTCATTTAATTGATCAATTAATTGTTGCTTGACTGGCGCAACACGATCACGCCAAAGAGTTTGCTCTTCCGGAGTCAAAGAAATAAATTCCATACCGTTTTGAATAAAGGCTTCACATCCCCGAGCACCAGCTAGACCATAAAATAATTGCGCGCCTGCCTGAGCTAAACCTCTTAGCCATTCATTCAGAATGATCTTTAAATCTTCCGGTAACTGCGCGTAAAAACTGGGCGACAAGCCGTACTCTAAATTCACTCTTACTAAATTAGCACTGGTACGATAATTCGCATGCTTGTAAAGGCCTACAGTATGGGCCGCGCTATCCGAAATAGAGATAGCAAAAACTTCATTGCTTTCGTAAGCCTTTTTTCCTTCGGGAGTACTACAACCCACAGGTATGGCGCCTAAGGCAGAAAATAAATCGGATTCAACCCCGTTACTACAAGCAATTTTTTTTCCGGCAATATCAGCTAAGGTACGAATGGGCTCACGACTAAATAAGTTGTACTCACTCGTGGCAACCATACGTCCCATTAACACCCCTTGACCTTCGAAATCTTTCCTAAAGTGTTTGTGATAGAGAGCTTCAGAAACAGCCGTTGCACCTTCTGCACTATCAAAAATGAAGGGCAAGCTCAGTGCTTGCGCGGCAGGAAACATCGTTGCATCCCAAGCTGAGTAGACAGGGCACATATCCGTAATCCCTGCTTTGAGAGCTTCAATTCCTTCTCGTTCTTTATGTAAACTACCACCCCAAAAAGCTTTAACTTGAATTGCCCCATCAGTCATTTGATGAAGACGTTTAAAGGCGGGCTCAAACACATCGACTACGGCTGGAGAACTACCGGGAATGTGAGCGCTAACGCGCAGTACAAACTTCGGTTCAACCGCCGTTAAGTCCGCTGGTGAAACATCGAGCCATGCTCTGGCAACCGTTGTTTTTTGGAGGACTTGCTCTACGCTATCGTTTCCTGCAATTTGTAAATTAGACATATTAATCAGAATCTTTCAAGTTTGTTTCTTTTTCATATCTTACAATTTCTGCTTGATAAAATTTGGCAAATTCGAACTGAGAAATATTGATCTGACGATTCGGATAATTATCGACTTGACTATAAGATAAGGCTGGTAACGTGGTAAGGAGGGTCATCAAACCCCATGACAAAAATTTTGCTCGGATGTTGATTTGAGAATGATTTAGTAACTTTAAAAGCAAACTTGTCTCCTGAGGTGATGATTTTTTTAATCTTTTGTTTAATTTTAGCTGAATTAAAACGAAATAGGTAGAACGCCAACTCAAAACAAACTGCCTAATCAGTGGATAATTGACATAATTTAATTTCTGACTAAAAAATGATTCAAATTACTGAATTACGGTTGCCGATCAATCATGTGCCACAAGCACTTGAACAAGTGATTCTTGATCGTCTTAAAATTTCCACAAATGAGTTAATTCGCTTTGAAATTTTTAAGCGTAGTGTTGATGCGCGTAAAAATGTAGATCTTGCTTTAATCTACACCGTACATGTCTCCGTCAAGGATGAGGATGCTGTGTTAGCCCAGTGGTCTTTTGATGGACATATTAGACCAGCTCCTGATACCGCATACCATTTTGTTGCCAAAGCGCCTGCGTTATTTGATGAGCGTCCAGTAGTCATTGGTTTGGGACCTTGCGGCCTTTTTGCCGCCTTAGTTTTAGCCCAAATGGGCTTTAAGCCCATCGTGCTTGAGAGAGGTAAAGCGGTACGGGAAAGAACCCAAGATACATGGGGTTTATGGCGTAAAAATGTTCTCAATCCTGAGTCAAATGTTCAGTACGGAGAAGGTGGAGCCGGCCTTTTTTCAGATGGTAAGTTATATAGTCAAATCAAAGATCCCCAATTTTTAGGTCGCAAAGTTATTGCTGAATTTATCAAAGCTGGCGCTCCGGCTGAAATTGAATATGTAGCCAAGCCACATATCGGTACTTTTCGACTGGTCGGCGTGGTGGAGCGGATGCGAGAGGAAATTATTGCCTTAGGTGGAGAAGTCAGGTTCTCAAGCAAAGTAAGCGAATTTTTAATTGAAAACGGAAAGTTGGAAGGCCTCCGATTAGAAAATGGTCAAACGATTGCCACGAAAAGGGCAATTTTAGCCCTAGGTCATAGTTCACGAGATACCTTTGCAGCATTGCACAGTGCTGGTGTTTATTTAGAGCAAAAGCCGTTTTCTATTGGGTTTAGGATTGAGCATCCTCAGTCGGTGATTGATCGTGCACGCTTAGGTCCACACGCTGGTAATGCAATTGTTGGCGCGGCTGACTATAAACTGGTACATCATGCCAAAAATGGTCGCTCTGTCTATAGTTTTTGCATGTGTCCTGGTGGCACCGTAGTTGCTGCCACCTCAGAGCCAAATCGAGTTGTCACAAATGGTATGAGTCAATACTCCAGAAATGAACGCAACGCTAACGCGGCGATTGTGGTCGGTATTAGTCCAGAAGACTATCCAGGTGGGCCGCTTGCTGGAATAGAGTTTCAGCGCTCAATTGAGTCAAAAGCGTTTGTCATGGGGGGATCTAATTACGAGGCACCAGGTTCACTGGTTGGAGATTTTTTAAAAGGGCAGGTATCTCAAGAGTTCAGAAGTGTATTACCATCCTATAAACCCGGTGTTCACTTAACCGATTTAACGCAATGTTTACCAGATTATGCAATTTTAGCTATCCAAGATGCATTGCCCCATTTTAATCAAAAAATACCTGGTTTTTCGATGAATGATGCAGTGTTGACAGGTGTTGAGACGAGAACCTCTGCCCCACTGCGAATCACGCGCGGTGTAGATTTTCAGTCTCTGAATGTACGAGGTCTTTACCCTGCTGGTGAGGGAGCCGGATATGCCGGTGGAATTTTATCGGCAGGTGTTGACGGCATTAAAGTAGGACAGGCTTTGGCACTTGATATTATGAGAAATAAAGTAAATTAATTTTTGCCATCAAATTTTAAGGAATCATCATGCAAGCAATCAATCAGTTAGGCACTAATTTAAGCACTCGTTTTGTAAAATCAGGGTTGATAGCATTTTTAACAATCACGTCTTTAACTTACCAAAGTGCTTTTGCCCAGGCTTGGCCAAATCGGACTATTAAAATTGTTGTGCCATTTGGTCCCGGCGGAGCTAATGATTTGGTTGCGCGCGCAGCAGCAGAAGGGATGTCCAAAGAGTTGGGGCAAAGCGTCGTGATTGAGAATAAACCTGGTGCGGGGGCAACTTTAGGGGCTGATTTTGTAGCAAAAGCCGCACCTGATGGTTATACATTTCTTGTTGCTGCAGCAGGTTTGGTCACCAATGGTTTGATCAAATCCAAAATGCCCTATAAAGATTCTGACTTAACCCCAATTGGCATGATTGCGGTAAGTCCATCTGTAATTGTGGTGGCTGCAGACTCCCCTATTAAGAATTTGAAAGATTTATTCGAAGCATCTAAAAAAGGGCAAGGCCTCAATTTTTCTACTGCAGGCACCGGAAGCACACCTCATTTCGTCGCCGAAATGCTAAAAATTAGTGGGGGTGGTAAGTTCGATATCATCCCTTATAAAAGTGGCTCTGAAGGCATGGTTGCGGTAGTGGGTCATCAGACCGATGCGACATCAGAAGCTAGCGTAGTAGTTATTCCACAAATTTTGGGGAATAAGTTGCGTCCTATCGCCTCCACTTGGAATACCAGAATCTCTGCACTAAAAGATGTGCCAACGGCCAAAGAGTTGGGTTACCCTAATATTTTTATTGGTCACTGGGCAGGCTTACTTGCTCCAGCTGGCACACCAGTTGAAGTTTTAGACAAGATGAACGATGCTTTAAATAAGGCACTGAAAAGACCTGAAATTAAAGATCGATTGATTGCTCAAGGAATTGAGCCAATTGGAGGTAATCGGGCGTCCTTCGTGAAGTTTATTGACGAAGAAAGAGCAAGATTAAGTGCGATTGTTAAAGCTACTAATATGAAAGAAGATTAAAAAAGTTTGTCATCATCCGACTGACTTATTGAAGCAGTATAGTATTTAAAATTTTATAAAAAGGTAATAATGAAAATTCAGCAAAATATTCTAATTAGCATTTTGGCTATGCTAGTCTCTAGTGGTGTTTATGCCCAATCTCAATCGAATTCTGGGGTAGTTGCGACAGTTAATGGCGTCAAAGTATTAAATAAAGATTTGGAGTTGATGGTCAAAACAGCTGAGGCTTCGGGAGCTAAAGATTCACCAGATCTACGCAATGCGATTCTGAATGATCTCGTTATTCGTGAGGCAATTTTGCAAGATGTTAAAAAGAATAATCTTGAAAAACGAGGTGATAATGAATCCCGCATAAAAATTGCTAACCAAAACATCCTAATTGATTTATGGTTTGCAGAATTTATGAAAGCCCATCCAATTACTGATACTGAAATCAGAGCTGAATATGATCGTCAGGCTGCGATCACTAAAGAGGGTAAAAACTCTAACGAATACAAAATCTCACAAATTATTTTGGGTTCCGAGTCTGACGCAAATGATGTGATTGCTAAGCTCAATAGTGGGTCCAATTTTAATCAGCTTGCCAAAGAGAAATCTTTGGACAAACAAAGTGCAGCGAATGGCGGAGAAATACCTAATTGGATATTACCCGATCAGCTCGTCCCCCCACTAGGTGATACCGTAATTGGTCTTACTAAAGGAAAAGTTGCAACGAAAGCAGTTCGAAGCAACTTGGGATGGCATATTGTCAGACAAGATGATATGCGTAAATTTAAATTACCTACTTTTGAAGAGTCGAAAAATATTATCTCTCAGTCAATCCTTAATCGCCGTAAGCAAGAGGCTATTTCTGAGCTGATGAAAAAAGCTACGGTAGTACCTACTAAATAACAGATTTGTTCTGTAAAGACCATCCGATCAATTCGGAGGGTCTTTTTAATTTATCTAATTAATTTATCTAATCGTGCGGAAAACCTCGTCGTTCAAGGCGAGGATGAATAGCACGGACATCCTGTCTGTCCTAGACCTTTCTAAGTACGCTTCTGACCCAACCATTAGATTCAGCTATACCGTCTTAGCAAACCTACTTCCGCTGGGGAAGCAAGATCCGAATCTTTCCTGACTGAAAGAGTCCCCAAGTCAAGCCTTACAGCAAACCCTGAAAGACCTAGAGCGCGCCTATATAAACTTTTTCTCTAAGCGTGCTCAGGGGTGGGGTGAATTTAGGTGGCAACTTGAGTACAAGATGACTTGGCGAGGAGGTATTTTGCTAGCCGTGCCACCGCACAGCACCAGCCGCATCTGCACAGGTTGTGGTCATCTATCGAAAGACAATCGCAAGACGCAAGCCAAGTTCGAGTGCGTAGAGTGTGGCGATGAGAATCACGCCGATCTGGTGGGTTCAATCAATATTTTAGAGCGAGGACATCGTTTTTTAGCCTGTGGAGAGTAGGTGCAGTCAGACCACTCTGTGAAGCAGGAGCCCGCCGAAGTGACTCAAGCTCTAGCAGCGAGAGCGCAGTAGGAATCTCCGTCCTTTCAGGCGGGGAGGCTGTCAAGTCCGCGATCCGGATCAAAATCTGATTCAAATTAGTGAGTTAATCTAAAAAACTCTCAATCCATCAACTGAATTGAGAGTTTTTTCTAACTTGATGCTTTGAAGACTCGATTACGCTGCAATTTTTTCTGCTGGTACTTCTATAGGTGAGCGAATGAGGAAATCAAATGCTGATAAAGATGCCTTAGCTCCTTCGCCCATCGCAATGATAATTTGCTTAAATGGGATAGTCGTACAGTCACCCGCTGCAAAAACACCAGGAAGAGATGTCTCACCTTTTGGATCAATCATAATTTCGCCACGAGGAGACAATTCAACTGTACCTTTGAGCCAATCAGTATTTGGTAAAAGACCAATTTGCACAAAGATACCTTCAAGTGTAATGACTTTTTCTTCTTTTGTTGCACGGTCTTCATAACGTAAACCATTCACTTTTTGGCCATCACCCAATACTTCTTTACTTAGTGCATTCGTAATCACCGTGACGTTAGCTAAGCTAAAGAGTTTTTTCTGCAAGACAGCATCAGCACGCAACTTTGTATCAAACTCAATCAAGGTGACATGACTCACTACACCTGCCAAATCGATCGCAGCTTCTACACCAGAGTTACCACCGCCGATGACAGATACACGCTTACCTTTAAATAAAGGACCATCACAGTGCGGGCAATATGCAACCCCTTTGTTCCTATATTCCTGTTCACCAGGCACATTCATTTCTCTCCAACGTGCACCAGTACTGATGATGACCGATTTGGATTTTAAGACGGCCCCATTTGCGATCGTTACTTCAAAGCCGTTGTTGGTTTTATTTAGTGCAGTCGCGCGTTGCAAATTCATGACATCCACTTCATATTCTTTGACGTGTTGCTCTAAGGCTTGGACTAACTTAGGTCCTTCAGTTTCTTTTACAGAAATAAAGTTTTCAATCCCGAGAGTATCCATGACCTGGCCACCAAAACGCTCCGCTAATATACCTGTACGAATTCCTTTACGAGCAGCGTAGATGGATGCTGACGCTCCTGCAGGACCACCACCAATGATGAGCACATCAAACGCTTCTTTAGCGTTTAATTTCTGTGCATCTTTCTCAGGGCTACTTGTGTCGAGTTTAGCAATAATCTCTTCAACAGTCATCCGACCTTGTCCAAAGTTTTCACCGTTCAGCATGACTGTCGGTACTGCCATGATCTGGTGTTCATTTACCAAGTCCTGATAAATGGCTCCATCAATCATGACGTGTTCGATATCTGGATTCAGTGCTGCCATGAGATTGAGGGCTTGTACTACGTCTGGACAGTTGTGGCATGAAAGAGAGATAAAGGTCTCAAATTTTAATTTGCCACTCATATGACGAATACGTTCAATGATGTCAGCTTCTACCTTTGGTGGGTAACCACTGGCTTGTAAGATTGCCAAGATAAATGAAGTCATTTCATGACCCATTGGCAAACCAGCAAAGGTAATACGTGCTTCATCACCAACCTTACCTACGGTAAAACTAGGCACCTTTTGTGCAGAGCCGTTGGTCTGGACAGTAATTTTTTCAGACTGCTCAGCAACTTCGTTAAGTAGTGTCAACATTTCAGATGAGACGGATGAGTCATCTAATGTGGCGGTCAAGACGATGGGTTGTACGATTCTTTCAAAATACCCTTTTAATTGCGCTTTTATGTTGTTATCTAACATGATGTTTCCTTTATTTAAAATAAATGAATACGAGTGAATTGAGTTAATTCCTTAAGTGAGTCCATTGGACAGAATCGCTTTCTCTCCAATAGACTCTCCGAAGAGAGTCTATGTTGAATCTAATTAATTAGATTTTTCCAACTAAGTCTAAAGATGGAGTCAAAGTCTGTGCGCCTTCTTTCCATTTAGCTGGACATACTTCACCTGGGTGAGCAGCAGTATATTGAGCAGCTTGTAATTTACGTAATGTCTCTGATACATCACGAGCGATTTCATTGGAATGAATCTCAGCAGTCTTAATCATGCCCTCTGGATTGATGATGAATGTTCCGCGGAGTGCTAAACCTTCTTCTTCAATATGAACACCGAAAGCGCGTGTTAAAGCATGTGTTGGATCGCCAACGAGTGGGAATTGTGCTTTGCCAACTGCTGGTGAAGTTTCGTGCCATACTTTGTGTGAGAACTGTGTATCAGTTGTAATGATGTAAACTTCTGTACCTGCTTTTTGGAAAGCAGCATAGCTATTAGCAGCATCTTCAATTTCAGTTGGGCAGTTAAATGTGAAAGCTGCAGGCATGAAAATAAATACTGACCATTTTCCTTTGAGGGACTCTTCTGTTACTGTAATGAACTTGCCATTGTGAAAAGCTTGGTTTTTAAATGGTGCTACTTGTGTATTAATAAGTGACATGGTTTTTCCTATAATAAAATTAAAGTGGGTTACGACAGATGCTATTGTGTAGTATTGTCGAATAGTTGTAAATTGAATAAAATTGATCTTGTTAATCGATTTTATTGATAAAGAGGAAATTCATGGCTGCAATACCAACTATCAAGCAGTTACGCTATTTACAGGCGTTAAATAAAACCCTTAGTTTTACTGAGGCAGCTGCACTTTGCTTTGTTGGTCAATCCACTTTAAGTGCAGGTTTGAAAGAACTTGAAACTACTTTAGGGGTACAGTTAGTTGAAAGAGATAAACAAACTGTCTCGATTACCCCAATCGGTCAAGAAGTGATCGATCGAGCAGAACGTCTGCTAGCGCAAGCTGATGATTTAGTTGATTTTGTCGATAGTTATGCTGGTTCCATGGTTGGTGTGATTAAACTCGGCGTCATCCCAACCATAGCCCCTTTCATATTACCAACTCTGATGCCGAAAATGAGGGAACAATACCCTGATTTACAAATTGCCTTAAGAGAAGACTTATCAGGAAATTTAATAAATAAATTAGATCGACATGAACTGGATTTTGCATTGATTGCCCTACCTTATGATACCGAGGGATTTTTAGTCAAAGAGCTGTTCGATGATGAGTTTTGGTTAATTGCGAAAGAGGGCGATCCGATCTTTAACAAGAAAGATCTCCATTTAAGCCATCAGATGAGTGATCGTATTTTATTACTCGAGGACGGTCACTGTATTCGGGAACACACCTTAAAAGCTTGTCGTAGAAGTGAACTTGTGAGCCATAATGGCATTGAGGCGACCAGTTTATTGACATTAGTACAAATGGTGGAGTCGGGTTTAGGAATTGCCTTATTGCCTAAAATGGCAGTACATTCAGGATTGTTAAGTAATACGCAGTTAATTGCCAGACCACTAGCAATCCCAACGCCGAAGCGAAAAATTGCCTTGATTGCTAGACCATCTACGGCCAGGATTGAAGAGTTTAATGCCTTAGTTAAAGTAATCAAGAGCTAACTATTTCAAGTTTTATTTAGAAAGAGACCAATATGCCTTTACCAATTGCGCCACTATTATTTATTTCACACGGTGCACCTACCTTTGCATTGGAACCAGGAGTGCTTGGGCAAGAATTAAATATGATTGGGAAGAGCCTCACTAATATCAACGCCATTTTGGTTGTTTCTCCACATTGGCAGACAGACGTCTTGGAAGTCATGACAACTGCTAAGCCAGAAACAATTCATGATTTTTATGGGTTCCCTAAGCCTCTGTACGAATTAAATTATCCAGCGCTTGGAAGCCCTTCAGTCGCATCGCACGTGTTAGATGTTTTAAAACAAGCGGGTTTTCAAGTTCATGAAAATAATACACGGGGCTTGGATCATGGTGCTTGGACGCCACTCATGCACCTATTACCTGAGGCAAATTTACCAGTGTTTCAAGTATCTCTACCCCATTCTTTTGATTCGCGTGATTCTTACCATTTAGGGCAAGCAATTGCTGGTTTGCGATCAGAGGGAGTTTTGCTTCTTTGCTCAGGTAGTATGACTCATAATTTAAGCGACTTAAGACTGGGTTCACAAGGTGATTTGCCCTATGTGAAGGAGTTTTCCGCTTGGGTTAATACGGCTATTGTTGAGGACAGACTCGAAGAACTTTTGAATTATCGACAATGTGCACCAAATGCCTTAAGAGCTCATCCAACAGAAGAACATTTCTTACCCTTGTTTATTGCCTTAGGTGCCAGATTCGCAAATGATCAACTTGAAATGATTGATGGTGGTATTAGTTATGGAATCCTAGCAATGGATGCGCTACTTTGGAACAATCAAAATCTCTAAAATAATGCAGCCAATCATACAAAAAATAACTCCAATACTCTACCGGTTCAGTATATTTTTGACCTATTCCTTTTTAGATGATCCAGCGATGTTAGCTTTTGCTTTTACCTAAAATTGAAGAAACATCAGAGCGACTGCCAATAACATGATGAAAGTTGCAAGCCAACCCAGAAAACTAATATGCCACGGTAAAGATAACACGCCCATTACTTTTTTATTCGCAGATAAAATCATAATCACCAACATTAAAGGTACTGCAATAATGCCATTGGTGATCGCGCTCCATACCAAAGCTTTCATCGGACTAATGGATAAATACTGTAAAAAGATCGCTGCCCCAACACATAAGGTAATGGTTATATAAAAGCCTGGTGCTTCACGCCAATTTTTTTCTAAGCCCCAAGACCAGCCCATGAGTTCTGATAAGGCATAGGATGCAGAGCCTGCTAAAACTGGTATACCTATTAGTCCAACCCCTAGCATACCGATTGCGAATAATTCAAATGCAAAGTCGCCAGCTAAGGGACGAAGCGCCATGGCTGCTTGAGCAGCAGTTTGAATATCATGTATACCAGCAGCAAACAAGGTGGCACCAGTCGCCAACACAATAAAGTAAGCGGAAACATTCGAGTACAACATGCCAGACCAGGTATCCCAAGAAATGCGTTTGAGCTCTAATTGCGCCGTGTTTGAATCGGATACAAGTGGCCTACCGCCTGACTGGTTCATATCTTCTACCTCTTGGGAGGCTTGCCAAAAAAACAAGTAGGGACTGATGGTTGTACCAAAAATACCAACAATTATTGCCGCAGCGCCGGCATTCCATTCGAACTCGGGAAAAACGGTCTTTCTTAACGCCTCTGACCAATCAATATGAACTACAAATAGAATTAACGCATAGGAAATTAAAGATAAAGTGAGCCACTTTAAGTACATCACATAGCGGTGATAAGGAATGAAAACCTGTAAGAAAATCGTCAAAAATGCAAAGGCGACTGCCATGAGATGTCGATTGAAACCTAATACTAATTCAGCCACCTCACCCATTGCCGCCACATCTGCCGCGATATTTAATGTGTTCGCGATCACTAAGAGGCTAACGACTAGCCATAGTATAACGGGTGGGAAATGGGTTTTAATATTCGCCGCTAGTCCCTTTCCGGTAACTCTCCCTAGCCTTGCACAAACCACCTGTATGCCGACCATCAAAGGAAAGGTGAGTGGGATAGTCCAGAGCATATTAAAGCCAAATTGAGCACCGGCTTGAGAGTAGGTGACAATTCCACTTGGATCGTCGTCAGCAACACCGGTTACAAGTCCAGGCCCAAATTTTGCTAAAGGATGTTCTTTGATTCGAAGAATTAAAGCTTTAAATCGACTTTGCATTGTCAGCACTTTGACTCTCGTAGTTTAGGATCTGAAATTTAAAATTATTATTAAAAAGATTAAAAGTACTCTTTCATTATGTACCTAATTTAAAAAATAATATGATTACGATTTCCAGCATTACGCAATTGAATTCACTAAAATACACATTTATTAAAATAGGGTGTACATTGAAAGATCAAGTCTTTTTCGTGTTGACTGTGCAACATAAAAAATTAGCTTCTAGGATTTCTATATGACTTCAAACCAACCGAATGAACAGAATTTAAATATAGATTTAAGAGATTTAGTCTGTGGGATGAAGACTAGCGATCAGTCAAAGCATCACACGGAATATGAAGGAAAACCTTACTATTTTTGTAGCGCCGGATGTTGTGCGAAATTTATAAAATCCCCACTTTCTTATCTCAACAAAGCCCACACCGAATCTTCAGAGGGCCTAAAAGATCTCGTTTGTGGCATGAAAACCAGCGAGCAATCAAAACATCATACGATGTATGAAGGTAAGCCTTACTATTTTTGTAGTGCAGGATGTTGCACAAAATTTATCAAATCGCCCTCTACCTATCTTCATCCAGAAACGCAAAAAGAGATTCCTGTCGTTGCTGGTTCGATCTATACCTGCCCAATGCATCCAGAGGTCATTCAAGACCATCCTGGTAGTTGTCCAAAATGTGGCATGGCACTAGAAGCGATGATTCCTGATTTAGACGAGGAAGAAAGTCCCGAGTTAATTGATTTTCTTAAGCGCTTTTGGTACTCATTACCCCTAACCCTTATTGTTTTTGTATTAGCCATGTTTGGTCATCAGTTACATTTGTTAGAAATGAGCCAACAATCTTGGGTAGAATTTTTGTTAGCAACCCCAGTTGTTTTATGGGCGGGGTTACCATTTTTCGTTCAGGGGTGGAATTCAATCATCAATCGTAGTCCTAATATGTGGACCCTGATTAGCGCTGGGACGGGTACTGCTTATATTTATAGTGCTGTTGCAACGATTGCCCCAGAAATTTTTCCACAATCTTTTATTTCGATGGGGCGCGTATCAGTCTATTTTGAAGCGTCTGTTGTGATTATTTCTTTAACTTTATTAGGTCAAATTTTAGAGTTGAAGGCACGCTCTAAAACTTCTGCAGCGATTAAATCATTACTAGGGTTGGCACCTAAACAAGCAAGAGTTATTCATTCAGACGGTATTGAGGAAGATATTGATTTAAATGATGTCGTGGTGGGTGATATTCTTCGTATTCGTCCTGGTGAAAAAGTCCCAGTTGACGGCGTGGTGGTGAGTGGTTCCAGTTCAGTTGATGAATCGATGTTAACGGGTGAGCCAATACCAGTGACAAAAAGTACCGGAGATGCATTAATTGGCGCGACGATGAATGCAAGCGGTGCTTTAATCATGCGTGCTGAAAAAGTCGGCTCAGCGACAGTACTTTCCCAAGTGATACAAATGGTGGCACTTGCCCAGCGTTCTAAGGCGCCGATGCAAAGAATGGCGGACCAAGTCTCTTCATATTTTGTTGTCTCTGTGGTTTCAATAGCAGTTCTCACCTTCTTCATTTGGGGGTTCTTTGGACCAAATCCAAGTTGGGTATTTGGACTCATTAATGCAGTATCTGTCATGATTATCGCGTGCCCTTGCGCCTTGGGTCTAGCTACCCCCATGTCAATTATGGTGGCAACAGGCAAGGCGGCTACTCAGGGAATATTATTTCGGGACGCTCAGGCAATTGAAAACCTTAAGAAAGTAGATACCCTCATTGTGGATAAAACGGGTACTTTAACTGAGGGTCATCCCACTTTTGTGGAAGCAATTGGTATCAATAATGTTAGCAATTTGGAAGTCTTGAGAATTGCGGCGAGTATAGATCAAGCTAGTGAACATCCTCTGGCTGCGGCCATTGTGACTGCCGCTAAAAAACAAAACTTAGTTTTGGATAAAGTTGAGAATTTCCAGTCACAAACTGGTATAGGTGTTCAAGGCCAAATAGAGAGTCAAATGATTAGTCTCGGCAATACTGCATTCATGAATCAGTTAGGCATATCTATAGAAGCCCTTCAACTAAAAGCAGAGTTTTATCGAGAGAATGGAGCAAGTTCAATCTATCTTGCGATTGATCATGAGTTAAAAGGATTACTGGTTGTAAATGATGCTATTAAATCGACTACCTCAGAAGCATTAAAAAGATTAAAAGCGTCTGGTTTGAAAATTGTGATGGCTACTGGAGATGGCTTAACAACTGCAAAGGCAATTGGTCTTCAACTCGGTATTGATGAAGTTTACGGTGAGTACAAGCCGGCTGATAAATTAGCACTTGTGAAAAAATTTCAAGAAGAAGGTTTGATTGTCGCCATGGCAGGCGACGGTATTAATGATGCCCCGGCCCTTGCGCAGGCGGATATTGGAATTGCTATGGGCACAGGTACAGATGTAGCCATGAATAGTGCGCAGATTACCTTGGTGAAAGGTGATCTTCGTGGTATTGCGACAGCTATCAATATTTCGCACCAAACAGTGAACAATATGAAGCAGAATTTGCTTTTTTCATTGTTTTATAACGCTGTAGGTATTACTATCGCCGCAGGTGTGTTCTACCCTATAACGGGAGTCTTACTTTCACCGATGATCGCAGCACTCGCGATGAGCTTGAGTTCAGTTTCAGTGATTGGTAATGCGTTACGCTTGCAATTCACCAAGTCACAAGCTTAACTACCTGTGAAAAAAGGTGTGGTGTGAACCAAGCCGTTCGCTTAATCTATTGAAATTTCAGGGGCCATGTGCTCTGATGATTTGACAGAACCATTTCTGCGAAAGAAATCTTCCACAGCCAGCGACCCGGGGTCCGCACATGGATCAACCTCGACCCTGAGACTTGCCCGGCTAAGGTCGATGCCTGGGCAAAGGGTTCGATGCTGGCTGGGCTGCCACCTTTCGCTTCCTCACCTGGCTATGGACGGTCTTTGACTACGCCCGCTTGGTACAGGCCTATCCATAGCACCGTCTCCAACGAATCGGATCTCCTAATAGACCTGATTTGGTCGGATCGTTAATCTGTTGAAAAATGAACGGACTTCGCCCTGACCGCAAAGGGCCTCCAAGGAGGGGCTATGTCCTCCCTGTCCGGCCAAAGTTCCCCACAAAAGTCGGGGGTGGGGTTGAAGTTTTTCGAATTTCGAATATAATCGAAAAACAAATCGAAATAAGGTCAACGCCTATGCACTCCACTCTTAAAAAGACCAACCGTTCCAGTTCCGCCTTGGTTGGACTGGACATGCTGAGCCAAGTAGCGGAGTTGATCGCCGAAAAAATCCCCAATGGCACTTTGGACAAAGCAACCTTATCAAAGGCCTTGCATGACGTGCTCGACGCCCGTGACGAACATGGCAGGATGGCGCGCAAGCAAATCCAGTTGCACATCTTGGAGGTCAACGAGCTCCTCGCGTATGGGCGCCAATCCGGGCCGGAAGACCGATTGCTCTCTACTGAGCAAGCCGCTCAGATGATGATGAAGAGCCGCCCTTATGTGGCGATGCTTATCGATGCAGGAGAACTCGAAGGGGCCTCGGCGACACCCAAGGGGCATCGCCGAGTGCCAGAGTCCTCCGTTAGGGCATGGTTGAGTAAGCATGGGAAGGCTACTATGCCAGGCTCTTCCGACTACAAGGCTGCAGCAAGGGAGGCTGGTATGTATGCCATCGCAGAATCGGTCTACGTCGAAATCGCCGCGCCGGGCCGCGGTCGTGCCTGATCATCCGCTAACGCCGACGGGTTCTACCTACGCCATACTGGATGCGAACGCGCTTCTGCCGCCCAGACTGTCCGATGTACTGTTTGATCTTCGCGACCTCTATTTCCCGCGCTGGACCGTTGACATCGAAACGGAGTTTCTGCGGAATTGGGCGCAAGTGGTCAAAAGGCTCAAGGGCGCAGAACTTAAAGCCTATAAGGCGGCCTCTCCCCATGCCGACGACAAGTGCAAAGCCGAAAAAAGGTTGAACGCTTACCGCAATGCCGTTGGCGACGAATACAGGCTGATTGGTTATGGCGCCAATCACATCGCGAAACAGGTTCCAACCGCAGTCAACAAGGGTGACATCCACGTCGCGCAAGCGGCGATATTAATGCGCCACCTATTGGCTTCCGAGGGGATGGTCTCCGATAGGATTTTTCTGGTGTCCAGCAACGTCAAACACTTGGCGGCCAAAGACATGGCGGGGCTTGGCATCGAAGTGATACGTCCTGGCGCCTTCGTCGATCTGTTGTTCCAATCGGCCCAGGATCGGGTGTCCGAGGCGTTGGAAAAAGCCGTTTCCGACTTGACAAATCCGCCTTACACCAAGGGCGATCTGTTGGGTTCACTGAGCTTGCATGGGGCCAAGGCTACCGTCAAACACTTCTGCAAGGCTTGGAGTGTGAGGCGTCCACCTATTAAAGAGCGTCAGTTGTAGGGGCGGCCTCCATAGACCGCGCCACTTCGTGATTCTGCGGAAGGTTTTTTCTGCAAGGATTTGCCAAAAAAATGAGGGTGCGCCTCTAGTTTTAGGCATCCCCTCAAAATTTCAACAGATTAAACAAACGGCTTGGGTGTGACCAATACTTTTTTAGTATTGATAAACACCACGTCCCGTTTTACGTCCTAAGTAACCGGCATCGACCATTTCTCTGAGTAATGGGCAAGGACGGTATTTGGAGTCATTAAAGTTATTAAAATAGACTTCCATAATCGCCAGGCAAGTATCAAGACCAATTAAGTCCGCAAGAGCTAAGGGACCAATTGGTTGGTTACAACCTAACTTCATGCCATTATCAATATCTTCAGCACTGGCTAAGCCTTCGCCTAAAACAAAAAATGCCTCATTAATCATGGGGACTAAAATTCGGTTAACGACGAATCCAGGCGCATTTTTCACGGTAATAGGAGTCTTGCCTAGTCGCAGCGCTAAGTCATGAATACTTTGATGTGTTGCGTCGTCAGTTTGTAAACCACGGATGATTTCAACTAATGACATCAAGGGTACGGGATTAAAAAAATGCATCCCGATAACACGTGATGGATTGGAAATATTTGAGGCTAATTGCGTAACAGAGAGAGAAGATGTATTTGTAGCAATAATGGTGTGAGCATCACAAACCCCATCAATTTGCTTCAGAATTTTTTCTTTGATTGGTTTGTTTTCGGTAGCTGCCTCAATTACAAGGTGTAAACCTTTTAAATCCGCATAGTCAAGAGAAGGTTTAATTCTTGCAATGGCAGCAGCTTTATCGTCAGCGGTCATTTTTTCTTTTTTGACCAAACGGTCAAAACTTGAAGAAATACTTTGCATGCCTTTATCAATGGCGGCTTGATTGATGTCAATCATTATCACCTGTAGTCCACTTGCGGCTAGGACCTGAGTAATTCCATTGCCCATAATACCCGCACCAATCACACCGATAGATTCAATTACCATATTCTTTCCTAATGAAAAACTGACGATTTTTTCTTACTTTAAACCACAACCATTTGATAAAAATTACTTATTTCTTTGCTGCTGGGGCACCATGTACCGCCAAGAGTTTCCAATCATTACCCTCAGCAATCCAAGTAGATTGATAGTGACTACTGATCTTATCTGGTTGGTCGATACGCATTACATCAGCTTGCATATTACCCATAATCAATGCGACTTGTTGATTACCGTTTGTAGAGATAATTACTCTTGGATTTGAAAAAACCACATTGGAGTATTTTACTAATTTCTTTTCGAACTTCTCTAGGTAAGTTTCTAGCGTATCTTCTACTCCTGAGCCGTGACGATAAATCATGGATGGATCGCAAAGGGCGCTAAATGCTGATTGATCTGCAGCTTCCATGGCGATGCGACGTTTTTCTTCAAAGGCTAAGACTGGGTGATTCATTTAGTTCTCCTGGTTATTTGATATTCTATTAATTATTAGTTTAGCAATTTAATTTATTAAATTAGATAAATCCATCTCAACCAATGAAAAATGAGGTTAAAACATGTTCCAATTTGCAGCGAATTTAACCATGATGTATACAGAATTTGATTTTCTGGACCGCTTTTCTGCGGCGGCTCAAGATGGATTTAACGGGGTTGAAATTTTATTACCTTATGATTATTCGCCGGAGGTTTTGGCAAGTCAATTAAAGTCGAATCAATTAAAACTTGTTCTATTTAATGCTAAGGGGGGTGATTTTGCCAATGGTGAAAAAGGGATAGCGTGCATACCTGGCCGCGAACAAGAGTTTCGAGAAGGCTTTTTGGAAGCGCTAAATTACGCAGCTAAGTTAGATTGCCAACAGATTCATGTTCTAGCTGGTATCAAACCGGCAGGGGTTGATTATGCTGTTTTGTTAGAAACGTATTGTAAGAATATACTTTGGGCAACAGAGCAAGCCAAATCAACTGGAACTTTAGTATTAATTGAACCAATTAATACTAGAGATATGCCGAATTACTTTTTGAATTACCAAGCACAAGCTCATGAGATCGTTAAATCCATCGGTGCTGACAATTTACGGGTTCAACTTGATTTATATCATTGTCAAATCATGGAAGGTGATTTAGCCATGAAAATAAAACAGTATTTACCAACCGGACTTGTGAGTCATATACAGATTGCTGGGGTGCCAGAGCGTTTTGAACCTAATATCGGTGAAATTAACTACCCTTATTTGTTTTCATTGATTAAGAGCCTTGGTTATGAGGGATACATTGGTTGTGAATATCGTCCTAAAATCAAAAATACCGCCAATGACACGTCAATAGGACTAGATTGGCTCAGAAATTTGCAGCTTTAACCAACTACAAGCTATTTAAACTCAATAAAGGTCATTTAATCCGCAAATGTCTTTTGTAGATGCTTTCTGAATTATTGCTGTGATTAGTTTAAAATCTAGTCAATGAAAAATATTGAAATAGTGAATTGTTCACTCCCAACCGAGTATGGGCTCTTTCAGTTATATGTTAGAGACAACGGACAACCCGGTAACGAAAATGTTGCACTTGTGATGGGGGACGTTCAAAATGGTGAACCTGTCCTAACTCGACTCCATTCAGAATGCCTCACGGGTGATGTCTTTCATAGCTTGCGTTGCGATTGTGGTCCACAGCTCAATGAGGCGATGAAAATGATCGCTCAGGAGGGTCGTGGGGTGATTCTTTATCATCGTGAAGAGGGTCGGGGTATTGGCCTTCTGAATAAAGTCAAAGCTTACAAATTACAAGAAAATGGTGCCGATACGGTCGAGGCTAATATCATGTTAGGTTTTGATGTTGACGCCAGAGACTATAGAGATACAGCCCAACTGCTCCTAGATTTGGGCGTTACTTCTTTGCGTTTAATTACGAATAATCCCAAAAAAATAGAATCCTTGATTGAGTACGGCTTCATTATTGAAGACCGAATTCCTTTGCATGTTGGTCAATCTCCATTCAACTCCAATTATCGATTAACCAAAGAAGAAAAGATGGGCCACTTCAAAGATATTGAAATTGAAGAGTAATTAACTGCAATGACTGAGCTTTAATTGTCAATGACGACTGAAGAGCTGATAGGAATTTCATCACAGTTATTGCCAGGACCTGATCGATCAACCACGATAAAATCATTAATCTGATCCAAACTTATCAAAGGGTGATGCCAAACTCCCTTTTTATAGGTTACACCCTCAAATCCTTGAGCGATAAAAGCGCTCAGATTATTGATGATTTCTTCCTCACTCTCGCATTCCGCGGGAGCAACAACAATTAAATAACGTTGTCCTAAACTTGGATTTAAAGGAATAAACGTTTGCGAACCTAGTGGATGTCTTTCCATCACCTTCAGCGCAAACGGCAAATGAAAAGCCTGACCTCGAAACATACTGATAATTGTTTTACCATCTTGAGTACTGGTATCCACTTGAGATAGGGCGTGAAAACGATCGGTAGAACCACCGTTGATTTTGAAATGATTGGCGTCTTCTAAGGTCAGAAAATCACCAAAACGTTCAAAATTTTGGTGATTGAGTGGAATTGAGTTAATCGATTTCACTTTAATTTACCCCATAGCCTTAAACGTGAAACACCACCATCAGGAAAGATATTGAGCCTTACATGGCTTACTTTACCTAAGGGGAGAATTTCTTGAGCATAATAATGTTGTTTATGCATTTCTAGCTTTTGTTCTTCGACCAAAGTTGGCCAAAACATACATTGAGTAACGAGAGAGCTATCTGTGCCTATTTGAACCATATTTGCTTGTAATGAAAAACGATCTGGGTAGTTTCCTTTGAAGTGACAAGTATCCACTTCAATTCGATCAATCACTGCAGGTCTTGCTAGTTGTATGACGCACCAGTCGTTACCGGGTTCGCGTCTTCTTCTGGTTTCCCAACCGTCACCCATGTTTTGTCCACGACCAGGCATCAACATATTACTTGCCAAGCCAAAATGTTGATTATTAACTGCAACAATTCTTGCACCATTTTCTGCGGCTGCGAAATCAATCTCCTCATTTGGGTTGACTGTGCTCCAATCGATTTCAGCATCACCATAAACTTTTAAACGTGCAATACCACCATCTGGAAAAATAGTAACTTTTAAATGGTTCATTTTAGTTGTTACAGGTATTTCAAAGTAGTGGTGTTGATTTGGGGATAAATTTTTTGGAGTTAATATTTCAAACCATTCAGTATTGCTGTGATTTGGGTCATTAGCAAAGCATCCCTTAATAGAAACTGCAGGAGCATAATTCCCGGTGAAGTGACTAGTATCCACATCAAAGCCGATAATTTTTCCAGGACGAGCGAGCTGAATGATGGCCCAATCTTCACCAACAGATCTTTTGCGCCTTGTTTCCCATCCATCCATCCATTTACCGTGGTCATCATATTTGCCAGGAATAAAAACGGCTGGTTCAGGGTTTAACATTCTTTCTAATGGACCAAAAAACTCATCGGAACAAATAACAGGCTTTGCTCCTAAGCGCAAATCGGCGAGATTTAAATGTTGCCTAGTAAATTCAGGTGCGTTGATATCTAGTTGAATTGCCATCATGTTCTCTCAATAAGTTATTTAGATCTTGATTGAAACCATAAATCAATCAAGTTTCTTTCTTCATCCGTGATGTTCGTTGCATTTCCCATCGGCATAATCTTGCTTACTACTACTTGTTGATGAATTAGCGCCGCTTGATCTTCGATTAATTGACGCTCATTTAAACGAATATTTTTGTTAGCGATTTGATTATTATGACAAACTACACAGCGCTCCTGAATGATAGCTTCCACTTTTTCAATTGTCGGAGGTGTTAATACAACTGTTTTCACTGGGCGATTAGGAGCAATCTTCCAAAAGCATAGAATTAGCAATACGATACTGATGATAAGACTTGGGTAATGTGGTTTATTTTTGTGCCTAGAAACAAAAAAATAACGGATCAAAGCACCGCTAGTCATGATCATCACCAGTACTAACCAATTGTCTTTTGCCTGATAGGTCATGCTGTAGTGATTAGAAATCATACAAAACAAAACGGGCAGTGTAAAAAACGTATTGTGGACACTTCGTTGCTTCCCAATCATGCCGTGAACTGGATCAGCGGCCTCGCCGGCTTTGATGGAAGCGATTACTTTTTTCTGACCTGGAATAATCCAGAAAAATACATTGGCCGCCATGATGGTTGCCATCATGGCTCCAGTCATTAAAAAGGCGGCTCTACCTGAAAAAACATGACAAGCTATCCACGTTGCGATGATGATATAAATAAAGATACATATCGCAACTTTTTTATCCGCCTTAGGACCTACACCAAAAAATTTACACAATTGGTTATAAATTAACCAACCAACCGTTAAATAGGCAAGTGCGGCGGCAATGGCAACATTACCCGAAATATCAGCAACTCTTGCGTCGACCAACATCACGCTAGCATTCGCCAAATAACTAACAGTAAAGAGGGCAATACCACTTAACCATGTTGAGTAAGCCTCCCAGTAAAACCAATGGAGATTGTTAGGGATCAGTTTAGGGGCAATGGCATATTTTTGAGGGTTGTAAAAACCACCCCCATGAACTGCCCATAATTCTCCACTCACTCCCAATTCTTTTAGTGCAGCCTCTTTGGGTGGGTGAAGGCTGTTATCCAGCCAAACAAAGTAAAAAGATGCGCCAATCCAAGCGATTCCAACAACTAGGTGGGTGCCTCTTAAAATGAGGTTCAGACTATCGATGAAAAAAGGAAATAAATATTCCATGAAAAATTCCTACTAAATTAAACAATATCATCTGCCACGGCGGGACTGCAGATGTAGTGGGTCGTGCCAATATATTTGGACTTTTCCGCGACGACCGATAATTTAACTAGTCAAATAATCATGAGCCTCTATAAGTTGAGTAACTCCAAGGTGTTACCAATAATGGAACGTGATAATGCGTATTTGCATCGGCTGCATAAAACTGAATCAATACTTTATTTAAAAAATGAGGTTCAGTAATTTTTAATGAAGAATTTTTGAAATATTGGCCAACATCAAACTCCAAAACATATTCCCCTGCAGTAAAGTCATTACCTTCAATTAATGGGCCATCACACCTGCCGTCATCATTCGTTATTTTTGTTGCAATTAACTTTTGAGTCTCGCCAGTTTTAAAATATAAATTAACACTAATGGACTTTCCTGGGATGCCTTGTGCGGTATCTAGAACGTGTGTAGTTAACCTGCCCATCTTATAGCCCAATTAATTAATGATTAAGCATATTATTACTCAAAACAAAAAGTTTCGAGGAAATAGTTCAGCACCAAAATAGTGTGAATGTTTTTTTTAATTTCTTTTAAAAATGATAATTAATAGTTATCATTTTGGCATATCAACGTAATAATTAAGTTTAAAAAAGTAAATATGAGTGATTATTATCCCCGAAATTTAATTGGTTATGGCAACCAGCCAATCCACCCAAAATGGCCGAATGGCGCCAGAATAGCCGTTCAATTTGTTCTCAATTATGAAGAGGGTGGTGAAAACTCGGTATTACATGGTGACAAAGCTTCTGAACAGTTTTTGTCTGAAATTATCGGCGCTGCAGCCTTTGAGGCTAGACATCTTTCGATGGAGTCCATTTATGAATACGGCTCTAGAGCAGGAGTCTGGCGCATATTGAATGAGTTTAAAAAAAGAAATTTAAACCTTACTGTCTTTGGTATTGGAATGGCGCTTGAACGGCATCCCGAGCTAGCGAAGACATTCGTTGATCTTGGCCATGAAATCGTTAGTCATGGATGGCGTTGGATTCATTATCAAGATATCGATCTGGATACCGAACGAGAACATATGCGTTTGGCCACCGAAAAGATTAAAGAAATTACTGGGGTCGCTCCATTAGGTTGGTATACCGGTCGAGATTCTCCCAATACAAGGGCATTGTTAGTTGAGCAGGGTGGGTATCTTTACGACTCAGATTATTATGGTGATGATTTACCCTTTTGGACAAAACAAACAACGAGTGATGGGACCGAGAAAGATCATTTGATTATTCCATACACATTAGATTCTAATGATATGCGCTTTGCCTCTCCTCAAGGATTCAATACGGCAGATCACTTTTATCAATATTTAAAAGATAGTTTTGATGTGTTGTACGCCGAAGGTGATCCTAATGGCCAAAATCAACCAAAAATGCTATCCATAGGGATGCATTGCCGGATTCTGGGGCGTCCAGGAAGATTTATCGCCTTACAAAAGTTTTTGGACTATATCGCCCAGAAGGAAGATGTTTGGGTTTGTCGTCGGATTGATATTGCTCATCATTGGTACCAACATCATCCTGCCTAACCTCTTTAATTCGAAGTAAAGTTTTGAATCGTTAAATAATGAAAATAGACCAAATTAATCAATTTAGTAAACATGAGTTTCTGGATGCCTTTAGTGGGATTTTTGAACATAGTCCTTGGGTTGCAGAGCAAGCATTTTCGATGATGCCTTTTATTTCGATGACAGATTTGCATGAAAAAATGGTTGCCATAGTCAGTCAGGCTAGTCATGAAATGCAACTCAAGTTAATTTGCGCTCATCCAGAGCTGGCTGGTAAAGCCGCGATTAAAAAGGAACTTACCGAGCACTCTCTGAATGAACAGAGCGGTGCTGGTTTGGATCAATGCTCTGCACAAGAGTATGAACTTCTTCAATCGCTGAACGCAAAATATCAATTGAAGTTTGGCTTCCCATTTATTTTGGCGGTTAAAGGACACAATCGGCAGAGCATTATTGAAAATTTCTCAAAGCGACTGGATAACGAAAAATCAGTAGAATTTTTGGAGTGTCTGCAGCAAATTTATAAAATTGCTAAATTTCGATTAGAGGTTTATGAGGGCTTATAAGTCATAGATGTAGAAGATTGTTTGCACCATGTTGGGTAAGATGCGTGTTGTTTAAGTATTTTTACATCATATGAATACAGCATTCATATAAAGTTTAATCTGATGCGTAAAACTAATTTTTTTAACAAGCTTAATTAATACAGGACGAACCATGTCGATCAATTTTCAATTTTTAAAGCGCTTGCTGCTTGTTTTAACAATCGCTTATTCAGGTAATTCTTTTGCTCAAACCCCCATCAAGTTTCAGTTGGACTGGCGCTTTGAAGGCCCTGCAGCATTGTTTTTGCAGCCCGCAGCCAAAGGATACTTTAAGCAAGCTGGTTTAGATGTCAGTATCGATGCAGGTAATGGTTCAGGAAATGCTGTGAACCGGGTTGCCTCGGGTTCTTACGATATCGGTTTTGCTGATATGGCTGCGCTCATGGAGTTTTATGGTAACAATCCTGACGCACCCAACAAACCAGTAGCTGTAATGGTTGTCTATAACAATACCCCGGCTTCTGTTATTACGATTAAGGGATCGAATGTTAAGAAGATTTCTGATTTAACAGGTAAAAGATTAGGCGCACCAGTTTTTGATGCTGGCAGAAGATCATTCCAGCTTTTCCAAGATGCCAATAAATTAGGTCCAGTGAACTGGACTAGTATGGACCCTGCATTACGAGAAACTATGCTGGTTAAAGGTGATCTCGATGCGATTACAGGTTTTGGTTTTACATCTATTCTGAATCTTGAGGCCAGAGGAGTGAAGCCTGAAGATATTATTGATTTCCCATACGCAAAAAATGGTGTCAAACTTTACGGTAATGCAATTATTGTTTCACCAAAATTAATCAAAGAAAATCCTGCTGCAATTAAAGCGTTCCTTGAGGCGTTTACAAAGGGTGCAAAAGAGGTGATTGCAAATCCAGATGATGCTATTCAGTATGTCAAACAAAAAGATGGCATTATTAATGTGGATCTTGAAAAACGTCGCTTAAGACTTGCGATTAAAGATGCTGTTGTGACAGCGGATGCAAAGGCAGAAGGTTTCGGTACTTTATCCTTACCGCGATTAGCATTAATGGCTTCCCAAGTTTCAGATATCTATAAAACCAAGACCAGAGTAAATCCTGATCTAGTTTGGGATGGTTCTTTCCTTCCCTTAGCAAGCCTTAAAACAGTATTACCAAAATAATGTCTGATTCCTTTATAAAATTTGATGACGTTTCTCATGGGTACGGAGATTTGCCGGCCCAAGGGAAGTTTGCCGTAGAAAATATTTCATTAGAAGTTCATGCGGGTGGATTTATTGCTATCGTAGGCCCATCAGGGTGCGGTAAGTCGACTTTCATGAAGTTGACAACGGGCTTACAAAAACCAAGTCGAGGAATGATTACGGTTGGTGGTAATCAGGTCAATGGTCCTTTGAGTTTTAGTGGAATGGCCTTTCAGGCTCCAACCCTACTACCTTGGCGCACAACACTCGATAATATTCTCCTACCCTTAGAAATCGTTGAGCCATTTCGATTTGATTTTCGTAAAAAAAAGGGTGAGTACATTGAGAGAGCCCTTAAGCTTCTAGAAAGTGTTGGTCTAAAAGGTTATGCGGATAAATTTCCTTGGGAACTTTCTGGTGGTATGCAACAACGTGCCAGTATTTGTCGAGCGCTAATTCATCAACCGAAGATGCTATTGCTTGATGAGCCATTTGGTGCTTTAGATGCTTTTACCCGTGAAGAGCTTTGGAATATTCTGAAAGATTTATGGACTGAGCAAAAATTTAATGTCATCTTGGTAACCCATGACTTAAGAGAAGCCGTTTACTTAGCTGATACAGTCTATGTGATGAGTAAAAGTCCGGGAAAGATTGTCTTTAAAAGAGAAATTGATTTGCCTCGTCCAAGGGATTTAGAAATCACCTACACGGAAGCATTTACAAGTATTGTGCATGAACTCAGAGGACACATTGGTTCAATAAGGTCCGGCAAATGAAAAAGAAAAATATCCTAGAAAAAAATGCAGCGCTAGTATTGTTTATTGCATTACTAGTAATTTGGCAACTCATCTGTTCAGTCTTCAAGGTCAGTGAATTTATCTTCCCAAGCCCAATTCAAATTGGTCAAAACCTTTTTGAGTTTAGGTTAGAAATCTTAAAACACTCATGGGTGACGTTTTGGACAACAATGGTTGGCTTTGGCATTTCAATAGTTGTTGGAGTATTGTTGGGTTTCCTGATTGGTTCGTCAAAGTTTGCTTATGACGCCCTCTATCCCATCATGACTGCTTTTAATGCACTGCCCAAGGCAGCCTTCGTACCGATTCTAGTTGTGTGGTTTGGTATTGGTGCTGGTCCAGCGATTTTGACAGCTTTTTTAATTAGCTTTTTCCCCATTATGGTCAATATTGCTACTGCTCTAGCAACGATCGAACCTGAACTTGAAGACGTATTGAGAGTTTTAGGAGCTAGTAAGAGAGTCATCATTGTTAAGATTGGTATGCCAAGATGCCTGCCTTTTTTCTTCGCTAGTTTAAAAGTGGCAATTACTTTAGCTTTTGTGGGGACGACTGTTTCTGAAATGAGTGCCTCGAATGAAGGAATCGGTTATTTACTGATTTCAGCAGGATCATCGATGAGATTGCCACTCGCTTTTGCGGGACTCGTTTCTATTGGTGTAATGGCAATGAGTATGTATGAGTTGTTTTCTGTGATTGAACGTAAAAAGACTGCTTGGGCACATCGTAGTTAATTGTTAGTTATTGAAAATGAACTCTGTAGCAGAAAGATTGCTATTGAGTTCATTAAATAATTTAACGAAGAGTGGCTTCTAATTAACGAAATATCAAAAGCTTAAACAATCTTTTGCTTGATAAAAACGGCTTTCCTATGTCAAAAAGTAATCAACAATTACTCTTCAATATTTCTCATTTAGTCACTATGGATTCGCAGTCTTCCGAATTGAAGGATGCTGCTATCTATATTGAGGACCATCGTATCAATTGGATTGGCAGGACCTCTGAAATTCCGAGGGAGTATCTTGAGAATGCTGAAAAAATTGATATGCGAGGATATGTTGTTTTACCAGGCTTCATTAATACGCATCATCATATGTTCCAGTCTTTGACGAGGGCAGTTCCACAGGCTCAGGACGCAGAGTTATTTGGCTGGTTAAAAACACTTTATCCAATCTGGGGAAAAATTACTCCAGAGATGATTAATGTCTCAGCCCTTACCGCAATGGCTGAACTCATGTTGTCTGGTTGTACGACAACGAGTGATCACTTATATCTATTCCCAAACGGATCAAGCTTAGAAGATGAAATTAGCGCAGCCCAATTCATCGGGATTCGCTTTCACGCGGCGCGTGGATCGATGAGTGTTGGTGAAAGTTTAGGGGGGTTGCCGCCTGATGCGTTAGTTGAAGATGAGCATTTTATTCTAAAAGATACTCAACGATTGATAGAAAGGTGGCATGACTCTTCTAAGTATTCCATGTTGCATATCGTTGTTGCTCCCTGTTCCCCTTTTTCGGTTTCAGAAAACTTGATGAGGGAGTCTGCACTTTTAGCAAGACATTATGGTGTCAGGTTACATACTCATCTTGCTGAGAACATGAATGATGTTTTATATTCAAAAGAAAAATTCAATCAAACACCCGCTCAGTATGCAGAAAGTCTGGGCTGGGTAGGGGATGATGTCTGGCATGCGCACTGCGTTCATTTAGACGACTCTGGGATTCAGTTATTTGGACGATCTAAAACGGGCGTATGTCATTGCCCAAGTTCAAATATGCGCTTAGCCTCAGGGATTGCTCCTGTGCGGCAAATGCTCAATGCTGGGGTTCCTGTGGGGCTTGGGGTTGACGGTTCAGCATCCAATGACTCTGGGAACCTCATACAAGAGGTAAGGCAGGTGATGTTATTACAGCGCGTTGCGAATAATGATCCTCAAGCCATGAATGCAAGACAAGCCTTAAGGATGGCAACGGTTGGCGGCGCACAAGTACTGGGGAGAAATGATATTGGTTCTCTCCAAGTGGGAATGGCTGCCGATATGATTGGTTTCAAGCAAGAGCAACTTAGTTTTGCCGGTTGTATTGACCCCGTAGCAGCCATTGTATTTTCACCACCAAGTAAACTGGACTTCAGTATGATCCATGGTAAGGTTCGGGTAAAGAATGGTGAGATTCTCAATCTTGACTTACAAAAGCATATAGCCCACCATATTGAGCTCAGTCAGCAGTTAATGAAGAAAAATTAATTTAGACTTTAGGTTCGATTTTTGGGCGATGATGAATTGGAATTGAAAATTGATATTCAATATCCCATGGGAAAAAGATCCATTCCGATTGTGCGAATTCTTTGACGTATAAATCTACTAAAGGTTTACCTTCAGGTTTAGCATATAAAGTACTGAAATACGCTTTAGGTAATTTTTCTCGAATGAACTTAGCTGTTTTACCGGTATCCACTAAATCATCAATTAGTAAAAAACCATCGCCGTCCCCTTCAATCATTTTGATTACTTCTAATTCTTTTTGATTTTGGGCGGCGCCGTCAGAGTTGCCATCATAACTAGAAATACATACCGTATCGATGAACTTGATATTTAATTCACGAGCAATTAATGCTGCTGGGATGAGACCACCTTTAGTAATCGCAATAATACCTTTCCAAGGCCCCTTTGCTAAGAGTAAATGTGATAAAAACCGTGCGTCTCGATGAATTTCTGTCCAAGAAATGATGACTTCGTTTTGGTAGGGGTTAGAGACTGACATAGTATTAGAGTGAAGATAAGAAAAGGTTTAAAAAATAGATGAGTTCATTACACCATATTGTAAGTTATTCGTCCGTAGGTATTTGCGATAGGCGATAGATAGCCGATCACTGACAACTGAAACCTCGGCCTCAGTATCAAGAGGTAGTAATTTAGGCCTTTGATTTTCAAGAATCGATTTGTCTTGCAAAAAAATAAAATCTTGAAACTCGCGTAACTCTTGATCAGAATGCTCAAAATCTCTCAAGGCCATGATGATCCAAGCCCTTGTGGTCGTTGGGTCGATTGGTTGGAGATGAAGACTAATTGCGTCATCCAATCCTTCGGGATTAGATTTGGAGTCATTATTTTTTTTATTCAGTATGGCTGAAAAAGGGTGTACTACTCGGTAGGCATATTCTATTAATTCTGCTTGATCTGATTTTTTACTAGATTGAGGCTGCCAAGAAAAGCATTGCGTTGCACGTACTACATGACCATAAATTTCATCCGAAAATTCTTCTACTAAATAATCAAGGATGTCCATGTGGTTTTTGTCACCGAGTGTTCCTTCATGGACAAATGGGAAATGTGCCATATCTAGGAAATTTTCAATAATGCGTGGCCCACTGGTATTGATGTCGTAGGGACCACAAAAAACAATTCGGCGCTTTGTAATATCAAACTCTGGAAATAAAAAGAGATCAGATGCAGGATCTCCTAAACATGCCCAAACTAAACCATATTTAACTTGCACTTGAAATTTTTTAACTTGCGCTTTTAAATTGGCATCTAATAAATGGGGTAAGGCTGGAATGAAACTACATTTCCCAGTCGTATTAAATTGCCACCCATGATAAGGACAAATGAGATGATTATTTTCAATTGTGCCCAGTGATAACTTCATGCCACGATGAGGACATTGATCCAACCATAAATGAAATTGTTGTTGTTCATCACGCCATAAAACAAGCGATTGACCCAATAGAGTGATAGGGGTAAGCACATTGATAAGAAGTGTGGACTCAATCGCAATTGGGTGCCAATCATTTTGTAACTGATCGAAGGGGTAAGTCATAGCAGAGTTTTTAGCATGAATAAAAGAAATAAATTACTAATAAGAATATTTCAAAAATTAATATGAAAAAAATATTAAAAATATTTTGTAATGAAGTTGACATATTTTGGTGCAAGACATGATTAGTTAGCACTTATTTGGAACAGATGAGCGAAGTATAACTTTTTTTAAAGTTCATTATTAAATTGTGCAGATTATTACTGCTCAAATTTTAGGGTAGATATTTTTTAATTTTTTAGGGAGAAACTTGTATGCAACACCAATTTTTAGGTAAGAAAACAGCTATAGCATTAGCGCTAGTCGGTGCTTTTGCAGCTTCAAGCGCCCATGCTGATGTAAAAGTCGTAGATGGATTATCAGTATTTGGATTAGCCGATTTATCATTACAGGCAAGCCAAGCGCCAGTATCTGGAACAACTTCAAATTTAACACCAACAAGTGGTGCAATGACTACTTCGTATTTTGGTATTAAAGGTGAGCGTGCAGTTGGAAGTACTGGTTTGACTGCTGGTTTCAGTGCTTCAGCCTTCTTGGATTTAACACAGGGTAACTATATTGGACCAAATTTATTTACACGTAACGCTAGTGGCTCTTTAGCTGGCGACTTTGGTAAAGTAACTATCGGTCGTGATATTGCTCCACACTTCTTGCCAACGATTTTATTTAATGCCTATGGTGATTCAGCTGGATATGGTCCACTTTGGCATGCAATGTATTTTAACTTTAATACACCGTCACAGAATATTAGTAACAGTACTGCAAACGGCTTATACGGTGATACAGCATGGGATCGTCAAATTATTTATACATTGCCAAAATTTGGTAACGCAGAAATTAACTTGCACTATGCACCTAATAGTGGTACTTCAAGCGGTAATAACTATGGTGCAAACGTCTTGTACTTTGACGGCCCTTTAGCCTTAACTGCTTATTACTCCAATACACAAGTAATGCCAATTGGTAATAGCGAAATTGGCATGGACATTTTCACAGTTGGACATAATTCAGCCCAAGCTTACATGGGAGGTGCTTCTTATGATTTTGGTATGGCTAAAGTATTTATGACTTACCAAGATGCTAAGCAGTCAAGTGCTGGTACAGAGTCAAAGACATTCCAAGTCAGTACAAAGATTCCTGCTGGTCCAGGCAAAATCTTGATTGAATACGCAAACACAAACTATTCATCAAACCTAGTAGCATTAAATCCCGCATTGGGTGGTGTATCTTCAACTGTGAACGAAACAGTTGTTGGGTATGACTATCCATTAGATGACAAGACTGATGCTTATGTAAACTATGGTTACACAAGTGCCTCAAACACATCTGGTACTGGATATGTTTATGGTGCTGGTATTAGAATGAAGTTTTAATCGTATGAAGTTTTAAGTGGTTTAATAGTTCATAACCAACAAGTGAAATATCCACTTGTTGGTTATTCAGTTCAGGGCATACATGATTCCTAACTCAAACCGAACAGTTCAATTCTATTTAGATGACGAATTAATTCAAATTCCGATAGAAAATCAACAAGAAACTTTGTTAGATTTTATTCGTTTAAAAAAAAATAATACGAGTGTTAAAGAAGGCTGTGGTGAGGGGGACTGTGGAGCTTGCATGGTACTTCAGGCAGAGACAAAGGAGGGGGAATTGGTTTATAAACCGATTAACTCCTGTATTAAGTTTGTACCAACATTACACAAAAAATCACTCTATACCGCTAAATATATTTCGAGTTCCCTGCAGGAACTGCATCCAGTTCAACAAGCTATGGTAACTTGTCATGGATCTCAATGTGGATTTTGTACACCTGGTTTTGTTATCTCCCTATTAGCTCATTATTTAGATCAAGCATCAACAAATACTAATGAATCTGATGTGATCAATGCGATTTCTGGCAATCTATGTCGATGTACTGGATATCGACCAATTATTGAAGCTGGGATGCAAATGATGACCTTGGATGAGCCTAGCCGTTTTAGCCGAGAAGATGCATTTTCTGAGCATCGTTTGCAACAACAAATCAATTTAGAGCTACAGCCGGATTTAGTCACAGAAAAATTCATAGCACCGAGTGATTTAGAAACATTTGCAAATATATATGCAGCAAACCCAGATTATCAAATCCTCGCGGGTGCAACTGACGTAGGATTGTGGGTTACACAACATTTAAAACAGTTAAATACCCTATTATTTATTGGTCAAGTAAAAGAACTTCAAGTAATAAAAGAGGGTAGCCAATTTATTTGGATTGGAGCAGGGGTAAGTCTCGAATCTGCCTATGAGAAGATCGTGCAACATTATCCTGACCTCAAAGAATTACATCAACGTTTTGCTTCTTTGCCGATTAGGCAATCAGGTACGCTATGTGGGAACGTGGCTAACGGTTCTCCTATTGGCGATAGTATGCCTATCATGATAGCTCTTAATGCTTTGATTGTGCTTCGGCAAGGACAATCGACGAGAGAAATGAATCTTGAAGATTTCTATTTAGGCTATCAGAAAAAAAATCTGTTGTCTGGAGAGTTTGTAGAGGCAGTAAAAATTCCTTTACCCACAAAAAATGATCGAATCGCTAGCTATAAAGTGTCAAAAAGATATGAGCAAGATATTTCTGCAATTTGTTTTGGTGCAAAAGTCATTTTAGAGAACGATCATATTCAATCGATTCGTATTGCTTATGGAGGGATGGCAGCAATACCTAAAAGAGCAATTGAGTTAGAGAAATTTTTAACTAACAAACCTTTGACTCAGGCAGTCATTCAAGCAGCCATAGAGCTCATTGATCAGGATTTCCAACCATTAACGGATTTAAGAGCAACGGCTGGTTATCGATCACAAGTAGCAAAAAATTTATTAATCCGTTTTTATAACGATGTGAATCAAACGAGATTTTCTTTAAAGGATTTTTCCTCAATCATCAGCGAGAGTCTAGCTAATGAGTGACGTAATCAATGTTAGTACGATGGGGCATCAAATACATCATGAGAGCGCACATTTGCACGTTTCTGGAAATGCGCAGTATGTTGATGATATTTCTTTACCTATCAACGCCTTGCATGTGGCTTTAGGCGTAAGCCGAATTGCAAGGGGAAAAATTCTTGAACTTGATTTAACTCAAGTCAAAGAATTTCCGGGCGTTATTACCGTCTTGACCACTGCAGATATTCCTGGTGAAAATAATTTTGGCGGTGCAGTTAAGGATGATCCCATTTTTCCAGAGTCGCAAATTGATTTTTATGGGCAACCCTTATTTGCTGTAATCGCAACATCTCATTTGATTGCTAAACAAGCCGCTCAATTAGCGAGAGTGAAAGTTGAGGAAGAAACTCCTATCTTTGATATTCGTGAGGCAATTGAAAAAAATAACTTTGTTTTACCTCCAGTTGCAATCGAAAGAGGAAATGTTGAGCAGGGTTTTTTATCATCTACTCATCGACTTAAAAACTCTATTCAATTAGGTGGACAAGAACACTTTTATTTAGAGGGACAAATTGCTTGTGCGATACCAATGGAAGATGGTGAATTAACCATCTATTCGTCTACCCAACATCCAAGTGAAGTACAGCATTTGGTATCTCATGCCCTCAATAAACCAGCTGCCATGATTCGAATTGAATGTAAGAGGATGGGTGGCGGATTTGGTGGTAAAGAGAGCCAGCCAGCCTGGTTTGCGATTATTGCCGCTTTGGCAGCAGAAAAAACAAAGCTTCCAGTGAAGTTAAGAGTAGATCGTGAAATGGATATGACGATCACAGGTAAGCGGCACGATTTTGAATTTGATTATGAAGTTGGTTTTGATGCAAATGGAATGATCCTCTCGTTTGATGTGATGATGGCATCTCGGTGTGGCTTTTCAGCTGATTTATCTGGCCCAGTCAACGACAGGGCATTATTTCATTTAGATAACTGTTATTTCATCCCGAATGTAAGAGCCATCTCCTATCGCTGTAAAACTAATACTGTATCTAATACCGCATTTAGAGGCTTTGGTGGTCCCCAAGGCATGTACTGTATTGAGTATGCAATCGAAGACATTGCTGATTACTTAAAGATAGACCCACTTGAAATTCGTCAAAAAAATTTTTATAAAAAAAATATGCTGACCCATTTTGATATGCCGGTGGAGGATATCATTATTGAAGATTTAGTTGACCAGTTATCGCAGTCCTCCCATTATTTAAAGCGACGCGAACAAATTAACAAATTTAATCAACAAAACACTCACTTCAAAAGAGGTATTTCTTTAACCCCAGTAAAGTTTGGAATTTCTTTTACGGCTACGCATTTTAATCAAGCGGGGGCCCTAATACACATTTATACCGATGGCAGTATTTTGGTGAATCATGGTGGCTTAGAAATGGGACAGGGGTTAAACACAAAAATTCGACAAATTGTTGCTAATGAGTTTAATGTGGATTACTCAGTGGTCAAAATATCAGCGACGGATACAAGTAAAATTCCGAACACTTCGGCTACTGCCGCTTCCTCCGGAACCGATCTGAATGGTATGGCCTCTCAAAATGCAGCACAAACTCTTATCTCAAGAATGAAAGAGTTCTTGGCCTCTAAATATCAATTATCGGTAACTGATATTAAGTTTAAAAACAATGAAGTTCTCTTAGGTTCTCAAGCCATTAGTTTTGAAAAAGCGGTTAAAGAATGTTATGTAGGTAGGATTTCTCTCTCTGCGACGGGGTTTTATGCGACGCCAAAAATTCATTATGATTCAAAAACGCGTAAAGGAAGACCCTTCTTTTATTTCTCCTATGGGGCGGCTGTTTCAGAAGTAATTATCGATACTTTAACTGGTGAAATGAAACTATTACAAGTAGATATTTTGCATGATGTCGGTCAATCGATTAATCCTGCAATTGATATAGGCCAAATTGAAGGTGGTTTTGTTCAAGGACTAGGATGGCTAACTACCGAAGAATTATGGTGGAATCCGAAGGGTAAGCTGATGACTAATTCACCATCCACCTATAAGATTCCAACTGCCTTAGATTGGCCAAAGCATGCCAAAACAAATTTATATGTATCAACAGGAAATATTGAAAATACAATTTATAAATCAAAAGCAGTTGGAGAGCCTCCACTAATGTTGGCATTTTCAGTTTTCCACGCCATTAAACATGCGATTCGTTCAAAGGTGGGGCAGGAATGTACCCTACACTTGAGTGCACCTGCGACCCCAGAGTCAATCTTAAATGCCTTAAATTCTCATAATGATTAAAGAGTTCGAACGTATTAAACAACTAATTCTCACTAATCACTTAGTAGTGCGAGTGGTAATTGCTGAGGCGAAGGGTTCAACCCCAAGAGATCAAGGTACCAGCATGTTGGTATGGTTTAACCGAGCAGGAAAGGTTGAAACATATGGGACCATTGGTGGTGGTTTCTTAGAAGATAAAGCAATTGAAATTGCGCTTCTCAGCATCAATCAGCTTTATGCAAAAATCTATTTACAGGCTTTTATACTTGGTGTGGAATTAGACCAGTGTTGTGGAGGAACTGTTCAATTAATTTGGGAACGATTTGAATCAATCGCTGATATTGATTGGTTATTTCAAGCACATTCTTTAACTGACTCCTATCAAAAGGTCCTCAATTTAAAAACTGGAAAAAATCAACTTTTAGTTCAAAACTCCAATTTAACAAATAGGGTCCTTCCTGGATTGATTGAATTTCCGCAGGGTACTTTTCTTTATGAGACGGTTCTACATCCAACTCCTGAACTATGGTTGTTTGGAGCGGGACATGTTGCAACTCATTTATTAAAAAATCTACCAGCATTGAATTTCCAAGTCCGATGCTTCGATAGTAGAGAATTAATTTTAGGAAAGTCTGTCAATGATTATCAGTTGGAATATCCAGATGTAAATTTTGATTTTCAACCCGAGTTTCTAGAGTTAATAAATTCTGCACCGATAGGGAGTTATTTTTTGGTAATGACGCATAGTCATCAATTAGATTTCTTGATTTGTCAGAAAATTCTCCAAAATGATTCCTTTGGATTTTTAGGGTTAATTGGTTCAAAAACAAAATCAGCGCGATTTAAAAAAAGATTATTAGAAACTGGTCTAAGTAAGCAGGTGGTGAATAGTTTAATGTGCCCCATTGGAAATAAATATCAATTTTCTAAAAGTCCAGCTGTGATTGCAGTAGAGATTATGGCTACATTATTAGAGTTACAAGAAAATCAATTTATGATGATGAAAGAAATAAATTCTAGTCAATTATTTAACTCAGGCAGTCAGTAGCAAATGGCAAAAAAAATAATCAAAGCTAGGATACTTCACTTTCTTGATCCGCTTGATGCAAATGTAGCCAAGTATGAATATTTTGCGCAAGGAGGTCTTTTAATTAGTGACGGGATTATTGAGAAATGTGGACCACTAAGTTCCTTATTGCCCATAATGAGTGAAGAAATTTCAATCATTGACTATAGTGATAAATTAATCATTCCGGGCTTCGTTGATACACATATACATTACCCTCAAATCGATGTCATCGCTTCCCCGGGAAAAGATTTGTTGGATTGGTTAGAACGATTTACTTTTCGGTCGGAAGCAAAGTATCAAAATCTTGACTGGGCACTTCAGTCGAGTGAATTCTTTTTAGAGGAACTGCTTCGTAATGGTACAACCACTGCTTTAGTTTTTGGAACGGTTCATTCTGAATCAGCGAAAGCTCTTTTTACTAAAGCATTTGAGCGTAATGTTAGATTGATAACGGGTAAAGTTGCGATGGATCGTAATTGTCCTGATTACTTGCAAGATACTCCTGAGTCAAGCTTTGAAGATGCATTAGAACTGATCGATAATTGGCACCTAAAAGGCCGTTTACAATACGCAATCACACCCCGGTTTGCCATCACTTCAAGCGAAGCACAATTGGAAAAGACGGCTGAGCTGGCTCGTCTTTATCCGGATATGGTCATTCAAACTCACTTAGCTGAAAATGTAGATGAAGTCGCTTGGATGAAAGAGTTATTTCCAAAGCATCGTAGTTATCTTGATGTTTATGATCAATATGGTCTTTTACGACCCAATGCAGTTTATGCCCACTGTATTTATTTGGATGAACTCGATATCAAGCGCTTAAATACTACGCAAAGTTCGATTGCCTTTTGTCCATCCTCGAATCTTTTCTTAGGTAGTGGCTTAATGAATTTGCAACATTACCTCAATGAGCAAATTCAAGTTTCTCTAGCAACTGATATTGGTGGTGGTACGAGTTTTAGTATGCTCAGAACCATGGGGCGAGCCTACGAGGTTGCTCATTTGCGAGGAGATGTGATGAGTGCATTTGATTTATTCAATCTGGCTACATTTACTGGAGCTAAGGCACTCGGACTAGATCAACATATTGGCAACTTTATGCCTAGTAAAGAAGCTGATTTTATTGTCTTAGATTTAAAAGCTACACCACTAATGGAAAGAAGGATTAATGCTTGTCAAACTCTAGAAGAGGAGTTATTTGTTGCCATTATTCTTGGGGATGATCGTAATATTCAAGCGACATATTTGATGGGTGAGAAAAAATTTGAACGAAGGTAACAACACGCTTAAAAAAGAAAGAAGGCTTGAAACTTTTAAAAGTCTCAAGCCTTTTTTAATAGGCTATACAAAATAAAAAAAACTCCCCAAAAATAAAAACTATCTTCGGGGAGTCAACTCCAAAATTATTTCGGTAACTGACCTTCTACACCTTCAACATAAAATTTAATGCTATCAATTTCTTGATCAGTAAATGATTGACCTGCAGCTAACTTCATTGAGCCATCTTGTAATTTCATTGGTCCTGAAAATACTTTGAACTTGCCAGAGATGATATCTGCTTGTTTAGCCTCTACTTCTTTTTTGACAGAAGCGGGGATATTACTGTTTAATGACACAAGTCCATCCATACCATCTTTCATGCCACCCCAAACGTTTTCTTTAGATGGTTTTCCATCCAATGCAGCTTTCAGAGTTTTTACATAGTAAGGACCCCAGTTATGAATGACTGAAGCCAAGTGTGCTTTAGGTGCAAGTGCAGACATATCTGAATTCCAACCAAATGCATAGACACCTTTTTCAGCAGCTGTTTGTAGAGTTGCGGTTGAGTCCGTATTTTGTAGCAACATATCAGCACCTTGACCAATTAATGTTTCTGCTGCTTGACGTTCTTTTGCTGGGTCATACCATGAACTAATCCAGATCACCTTTGTTTTTACTTTAGGATTTACGCTACGTGCACCCATTGTGTAAGAGTTAATATTACGAACCACTTCAGGAATGGGGAAGGATGCAACAAAACCAAGAGTGTTGGATTTAGTCATTCTGCCTGCAATCATTCCTGCAAGATAGGCTGGTTCATAAATTCTTGAGTTGTAGGTATGGACGTTTTCAGATGACTTGAACCCTGTATTGTGATAGAACTCAACCTTTGGGAATGACTTGCCAACTTTGAGTGTTTGTTCCATATAGCCAAATGATGTTGTAAAAATATATTGATTACCTTTGGCTGCTAGATCACGAATGACGCGCTCTGCATCTGCACTTTCTGGAACGTTTTCAACAATCGTAGTTGTGACTTGTGAACCTAATTCTTTTTTAACTAACTTTACTCCTGTGTCGTGAGCAAATGTCCAACCAGCATCTCCTGGTGTTCCAAAATATACAAATGCTGCTTTTACTGGTTCTGCAGCAGTTACACTTTGAGCTAATCCCAAAGTCATGAGTGAGGCTGAAATTAATAACACGCGTTTAGAAAGCTTCATTTACTTCTCCTTTTATATAAAAAAAACACTATCGATCATCAAAAAATGGTTTTCCTAACCACGCTGGGGCGTGACGGCGAATAGTTTCTTTATCCATTGATAAATAAACTAAAACTAGGATTGTTGTGACGTAGGGAAAGCTAGCCAACACAAAGGCAGATACCTTGATATCTACCAATTGAAAGTAAAGGCCGAGGACTGTTACACTCCCAAAAAGTAAGGCTCCTAAAGCAACTTTAAATGGACGCCAAGTACCAAATACAACTAAGGCAAGAGCAATCCATCCATTGCCAGAGGTTAAGCCATCTTGCCAAACTTTGAATTGTGCAAGAGCATAGTAAACTCCTGCTAAACCAGCAAAGCCGCCGCCAAATAAGACGGCTAAATAACGTATTTTTGTAACTGGCAAGCCTAAAGATCTTGCCACTGATGGAGACTCACCAACAGATCTTAAGGCTAAGCCGGCTTTTGATTTGGTTAAAAACCAAGCAATAGCAATTACAGAAAAGAGACAAAAATAAGCAACATAGTCTAAAGAGAATAATGACGGTCCTAACAGGGGGATATCTTTTAAAATAGGAATCGGTGCGGGAGCAAAGCTTTTTGCAGCAGAAAAACCAACATAGGTTTTACCGATAACGGCCGAAAGACCAACTCCTAGTATTGTTAAAGATAGCCCAGTTGCCACTTGATTTGCTTGCAAACTGATCGTTACAAAAGCAAAAAGTAAGGTAAATAACACACTTACGGCAACTCCAATTAATAAGGCTAAAAACAATGAGCTACCTTCTGCAACAGCCAAGAAACTCGATAAGGCTCCCATTAACATAGTGCCTTCAAGACCTAAATTGAGGACACCAGCTTTTTCCGCAATTAATTCCCCCAAAGCTGCAAACAGTAATGGAATAGCTGCGCCAATGGCACTGACTAATAATGGAGTGAGGGACTCAATTAACATACTTGGCCCCTATTTTTTTTAAAATGACGATTTCGTAATTGATTAAAACATCACAAGCTAAAAGGTATAAGAGGAGAAACCCTTGAAATACTTGGCTCACAGATTTTGGGAGCTGCATGGTTACTTGAACAGATTCTCCACCCAAATAAAGTAATGCCATTAATAGTGATGCTAAGACTACCCCTGATACTTTTAAACGTCCAAGTGTGGCGACGATAATCGCTGTAAAACCATACCCTGGTGTCCACTTATCGTTTAACTGACCAATTGGCCCAGCTACTTCAGTCGCTCCAGCAATACCCGCAATCAAACCACTAAAAACTAACACAATCCAGATAATCTTTTTTTCATTGAAGCCTACATATTTTGCAGCTCCTGGAGCGATACCCACCACTAAATTTTTAAAACCAGCAAATAATTTTTCGTTATATATCCAAACTAATGGTATAAAAAAAAGCGTGATAAAGATGGAGGTATTTACTCTTGTCCCATCCCAGAAAGACCAGCCAAGAAATGCTAGTGGTGTGAATAGTGCCTCATCAGCAAATGAAATCGTAATAGGAAAATTATTGCCCATTGGATCTTTCCATGGACCGTAAACTAAAAACTTGATAGTTAAATCAGCTACATAAGTCAGCATTAAACTAACAAGAATTTCGTTAGTATTTAATTGAGCTCTACATAAGGCAGTAATACTTGCCCATATCGCACCGCCTAACGCACTAGCCAAAATCATGACTATTAGGGTCCAGTGTCCAAGGGTCTCTGTATAGTGAATTGCAATACCTGTCGCAAAAATTCCGCCAATGTACATTTGTCCTTCTGCACCAATATTCCAAATATTTGCTCGATAGCAGATGGTCAGACCCAAGGCAATTAGGCATAAGGGAGAAGCCTTTAACAATAATTCGCTAATGCCATTAATGTCACTAATGGGGTCAAAAAAGAAAGCTTTGTAGGCAATAAATGGGTTTTCACCTAACAATTGAAACAGTAATAAACCTGACAGCAGAGTCAAAGCAATAGCAATTAAGGGTGCATAGACTTGCATCCTTTGATTTGGTTCGGTACGTGGTTTTAACTGTAACTTAATCATGAAGCCTATAAGACGTAAGAAATTTTTGTGAATTACATAATTCTTACTATGCTCGGATTGAAATAGACAAAAGGAGAAGAAGAATCCAAATTGGTACATTTTTCTATTGAACTTGCACCAAATTAGTACTTGACTAGTGATTTTTATAAATAAGACTTAGATCTCTAGATAAACTGAATCTGTTAGTAAAGAATTTGTGTTTATTTCAATTAGCTATTTATTCTTGGGAAATCCGATGATGAAATTTGAACAAGACAGTAAAGAATCATTTAGGCTGGTTCTTGATAATATTTCTAAGTCTTATCCGCTTATCAAAGCGAACAATGGAATTTCCTTACAAGTAAAACCCGGCGAGATTCACGCTATTCTTGGAGAAAATGGAGCAGGTAAAAGTACTCTGATGAAAATTCTTTATGGGGTGATTAAACCCGATGAGGGAAGTATTTTCTGGGAAGGTGAAAAGGTAGAAATCAATAATCCAGCTTTCGCTAGAAAGTTAGGTATTGGCATGATATTTCAACACTTCGCATTATTCGAATCTTTAACTGTTTTAGAAAATATATGGCTTTCAATGGATAAAAAATATTCATTAAAAGACCTTGATGAGGAAGTATTGAAAACTTCCGAATATTATGGATTACCAATTAATCCAAACAGAATGTTGCATAGTATGTCGGTTGGTGAACGTCAGAGAGTTGAGATCGTTCGATGCTTACTACAAAAGCCAAAATTGCTAATTATGGATGAGCCTACCTCAGTTTTAACACCTCAGGCAGTACAAATATTATTTAAAACGATTAGGCAGTTAGCTTCAGAGGGATGCTCAATTTTATACATTAGCCATAAGTTAGAAGAAATTCGGCAGTTATGTGATTCAGCAACTGTTTTAAGATCTGGAAAAGTTACTGGTTACGCTAATCCGAAAAATGAAACTGCAAAAACCTTAGCAACATTAATGATTGGAGCAGAATTACCAACGATTCAATTACAAACGGCTCAAGTTGGAAAGCCAATGTTAGAGGTGACGGGTCTAGATTTGAAAACAAGCGATCCTTTTGGAACAGCGTTAAAGGATGTTAATCTTCGAGTCAGAGCTGGAGAGATTGTCGGTATTGCTGGCATCTCTGGTAATGGCCAAAAAGAACTCATACAAGCATTATCCGGCGAGACACTGATCGGTGATGCCCAATCAATTTATATGAATGGTATGCCCGTTGGAAAGTTATCACCAGCCAAGAGAAGATCATTAGGTTTATGCTTTGTACCTGAAGATCGATTAGGCAGAGGAGCTGTGCAAAATTTAAGCCTTGCTGAAAATGCTCTATTAACCGGTTATCAAGATGGCATGGTTCGTAATGGCTTCATTTGTAAATCAGTCATTAATCAATTCGCAGAAAAAATCATTGATCAATTTAATGTGGTTTGTACTGGTAAAAATGCTTCTGCAGGCAGTTTATCGGGTGGAAATTTACAAAAGTTTATTGTTGGTCGTGAAATTTCTTTACAACCTAAGTTCATGTTGGTGGCCCAACCGACATGGGGTGTTGATGTTGGCGCTAGCATGTTAATTCGACAAGCATTATTAAATTTAAGACAACAAGGAGTAGCTATTTTAGTGATCTCTGAGGAGTTGGAAGAACTAATGATGATTTGTGATCAGATGACGGTAATAGCGAATGGTAGATTATCAGAATTGCTACCGGTAAGCCAAACTAATATTGAGGAAATAGGATTATTGATGTCAGGCGAAAAAAATAATATCGCAACAGAAATTATTTAATCTGAATATTTTTTAAAACGTTTCAACTAACAAATCTCGATTTAGAAAAAAATGAAAGCACAACTGAGGTGCTTTCATTTTTTTTTGCACCATTTTGTTGAATCATTCTGATTAATTTCTAGAACAAAAGAACAAAATAAAACTGTAATTTAAAAACATTTAATTTCGAAATACTCTTTTTCTATGTAGGCCGTTTTTCCCTAGGGAGAAATAATTTTATTGTGGATTTTCTAAAACTTTTTTAAAGGAATTATCAAATGAATCGTAGATCGTTAATTAAGTTAACTGCATTAGCTGCTGCATTAACAAGTATTGGCTTTAGTCAATTAACTTTGGCACAGTCCAAAGAACCCATCAAAGTTGGTATTTTGCATTCTTTATCTGGAACAATGGCAATTTCGGAAACTGCGCTTAAAGATGTGGCATTAATGCAAATTGAAGCAATCAACAAAGCAGGTGGAATTTTGGGTCGTAAACTTGAGCCCGTGGTAGTTGATCCAGCTTCTAATTGGCCATTATTTGCTGAAAAAACTCGTCAATTATTGACTAAAGATAAAGTAGCTGTCGTGTTTGGCTGCTGGACTTCTGTATCACGTAAATCAGCATTGCCAGTTTTCGAAGAATTGAACGGATTGTTATTTTACCCGGTTCAGTACGAAGGTGAAGAGATGTCTAAGAATGTTTTCTACACCGGCGCAGCTCCAAATCAACAGGCAATTCCAGCAGTTGAATATTTGATGAGTAAAGAAGGTGGTGCTGCGAAGCGTTTCGTGTTGTTGGGTACTGACTATGTATATCCAAGAACAACAAACAAGATTTTGCGCGCATTCTTGAAATCTAAAGGTGTTGATGAGAAAGATATCGACGAAAAATACACTCCATTTGGACATTCTGATTATCAAACCATCGTAGCTGACATCAAGAAATTCTCACAAGGTGGCAAAACAGCCGTGATTTCTACTATTAATGGTGATTCAAACGTACCTTTCTACAAAGAATTAGGTAATGCTGGCTTAAAAGCTAAAGATGTTCCAGTGGTTGCTTTCTCAGTTGGTGAAGAGGAACTACGTGGTGTCGATACAAAGCCACTAGTTGGTCACTTAGCAGCATGGAACTATTTCATGTCAGTTAAAAATCCTGCAAATGATGCCTTCAAAAAAGAATGGGCTGATTACGCAAAAGCAAAATCATTGCCAACAGCTGGCAAACCGCTTACAAACGATCCAATGGAAGCAACGGTTGTTGGTATGAAGATGTGGAAAGCGGCTGTTGAAAAAGCAGGTACAACTGATGTTGATGCAGTGCGTAAAGCGATGTATGGACAAAAAGTGGTTGCTCCAAGTGGCTTTACTTTAGAAATGGGTAATAACCATCACCTCTACAAGCCAGTCATGATTGGTGAAGTGAAAGCTGATGGTCAATTTAACGTGGTTTGGAAAACACCGACTACAATCAGAGCTAAACCATGGTCACCATTCATTGCCGGTAATGAAGGTAAGCCAGATATGGTGAAGTAAGCAGTAAGAAATATGTAATACCCTGGTTACCTTAGAAAAAAGTTGGATATAAATAATGAAATATCGAGTTTTGCAATGCCTTTTAACTTTGGTAACCAGTCTATTTATTGGAAATAGTTTTGCAGTTGATTTAACTCAAAAAGATTTAGTTCTAATCTTTGGAGAAGAGTTTGCTGCAAAACAAACCAGTATTAATAAAATTATTAAAGCTCCCCCTGAGCTAGCTGCTGAAGTACTTGCAGCATTACAGGATGAAAATTTATTTAGTAACGGACAAATTGTCGTTATTAAAACAAAAGAAGGTTATATTGATCCGATTAGTCAGACAATCGTTACCGTCGATGAATCTACCCTAGAAAGTCCTAATTTAAACAATATTTTAAGATCAGATATTGAAACTTCAGCCAGTCAGTTCAAGCTTCTTTCAAAAGATACTCTCGTCAGAGAACAATCGCTTAATGCCCTCATTGCTGATACGACAGGATTAAATGTTGCAATTGTTAAAAGCGCAAAAGAAAAAGAGACTAAGCCTGAACTAATTACCAAGTTTAATGAACTCATCGCAATACTAGATTACTCATCAAGCACGCAAGAAGAAAAACTAAAAGCGATTCAAACCATGGGTAATTCAAGTTCCGACAAGGTGCAAGAATTTCTGAAAAGTTTGCTGAAGAAAAATGACTCAGGAGAATTTGTTGAACCAAATAAAAATTTAAGGGTCGCAATCGAATTAGCCTTGCACGATTATCAATCTAGAAAATCCCGTAGCGAGATTGTTTCTAATATTTTCACTGGTCTAAGTTTAGGTAGTGTTTTATTACTAGCTGCGATGGGACTTGCCATTACCTATGGCCTCATCGGCGTAATCAATATGGCGCATGGTGAATTTTTAATGGTTGGCGCTTATGCAACCTTTATTGTGCAAACTGTTTTTAGAAACCATTTCCCAGGTGGCCTTGAATACTATTTAGTACTTGCAGCCCCTTTTTCTTTTTTAACAGCTGCGTTCTTAGGGTTAGTTTTAGAGTATTTAGTTTTGAGACATTTATATGGACGCCCTTTAGAAACTTTATTAGCGACCTTTGGTGTGAGTTTATTAATGATGCAGTTTGTAAGGTTTTTATTTGGCGCGCAAAACGTTGAAGTTGCCAATCCGTCATGGATGAGTGGTTCTTTCATGCCTTTGCAAAGCATTCTGCCAGGATTATTGATTCCTTATAACCGTTTAATTATTTTCTTCTTCTCACTTTTTGTAGTTTTCATTACCTGGCTTGTTTTGAATAAAACCCGAATGGGATTATTTGTTAGAGCTGTAACCCAAAATAGAACTATGGCAAGTTGTGTAGGTGTCAGAACTCGTCAGGTTGATAGTTATGCTTTTGCGTTTGGTGCTGGTATTGCTGGCCTGGGTGGATGCGCTCTATCTCAAATTGGTAATGTGGGTCCAGATTTAGGTCAAACTTATATTATTGATTCTTTCATGGTAGTGGTACTTGGTGGTGTTGGTCAACTTGCAGGAACTATCCTAGGCGCCTTTGGTTTGGGTATTTTAAGTAAATTTAGTGAACCATTTATTGGTGCAGTATTAACAAAAATTGGGGTTTTAGTAATGATTATTTTGTTTATTCAAAAACGTCCCCAAGGTATGTTTGCCCTCAAGGGTAGAAGTGCGGAGCAATGATGAAACAACCCTTTTCTCTCCAAATTGCCCAGCGTGAACCCATTTTAGATAGAAAATGGTGGATTGCTTTAGCAGTTCTATCCAGCCTAGTTTATCTTTTAGTACCGATTTGTTCTTTGTTGATTCCAGAGGGTAGCTTTTTTCATTTATCTGCCTATTCATTGACCCTTGTTGGAAAGATATTATGTTTTGCTTTAGCTGCGCTCGCATTGGATTTAGTTTGGGGATATTGCGGAATTCTCAGCTTAGGACATGGCCTATTTTTTTCTTTGGGTGGGTACATCATGGGGATGTACTTGATGAGGATGATAGGTACCGACGGAGTATATCATTCTGAGTTACCTGATTTTATGGTTTTTCTAGATTGGAAAGAATTACCTTGGTTTTGGTACGGCACTAACAACTTTGCCTGGATTATTTTATTGATCTTAATAGTTCCCGGATTGATTGCTTTTATATTTGGTTTTTTTGCTTTTCGATCACGGATTAAAGGCGTTTACCTTTCCATCATTACTCAGGCATTTACCTACGCTGCGATGTTACTCTTTTTTAGAAATGAAACTGGCTTTGGCGGAAATAATGGCTTTACGGATTTCAAAAGAATTTTAGGGTATTCCATTTCTAACCCTGGTACCAGAGTAGTCTTATTTTTGATGAGTTTTACCATGCTAGTTTTGGGTTTTATTGCATGCAGACGAATTGTGCAATCAAAATTAGGTCGGGTGACAATGGCGATTCGTGATGCTGAAAGTCGCGTGATGTTTTCCGGTTATGACCCCCTGGGATACAAGTTATTTATTTGGACATTCTCTGCGTTTTTATGTGGAATTGCTGGAGCTTTATATGTTCCCCAGGTCGGAATTATTAACCCAGGAGAAATGTCCCCAAGTAATTCTATTGAGTTAGCTGTGTGGGTTGCTGTAGGTGGTCGGGCTACTTTAATCGGACCGATTATTGGTGCTTTTATGGTGAATGGGGCTAAAACTTTTTTCACTGCACTGGCCCCGGAATATTGGTTATTTATTTTAGGAAGCTTATTTGTTTTAGTTACCTTATATATCCCGAATGGTGTCGTTGGGCTCATTAAAGAAAAAATACTAAAGAAATAACAATGCAAACATCTCAATTAACAACATCTGAAGAAAAGGTGGATTTTCAACCTGAGTGGGAATCAAAGGGAAACTCTGGACATTTTCTTGAAAAAGGTAAGATTGATTTATCACACGGGGAAATTTTATATATTGAAGATTTAGTAGTTTCCTTCGATGGATTTAAAGCTATTAAAGGTTTAACTTTAGACATTTTAAGTGGCGAATTAAGATGTATTATTGGCCCCAATGGCGCTGGTAAAACTACCATGATGGACGTGATCACTGGTAAAACTGGCCCAAGAAATGCCCAAGTCTCCGGCAAAGTGTTTTTAGGCCAAACAATTGATTTATTGAAATTGAAAGAACCGCAAATTGCGCAAATTGGCATTGGGCGTAAATTTCAAAAACCAACTGTATTTGAAAATCTAAAAGTTTGGGAAAACCTAGAGTTAGCTAGGAAATCAAATAAATCATGGCGAGTCGCTTTGAATGCAAAAGTAGATCAGAATGCGATTAAAGATATTGAGTTTACCCTCTCGCAAATCAGCCTTGAAAGTGAAGCCTATATTCCGGCAGGAGCACTTTCTCATGGACAAAAACAACGTCTTGAAATTGGTATGTTGTTAATGCAAAAACCAGAATTATTATTGTTAGACGAGCCAGCTGCAGGGATGACAGATGAAGAAACGATGCAATTGGCTGATTTATTAAATCAATTACGCGGTAGTTGCTCCATTGTGGTGGTGGAACACGATATGGAGTTTGTAAGTGCACTTTCCGGTCAAACTGGTATTGTTACCGTGCTTGCCGAAGGGGCCGTTTTGGCTCAAGGCACGATGGATCAAGTGAAAAATGATCCTGCTGTGATTGAATCCTATTTAGGTAGATAAGTTATGCTCAAAGTACAACAAATTAATCAATACTATGGCGGTAGTCACATACTAAGAGATGTCTCCTCTGAAGTGCCGAAGGAATCCTTAACTGTTCTCATGGGACGTAATGGAGTTGGTAAAACCACCATGTCTAAAACTATCATGGGTGTGGTCCCTATTAAGTCTGGAGATATTCTTTTAGAAGGGAAGTCGATCATCAAAATGCCTTCTTATGAACGGGTCGCAAATGGTATTGCTTATGTTCCGCAAGGCCGAGATATTTTCCCTAGACTGACCGTTGAAGAAAATTTACTCGTAGGTGCGGCGAGCTTAAAGTCATCAAAAAAAATTCCAGGCATGATTTATGAGTTATTCCCTATCCTTAAAGAAATGTCGCACCGCAATGGCGGTGATTTATCTGGTGGGCAACAGCAACAGTTGGCTATAGGCCGTGCTTTAATGAGTGAACCAAAGCTCATTATTTTGGATGAGCCAACTGAAGGCATCCAACCGAATATCATTACCCAAATTGGTGAGACACTCGTAAAATTAGTCAAGGAACAAGGAATTACCATCTTATTAATCGAGCAGTATTTAGACTTTATTAAAAAAGTTGCTGACAAATATGTTGTAATGAGTCGGGGAGAAATAATTGCCCAAGGAAATGGCTCTGAGATTGATCAAGATGGTATTGGGCAATTAGTTTCAGTTTAATGTGTAGAAGATCGTAAGCTTGACTCTATGGAAAATATGCTTGATTCGGAATCAACAAAATTAGCATGGCATGCAAAGTTAAGATTAGATTTTTCTTTTTCTAGCGAGAAAAACAAAACTCTTTTATCTCATAAAGAACACTCAGGCCCCCTTTTAGTGCAAAAGTCTTTATATCCCGAGGGTGATGCTATTTGTCATGCAGTCATTTTGCACCCACCTGCTGGAATAGCAGGTGGAGATCATTTAGTTATTGATTTAAATATTGAGAACGATGCTAAGGCCGTGATTACGACCCCTGGTGCGACGAAATGGTACAAGGCAAATAAAAAGGAAGCTTCGCAAAAGATCAGTATAAAAATTGAAGCTGACAGCCATTTAGATTTTTTACCACAAGAAAATATTTTTTTTAACTCTTCAAATGCCCATAATCAAATTATCATTTCTCAAGATAAAACTTCAAGTTGTATCGGGTGGGATATTGCCCAGTTAGGAAGAACTGCGCAAGGTGAAAGTTGGGAAAATGCTACTCTAAGAAACGATATCGAGTATTACTTTAATGAGGAATTGTGTTGGGTAGAGTCGACATTGCTTGAGTCGAAACATGATTTTTATAATGGAAGTTGCGGTTTAGATGGCTTTCCAGTCTTTGGCACGATGTGGTTGAGTTCGCCCTCAGCTAGCGAAGAGTTGCTGGAAGAAATTGCCGAACTCCTTAGTTGGGATGACACATTACGGGTTGGAGTTACAAGAATTCAGATCGACGAACAATGCGGATTAATTCTTGTTCGTGGCTTATCAGATGAGGTAGAGTATTTAAGGAATTGTTTTATTCAAATTTGGTTATACGCTAGGGAGAGAATTACCGGTATTCAAGCGTCTCCACTGCGTATCTGGAAAACTTAAAGGAAAAATGGATTCATGGAATTAACGCCAAGAGAAAAAGATAAATTACTCATATTTACAGCAGCCCTATTGGCTGAGAGACGTAAAGCGCGAGGTCTTCAATTAAATTACCCTGAAGCAGTTGCCTTTATTTCTGCGGCCATTATGGAGGGTGCAAGAGACGGCAAATCAGTTGCTGAGCTGATGCACTTTGGTACGACGATTTTAAAAGCACAGGATGTGATGGATGGTATTCCAGAAATGATTCCTGAAATTCAAATTGAAGCTACTTTTCCAGACGGCACCAAATTAGTTACAGTTCATCAACCCATTCAATAGGATTAATCATGAAAAAAATTATTATTCTTGCTTCTGGTCTTTTATTTTCAGGCTTGATATATGCTCACCCCGGCCATGGTGAGAATTTTATGGGTGCTTTCATGCACACTATCTTAGGTTGGGATCACTTATTAACGATGTTAGTGATTGGCATGATGGTGAATTCCTACACCCTTAAAAAGGGTATCTTATTACCGATAGTTTTTGTTTGTGGATTTACGATAGCAGCTGTAGCTGGCGCAAGTTTTAATTTTATTTATGATGCAACTAACTGGATTAATCAAGCAACACTCATGACCTTGATCTTGTTATCTGTGATCAATATTTTTAATAAAACGATTTCTTTTAATTTCCTAATAGCCATCTTCGGTGGTATTGGTTTGATTCATGGCTTAGCCCACGGTTTAGAGTTGCCGAGTAATCAGCCAGCAATTATTTCTGGATTAATTCTCTCTACTGTTGTGATTCATTCGATTGGTTTTTTACTCTGTAAGTTTATCTCTAAGAAATTTAGTCAATTTATACGCTACTTTACTTTGGCTTCTGGCTTTATTGGTGCCATTGCCCTTATTCAAACTGTTTGAGGTGAACAAATGATTCCAGGAGAGATTAGGGCAAGTGGTGAAGACATCGAAATTAACGTTGGTAGGAAAGTGTTAGATTTGGTCGTTGCAAATGCAGGTGATCGACCCATTCAGGTTGGCTCGCACTTCCATTTTTTTGAGGTCAATACGGCACTACAGTTTGATCGTAATTTAGCGAGAGGTTACCGTTTAAATATTGCATCTGGGACCGCTATTCGTTTTGAACCTGGTCAAAAGAAATCTATTCAATTAGTGCAATTAGCCGGTGATCAAATGGTGTTTGGATTTAATGGGTTAGTGATGGGAAAACTATAATGGTCAAAATATCCAGAAAAGCATATGCTGAAATGTATGGTCCAACGGTTGGTGATCATGTCCGTTTGGCGGATACCGATTTATGGGTTGAAGTAGAAAAAGACTTTACTATTTATGGTGAAGAAGTAAAGTTCGGTGGGGGCAAAGTCATTCGCGATGGGATGGGGCAAAGTCAACGTCTCACGAAAGATTGTGTAGATACAGTTATTACTAACGCTTTAATTTTAGATTATTGGGGTATTGTCAAAGCGGATATCGGTATCAAAAATGGGTTCATTAGCGGTATCGGTAAGGCCGGAAATCCAGATATCCAACCTGGTATTACGATTGTAGTTGGCCCTGGTACAGAAGTCATTGCAGGTGAGGGCATGATTATTACAGCGGGTGGCATTGACTCCCATATTCATTTTATCTGCCCTCAACAAATTGAAGAAGCTCTCATGAGTGGGGTCACGACAATGATCGGTGGCGGCACCGGTCCAGCAACTGGTACATTTGCCACTACCTGCACGCCTGGCCCTTGGCATATTCACTCAATGCTCAGTGCTATCGAAGCTTTTCCAATGAATATTGGCTTATTAGGTAAAGGTAATGCAAGCTTACCTGGACCATTAAAAGAACAAGTTCAAGCTGGGGTAATCGGTCTGAAATTACATGAGGATTGGGGCACAACCCCCGCTGCAATTGACTGCTGTTTAACTGTAGCTGATGAGATGGATGTGCAGGTTGCTATTCATACGGACACATTGAATGAGTCAGGATTTGTGGAAGCAACAATTGCTGCATTTAAGGATCGTACGATTCATACTTTCCATACTGAGGGAGCTGGAGGTGGTCATGCGCCAGATATTATTCGTGCCGCTGGTTTAGCCAATGTCTTACCCTCTTCAACCAATCCTACCATGCCTTATACCGTTAATACCATTGATGAGCATTTAGATATGTTGATGGTTTGTCATCATTTGGATCCATCAATTGCTGAGGATATTGCATTTGCAGAAAGTCGGATTCGACGCGAAACGATTGCAGCAGAGGATATTTTGCATGACCTTGGCGCCTTCTCAATGATGAGTTCTGATAGTCAGGCAATGGGTAGAGTGGGCGAAGTCATCATGCGGACTTGGCAAACTGCTCACAAGATGAAATTGCAGCGAGGTAGTTTGGCGACGGATCAAAGCGCTGATAACTTTAGAGTAAAACGCTACATCGCTAAATATACGATTAATCCTGCTATTACTCATGGTATTTCTCATGTTGTAGGTTCGATTGAAAAAGGTAAATTAGCAGATTTGGTTATTTGGAAGCCGGCCTTTTTTGGTGTGAAACCTAGCATCATTCTTAAGGGGGGCATGATTGCAGCTGCAGCGATGGGGGATCCTAATGCATCTATTCCAACACCGCAACCAGTGCATTATCGCCCTATGTTTGGAGCCTTCGGTGGTGGATTAAAAACTTCACTCACTTTTGTCTCTCAAAGTGCGATGGATAATCCTGAAGTCCATTCCTTAGGTCTTAAGAAAACCCTAGAACCTGTCAAATCAACTAGAAATATTAAAAAGTCAGACATGATACTGAACGACTGGCAACCTAATATTTCAGTTGATCCGGAAACATATCAAGTTTTAGCTGATGGCCTCGATTTGACATGTGAGCCAGCAAAAGTTCTGCCATTAGCACAGCGCTATTTCCTGTTTTAAAAAGTTTACATGCAAGTTATCACTAAAAACTTAAAACAGTTGAAGTTAGCGAAAAAATTGATGGAGGGTGCTCGCATCATTTGTTTGCCTTTTTTGGAGCGAAGCAAAAGTAGGCAGAGTTACCTTTTTGAAGATGGTGAGAAAGTTTTAATTAATCTACCACGTGGGGGTGTTATGCGTGGAGGCGACGTTTTAGTTGATGAGGATGGCAAGTTTTATCTTGTGAGTTCGTTACCTGAAAACATCTTAAAAGTGAGCTCTTCTAATCGACTCAGTCTAATGAGAGCTGCTTATCACCTAGGTAACCGTCATATCCCCATTGAAGTAGGCCTAAATTATTTGCACTTAGAGGAAGATCCTGTTTTAGCCGATATGTTAAAGCAGTTAGGAGTAGAAGTAACAAAGGAGTGCTTAGCATTTGAACCTGAACATGGAGCTTATGGTGGTGGTCATAAGCACGGCCACGATGAAAGCTTTGCTGAGGATTACGCTGTTGCTCAAAGTGTATTCGAGAGCCATCAACACACTCATCATGAGCATCCACATGACCACGATCACGACCATTCGCATTGATTGAAGAATTAAGCCATGATGCCTAATCCCAAGGTTCTCAATGCAATGTTGCATTTAGCCTCACCAGCATTACCGATTGGCGGGTTTAGTTACTCTCAAGGCTTAGAAGCTGCCATCAATATTGGTCTGGTTCATGATCAGGTGTCAGCGAAAAATTGGATTCAGACCAATCTCCACTCAGTAATTGCTAATGCAGAAGCCATTATTTGGGTATATTTGTTTCAGGGGTGGCAAAACTCAGATTTGGCGAAAATATCCTATTGGAACCAGTGGTTTTGGGCATCTAGAGAGACGAGTGAATTCAGAGCTGAAACGATTCAAATGGGTTGGTCTTTAGCGAAGTTAATGCAAGAATTAGAGCGTGGAACGGATGAGCAGTTAAAGCTTTTAAAAGACGTGAAAAAAATCACCCTCCCTTGCGCCCATAGTTATGCCTGTCAGATTACTGGGATGACTGAAAGAGAGGGATTACAAACGTATCTTTACTCTTGGATAGAAAACCAAGTGATGGCTGCCATGAAATCCGTACCACTTGGACAAGTAGCTGGTCAAAAAACTCTACTGGCAATTTTGGACACTATCTCAGATATGATGGACGAAATATTCATTAAGATAGCACTTCAAGAAAAACCAATTAACACTTTCTCAATACAACTGAGTGTCTTGTCTGCAAGGCATGAAAGTCAATATTCCCGCTTATTTAGGTCTTAAAAAATGACAAATAAAAGAACAAAGAAATTACCACCTCTTCGAATTGGAATTGGTGGTCCTGTTGGCTCTGGTAAAACCACTTTACTAGAAATGCTTTGTAAAGCCATGTCAGAAGAATTTGATTTAGTCGCGATTACAAATGATATTTATACCAAAGAAGATCAGCGATTACTTACGATTTCAGGAGCATTACCTGCTCAGAGGATCATGGGTGTTGAGACGGGTGGCTGTCCTCACACCGCTATCCGTGAGGATGCCTCGATTAATTTAGAAGCAGTGGACCGCATGTTAGAAAGATTCCCCGAAGCCGATATTGTATTTATTGAATCGGGTGGTGATAATCTTGCTGCGACTTTTAGTCCTGAGTTATCTGATCTAACGATTTACGTGATTGATGTTGCTGGTGGTGAAAAAATTCCACGTAAAGGTGGCCCAGGAATTACTAAATCAGATCTACTGGTGATCAATAAAATCGACTTAGCTCCTTATGTAGGGGCGAACTTAAATATTATGGAAGAAGATACCAAAAGAATGCGTCCAAATCGACCTTATACGATGACGGATTTAAAAAGGAAAACAGGGCTGAATGAAATCATTTCCTTCATCAAGGAAAAAGGGATGTTTAAGGAATAAAAAGGTTAAACTAAGGGTACTTGGTAGGAAATCGGTGCTATGTTCCTATCAGACTAACAGTATTAATATAAATAATTACTAGGAGATCAGTTTGATGGTTAATCGTATGCTTCGGAACATTCTTTTGTTATCTTTGACATTGAGCGTTTTCAATTTTTCTTACGCAGCAGAAGTTAAGGTCCTGATTTCTTCAGGCTTTTTTGGCGTTTATCATGAATTGGGACCTATTTTTGAAAAAAAGACCGGCCATAAATTAATCACTGTTCGTGGCCCTTCCATTGGCGACTCCCCTGAAGCGATTCCTACGAGATTGGCGCGTGGTGAGATAGCCGATGTTGTGATTTTAGATGGTGAAGCAGCTCATGAATTAGCGCATAAAGGATTTGTTAAAGAATCAAGCGTTACCATTTTGGGACTTTCACAAATTGGTATGGCAATCAAAGAGGGTGCTACTAAGCCTGATATCAGTACAGTCGATGCGTTTCGGAAGACACTATTAGCAGCAAAATCAATTGGCTATTCAGATAGTGGCAGTGGTACTTATATCGCTAGCCAAATGTTTAAGAAGTTGGGTATTGAAGATCAAGTGATGGGTAAAAGTAAGAAGGTAAGAGGACCGCCATCTGGAGAGCCTGTGGCGGCAACGGTCGCCAGGGGTGAGAATGAAATTGGCTTTCAACAAGTGAGCGAAATTTTACATGTACCTGGTATTACCTACGTTGGCCCAATTCCTAAAGAAGTTCAACCAGGTTTTACATTTGCTGGAGCTGTAACAACGGCCTCGAAACAAGAGCAAGCAGCAATTGAGTTGATTAAATTCTTAAGAGCGCCTGAAGCTGAGGCCGTGATTGTGAAAGCAGGTTTAGGATATCCTCGTTAAATCTCCTCGCGGAATGAAGAAAGATCATTATGAGACAAAATCTTTTACGTGAAATGTGGGCAAATCATCAACCGATTGTGAACGGTTGGGTTGCTACCTCTAATAGTTTTAATGCTGAAATCATGGCAAATCAAGGATGGGATTCCATCACAGTCGATATGCAGCATGGAGTGGTCGATTACCAAGCCATGGTGCAAATTCTTCAGGCCATTTCAACCACGAAGACGGTGCCGATGGTTCGTGTTCCGTGGTTGGATGCTAGTCATATCATGAAAACCTTAGATGCGGGTGCTTACGGCATTATTTGCCCGATGGTAAACACTGCAGATGAAGCAGCAAAACTAGTTGAGTGGTCAAGTTATTCACCAATGGGTTCTAGGAGCTTTGGTCCCATCAGAGCTTTTTTGTACGGTGGACATGACTATCCTCTTTATGCCAATCAAACGATATTGCGTTTAGCAATGATTGAGACAGCAAAAGCGATTGATAATCTAGATGCCATTTTGCAAGTTGAAGGACTCGATGGAATTTATATTGGTCCGGCTGACTTATCTCTTTCTTTAGGATGTACTCCTAAATTAGATAACTTGGATCAGAAAGCTGCGCAAGCTGTTGAACATATTCTTTCTAGAGCAAAAGCACATAATAAGTTTGCCGGCATTCACAATGCTGAATCACCACAAGCCCTCGCTAGGGTTCAAATGGGCTTTGACATGGTTACTGTCAGTTCAGACGTACGCATGATTACGAGTGGTTCACAAACCATTCTCAAAGAAATGAAAGCTGGACTACCGTCCAAAAATTCCTCCACGTACTAAATTTAAACTTGTAAATGCAATATCCCTATAGAAATGTAGAGATATTGCATTATTTGAAAATCTTGTGTAATCTTAAATACGAACGGTCGTTTTATTTTTATACGAGGATTTATAAATGGTCACTGCAGAAAAATCTACCCTTGCTGATTATGCGAAGGGGGCGGTAACGAAAGCATTCATCCTGCAAGGCGCTATTGAGATCGCTGGTAAAGAGGGTCTTGAGGGCATTACTATCGGTAATTTAGCTGAACGGGTTGAGATGAGTAAAAGTGGAGTATTTGCTCACTTCGGCTCCAGGGATGAATTATTAATCGAGGTGATTAAGGAGTATTACCGAAGGTTTGAAAGAGATGTTTTCGAGCCTGCCTTATCTTTGCCAAAAGGATTGCCACGTCTACGAAAAATGATTCGAAATTGGATTGATGTCAGTAGTGATAAAAATAGTCCGGGATGCTTTTTTATTTCCGGAGCTATTGAGTATGACGATCGCCCAAGTCATATTCGAGAAGAGTTATTTAAGAGTGTTGAAGTTTGGCGAAACGCCATTCGTCGTGCAATCAAAGAATCGATTGAGGAAGGTCAACTCAAGTCAGATACCAATGTTGAGCAAATGTTATTCCAAATCTACAGCGTAGTCTTAGGCGTTCATCATGACGCACGATTTTTGAAAATACGTCAAACCAAAGAAATCGCAAACAAAGTGATCGAAGCACTTTTTATTCATTAAATAGATAAAGGAAACCACATGCCAAGCTATAACGCACCAATTCGAGATATGCAATTTGTGCTACATGAAGTATTTAACGTGTCATCAGAACTAAAGAAATTTAAAGCATATGAAGATGTTGATAAAGATGTTATTAACCAAATTTTAGAAGAAGCAAGTAAATTTGCTACCGAAGTTTTACAACCTACTAATCAAGCTGGTGATTTGATGGGTTGTACTCGTAATCAGGATGGCTCTGTTACAACTCCAACCGGTTTTAAAGAGGCATATGCTGCTTATGTTGAAGCGGGTTGGCCAACTTTGTCATGCGACAGTGCCTATGGGGGACAAGCCTTACCTCAAATCATTAACACTGTGCTTTACGAAATGTTGAACTCTGCTAATCAGGCTTGGACAATGTATCCTGGACTCTCTCACGGCGCCTATGAATGCCTTCATGTACACGGCACTGTTGAGCAAAAGAATCGCTATCTCAAGAACTTAGTTTCTGGTAAATGGACCGGTACCATGTGTTTGACAGAACCACACTGTGGAACAGACTTGGGACTCATTAAAGCAAAAGCTGAAAAAATAAGTAATGACGAATACAAAATTACTGGTACTAAAATATTTATATCGAGTGGTGAGCATGACTTAGCTGAAAATATTATTCATTTAGTACTTGCAAGGTTGCCAGATGCGCCCATGGGAACAAAGGGTATTTCCTTATTTGTAGTACCTAAATATCAAATTGAAAATGAAGTACTTTCGACTCAAAGAAACCACCTAGAATGCGGCTCTCTTGAACATAAGATGGGTATTCATGGGAATGCCACTTGCGTGATGAATTTTGATGGCGCGATTGGTACGCTTCTTGGAGAGCCGCATAGAGGACTTCAGGCTATGTTTGTCATGATGAATGCAGCCCGCTTAGGGGTTGGTATGCAAAGCCTTGGTTTAACTGAAGTTGCCTATCAAAATTCTGCTCAGTATGCTAAAGATCGTTTACAAATGCGAAGTTTAAAAGGACCACAAGCGCCTAAATTAGCCGCTGATCCGATCATTGTTCATCCTGATGTACGAAGAATGTTATTGACGCAAAGAGCCTATGCAGAGGGCGGTCGAGCTTTTACTTACTGGATCGCTCTGATGATTGATGAGTGCGCGCAAGAACAAGATGCTAACCGAAAGCAAGAATTAGAAGGTTTGATTGCATTATTGACACCTGTGATTAAGGCCTTTATTACGGATAATGCATTCGAAGCGACTAATGAGGGACTTCAAGTGTTTGGTGGTCACGGATATATTGCAGAGTGGGGAATGGAGCAATTTGTTCGCGATGCAAGAATCAATATGATTTATGAAGGAACGAACACAATCCAATCTCTGGACTTACTAGGTCGTAAGGTTCTCGGAGATATGGGAGCGAAATTAAGAAAATTTGGAGATATTGTTAAAGAGTTTATCGAGCAAGAAGGAGTCAAAAAGGAGATGATGGAATTTATCGATCCCTTGAATGATCTCGTTGAACAGGTTGAAAAACTAACTAAGGAAATTGGCTTAAAGGCAATGCTCAATCACGAAGAAGCTGGAGCAGCAGCAGTTCCCTACTTAAGAATCATAGGGCATCTCGTTTACTCCTACTTATTTGCAAAGATGGCTAGAGTTGCCCTAAATCAGAAAGGTAGCAATGACAGATACTATGAGGCAAAACTCGATGTTGCAAGATTCTATTTTGCTAAATTATTGCCAGAAACTGCCTCTTTGCTTGTGTTGGCAAGATCAGGTTCAAAAAGTTTAATGAGTATGGATGAGGCTTTATTTTAAAGAAAAGGTGTGCTGAAATGAATCGTGAACAAAAAATTAATAAAGTTGCCATCTTAGGTGCTGGCGTAATGGGTGCACAAATTGCTGCACATTGTATTAATTTAAAAGTGCCAGTTATATTGTTTGACTTGGCAAAACAAAGTACTGATGGAAAATCTAATCCAAATGAAATTGTTGAAAAGTCGATTGCCCAATTAAAAAAACTTAAGCCATCTCCCCTGTGTGTGGAAGATGATGCAAGTTTGATTCAGGTAGCCAATTACGATCAAGATTTAGAGTTATTAAAAGATTGCGATTTGATTATTGAAGCTATTGCGGAGAGACTTGATTGGAAACATCAGTTGTATGAAAAGGTCGCACCTTTTATTTCCTCAACTGCAATCTTTGCAACGAATACTTCGGGTATATCGATCACTGAATTATCAAAGGGTTTTTCGGATGATTTAAAAGAACGTTTTTGTGGAGTGCATTTCTTTAACCCACCAAGGTACATGCACTTACTGGAATTGATTCCCACTGCACAAACTAATCCAGTCATTGTGGATCGATTAGAAACCTTTATGACTTCTGTATTAGGTAAAGGGGTGATTCGAGCAAAAGATACCCCCAATTTTGTGGGCAATCGTGTTGGGGTATTTTCAATCCTGGCAATTTTTAAAGAAGCTGAAAAATACAATTTAAGTTTTGATGAGGTAGATGCTTTAACAGGTAGTAATTTAGGTAGAGCGAAATCAGCAACTTTTAGAACGAGTGATGTGGTTGGAATTGATACGATGGCCCATGTTATTAAAACCATGGAAAACGGTTTGCCGAATGACCCGTTTCGCAATCTATTTAAGATGCCAAAGGTGGTTGAGTATTTATTAGAACAAGGAAGTTTAGGTCAAAAAACTGGTCGTGGTTTTTTTCAAAAAGTAGGTCGTGAGATTCATGTTTTAGATTTTGCAACGAAATCTTATGTGCTTTCTCAAGGAAAAATGACTCCATTAGTGGAAAGAATCTTAAAGAAACCAATCGGTGAAAGACTTGAATTACTGAGGTCAACCGATGAGCCACAAGCAAAATTTTTATGGGCAATTTATCGGGATATATTCCATTACATTGCGCTTCATTTAGGAGACATTTCTCAAAGTGCCCGAGAAATTGATTTTGCAATTAAATGGGGTTATGGCTGGAAAAAAGGGCCCTTTGAAGATTGGCAAGAAGCTGGCTGGTTAAAAGTCGCCAATTGGATTAAGGAAGATATTGATAATGGTGAAACTCTATGCAATGCACCTCTTCCTGAATGGGTATTTAATAGTGAAGTTGCAAAGCAAGAGGTGATTCATAGTCCTGCAGGATCTTGGTCCGCTCTAAACTCACAATATGTACCAAAATCGAATCTACCCGTTTATCAAAAACAAGTTTATCGAGATACCTTATTGGGTGAACAGGCAATAGATCCCAAAACTGCTGGCAAAACTATTTGGGAAAATAGTGAAGTTCGAGCATGGTTGGATGAGCCCGATTCTGAGGTATTGATTTGTTCATTCAAGTCGAAGATGAATACAATTAGCCCCATTGTTCTAGAGGGAATTCAAGAATCAATTAAGCTTGCTGAAAATCAGTATCAAGGTTTAGTGATTTGGCAGACAAGCTCACTCAAGTTGGGTGCCCCTGGCGGACCTTTCTCTGCTGGTGCTAATCTTGAGGCTGCATTACCGATGGTTATGAAAAGCGGAGTCAACGGGATTGAGCCATTTGTGAAAATGTTTCAAGATACGATGATGAGAGTCAAATACGCTAAGGTGCCAGTTGTGAGCGCAGTGTCAGGAATTGCACTTGGCGGTGGTTGTGAATTAGTTTTGCAATCAGCTAAGCGCGTTGCTGCTGTAGAAAGTTATATTGGGTTAGTTGAAGTTGGCGTTGGTTTATTGCCTGCTGGTGGTGGCTTAAAAGAGGCTGCAATAAGAGCACACAATATGGTCAAGGCGAATGGTAATAATAACTATTTAGATGCCTTGAAATTTTCTTTTGAAAATGCTGCGATGGCCAAGGTATCTGGTTCAGCACAAGAAGCCGTAAAAATGAATTACTTAAAGTCTGACGATATTATCGTAGCCAATGTGTTTGAACTCTTGAGTCAAGCTAAAAACCAAGTTAAGGCAATGGCCTTTGCTGATTATCGACCACCTATTCCTCATTTGATATCTGTTGGTGGTCGCTCGGTTGCAGCAACGATTATGGGTCAGGTGATTAATTTGCGTGACGGTGGTTTTGCCTCAGAGCATGATGCTTTAATTGCGGGAAAAATTGCGAGCATCATCACTGGTGGTGATGTAGATATGGGTACTTTAGTTTCTGAAGAATGGTTGTTGAAGCTAGAACGTCAAGCTTTTGTGGAACTCATGGGACATCCGAAAACGATGGATCGCATTATGAGCTTATTACAAACTGGTAAACCACTCCGAAATTAATTAAGGTCTTTCTGACAGGAAAAAATCATGACAAATATTCAACAAGCATATGTAGTAAGTGCCATCAGAACCCCAATTGGTAAATCCGGTAGAGGTTCATTAAGTAAGTTACGCCCTGATGATTTATTGGCCCAAACTCTCAAACAATTGGTGGCAATGAATCCAACTTTAGACCCCAATGCCATAGAGGATGTCATTGTTGGTTGTGCGATGCCAGAGGGTCCTCAGGGACTCAATGTGGCTAGAATTGGTGCGCTACTTGCAGGACTGCCACAAAGTGTTGGCGGTGTAACGATTAACCGGTTTTGTTCTTCGGGTTTAAATGCCATTGCAATGGCTGCTAACCGGATTAGAGTAGGTGAGGCGGATGTAATGATTGCAGCGGGGACTGAGTCAATGAGTATGGTGCCTATGACAGGAAACTCCCCTTCATTTTCGCCAGATATTTTTACTCGAGATGAAAATATTGGTATTGCTTATGGTATGGGATTAACCGCTGAGAAAGTTGCACAGCAGTGGAAAGTGAGCCGTGAGGATCAAGATCAGTTTGCGCTTCTTTCTCATCAAAAGGCGCTCTTAGCGCAGGCGAATGGTGATTTTAATGATGAGATGATGACGCTTCAATTAGCGCATCGTACGATGAACCTTGAATCAGGGCAAGTGGATATCTCAATGAGAGAGTGTCGTAAAGATGATGGCCCAAGAGTAGATACGAGCTTGGAAGGCTTAGCGAAATTAAAGCCCGTCTTTGCGATGAAAGGTAGTGTTACAGCGGGTAATAGTTCGCAAACCTCTGATGGCGCTGGAGCCTTATTAATTGTTAGCGAAAGGGCTTTAAAGATGTTTAATTTAAAGCCTTTGGCAAGATTTGTCTCATTTGCAGTTAAAGGAGTACCCCCAGAGATTATGGGGATTGGGCCGAAAGAAGCGATTCCCCTTGCACTAAAATTTGCAGGTCTTGATTTAAAAGATTTAGGTTGGATTGAATTAAATGAGGCTTTTGCCGCACAATCACTTGCCGTTATTCGTGATTTACAGCTTAACCCTGAATTAATCAATCCCTTGGGTGGTGCAATCGCTTTAGGCCATCCTTTGGGAGCGACTGGTGCAATTCGAAGTGCTACGGCAATTCATGGGATGCACCGGAAAAATTTGAAGTATGCAATGGTGACGATGTGTGTAGGAACCGGTATGGGTGCAGCCGGAATTTTTGAGCGGTGTTAATCCACTTAAAAGAAGGAACGTTCTATTTTTAAGTGAAAACCCCGATTTAATTAAATTATTGTTACCCTAGAATGAAAATTAGTATTTTTTTATAGACCAAAACTTAAGGAACTATTCATGACATTTTTCAGAAAATCAGCGATTGCTGCGATAGCTTTAACAACTTTAGGCGTCTCATCACAAGCTTTTGCACAAAAAGCAGGCGATATTGTTGGCTATGTTGGCGGTGCGCTTATAACTCCAAATGCTTCACTTTCTCCCTTAACAACAACATCTGCTAGTGCAGGTGTTGCTGCTGCGGTTACAAGTCAATTAAATGGTGCCACTGCATCGATTGATTCTTCCACTACTGTCACACTAGGCGCTTTATATATGTGGACAGACAATATCGCAACTGAATTGACGCTTGGTATCCCACCAAAAATGACAGTGGATGTTGGCACATCATCTCCAACAGCAAGTGCTCCAAATCATCCTGCAGCGGCAACTACTAAAGTATTAAATCCTTCATTAGTTGCGAAGTATTTGTTCAACGCACCGAATGACACAATTCGTCCTTACGTTGGTTTAGGCTTGACTTATACCTCTTTTAGCGATGTAACTCCGAACCTTTCAGATGCAACTGTTAAAACATTAGCTGGAACTTCAGCGTCGCTATCATCTGCATGGGCTCCAATCTTTAACGTGGGTGCCATTTATAACATTGATGAAAAGTGGTCAATCAATGGATCTTTTTCTTATGTACCTTTGAAAACTGATGTGACTTTTGTGGGAGCAGTTCCTGTAGGTCCAGGTGTAGCTGTTCCAATTACAACTACTGGCACTCTGACTTTAAATCCATGGGATTTTGTTATTCGCGTTGGTTATAAGTTTTAATAGTTCATTCTGGAATAGTGAGGAAGTAACTTCACTATTCCTTTTTTTTAAATATCCATCCATTCATTTTCATAATATTTAGCTTGACTAAACCTTGTACTCAAAAGGTAGAAACTGTTAGTTAAGTTAATTCTTGAAATACCCTTATAGGAATTTATGAATACACTAAAACCCTGGCTAGAGCAGTATTCCCCTGGTATTCCAGCAGAAGTTGATTCCTCAAAATACTCTTCTTTGAACGCAATGTTCGAAGAAGTCTTTGCGACTTATACGCAAAGAAATGTAGTTGAATACATGGGAAAAATGATGAGTTATCGCGAACTCGATCATCTCTCAAAACAAATTTGTAGTTTTATCCAATCTCTGGGCCTCAAAAAGGGTGACCGGGTAGCAATCATGTTGCCTAATGTCTTCCAATATCAAATTGCCATGATTGGAGCTCTTAGAGCAGGATGTGTTGTCGTCAATGTAAACCCACAATACACAGCTAGGGAACTCGAGTATCAAATAAATGATAGTGGTGCAAGTGCACTGATTATTTTAGAAAACTTTGCCCATGTCTTTGCTTCTATCCAATCCAAAACAAATGTTCAACACGTTGTCGTAACAAGTCTCGGTGAATTGATTGGTTTCAAAGGAAAAATAGTAGATTTTGTTGTTAGACATGTTAAAAAAATGGTTCCAGCTTGGAATCTTCCTAACAGTATTAGTTTTAGGCAAGCTCTAGAAATAGGTAGTAAAAAAACCTTTCACCCAACTCAACTAGAACCCAGTGATATTGCTTTTTTACAATATACAGGGGGAACTACGGGCGTTTCGAAAGGAGCAATCTTAACGCACAAAAATATTCTGGTTAATGTCTTGCAAATAGAAGCCTGGCTAGAACCAGTTCTAAAGCAAAATAAATTTGGTGAACAATTAGTGTTTTTGTGCGCTTTACCGCTTTATCATATTTTCGCTCTCACAGCCTGTGGAGTTCTGTGTATGCGCAAGGGGGGCATTGCACTATTTGTTCCAAACCCTAAAGATATTCCGGGATTTATCAAATTCTTAATGAAGCATCCGAAGATTCATATTTTCCCTGCGGTTAATACGCTCTTTAATGCTCTGATGAATCACCCACAATTTAATGAAGTCAAGTTACCAGAATTACTGGCAACTGTTGGTGGAGGTATGGCAGTTCAAAGGGTTGTTGCTGAAAAATGGAAAAAATTCACTGGTAAACCGATTATCGAGGGTTATGGATTAACAGAAACATCTCCTGTGGCCTGTGTAAACTTAGCCTTGAATCAAGACTATACAGGCAATGTGGGTTTACCTGTTTCCAGTACAGAAGTCGTTATTCTTGGTGATGATGGCATTGAAGTACCATTCGGCTCACCTGGAGAAATTTGCATAAGGGGTCCTCAAGTAATGACCGGTTACTGGAATAAACCTGAAGAAACTGCAAAAGCTCTTACAAGCGATGGTTATTTTAAGTCAGGTGACATCGGCATTATGGATGAGAAGGGCTTTACCAAAATTATTGATCGTAAAAAAGACATGATTCTTGTCTCAGGTTTCAATGTTTATCCTAATGAACTTGAGGATATTATTGCCACTCATCCTGGTGTTTTGGAGTGTGCGGTGATTGGTGTACCTGATGAGAACTCTGGTGAAGCTGTCAAAGTCTTTATTGTTAAAAAAGATCCATTATTAACTGAGCAAATCATTAGTGAATTCTGTAAAGAGAATTTCACTAATTACAAAAGACCGAGATATATTGAGTTCAGAACCGAACTACCGAAGTCGAATGTCGGAAAAATTCTTCGCCGCCATTTAAGACCAAATTAAAGAAACGAATAAAATGATTCCTAAAGTATTACAGGGCTTAAGTCTGCCCATTATTGCTGCACCGATGTTTACGGTGAGTTATCCAGAACTCGTGATTGCACAATGTTGCTCTGGTATTGTTGGCTCTTTTCCGGCACTGAATGCAAGGCCACCTGAACTCCTTGATGAGTGGCTGAGTGAAATTCAATCCTCCATCAAATCTTTTCAAAAAAACAATCCTGAAAAAAAAGTAGGACCGATTGCAGTAAATCAGATTATTCACCAATCCAATCAACGATTGGAGCAGGATGTCAGAGTCTGTGTCAAACATCAAATACCGATTTTTATTACTAGTCTTCGTGCGCCTGTAAAAGAAATCATTGATGAAGTACATCGTTATGGTGGGATTGTTTTACACGATGTGATTAATTTGCGACATGCGGAAAAAGCTTTAGAAGCAGGGGTTGATGGCTTGATTTTAGTCGCTGCAGGCGCTGGAGGCCATGCAGGTACAACCTCCCCATTTGCTCTTGTCAACGAAATCCGACACATCTTTAAAGGACCGATTGCTCTTTCAGGATCTATTTCAACTGGAGCGGATATATTAGCGGCTCGGGCGATGGGTGCTGACTTTGCCTATATGGGAACACGTTTTATCGCCAGTAAAGAGGCTCATGCATCTGAGCACTATAAAGAAGCAATTGTGAGAGCGAAAAGCTCCGATATTATTTATACCGATTACTTTACAGGTGTTCATGGTAACTATCTGCAAGAGAGTATTGCCCAAGCTGGACTTGATCCAAAAAAACTTCCCCAAAAAGAGCAAAAATCGATTGGAGAAGCTTTAAATCAAAAATCTGATCATTCGGCAAAAGCCTGGAAAGATATTTGGGGTGCTGGCCAAGGCGTCGGTTCTATTGACGATATTCCGTCAGTCCAAGCCATTATGGATCGCTTAGAGCTTGAGTACCAAAGTGCATTGAAAGCAATTTGCGAAAAGGCTTAATTCACTCATGACATTTATAATGAGCCATGAAGATAAAATTAAGTCAGAGACTCAATTGGGAGCGTGATCAGGTATCGTACTCAAGATTGTGGTTTTCAGAGGCTGGGGTGCCACCAAGTGAAAAAGTGGTTTTAGCGGATGATACCTTTTCTGCTAATACCCTTCATCAATTAGCTCAGCATGGTCATGCTATGTTATGGCAAGGTGACTATCAAAATGCAAGGCAAGCCCTTACAGCGCTAATACGTCGAGTTGATCGTCCTAAACGTGTAGGCTCAGAAAAAAAACTAACTAGCCCAGCTGATATTTTTAATCAGCACCGCGAAGAGCAAAGAAAAAGAGCAACGATTCTTGGGCAATTACTGATACCTATCTCTAAGACATTTGAGATACAGCTAAGGCGCGGTCAAGACGTTAAAGAGGCATTTTCTCAAATCTTGGAAGAGCCCACGGAAGATTTCGTCATCTCTTTACGAGGATTACTTGCTATCATCAGTGCGTACGAATGGTATAAAAAGGGAATCTTTATTCCTTTCCTTGGTCAAAATATGACGCCTTGTTTTGGAGTGTTTTCTCCAGCCCGCTCAGAGTATCTTGATTTAGTTGCGCATCAAGCTCTTCCAAGTCCATGTGAACTTGCCTTTGATATAGGAGTTGGTTCTGGCGTGTTAAGTGCAATCTTAGCAAAAAGAGGAATTAAAAAAATTATTGCGACCGATATCGATTCAAGGGCAATTGCTTGTGCTACTGTGAACATGAAAAACTTGGGATATGCTGCGCAGGTTGAAGTGATTCAGCAAGCATTGTTTCCGAATATGAAAGCAGATTTGATTGTATGTAACCCACCATGGGTACCAGCAAATCCGAGCTCGCCAATAGAAAGTGCTGTATTTGATCCTGAATCAAAGTTCCTGAAAAGTTTTTTACAACAGGTCAGGGATCACCTTGCAGAACAGGGGCGAGCTTGGTTAATCTTATCTGATCTTGCAGAACATTTAGGTTTACGCTCTAGAGAAGAATTACTTCAATGGATGAATGAGGGTGGTCTCAAGGTCATTAGCAAAGTCGATATTCAACCGAAACATCCTAAGACAAGAAATAATGACGATCCATTGTTTTTTGCGAGAAGCAAAGAAGTGACATCCCTTTGGGAGTTGTCGAAATAAAAGTAATAGGGAAGATTTATTAGGATTCTTATTTCTTCAGGAAGGCCATGGCGTCTCGCCCTACCATCGTAATCACTAGGGCAATAAAGCAAAAAAATATACCAGCCCATTGCCATGGAGAAATGGTTTCGCTCAATATGATCATTCCACTGAGAAGTCCAACCATTGGCACACCTAGGCTAAATGGGGAGATTCGATTGGCACTATAGGTTTGTATTAAACGAGTCCAAAGTGCATAAGCAACTAGGTAGGAAAAAACAGCTAAATAAATAATAGAAAGCCATGTACTAGGGTTGTGGGCAAACCAACTTGAAACATTTTTTTCCGGAAAAAATATCCAATTTAAAAATATGAAAGTAACGATCGGAACAAAACTACTCCAAACAATAAAATTGATGGCATCAAAGCGATGATACTTTTGATGTATTTTTCGAATCGCAATATTAGAAGCACCCCACATCACGGCACCACATAAACACAGGACTATTCCTAATAAGGGAACTTGCAAATCCTTCACGCTGTTCGGGAAAACATAATTGAGTCCAAAGCACGCTAAACCGATGGCGGCAAAACCAAGACCAACTAAAAAAGATTTACTCGGTTTTTCAGTCAAGATAAAGTAACTAAATAGCGCAGTGAAGAATACTTGGGTCTGTAATAACATCGAAGCGAGGGCAGCGCTTAAACCAATATGTAATGCAACGAACAAAAATCCGAATTGCCCAACACCTTGAAGTAAACCATTGAGCAATAACCATTGCCAAGCAATTTTGGGTGGTTTAAAAATAAATATAAAAGGGATTAAACTAAATACAAATCGCCAAGCTCCTAACTGAAAAGGTGTTAATTCTTCGAGTGCGAATTTCATTGCAACAAAATTAGTGCCCCAAATTACTACAATTAAAAAAATGGCAAAGTAATCTTTAGGCGAAATAGTTTGGTGATTTGGCATCTTTAGTAGACGGTTAAGCCTCCATCGAGAGTCAGCGTTTGTCCAGTAATAAAACTTGCTAGGTCACTTGCGAGGTATGCCACAGCACCAGCTATTTCATCACTCTGAGCAAAGCGTCCTAGCGGAACTCGATTTAACATTTCAGCTTTCCTAACTGGATCTTCTAAGCTTGGTGCTCGTGATTCTGTAAAGGTAGTTCCTGGGGCTATCGAATTTACACGAATTTGATGAGGAGCAAGTTCAATGGCGAGCATTTTACTTAAATGAATAATTCCTGCCTTACTAACACCATAAGTACTAGCTCCTTGAAAGCCCACTAGACCGTGGGTGGAGGCAAGTTGGATAATACTTCCCGACTGGTTATTTTTGATGAGCTGTCTTGCAAATGAAGTGCTCATAAAAAAGGTGCCAGTTAAGTTGGTATTGATAATGTTTTCCCACTCTGACCGAGAGGTATCGATTGCTAATTTTCGTAAAGACGGCAAGCCAGCATTATTGACTAGGGTATTTAGATAGGGAAAGATCTCGAAAGCTTTAAAGATGGTTTCATCAATACTTTCTTGGAGAGTAATGTTTAAGGATAGTGGCAGAACCTGAACACCACACTCTTTCACTTTTTCTACTGTTTGATTGAGGGAGTCAGCGTTAAGATCAGTTACAACGATATCAAAACCAGCCTTAGCTAAAGCAATTGCACCTGCTTGACCGATCCCATAAGAAGCACCTGAGATGAGAGCCGCTTTTTTATTTAATGTAGACATTTAAAATCTCTTATTGATGGTTCACCCTATGTCAGGCAAATAGGTCTTTACGTGACACAAGCTTACCTTCGGGGAGTTGTTTTGCTGCTTGATCTCGTAATAATTTAATTTGTTCAACGGTTAAAGGCCCATCATCGGCTTCGTATGCCGGTAAGACCTTGGCGGCAAATTTGGATAAAGCCACATGTATCGCCTGAGTTTTATTTGTAGTCATTGTTTAATCCTTTAATTTATATTTAACATATACCTATTTAGGTAATTCGACAATGACATTTTTAATTATGGATAATAAAGATTTCATCTTACTGATTCAGTTTTTATTTCAAGTGTGAGGTTAAAAAATTAACGATATCATCAAGTTGATTGGTCTTAGGATCAGTATGACCTCCTGGGTAAGACCTTAACTCTTTTTGAGTGCTTGAAATAAGATCATACAAGTGTTGTTGCCCTTCTTTTGTGAAAATCTCATCATCATGTTTTGTTTGGAATAAAACAGGAGTTATTATTTTTTTTGCATCTTGAATCAACCGCTCGTTAGGAGTGCGACAGGTTCCCCACATACCTAAAGAAGAGGCTTTAATACGAGCATCTACCGCTACCAATGGTAAGCCATAGGCAGTTCCCATCGAGATTCCGTACCAAGCAATTTTGGCAGAGTCAATACTCGGCTCTTTGAGAAGTTGATCAATCGCTGCTTGCCAATCTTCCACCATGGTATCAACACTATTTCCCGATTGCCAGAGATCTCTGAATTCTTGTCGAACGATTGGACCATCACTGAAAACCTCTCTACGGTCACCGTGCACTGGACCATCAATCGCTGCTACGGCGATTTGATATTGTCCAACTAAAATTTGCGCAATATTAAGCACGAGTTGTGATTTTTTATGTCCACTGCCACCATGCCCTACCAATACTAAGGGAAACTTCTTTGTCGATTCGGAATTTGGTTGCTGAGGTAGCCATAAACAAAAGGGGACTTTTCTTTGGTTGACTTCTAATACAAAATCAGCTGGGGATGAGATTGGGAGCATATTTAGTGATTTGAAACTTCTATTATCAAGCGATTATTGAAAAAGATCTTATGGTTTACCCTAGCGGGTTGAATCAATGCGAAACTTATTAGCTACTATAAATATAATTAATTTAATTAGAACATAACATGTTTAGCTAATTATCTTATCAAAAGAATTGAATCTAAATGGAGACCAAAATGACTACTGAAAAAGTATATGAAATGCCAATCATTGATGTA